>Ga0075156_10002128_pt1 | contig 10926 bp, 5 predicted proteins | sample JI81AbrownDNA_FD_70966 | JGI IMG/M metagenome (GOLD analysis project Ga0075156, IMG submission 70966) | Wastewater effluent complex algal communities from Wisconsin, to seasonally profile nutrient transformation and Carbon sequestration -... | ecosystem: Engineered > WWTP > Effluent > Algae...
GACGCCGGGCGACGAGCGTTACACCGCGTATTCGTACCTCTATACGACCGCGCCCAATCTGCTGGTCGACAACATGGCGACGCAGCGCGTCTACAAGGGCACGAATAACGCGACGCCGATACTCGCGGAAACGGTTTATTGCTACGACCAGAGCGGCGTTACGACACCGAACTGCGCGCTGAGTCCGAGCCGCGGTTATTTGACCACCGTGAAGCGGTGGCTGAAGGAAGAAAATCGCTATGTCACCACGCACACCGCCTACAACGGCAACGGCAGCGTGCTGTGGAATCGGGATGGCGTCGGCAATCAAACGTCCTACACCTACGATGCCGCCGACCCGTCCCTGGTGCGAGCGACGACCAATGCGAAACTGCAGGTCTGGAACACGACGTGGAATCTCGCCTGTCAAGCGCCGGCGACGCAAACGGATTACAACAACGTCGTGGCCGAGTCCATCCAATACGATGCGTTCTGCCGCCTCAAGCGAAAGGACATGCCGCAAGGCAATTACGTCGCGATGAGCTATTGCCAGGCCGGGAATGGGTTCAACGATTGCGGCTACGTCAATCCCGAACTGAATGGACAACACATCCGCACCGAGTTTCCGGATCCGAGCGGCGGGACCACCCCGAGCTTCACGAAACGCTATTTGGATGGATTGGGGCGGAACATCGCCGAGCAACACCTGACTTCGTCGCAGATGAGTTCAACCGAAACCACATTCAAAACCTACAATGCGCGCGGCATGCTCGCCAGCGTGCGCCGACAGGGCGTGCTCTCCGAACGTTTCATGAACTACGACCGTCTCGATCGGAACACCGCCATTTTCAATGCCGCGCTCGGAAAAACCCCGGTCAAATCGATCGAGCTCGCCTACACCGCGCCTTGGCGGACGACAGTGATCTCCCCGACCGGCGAAACGACCCATATCGCCGCCGACGCCTACGGCCGCACCGCGAAGGCGCAGAAGGTCTACAGCCCGACGGTCCTGCACGAAACCCGGTACGTCTACGACGCTCTGGGCAACCGGATCGAAATGTACGACGCCGAGAACAACCGTTGGACGGACACGTACGATTCCCTAAGCCGAAAGCTCACCAGTTACGACCCGGATCGCGGCCTGTCGCGCTATGCCTATTTCGACAGCGGCCTCCTGCGAACGAAAACGGACGCGAAGAACGTAGCGACCTGCTACGAATACGACGCTCTTCTTCGGCTGCAGAAACGAAGCGCGTTCTGCAACACCGCATCCCCGATCGCCGCCTATTGGACCTACGACGAGATCCGCGCCGGGCACAGCAATATCGGCCGTTTGACCTCCGACTACGACGGGTATTCCGGCGTCCGCAGCGGCTATCAATACGACAGCGGCGGTCGTCTGACCAACGAAACGCGCACGATCGACGCCGTGACCTATACGTTCAACCACGGCTACGACGCAGGTGGGCGTCGCAAGTGGACCACCTTTCCGGACGGCGACACGCTGGGCACAGCGCTGGCGCCGGTCCAGTACGACAGCGCCGGGCGCGTGACATCGATTCCTCGTTATGTCGATCAGGTCTTTTACGACATCGGCGACAAGATCAAGTTCATCAATTTTTCAAACGCATTGAAGACCGGGTATACCTACGATGTCGCATACCGGCTCGCAAGCATTTCCACCTACAACAATTCCCTGACATATCGGCAGAAGCTGACGTACGAGCGTTACGCCGACGGCAAGATCAAGACCGTCGCCAGCCCGTTCGCGGACGAAAGCTGGACCTACGGCTACGATACGGTCGGCCGATTGACCAGCGCGAGCAATCTGTCCACCGCCGCCCAGTCGCAGACCTTCGCGTATTCGCCCTCGGACAACCTGACGTACAACTCGCGCATCGGCAGTTATGTCTATCCGACGCCCGGCGTCGCCTCCGTGCGTCCGCACGCCGCGCTGTCGGCGGGCGCCAACACGTTCGAGTACGACGCCAACGGCAGCATGTCGAAACGCAACGGTGTCTTCATGATCTGGGACGGTCAGAACCGACTGATGTCGACCTTCAGCGGCACGTCCTATCTCTACGACGCGAACGACGACCGCGTGATCAAATATCACCAGGTCGGCGCCACCGTCACCAAGGATATCTACGTCAAACCGAACTATCACGTGAAGAACGGCGTGGTCACCAAGCATATCCAGCTCAACGGCCACACCATCGCGCGCAAGGTCGGCAGCGTCGTGAATTGGATCCACAACGACCATCTGGGTTCGGTCAACGTCGTCAGCGACGCCGCCGGCAATGAAGTGGTGCGATATCGTCATCGCCCGTTCGGCGAACGCTTCGGCGCGAGCAACGCGACGCAGGAGGACACGTCTTTCCTCGGCGAACGGCTGGATATCGAGAACGGGCTGATCTACCAGCGTGCGCGCTACTACGATCCGGTGCTGGGACGCTATATTTCCGCCGACCGGATGAATCCGCAAAACCCATCGGTCGGCCCGAACCGCTATGCCTATGCAGGCAACGACCCGATCAATCATTTCGACGACGGCAACAGGAAGATCGGCGCCGGTTCGAAAGGCAAGGACTCGGATCAAGGTTTCGGCGATGCCGCGCTCGGCGGCGCGAGCGATGCTGTGAAGAACAAAATCGCGGACAAAGCCTCCGAGTTCGTCAGCGATACGGCGGGTTTTCTGACCGATGCCTACATCGCCGGAGTGCAGGCCCTCTACGGAAAAATAACGGGCGAATTGACTCCCGAGGGCTACGAGCAGATGAAAAAAGACGCCGAGCTGGCGGAACAGCGCTATCAGGAGAAATACTCTCTCGCGTATTTGACGCAATCGATCAACCGCGAAATGCCGACGATATGGTGGTACAACCTCGGCGGCGGTTTGGAAGACTGGCGCAGATACGTCGACGAACACACACCGAGCGAATGGAAGGCGGAAAAAGCCAGGCACGAAGCGCAGGACAGCGCTTATCGCGATCTGGTGAATAGAGGGATCCAACCGGGGGCCGCAGACCTGGGCTACGGCGGCGTCTATTTCGGTCAACACGGCGTACCGCCACCGGGCGGCAGCTCCAACAGTTCCAGCGGCTACAGCAGCTCCGATACCTCGGGCCGCTGGGGCCCCTACACCGGCTGGAGCAACACCAGCGGTATGACGTACGACAGCGGCTCCAACACGACGACGCCCTCCGATGACGGCGACGACGACTGATCGTCCACGATTCGTCCGATTTCGCATGCGACACCACCAAGCGCTCGCCACCAGCGGGCGCTTGCGTTTATCTCGAAGTCGGCCATGACCGCGCCGGTTCGGACTTTTCCGACCCCGTATCGCGGCATTCCCCGATAGCCCTCGCCCAGCCGGCGCACGATCCTGGAGCCCGCGCTACAATCCACCGGACATGCCCATGATCGACCTCAGCCAAATCGACGACCTCGCCCGCCGCCTCAGCGGCTTGGTGCCTCCCGCGCTGCGCGAGGGCCGCGAGGAAATGCAGGACAACTTCAAAGCCGCGCTGCAAAGCGGCTTGGCCAAACTCGATTTGGTCACGCGCGAGGAGTTCGACGTGCAGCGCGCGGTGCTGGTCCGCACGCGGCAGCAGTTGGACGACCTGCGCATGCTGGTCGAACGCCTCGAAGCGCAGCTCGCCGAGCGCGACGGCGGCGATATCGCACCGCCCCGCGACTAAGGGGCATCGCCATGAATCTTGCGCTTGCGCACACCCGTGCGCGATCGGGCGTGCGTGCGCCCGCGGTGAAGGTGGAGGTCTACCTCGGCGGCGGCCTGCCGCGAATGTCGATCGTCGGCCTGCCCGAAGCTGCCGTACGCGAAGCCAAGGACCGCGTGCGCGCGGCGATCCAATGCGCGCAATACGAATTTCCCGCGCGCGTCATCACCGTCAATCTCGCACCCGCAGATTTGCCCAAAGACGGCGGCCGCTACGACCTGCCGATCGCGCTGGGCATTCTGGCCGCCAGCGGACAAATCCCCGTACAGGCATTGGCCGAATACGAATTTCTCGGCGAACTCGGCCTGACCGGCGAATTGCGCAGCGTCGATGGCGTGCTGCCGGCCGCGTTGGCCGCCGCGCAGACCGGCCGCAAATTGATCGTCCCGGCCGGCAACGGCGCCGAAGCCGCGCTCGCGTCCGATGTCGAGGCCTACACCGCGCGCACGTTGCTCGAAGTCTGCGCCGCGCTCAACGGCAGCAAACGCTTACCGCTCGCGACCGCACCCGCAGCGCAATACGACCACGGCCCGGACCTGCGCGACGTACGTGGGCAAGCCCAAGCGCGTCGTGCGTTGGAAGTGGCGGCGGCCGGCGGTCATCACATTCTTCTCGTCGGCCCGCCCGGCTGCGGCAAGACGCTGCTCGCGTCGCGATTGCCGGGCCTGTTGCCCGACGCCAGCGAAGCCGACGCATTGGAAACCGCCGCCATCGCATCGGTCAGCGGTCGCGGCCTCGACCCCACCCGCTGGCGCACGCGCCCATTCCGCAGCCCGCACCACACCGCCAGCGCGGTCGCCCTCGTCGGCGGCGGCGCCGACCCGCGCCCGGGCGAAATCTCACTCGCGCACAACGGCGTTTTGTTTTTGGACGAACTGCCCGAATGGGACCGTCGCGCGCTCGAAGTGCTGCGCGAACCGTTGGAATCGGGCGTCGTTACGATCTCGCGCGCCGCAAGACAAAGCGAGTTTCCTGCGCGTTTTCAGCTTGTCGCTGCGATGAATCCCTGCCCCTGCGGCTGGGCAGGCGATCCTTCTGGAAGATGCCGCTGCCACCCGGAAGCGATCCAGCGCTATCGCAGCAAAATTTCAGGCCCCTTGCTCGAACGCATCGACCTGCACCTCGAAGTCCCGCGACTGCCGCCCGCCGAATTGCGCCCCGACGCACCGCCTGGCGAATCCAGCGATGTAGTCCGTGCGCGCGTGGTGCGGGCGCGCGAAATCCAACGCGCACGTGCGGGCCGTTGCAACGCGCATCTCGATCAATCGGAAACGAACGCGGTGTGTCGGCTCGCGCCGGACGATCAGGCGATGCTTGAGAACGCGATCGATCTACTGCAACTCTCGGCACGCTCGATGCATCGAATTCTGCGCGTGGCGCGGACGATCGCGGATCTTGCGGGGAGTGCAGACATTCTTGGTTCGCATGTGGCCGAAGCCATCGGGTATCGGCGGGGGGAGCGGGCGGTGGCGGCGCCGGTGGCGTGAGCTCATCGGGCGACCTTCAGCCCATCATCGCAACTGGAGAAAGGCCACACTGACCCCAGTTTTTAGATACAAACCAACGATTGACAAAAGCAGCACGCAGGGATGAGACTTGTGTCACGCTTCGGATCCAAGTCGAAGCGCATTCCATAGGAGGAATGCTGGATGGTCAGGGAAGGCGCAAGTGCAACCTCGCACCGCACGCCATACGGTGTGTTATTGCCGAAGGCGTTTGGCGTCATCGCATTGCGTGTCGCCATGAACGCCTCCGCCCACAGTGGTGGACTTAACGCCGAAGGTTGTCACAACGACCGCAAACGCGGCAGCTATCACTGCCATCGCGGCGGCGGTGCTTCATCACGCAGCGATGCTGCGCCGATCAATACTTTCATGCCATCGCGAATCGCGCCTGCGCGCGCGTCACGTAGCCAAGGCTTATTCGCGAACTGCGCGGAAGCCCGTGCTGCGGGTGTCGCGCCTGTGCGGCGTGGCGAACCCGGCTACGGGCCGCATCTGGATAGGGATGGCAATGGAGTGGGGTGCGAACCGAGGCGGAAGTGATGCCGGAGTGATGCTGAAAAAATACCAGAAGAAAAAACCGAAGCGCGGGCTATGGAGCGTGATTATGCATCTCGCAGAGAAGCAGTCTATTCCATTGGCATCAGGCGCAAAAGAAGAGTGAAAAAGAACCTGTTTTGTTCACCGCTTTCTCCGAACCAACCGTCGACGCTATTTCCGCAATTCAATCAAAAACGACCAAAAAAATGAAAACAATTCTATCTCTGTGCCTTCTGTTCGCATCGTTCCTGTCATCTGCTTACGCGCAAAACACGACTTCCCAGGCAATCGAGGACCGTCGATACAAAGCGCCCAGCGATGCAGTTGGTGCGCTGGGTCCAGATTTGTTCGGCGAGCAGGTGGATCACAACACTGGCGCTACCAGCTTTTCAGTGACGGATATCGACTTGCCCGGAAATAATGCGTTACCCGTACGACTGACCCGCACGATGAAAATTTCGGTGTCTGATGGATTTCCACATTTGGTGCCAATAGGTGCCATTGTCTCTGGAGCAGCAGGAGCAGGTTTTTCGGGATGGTCGATTGAGGTGCCCAATCTGTCAGGCGTTTTTACAACAGGGCCAGATGGAACAACGACCCCTCAAAACTACGGATGGAAAGCAGATAGTGCCACCCCAAACGCTCGTTGCTCCACAGGATCAGGCATGCCGCCGCGGTTTGAATCTCTTGATGGAATCGCAGGAGAGCCCTACAAATACTGGTCGGGCACTCGTCTTAGCGTTCCGGGACAAGTCTCTGGCGATATCTTGCTCACGACAACCACCAGCCAAAACAATACCGCGCAAGCGGCTCGTTGGACCACCAAAGACCATTGGTTGCTGACCTGCCTGCCTACTATCCAAAATGGTTCAGGTGAAGGTTTTTTAGCGATATCACCAGACGGAACAAAATATTATTTCAATCGAATGATTGTTCGAAACGGTATAAATCGTTATTCAAGAATCCCCTTCTTCACCACTGCTACGGGCGGCACGGTAAAAATGAACAGGGGGCGGATTTTTCTCGCCGCTACTCGCGTGGAAGACCGGTTCGGTAACTTCGTTTCTTACAATTACGACTCCGCGAACAAGCTGACGTCGATTTCAGCGAGTGATGGCAGGCTGATCAGTTTTACCTATAATTCGAGCAGTGTCTTAACCTCCGCTATGGCTCACGGTAAAACATGGACATTTCAATATGGAGCCGATCAAAAGTTGCTATCGGTAACGTTGCCAGACACCAGCAAATGGGTATACACGCAAGTATTTACTAGTGGCTTATTCCGCGGTTCAATCGGCGTTGACGATCCAATTGTACAAGTCGAGTGCGATAACGGACTTGCATACCCAGTAAGTGATTCCACCTTTTCCCCTGACACTGACGCGGCTCAGGTGACTGTACAACATCCGTCCGGTGCAGCCGGTACTTTTGTATTCAGGCATAGGGAGTACTACAACCCTTGGGCAGGCAGTTGCACCAACCATGAGGCAGAGCCGCTCCATTACATAGACGCACTTGTGAGCAAAAAAATAAATGGGCCCGGTCTTGTCGATCAAGTATGGACATATGACTACGATTTAAACACTTGGAAATTTGCTCCTGATTGCTTGCAAGGCGCGTGCCCTACAACGCGAGCGACGCGTGTTACCCAGCCAGATGGCAGTGTGATCACGCTCAACTTCAAATTGAATGGCCATGAAGCCGAACGTGGCCAACTGGCAAGTGAAGTGGTTACCAAAAATTCGATTGAATACAAGCGAACTGTGCATTCCAACGTAACCCCCAACGATGCCAACCTGGGGTTCAATACCAAGGTGGGTGTCAATCCATTGGCGGCTTATCACCCAAACTTAAGCGGTACGCAGTACGAACTGCCAAGCAAGCAAAAAGACATTATTCAAGATGGTGTCACCTTCACATGGAAAGCCAATAGTTTTGATTATTTTGCTCGCGCCAACAGCATTTCCTTGTCGAACAGTTTGAATCCTGGTTTTTCAAAAACCGATACCTACCTGTACCAGGATGACACCGTTAAATGGGTTTTGGGCCAATTGAAGTCCACCACCAATAGCAATATCGGCGATGTGGTGAGTCAGACTGACTTCGATGCCACGAGTCTGCTGCCAATCCGGCTATATGAGTTCGGCTCACTGAAAGAGACCCTGACTTACAACACCGATGGCACCCTGGCAAGCGTCAAGAATGCCAATGATGGCATCACTTACTTCGCCAACTACAAGCGTGGCATCCCGCAACTCATTACCAACCCAGATAACACAACGGTCAGTGCCGTCGTGAGCGATTTCGGCAAGCTGACATCAATCAGCAATGAACTGGGCTTCGCAACCAGTTTTTCTTATGACGCGATGAATCGCTTGTCATCGATCACGCCGCCTGCTAGCGATACGGTTGCATGGCTGGGCACCACGCAAACTTTCAGCATCAATGCCTTGGCTGCCTATGGTTTGCCAGCTGGCCATTGGAAGCAAACCATCAGCAAGGGCAATTACCGCAAGGAAATCTACTTCAATGCCCGTTGGCAGCCAGTCGTTACACGCGAATACGACAACAGCAATGTAGCGGGCACTCAACGCTTCACCCGTGTGGCTTACGACACCACTGGTCGTACCGTATTCACTTCGTATCCCGGTACGACCGATGCACTCACCTCGGGTGTCCGCACTGAATATGACAGCCTGGGCCGGGTGACCAAAACCACACAGGATTCCGAGTTGGGCGCCCTGGACACCACCACGGAATACCTGACCGGCTTCGTGACGCGTGTCACCAATCCTCGTGGTTTTGCTACCACGACCAGCTACCACGTCTTTGACGCTCCCGATACCAGCCGCCCCCAGATCATCGTGGCACCGGAAGGCATCACAACCACCATTTTGCGTAATGTCTATGGCAAAACATTGGAAGTCACGCGCAGTGGTATTCACGACGGTTTGCCGATCAACAGTACCCGCAAGTATGTGTATGACAACGAACAACGCCTCTGCAAACGCATCGAACCGGAATCCGGTGCCAGCCTCATGGATTACGATGCCGTCGACAACCTGATCTGGTCGGTACAGGGCAGTGCCCTGACCAGCAATACCTGCGACCGTGCCAGCGTTGCAGCGGGCGATAAAACCGTTCGTACCTACAACACCATGAATCGCGTCACGGCGGTCGATGTTCCCGGTACGACGAATGATCTGGCCTACAGCTATTTTGCCGATGGTGCGTTGCAAACCCTCACCAGCGGTACGAACAACTGGACATACACTTACAACAAGCTGCGTTTACCGGTCACGGAAACCCTGACCATCGACAGCCGCGTGAAAACGCTCACCCATGCCTACAACACGATGGCGCAGGAGAGCAGTTTGACTTACCCCAGCGGTCTGGTGGTGGCGAGCACGCTGAATGCATTGGGTCAGGCCAGCCAGGCGGGCACCTATGCCAGTGGGGTTTCGTATTTCAGCAATGGCGGCATGAGCGGCTTTACTTACGGCAACGGCATCGTTCACTCGCTTACGCAAAATGCCCGCTTCTTGCCACTGCGCAGTAAAGACATGAATGGAGCCATTGCCATTCTTGACGATACCTATGCGTTCGACGCCAACGGCAATGTGGCCAGCATTACCGATGGTACTGCCGGCAACGGCGGCAATCGCACCATGAGCTACGACGATGCCGACCGTCTGATTCAAACCAATGCACCGAATCAGTCGTGGTTGACCAACACAATTGCATACGACGCCTTGGACAATATTCGCGTCAATACTTTGGGCAATCGCACGCATCACTATCAATACAACGCGACCACGCAGCGTTTGGACCAGCTCACGCTGCCCGATGCCTCAGTGGCCCGTCATCTGGCTTACGATGCGGCAGGCAATGTCACCACCAATGGCGCGCAGAACTATATGTTTGATAAAGCCAATCGTCTGGAAAACGTGGTCGGGAAAGAAAGCTATGAATACGATGGTCACGGCCGTCGTGTGAAAGCCACAAGGTTTGTGGGGAAAAATACAAACCACTCCATGTACAGTCTTGAAGGTAAGTTGATTACCGAAGAAGACGCACGCTCAGGCAAGAATACCGACTATATTTATCTCAACGGCAGCTTGGTGGCCAAGCGCAGCGCGCCTTTTGGTACATCCACTTATACCGTGAGTTATCAGCATACCGATTCGCTTGGTAGCCCTGTGGCGGAAAGTGATGCGTCGAAGACGGTGACGAAGATTGAGCGATATACGCCTTATGGTGAGCCGAGTGATCAAGGGTATGACCAAGGGCCGGGATATACGGGGCATGTGACGGATGCGGCGACGGGGCTGACTTATGCGCAGCAGCGGTATTATGATCCGTTGTTGGGAGTGTTCCTCAGTGGGGATCCAGTGACGGCTTATGACGGCGATCCGAGGCACTTCAACCGCTACGCCTACGCGTACAACAACCCCTACAAGTTCAGCGACCCTGATGGACGGATTCCGGTTGAAACAGTGTGGGATGCGGCTAATGTAATGATGGGAGTCAATAGCGCCTACAGTAATTTCAGTCAAGGCAACATTGGTTCCGGCATTATTGACTCGATCGGGGTTGTCGTTGATACGGCGGCTACTCTTACACCCTATGTTCCTGGTGGTGCCGGTACAGCAATTAGGCTTGGACGTGGTGCGGATGCTGCGATTGATACCGCACAGGGTGTAGATAACGCTAGGGATGGCGCCCGTTTCATAGCGCAGCCTGACGGAACTGTCGTGGACGTTCGCGCTACACCACCAGGGAGCTACGATCAGCCAAACGGATCAAGAACCGACGTTCTTCAAGGGCAAGATCATGGTGCTGGCCGCACACACACTCATGACAGGCCAACGCATACAAAACCGCAAACCGGTGAGACATTTCGTGGTCGTGAGGACAAGCCAGGGCGGCCTGTGTCTTTCAAAGAGGCGAAGAATATTGAGAAGGGAACGGCTCCACGTTCAGATCCGAAAAGGCGTTGATATATATGCGCTCGTCTACAAGGCCCGTAGGGTGGGCTCCCAGCCTAAGGTCTCCCCACTTTTTCTGATTGCCGTTCAATGAGATAGGGTCTAGGCTTCGTAAAAACGGTGCATGCATGACGCGGTTTTTTCCTCGGGGTGTCGAAGCCTGAGGACCGCGCC
>Ga0075156_10002129_pt1 | contig 10920 bp, 7 predicted proteins | sample JI81AbrownDNA_FD_70966 | JGI IMG/M metagenome (GOLD analysis project Ga0075156, IMG submission 70966) | Wastewater effluent complex algal communities from Wisconsin, to seasonally profile nutrient transformation and Carbon sequestration -... | ecosystem: Engineered > WWTP > Effluent > Algae...
ACCATTTTCATCCATGCGTATAGCTGTGTAGACGGGTGGCTTATTGGATTTTAACGGAATTAAGTCACCCGTTTGCATGGTGAGGTTATTGTTACGCAATTGAATCAGTGCGCGGTAATGTTCCAGCAGAGAGTCGGGGTCGCCTGTTTGCATGGCAACATTGACGGTTTCATAATCTGTACCGGGTGTACGCCAGGGGCGGCCCGTAGTGAAACCAGCATTAGCTTCCGCATTCCATTGCATGGGCAATCGAATATTCTCGTCCGGCTTCTTTCCCTGCATCCCGATCTCTTCGCCGTAATAGATGAAAGGCGTGCCGGGGGAGGTGAGAAGCAGGAAGGCTGCGAGCTTGGCTTTATTCACATCACCACCTAATTGAGACATGAGTCGTTCCTGGTCGTGATTGGTCAGGAAGGTGGCGTATTCGTGGTTGGGAATTGCCTTGTCACTTACTTTGAGGGTGTTGGGTAATGTGCCAGCTTTACCCGCATTCGCCGCGTCAATAAAACTGTTTGCCAGTTGAAAATTGAAGGCGAGATCGAATTGGTCATTTTTGACGTAGGTGGCGATCGTATTCAGCCCATCGCCAAATAACTCGCCAACGGTCATGGCTTCTGGGTTGACGGCTTTATAGGCGGGATAGAATTCGTTTTGGAACCACAAGTGGGTGGCTTGCGTATTCTGCTGCACGGTGCCATCTTCGATCAAATGTTTGGCGGCATCTAGGCGAAAGCCGTCCACGCCGACATCCGTCAGCCAGAATGCTGAAATCTTATTCATTTCTTCTGTGACAGCAGGGTTGTTGTAGTTCAGGTCTGGCATAAATGCTTCAAAGATGCCGTAATAGAATCCTGTCGTAGAAGAGTGCCAGACGCGCTGTCCCCACGGGCCTTCATATTTCAGGTCTGTTTCGCTCCAGATGTACCAGTCACGATAGGGTGAGTTGGGGTCTTTTTTTGCTTCCTTGAACCACGGATGTTTGTCTGAAGTGTGATTGATGACAAGGTCAAGAATGATGTTGATGTCTCGTTTGTGAGCTTCTGCCACGAGATTCTTGAAATCATCCATCGTTCCGTATTGCGGATTGACATCGTAATAGTCCATAACGTCATAACCGTGATAGGAGGGAGATGGGAAGATGGGCATTAGCCAGACTGCAGTAATGCCGAGTTCCTGAAGATAATCCAATTTTTGGGTGATGCCGTTGAAGTCACCGACTCCGTCATCGTCACTGTCGTTGAAAGATCGCACGAATATTTCGTAGAAAACGGCGTTGCTCCACCAAATTTCAGGCGTGGCTTCTGCCGAAGGTGTTGGAACAACTGTCGGCGCAGCGGGAGCGCAGGAAGGGATGAGCAGGATAAGCAGAAGGGTGAGAAATATTCGTTTGGTCATAAAAGCTCGTTAGATAAAAATATTCCCTTCCTTCCGAAGAAGGAAAGGAATATTGGTTGGTGGAGATATTTATCCTTTTACACTGCCGAGTGTGAGACCCGAAATGAGCCACTTGGATGAGTAGAGGAAGAGCGCCATGACGGGGATTGCGATCAATACGGATGCGGCGGCGAACTGACCCCATGAAACGGTGAATTCCTGTGCGAAGGTAAAGATGCCCAGCGGCCAGGTGTAGATCTCGTTCTTTTGCAGCACAACGCGTGCCACGAGATATTCGCTCCAGCCGCCCATGAAGGAGAAGAGGAAGGCAATTGCCAGTGCTGGTGTGGAAAGGGGCAGGATGATCTTGGTGAATACTGTCAGGCGGCTGGCCCCATCGATCAGTGCGGCTTCTTCAAGGTCAACAGGGATTGTGTCGTAATAGCCTTTGAGCGTCCAGATCGTGAGCGGCACGGATGTGACCGCGTAGGCGATGATGAGGCCCAGGGATGTGTTGATCATTTTGAGCTTGGCTATCATGATGAACAGCGGGAGCAGTAACATGCCTGCCGGGATCATCTGTGTTGTCAGCAGGAATACCAGCCCCGCCGCACGGCCTGGGAACTTGAATCTGGAAAATGCGTATGCGCTGATGGCCGCGAGGATGACACTGATCACGGAAGTAACAGCCACGACGGAAATTGAATTCCAGATCCATAGGAAGAAATCGGATTGACGATTTTTTTCCGGCGCTCCGAACAATACTTCCTTGTAGTTGTTCAAGGTGGCATTTTCTGGAATGATCCTGAGGTCTGTGGTGAGGAGTGTGTCATTGGGGCGCAGGGAAATGGTTACCACGCGCAAGGCGGGGTATACGGCGATGACACTACAAATAATAAGTGTGATATGGATCAGGATTGTTTTGAATGGGCTATCACCGCGTGAGCGGAAGAAAAACCAGCGGAAGAAGCGGGAAATTGAGTTCGTGGACATTATGATGCTCCTATTCAGTTGCAGACTTAAGTCCACCACTAGTTTTGAGGTAGATGAGAGTAAACACAAACAGTATGGCGAAGATCACCAGCGCAAACATCGCAGTAAAGCCGTAGCGATAGAATTGGAAGGCAGCTTTATACATGGAGGAAACCAGAATGTCGGTCTTCTCTTGCGGGCCGCCCTGTGTGATCAAATAGATGATATCGAATTTATTGAACGTCCAAACAACGCCGAGGATAATGGCGGGGGTGAGGACGGGACGAAGCAAGGGTAGGGTGATATTGCGGAATTGCTGCCATCTGGTGGCACCATCAATTTCTGCGGCTTCATAATATTCTTGTGAGATACTTTGCAGGCCGCCGAGAATGATGACCGACATAAAAGGAATGCCCAGCCAGATATTTGCCATTAAGACGGATACAAATGCCCAAAAGGGGTCTTGTTTCCAGCTAACCGGCCCAATGGTAGCTGCGAGCCATGCGAAGACGTTGCCAATGCCAACAATGTTTGCAGTGTTCAGGCTGACCGTGGTAAACCATTCATTGATGTTTCCCAACAGGATATTGAACAACCCATAGCGGCTGTCAAATTCATTGCGCAATGCCATGGCGGCGATGGTGGTTGGGATGGCCCACGGGATGACAAGCAAGGTGCGATAAAGGCCTTTGAATGCAAGTTTTCTGTTCAACAGAATGGCTAGACCCATACCACCCAGAGTGTGGAATGTGACGTTGATCCCTGTCCACAGGATGGTACGCCAGAATACTTCAAAAAATTTCGCGTCCTTTGCAACACTGCCAGTGAATAAGGCTTTGAGGTTTTCCCATCCGTAGATGAGACCGTATTCTGCATTTTTGGTTGCCTGGGTTCCAAGTGACGCGTTTGAGAAGGCAAGCTTGATCTCGAAAAGGAAGGGGTAAATAATGAGGAAAAGTACGCCGATGAATGCCGGCATAATGAGGAGATAGGCCAATCCCGCGCGGCTGGCCTTTGGTTTGCTTATGAATTGAATAACTGCATACAGAGCCAGAATACCGGCGGCAAAAATGATGCCAGCGATCATTGCCCCTGAGTCTTTGGTCGCTACTTTTGATTTGACGAGGGAATCTTGAAGGTTTGTGAAAGAGTCTGCTGGTAGATGTACAAACTTGCCGAAGGCGCTTTCCCCAAGCTTGATCAGGTCGGTGGTATTAAAAAAGGAAATAATAACTATTAAAGTCAGAACACCGAGAACGATCTGAATTCCCCTGGTTACGATGGTTGCAGTACGATTAATGGGTTCACGGAAGAAGATTTGATAAAAATAGATCTCTATGATCGCTAGTCCGCCCAGAATTCCAAAAAGAAAACTGCCGATCTCTTTGAGACGGTCAGTCACAATTTCGGTGTTTAATGTGATCCCGCTTGTGAAGGGTGTAATTAATGCGGATAATACAAAATAAGTTGAGGCAAGTACGGCAATCCATAGGATGGTTGGCAGGTTTCGGCGTAGGAAGCTATCGTTTTCCATATTAACCTCTATTATTTGCTGCTGAATTGAAAAAATAAGATGGGGAGCATATGCTCCCCATCTTATTTTTGAATTGAAAAAAAACTACGGGGCGGTACCGAGGGTGGCTACGCAGGCATCCGCAGATTCTTGAGCGGAAGCAGCGGCGTCAGCGGGGGTGGTGGTGCCAGCCATAACGCCTTCGAGGCTTGGGCGCCAAGCGTCAAATGCACAGCGCATTTCGGGGGCAGCAGGTTGACCACGGCCAACAGAAAGAGCAGACATGGAACCGGCGAGAATCGGGTCGCTGGAAATGCTGGGATCTTCTGCGATCACAGTGTTGGAGGGCAAGCGCTTGAATTCATCGAGCCATTGCTTCTGAACCTCGGGGGAGGTCATGTAGGTGATGAATGTGGTGACAGCTTCCTGGCGAGCGGCATCATCGAGAACTGCATTGGAGACCATGAAGTACTTGCCAGCGGTCATTTCGGTGTAGGGGTTGCCGTTGATGGTAGGAACAGGAGCAACACCGAGGTTGTCACCGAGAGCGGTGGTGTAATCGCCGAGGGACCAGTCGCCATTGATGATCATGGCAGCTTTGCCTTCCTTCATCAAGGTGTCGGCGCAAGCGTAATCGCATTCAGCGGGAACAACGCCGTCAGTCTTGAGGGACGAGACAAAGGTCAGGTAATCAATGAAAGCCTGATTGTCGAATGTGGGCTGATCGTTCTCATCGAGAGGCCAGCCACCGAAAGCGCCATAGAAACCAGCGCCCCAGAAGGGCTCATTAAGGTTGTAGGCAAAGCCCTGGACATCACCAGCGGTGAGTTCCGTGGCAACGGTGAGCATTTCTTCGAAAGTGGCAGGGGGCTCAGCGATCAAGGATTTGTTGTAGATCAGCATGAGGTGATTGCCATAGTTATCGGGGACGCCCCAGAGGGTGCCAGCAACAACTGCGGGATCGAGGGAGCCGGGGAAGAACTGGCCGAGGAATGCATCATCGAACAAAGCATCAACAGGCGCAATGATCTCGAGGGTGCTGAAAGGACCAGCGAAATCGTTCGGGACGCGAACAACATCGGGAGCGGCTTCGGCGAGGGATGCGGTCTGGAACTGGTCACGAAGAGCTTCGTTCTCGTAGTGAGTGCGCTCAACGGTGATGTTCGGGTTGGCAGCCTGGAAATCGGCGATCAAGCCGTCAATGAACACGTCCACATCTTCGCCTTCCTGTTCCCAGAAAGTAATGGTGATCGGTTCAGCAGCGGGAGCTTCGGTAGCAACAGGGGCTTCCGTGGCTTCGGCGGGAGCTTCAGTAGCTTCCACGGCGGCGGGAGCTTCGGTGGCTGCGGGTGTGCCACAGGCAGCAAGCGCCATGGACGCAACAACCAAAATGCTCAAAACGACTAGTAAATTCTTTTTCATTCTCTTACTTCTCCTTGAAAATTTGAAAAACAGATTTATTTTTGGAAGTGGGTCGAACAAAAGGTGTGTGTGTTGAGTAGTACCACCTCCTTTCAAGAGGTTTATCGAATAGCTTCTTCAGTACTCGCATCAAAGATATGGATCTTGTCCATATCAAAAATAACATCGGTGGAAGCCCCAACACGAAGTTTGGAGCGTGGGTCTACGCGGCCCACAAAGGAATTCTTTCCACTGAGTAGATAGAGCAGGGTTTCATTGCCCATCAATTCAGTTACATCAACCTTTGCAGAAATTTTCTCGCCATGTATATTTTGTGGAGCAAATTCAGGATCATGAATATTTTCGGGGCGAATACCGAACACTACGCTTTTCCCGTCCATGTTTTTATAGGGCGCTGCATGAGCAGCAGGAATTTGAACTTTGAAATCGCCTGTATCCACAGCAACTTTGTCGCCCGAAACAGACATCTTCGCAGGGAAGAAGTTCATGGCAGGGGATCCAATGAAACCAGCTACGAACAGATTGTTTGGGAAGTCATACAGATTTTGGGGAGTATCCAATTGCTGTAAATTGCCTTTATTGATAACGGCAATGCGGCTTGCCATCGTCATGGCCTCGGTCTGATCATGGGTTACATAAATGAAGGTGGTCTGCAAGCGCTGGTGAAGTTTGCTGATCTCAGCGCGCATTTGCACACGAAGTTTTGCATCAAGGTTCGAGAGAGGTTCATCGAACAAAAATACTTTTGGCTCACGCACAATTGCACGCCCTACAGCAACGCGCTGGCGCTGACCGCCGGAAAGCTGACGGGGCTTGCGCTGAAGCAGGTCTGTAATGCCAAGAACCTCAGCGGCTTCATTCACACGGCGTTTGATCTCTTCCTTGGGGGTCTTGCGAAGTTTGAGACCAAAAGCCATGTTGTCATATACAGAGAGATGTGGGTACAACGCGTAGGACTGGAAGACCATGGCAATATCGCGGTCTTTCGGAGCTACATCATTCACCACACGATCACCGATGATAATTTCACCATCTGTGATTTCTTCCAAACCAGCCAACAGACGCAGAGCGGTTGTTTTGCCGCAACCTGATGGACCGACCAGCACCAGAAACTCTTTATCCTTAACTTCAATATTGAGATTCTTGATGATCGTCAAATCGCCGAACTTCTTTACAATGTTTTTGTATGTAACACTTGCCATGGTAATCCTCCAGTCGTAAGAATATAGTGACTTTATTATAACCACAAGCCCAAAAATGACCTATGCTTTTTGAAAACTAATTAGTTGCGTGGGAGAACTAAGTGTAATATTTTAGAGAAAAACAGGCTTTTTCTGATTCGCAGAATCAATGAGCCCGAGAATTGCAGCAATATTCCCCCGACTGTCATCCAGCGTAATTCGTGTGGGGGTATTAAACAGAATCGCATTGCACATATCTTCCACTTCCCCAAGATATAACTCGGTGCCTGAAATTTTTATTTTTTCTTCAACACCGCCGCGTACCAAAATCAATTCACTTTTTACTTGAGGCTTAAATGGCACAGAGATTTTTAGAACGGCCTCACTCCCAACAATTTCCATAAAAGAACGGAATGGAGATTTGAAGCCTGAATCAAATTGCGCGTGGACTCCATTTGCAAACCGCATCTGACCAATGAAAGAATCATCGCTTCCGCCCGGACCCTCAACCTGCCAGCCAAAAACTTCAACAGGTTCCTCCCCGACGATCATCCGCGCAAAGCTGATGGGATAACAGCCAACATCCCAAATACTGCCGCCTCCCATCTCTTTTATCTGACGGTAATTCCCTTCACGGGTGAGTGTGAATGTGAATGCGCCCTTGATAACTTGTAGTTTGCCAAGTATGCCGCTGTCTATAATTTCCTTTACTTTCAGGGTTTGCGCATGGTGTCTATACATGAAAGCTTCAGCTAGCACCTTTCCCGTTTCTTTTGTGGTGCGGATCATTTCATCTACTTCTGCAAGGGAGAGCGCAATTGGCTTTTCGCACAGAACATGCTTGCCGGCGCGAAAGGCTTTGATCGTCCATTCGGCGTGCAGGTGATTGGGCAAAGAGTTGTAGACAATATCAATCTCAGGGTCAGCGAGCAGGGCTTCATAACTGCCGTGCGAGCGCGGGATTTTCCATTCACGGGCATATGCATCAGCGGAGGATTGGCTTCTCGAAGCGACGGCCAACAACCGGGTCCGTTTTGAGGCGTTAAGGGGTTTGATCAAAGCCTGATTGATCTTTGCAGTGGAGAGAAGTCCCCAGTTAAGCTGTCTTTCCATTTTTTACTCCTTTTAATAATATCAAGACCGAAGCGACCAATAGCATCGTGAAGATGCCAATAAATGTAAATCCTAATTTCAAGCCGAGTAAATCACTTGTCCATGCAATGACCCAGGGTCCGAGCAGGCCGCCGATTCCGGCGAATGTGAATAGCACCCCTAAAATGGTGTTCGTATTTTCTTTTAAGTTTTCTGACACGGCGGCTGTGAATGTTGGGAAGATGATCGAAAAGAAAAGCCCTGTGATTGGGAAGAATATTGAAAAGGTCGTGAACGTACCCAGCAGAATACAGATCAGACTGGCTGTGGATGCAAAGAGAATGGAACGTAAATACCCGAGACGATGTACGATGAAGCCTCCGATAAGGCGTCCAAGTGTAAGCAAGCCAAAGAAGAGAGATAAATTTTGGTTGCTGGCAAGAACACTTTGACCGCGTGTTTCCTGAAGAAAAGTTACCAGCCATGAGCCGACCCCAATTTCTGCGGCTACATAAAATGCAATGGCTGCATAGAACCACGGGAGAATCCCTTTGAATGCAAAGTTGGGAATATTTTTGAAGTCAATGCTGTTGTTTTGTTCTTGTGATTTTGGAAATTGAAGAAATAAAAATAATAGAATGAACAGAGCGATCAGTGGAATATCCCAACGGTAGATGGCTCTCCACGAAACATTCAACCCTAAAAGCCAGCCTGCGAATAACGGCGCGATCAACGAGCCTAATCCGTGCAGGACAGCCATGAGATTTAGATATAGTCCTGTCTTTTTGGGGTGGATTTGCACAATTGTGGCATTTGCCCCCAATTCGATGGCGCCCAACCCAAGTCCCATGGAAAACAGGGACATGGTTAAGATCATTGTGTTGCTAAATGTGCTATAACCTGCAACGCCTGCGGCAAGTAATCCGCCAGCCAGAATTAGAATTACTTTTAAGCCAAATCGGTCGGCAAGAATTCCTGCAATTAACGAGGTGATGACAAAACCGAAATACTCCCCGAAAAAAATATTTCCGCTGGTGCCATAGTCAATATTTAACTCGTGAATCATGGAAGGAAGCGTGGGACCTTTTAAGTTATCGGTAAAACCGAATACAAAGAAGGAAAGAAAACAGGCTGCGGTAACAAGGAAAATAGTTGTTTTTAATGGTTGATTTTTCATAAGCGGATTGTACTTTGAGTCAGATAGAAAGATAACCACAAAGTCATGAATGCTTACACAAAAAGTTTTATCTGAGTCTTTGCGGTTCTTTATATAAAAAGGATGAGCTTGATTAAGCTCATCCTTTGATCGGATCGGAAACTTTGAAGGAGATTAGTGGTTTATTTTCCATTGCGCATTGGCAGGGAAAGTATATTATCAGCCACAATTGCAATTGCGCCGATTAAACTTGCATCTGGCCCAAAGGGAGATAAAAGCACCTCGACTTGTTGATCAATTTCCGGCATGGAGTGACGCGTCATCGTGGCTTTGATGGAAGGCAAAAGATATTCACCGGCAACGCTAAGCGGCCCGCCGAGGATGATCTTTTCAGGGTTGAAAATATTGATGAGGCCGGCAAATCCCTGTCCCATTGCATGACCTGCCTCTGCAAAAGAATCAATCGCTTCCCTGTCTCCGGCATCTGCGGCTTGCTTAATGAGGGAAATGGTTAAAGGCGAGTTTTGTTCCGCCATAAGTTTGGGAATGATGCTGGTACGTTTCACTTCCAAGCGCGCTTGAACCCGTTGGATGATGGAATATTGATTCGCGTATGTTTCCCAACATCCGCGATTTCCGCAATGGCAAACTGTTTGTGATGGCTCTGCCATGATGGGCGAGTGGCCGATCTCGCCAGCGTAGCCGTTCTTTCCGCGATATAGTTTTCCATTAAGAAATAATCCACCGCCAATGCCTACGCCTGCAAACACGAAAAGAAAATCCTGAGATTGACGCGCTGTTCCAAATAAGTGCTCGGCGGTGGCTGCTGCATTTGCATCATTTTCAACGAACACGTTGAGCTTGGTTTGTTCAGAAAATATTTTTCCAAAAGGGACATTGCGCCAATGAAGGTTGGGCGCGAAGATCAACATCTTTTCTTTTAAATCAACAGTCCCTGGCGTGGCAAGACCCAAACCGAGGAATTTTATATTTTTCTTTTTGCCGGCGCTCATTGCTTCTTTTACAATGCGCACAGTCTGGTCGATCATTTTTTGTTGGCCTTCATTTGGATTGGCATCTTCACGCCTGCGCCAAATAATATTGCCCAGAAAATCAGTAACTGCCACAGAAACAAAATCGACACCGAGTTCCACGCCAATGATCAAGCCCGCATTTGAATTGATCTCAAGCATGGTTGCAGGCCGGCCCGCGCCAAGAGAATTACTGCCAGCTTCATGGACGAGGTTGTGCGTAATTAATTCATCCACTAGGCTTGAAACTGTCGATTTGTTCAAGCCAGTGAAGACAGCCAATTGCGCGCGTGAAATAGGCGACTGGCTGTGAATCAATCTCAGTACCGATGAAAGATTATTTTCGCGAATGAAGGCTTGGTCTGTTATATAGTTTGGCATAGATGATTAGTAGGATGAAGCAACAAATTGATTATATCTTTCGAGGTTGATTTGTCAACGTAAGAGCAAATAGACTTTCGCTTCATCCCCCGCTTTGATCTGTTTGCTCTTAATTAGAAAATACTGCGTTTGAGCTTTTTCTACTTATGCGAGTGAAACACCAATAAGTTTGCCAACGCCAAACGTGAGAGCCGCTGCTGCGAGGCCAACCAACACTTGCCTCATTCCTGAGAACATAACGCCGCGACCAGTCATCAATGTGATGGCAGCGCCAATGATGAATAAGCCCACTCCGCTAATCGCGAGGCTGAGATAGATGGCAGTTGCGCCTGTCCAGAAGAAGAACGGGAAGATGGGGAATACTGCTCCAACGGCAAATAGAAAGAAAGAAGTGAACGCCGCTTCATATGCAGAGCCGCCCAATTCTTCGGGATCAATTCCAAGTTCTTCGCGTGCAAGCGTATCCAGAATGCTTCCTTTGTCTGCCATCATGTGTGAAGCGAGTTCTCGTGCGCGATCTTCAGGTAATCCCTTGGATTGGTAGATCAGCGCGAGTTCTTCCAGCTCTTCTTCGGGGCTTTCTGCTATTTCTTCCGCTTCAATTTTTATTTGGTTCTCGTACAGCTCGCGTGAGCTTTGCACGGATAACCATTCACCCAACGCCATGGACCCTGCTCCTGCAAGCAGGCCAGCCAACCCTGCGACAAGAACGTCGCTATTCGAGTTGGTCGCTCCGGCTACGCCCATCACCAGACTCAAAATGGACACGAGCCCATCGTTCGCTCCCAGCACCGCCGC
>Ga0075156_10002130_pt1 | contig 10919 bp, 6 predicted proteins | sample JI81AbrownDNA_FD_70966 | JGI IMG/M metagenome (GOLD analysis project Ga0075156, IMG submission 70966) | Wastewater effluent complex algal communities from Wisconsin, to seasonally profile nutrient transformation and Carbon sequestration -... | ecosystem: Engineered > WWTP > Effluent > Algae...
GAGCACGAGGACATCGCCCGACTCGTGGCGGCGCGCATCGCCACGCTTGTCCGCGACCGCGCGGCCTCGGGGCAACGGTGCGTCCTCGGCCTCGCGACCGGCTCCACGCCGATCGGCGTCTACCGCGAACTGATCCGGTTGCACCGCGAGGAAGGGCTCTCCTTCCGCCACGTGGTGACGTTCAACCTGGATGAGTACTACCCGATGGCGCCGGACAACGTGCACTCCTACCACCGGTACATGTGGGAGAACCTGTTCTCGCAGATCGACATCGAGGCCGAGAACGTGCACATCCCGCGCGGCGACATCCCGCGGGCGGCGGTCGAGGCGCACGTGCGCGACTACGAGGTGGCGATCCGTGACGCCGGGGGGATCGACTTCCAGATCCTCGGCATCGGCAAGACGGGGCACATCGGCTTCAACGAGCCCGGGTCGGGCGCCGAGAGCCGCACCCGCCTGGTGACGCTCGACATGATCACGCGGCGCGACGCGGCGGCCGATTTCTTCGGCGAGGACAACGTCCCGCGCGAAGCGCTGACGATGGGCGTGGCCTCCATCCTCGACGCGCGCGAGATCGCGATCCTGGCGACCGGTGAGCACAAGTCGGCGATCGTGCGCCGTGCCGTGGAGGGCGACATCGCCGTCGACGTGGCGGCGACGTTCCTGCAGCGTCACCCGGCCACCCGCTTCTACATCGACCGCGCCGCGGCCGCCGACCTCACGCGCATCGCCACGCCGTGGCTGCTGGACGAGGTCACCTGGACCGAGGGGCTCACGATCCGCGCGGTGGTCTGGCTGTCGCTCAAGGAGGGCAAGGCGATCCTCAAGCTGACGCAGCGCGACTATGCCGAGCACCACCTCTCCTCGCTGGTGGCCAAGTTCGGGAGCGCCGGCGAGGTGAACGGACACGTCTTCAACGCGTTAGGCGCGAAGATCAAGGGGCGGTCGAAGCTGCCGGAAGAGACGCGCATCCTCTGCTTCTCGCCGCATCCCGACGACGACGTGATCTCGATGGGCGGGATCCTGCGCAAGCTGGTCCTCAACGACAACGCCATCACGGTCGCCTACATGACGAGCGGCAACATCGCCGTCTTCGACCATGACGTCCGGCGCTACGTCGACTTCCTCGTGCGCCTCGCCCACGACCGCCAGCTCGACGTGGCTGCGATCGGGGCGATGCGCGACCGAGTGTACGGCTTTCTCGACGCCAAGCACCCGGGCGACGTCGATACGCCCGAGGTGCAGGACATCAAGCGCATCATTCGCGAGTCGGAGGCGATCTCGGGGATCGAGACGCTTGGGATGCAGAGCAGTGCGGCGCGCTTCCTCAACCTGCCCTTCTATCAGACCGGGAAGGTGCGCAAGGACCCGATCGGCCCGGCCGACGTGGCGATCGTGAAGGCCGCGATCGAAGAGACGCGCCCGGAGATCATCTTCGTGGCAGGCGACCTCTCCGACCCGCATGGCACGCACCGGATGTGCAAGGAAGCGATCGAGGGGGCGCTCGACGCGCTGCGCGCCGAGGGGAAGCCGACTCCCGAGGTTTGGCTCTACCGCGGCGCGTGGCAGGAGTGGCCGATCACCGATGCGACCTGGCTCGTCCCGATCTCGCAGGACGAACTGCGCCTCAAGATCCAGGCGATCTTCAAGCACCAGTCGCAGAAGGACTCGGCCCCCTTCCCCGGCCAGGACGACCGCGAGTTCTGGCAGCGCGTCGAGGCCCGGAACAAGGACACGGCCGCGCTGCTCGACCGGCTCGGGCTGGCTGAGTACTTCGCCATGGAGGCGTATGTCGTCGTGTAAGGGGGCGGCATAATGGGAAGCTTCACCGTCCTCGACATCGTCGTGCTGGTCGCCTATATGGGCGGGACCACGGCGTTAGGCGTCTGGCTCGGCCGCGGGCAAAAGAGTGCCCGTGACTACTTCGTCGCCTCCCAGGCGATCCCCTGGTGGGCGATCCTCTTCTCGGTCGTGGCCACCGAGACGAGCGCTCTCACCTTCATCTCGATCCCCGGTCTCGCGTACCTCGGCGATTTCTCGTTCCTGCAGGTGGTGTTCGGCTACATCGTCGGACGCATCATCGTGTCGTATGTCCTGCTGCCGCGATACTTCCAGGGAGAGCTGGTCACGGCGTATGCACTGCTCGAACGTCGCTTTGGCCTGGCAACGCGACGCTTCGCGTCCATCACCTTCATGGTGACCCGCGCCTTTGGCGACTCGGTGCGCGTGTTCGCGACGGCGATCCCGATTGCCCTGATTCTCGGGCCGTCGATCCCGGTGGAATACGTCACGCCAGTCTCGATCCTCATCCTGGGCGCGTTCACCCTGGTCTACACGTACGAGGGCGGGATGCGAGCGGTGGTGTGGACCGACGTGCTGCAGACCGGCGTGTATCTGGCGGGCGGGTTTGCGGCGCTGTACCTCATCGGCGATGGCGTCGACGGGGGGTGGTCGGCCATCCTCTCGCGCGCCGGCGCCGAAGGCAAGCTGCGCGTCATCGACCTCTCCACCGACGTGAGCAAGCCACACACGCTGTGGGCCGGCGTGATCGGCGGCGGCTTCCTGTCGATGGCGAGCCATGGTGCGGACCAGCTCATCGTGCAGCGGCTCCTGGCGTCCAACAACCTGCGCGATGCCCGTCGTTCACTCATCGGCAGCGGCTTCGCGGTGCTGGGGCAGTTCCTCCTCTTCCTCTTCATCGGGGTGGGGCTCTACGCGTACTACGACGCGCGCACGTTCGCCAAGCCCGACGAGATCTTTCCGACGTTCATCATCGAGGTGATGCCGCCGGGCATGACCGGTCTGGTGGTCGCGGCCATCCTCGCGGCCGCGATGAGCACCGTGTCAGGCTCGCTCAACTCGCTGGCCGCTGCCACGACGCACGACATCTACCTGCCGCTGAGCGGGCGCAAGGCCGACGACCCTGCCGTGTATCGCGCGGGAAAGCTCTTCACGCTCGGCTGGGCGGTGATTCTGATCGGCGGCGCGCTCCTCTACAAGAACCAGGGAACGCCGGTGGTCGTGGTCGCCCTCTCGATCGCCTCCTTCACCTACGGCGGCTTGTTAGGCGCCTTTGCGCTCGGGCTCGGCTGGCGGCGCGCCAACCAGCGCGACGCGATCACGGGGATGGCCGTGGGAATCCTGTCGATGACGTTCGTGGTCTTCGCAAAGCAGCTCTCGGCCGCTTATCCTTCGCTCGCCGAGTCCCTTGGCCCGCTGGGCGCCATCGCCTGGCCTTGGTACGTCCTCATCGGCACCACCATCACGTTCCTCACCGGCATGCTGTCGTCGCTCACTCATCCCGCCGTCGTTCCGCCCTCGATGTCCACTCCGTCCAAGGGGGGGGCATGACTGCGATCGTCGTAGGCGTCGACGGCGGCGGCTCGCGCACGCGCGTGATGGTCGCCGACGAGACCGGGAAGGAGATCGTCACGGTCGAAGGCGGCCCGAGCGCGGTGCGCCCCGGGGAAGCCGAGAAGTCGGCCGACATGATCGCGGCGACCATCAAGGACGCGCTCGCCGCCTGCGACATGACGCACGTGGTCCCCAAGGTGCTCTGCGTCGGCGTGGCCGGCGCGGGGCGCGACGCGGAGCGCGACGCCCTCTGGCAGGCGCTCATGAGCCGCGAGCTGGCCGAGGACGTGGCCGTGCATCCCGACGCCATGATCGCGCTCGACGACGCCTTTGGCGATGGGCCGGGGCTGCTGGTGATCAGCGGCACCGGATCGGTAGGGTATGGCCGAGGCCCCGCCGGGGCCTTCGCCCGCTGCGGCGGCTGGGGTCCCAACTGCGGTGACGAAGGGAGTGGCGCCTGGATCGGGCGCCGGGCGCTGAGCATCGTCACCGCGTCGTACGACGGGCGCGAACCCGAGACGCAGCTCACGGGGGCGGTGCTGACGGCCGCCGAGGTGAATGAGGTGGCCGACCTCGTGGCGTGGGGGGCTGCTGCCACGCCGGCGACGCTCGCCACGCTCGCCCCGGTCGTCCTGAGCGTGGCTCAAGGGGGGGACCTGCGCGCCAACTCGCTGGTGACGCTCGCGGTCGAGGAGCTCGTGCTCCACGCCCGCACCCTGGCGCGCCAGCTCTTTGGCGACGAGCGGGCTGCGGTGCCGTTGGCGTTAGGCGGCGGGCTGCTGGCCAAGGGGACGCTCCTGCGCAAGCGCATGGTGCACCGCCTCAAGACGGCGGTCCCGGGGGCCCAGCTGCGGGAGGAGGAACTGGTCCCGGTGCGTGGCGCCGTGCGCGGTGCCCTTCGCCTGCTCGGGGCCACCACGAACTGATGCGGAGCCCGGACGGGCCGGCGGGGAGGGCGCGGCGTTCCCCTCCCCCGCCCGATCCCCGCGATGCTCGACCGGCCAGCGAATCGTCTCCCGCGGCCTGAGGCTTGCACAGAGACCGGCGTCTCCCCCTTTCCCAGTCTCATGGACCTGATCCATACGTTCGTCGACTACGTCCTGCACCTGGACGCCCACCTCGCCACGCTCGTGAGCTGGGCGGGCGTGTGGACGTATGTGGTGCTGGCGCTCATCATCTTCTGCGAGACCGGGCTGGTCGTAACCCCATTCCTCCCAGGCGATTCGCTCCTCTTCGCCACGGGGGCGCTGGCCGCCGCGACCGGGTCGCTGAGCATCGTGGCCCTCTTCGTCCTCCTGACGGTCTGCGCCATCCTGGGCGACGCAGTGAACTACTGGCTGGGGTCCAGGCTGGGGGCGCAGGCGGCCGCGGGGCGGCTGCCCCTCGTCAAGAAGGAACACATCCAGCGCACGCACGAGTTCTACGAGCGCCACGGCGGGAAGACGATCATCCTCGCCCGGTTTGTCCCGATCATCCGCACCTTTGCCCCATTCGTCGCGGGCGCCGGTACCATGTCGTACCAGCGGTTCGCGGCGTACAACATCAGCGGTGGCGTGGCGTGGGTGGGGCTGATGCTCTTTGCCGGCTACTTCTTCGGCAACATCCCGGTGGTGAAGGACAACTTCTCCCTCGTGGTCCTGGCCATCATCATCCTCTCGATCATCCCGGGAGTGGTGGCTGTGTGGCAGGAGCGGCAGCGCATCCTGGCGGAGCGCGCCGCGCGGTAACCGGGCGACTGGCCCCGCTTTCGCACGCGGCGACGGTCCCAGGTTGGTCCGAGCTCCCAGCGTTCCCCCGAGGAGATCGACAAACAATGCCGCGACGTCGGCGAGGTCACGCGAACGCTGGGCGCACCTGCGCGTAACGTCGACGTATTTCGTCGAACCGTGAACCGCGTCGCCCGACGCGTCGACGCGATACGCCGGAACGGGTGCCGCGTCGACCGGAACGTTGATGCGGCGCACCGGAACGTGTGCAGCGTCAACCGAAACGTCGGCGTGTTTCGTCGGAACGCGTGCAGCGGCGCCCGGAACTTCGACGAGGCGAGTCGGAACGCGTGCGGTGTCGCTCGGGACGTCGACGTGGCGCGCCGGAACACGTGCGGCGTCAACCGACACGTCGACGAGGCGAGTCGGAACGCGCGCGGCGTCGCGCGGTACGTCGACCTGGCGCGCCGGAACGCGCGCGGCGTCGCGCGGGACGTCGACGTGGCGCGCCGGAACACGTGCGGCGTCAACCGACACGTCGACGAGGCGAGTCGGAACGCGTGCGGCGTCGCGCGGGACGTCGACCTGGCGCGCCGAAACGCGCGCGGCGTCGCGCGGGACGTCGACCTGGCGCGCCGAAACGCGCGCGGCGTCGCGCGGGACGTCGACCTAGCGCGCCGGAACGCGCGCGGCGTCGCGCGGTACGTCGACCTGGCGCGCCGAAACGCGCGCGGCGTCGCGCGGGACGTCGACCCAGCGCGCCGGAACGCGTGCGGCGTCGCGCGGGACGTCGACCTAGCGCGCCGGAACGCGTGCGGCGTCGCGCGGGACGTCGACCTGGCGCGCCGGAACGCGTGAGGCGTCGCGCGGGACGTCGACCTGGCGCGCCGGAACGCGTGCGGCGTTGCCCGGGACGTCGACGCGGCGAGCCCGAACGCGTGCGGAGTCGCCCGAGACGTCGACCTGCGCGCGGTTGACGGATCGCCGTTGACGCGCGGTACGCCGGCCCGCACGCAAATCGGGCGCCGATCCCGAAGGACCGACGCCCGATGCCGCGCGACGCGGCGCGCTCGGCTACGCCGACGGCACGTGCAGCGTATCGCCTTCGATGCGTGCCATCTCGGGGAGCGACTCCTTGCGGAACTCCCCTTCCCACTTGGCCATCACCGCCGTCGCGAGACAGTTGCCGACAAGGTTGACCGACGTGCGGGCCATGTCCATGAGCGCGTCGACGCCGAGGATGACGGCGACTCCTTGCAGCGGGAGGCCAAACGAGGCGAGCGCCCCCGACAGGATCACGAGCGAGGCACGCGGCACCGCGGCGACCCCCTTCGACGTGAGCATCAGCGTCAGCATCATCAGGATCTGCTGGCTGAGCGGCATGTCGATCCCCGCCGCCTGCGCCACGAAGATCGAGGCCAGCGCGAGGTAGAGCGTGCTCCCGTCGAGGTTGAACGAGTAGCCCGTGGGCATCACGAAGGCGACGATGCGGCGTGGCACGCCGAACTTCTCCATCGCCTGCATCGCCTGCGGCAGGGCCGCTTCGGATGACGCCGTCGAGAAGGCGATCAGCGCCGGCTCGCGCACCGTCGCGATGAACTCCTTGAGCGGGATGCGGAACATCACGAGGATCGGGACGAGCACGAGCAGGATGAAGACGATCAACGCCCCGTACAGCGTGAGGACGAGGATGCCCAGGTTCTTGAGGACCCCCAACCCGCTGTTCGAGACCGTGACCGCGATCGCCGCCCCGATGCCGAAGGGGGCGAAGGACATCACCAGCCCCACGAACTTGAACATCACCTCACTCAACGACTCAAGGACGCTGAGCATGATCTTCTTCGGCTCCCCCTTCACGCGGGCGAGCGCCACGGCAAAGAGGATAGAGAAGAAGACGACCTGCAGCACTTCGTTGGTGGCCGCCGCCTCGAAGAAGCTCTGCGGGACGGTGTGCTCGAGGACGCCCCCCCACGTCACCTTGGTCGAGGCGAACTTGAGCCCGGTCTCGGCCGTCGCCCCCTCCAGGGTGATGCCGTCACCGGGGCGAATCCAGTTCACCGCGACGAGGCCGACGATCAGCGCGAGCGTCGTGACCACCTCGAAGTAGATGATCGAACGCAGCGCCAACCGCCCGACCTTCTTCATGTCGTCGCCGTGACCGGCGATGCCGATCACCAACGTGCTGAAGAGGAGCGGGACGATCAGCGACTTGATCATCCGCAGGAAGATGTTGGAGATCGGCTTCAGTTCCTTGCCGATGTCCGGGAGGAAGGTCCCCACGAGGATCCCCAGCACCATCGAGAGGAGGATCCAGTGGGTCAACGTCAAGCCGCCCTTCTTGGCGGGCGTCGCGTCCTGCAGGTGCGTCGCTTGAGACATTCGAATTGGAGAAGACGGGAAGACGAGAAGACGAGTGACAACGCGTGTCGGGGTGCCTTCGCTGCCGGTAGGTGCTAGTGTCCCCCATCTTTCACGGGTTCAATGTGCGGGCGCTTGCCGGTGCGCAGCACCGAGTGGCGATAGCCGTACATGAAGTAGAAGACGAGGCCGACGGCGAGCCAGATGCCGAAGCGGATCCATGTCACGGCTGGAAGCTGCATCATCAGGTACAGGCAAGCGGCGATCGAGATCAGCGGCGTGAATGGAACGCCGGGCACGCGAAACGGTCGCACGCGGTCGGGATCGGACTTGCGCAGGAAGATCACGCCGGCCGACACGAGAACGAACGCAAACAGCGTCCCGATGTTCGTGAGGTCCACCACCTCGGCGATGTTGGCGAAGGCGGCGAAGGTGGCGACGAACGTTCCGGTCATGATCGTCCCCACGTACGGGGTGCGGAACTTGGGGTGCACCTTGGCCATGATCGGCGGGAGCAGGCCGTCGCGCGCCATCGAATAGAAGATGCGCGGCTGTCCGAGCTGGAAGACGAGCAGGACCGAGCCCATCGCGATCACCGCGCCTAACGCGATGATGAAGCGCGAGAAGGTGAGCAACGCCGGCGGCCCGCTGGCATACTGCAGCGCGGTGATCATCGGCTCGGGGGTCCCGAGCTGCTTCCACGGCGCCATCCCGGTCATCACGATCGAGAGGGCCACGTAGAGCACCGTGCAGATGATCAGCGACATGATGATCCCGAACGGCATGTCCTTGGCCGGGTTCTTCGCCTCCTCGGCCGCCGTCGACACCGCGTCAAAACCGATGTAGCTGAAGAAGATGATCGCCGCCGCAGCGCTGATCCCCTTGAAGCCGTTGGGGGCAAAGCCGCCGTTGGCCGCGTTGGTCCAGTTGTCCGGCTTGATGAGGAAGACGCCGATGGCCAGGAAGAAGACGATGATCCCGATCTTGAGGATCACCATCGCGTTATTGGTGTTGGCCGATTCCTTGATCCCGATGACGAGCACTGTCGTGATGCAGAAGACGACGAGCGCCGCCGGGAGGTTCATGATCACCGGGAGGCCCAGCAGGTGCGGCGCGTTGCTCCACGCCGAGCCCAGGTACTGCATCGACGCGTCGGTGGAGCCGGCCGCGACGGCGTTGAAGGCATCGTGCGCGGTGCGGTAGTCGGTGGCCAACCACGCCGGCAGCTGCATGCCGAAGTGCGAGATGAGCTCGCGGAAGTGCCCCGACCATCCGATCGCGACGCCGATGTTGCCCACCGCGTACTCGACGATCAGGTCCCAGCCGATGATCCAGGCGACAAACTCGCCGATGGCGGCATAGGCGTACGTGTATGCCGACCCTGCGATGGGAACCATCGCGGCAAACTCGGCGTAGCAGAGCGCCGCAAAGCCGCAGGCGATGGCGGTGAGGAGGAAGGAGAAGACAATCGCTGGACCGGCGCCCGGGCGCGCGGCGTCACCGACGATGGCGGTACCGGTGGTGGCGAAGATGCCGGCTCCGATCGTGGCGCCGACGCCAAGTGCCGTCAGGTGCCACTTGGTGAGATGGCGCTTGAGCCCTCCGCCGAGCGAGACCTCGGCCTCGCAATCGGCGACGGACTTCTTCGCGAAGATGGACGTGGGAGGGGACATCGACTCAGGGACGGAGGGGGAAACGCCGACCGCGGGGTTCCGGAGATCCTGCTCCCCGAAACCCCGCGGTCGTCAACGAGTCTTACGCCTTGGCCGCGGGGCTGCCAGACGACTCGATCCGCATGCCGTAGAACGAGCGGTACACGAAGTACGCGCTGATCAGGAAGAAGACCGCCGCCAGCGAGTGCGTGAGACCGGTCCCGTTCTTGTTGGACAGGCTCACCGCCAACTCCACCGCCAGCAGGCCGAAGAGCGTGGTGAACTTGATGACCGGGTTGAGCGCGACCGACGACGTGTCCTTGAACGGATCACCGACCGTGTCACCGACGACGGTGGCATCGTGCAGCGGCGTCCCCTTCGCCTTCAACTCCGTCTCCACGATCTTCTTGGCGTTGTCCCAGGCGCCACCGGCGTTGGCCATGAAGATGGCCTGGTAGAGCCCGAACAGCGCGATGGAGACCAGGTAGCCGATGAAGAAGTACGGCTCGACGAACGCGAAGGCGAGCGTCGAGAAGAAGACGGTGACGAAGATGTTGAACATCCCCTTCTGGGCGTACACGGTGCAGATCTCCACGACCTTCTTGGAGTCTTCCACCGACGCCTTGGTCGCGTTGCCGTCGAGCTTGATGTTGTTCTTGATGAACTCCACCGCGCGATAGGCGCCGGTCGATACCGCCTGCATCGAGGCGCCCGTGAACCAGTAGATCACCGCGCCGCCGGAGATGAGCCCCAGCAGGAACGGCGGGTGCAGCAGCGACAGGTTGGCGAGGTACTCGGGCTTGAGCCCTTCGGTGAGCGAGACGACGATCGAGAAGATCATCGTCGTGGCGCCCACGACAGCCGTCCCGATGAGCACCGGCTTGGCCGTGGCCTTGAAGGTGTTCCCCGCCCCGTCGTTCTCCTCGAGGAAGTCCTTGGCCTTCTCGAACTGCGGCTTGAAGCCGAAGTCGCGCTGCACCTCGGCTTCGATGCCGGGGAGCTGCTCGATGGTCGAGAGTTCGTAGACCGACTGCGCGTTGTCCGTGACCGGGCCGTACGAGTCGACCGCGATCGTCACCGGACCCATGCCCAGGAAGCCGAAGGCGACGAGGCCGAAGGCGAAGACGGCGGGGGCCATCATCAGATCGCCGACGCCCATGTCGCTCACGTAGTAGCCGGCCGCCATCAGCCCCATGATCGCCATGCCCAGCCAGTACGCCGAGAAGTTACCGGCGATGAGCCCGGCCAGGATGTTCAGCGACGGTCCGCCCTCGCGTGATGCGGTGACGACTTCCCGCACGTGCCGCGACTCGGTGGAGGTGAAGACCTTGACCAGCTCCGGAATGATGGCGCCGGCGAGCGTACCGCAGGTGATGATCGTCGCCAGCTTCCACCAGAGCGTCCCATCACCGAGCGTCGGGATGAGGAGATACGACGCGATGTAGGTGATCACGACCGACACGATCGACGTGAGCCACACGAGGCGCGTCAGCGGCGCCTCGAAGTTCATGTGCGGCGCATCGGCAGACTGCGACTTGGCGATCGCTTCGTTGATGAAGTACGAAAGCCCCGACGCGACGACCATCATGACGCGCATCATGAAGATCCAGACGAGCAGCTGGACCTGCACGGCCGGGTCGCGCACGGCGAGCAGGATGAACGAGATGAGCGCCACACCCGTGACGCCGTAGGTCTCGAAGCCGTCGGCCGAGGGACCCACCGAGTCACCGGCGTTGTCGCCGGTGCAGTCCGCGATCACGCCAGGGTTGCGGGCGTCGTCTTCCTTGATCTTGAAGACGATCTTCATCAGGTCGGCGCCGATGTCGGCGATCTTGGTGAAGATGCCGCC
>Ga0075156_10002131_pt1 | contig 10916 bp, 4 predicted proteins | sample JI81AbrownDNA_FD_70966 | JGI IMG/M metagenome (GOLD analysis project Ga0075156, IMG submission 70966) | Wastewater effluent complex algal communities from Wisconsin, to seasonally profile nutrient transformation and Carbon sequestration -... | ecosystem: Engineered > WWTP > Effluent > Algae...
GTGATGGAAGTAACGCGTAGCTTTTTCAACTTCTGGAATCTCTTTCATCGCAGTTGGCGCAAGTAGGTTAGGGGACCCGCCCCATTTAACAGTTCTGCCATCCCACTCCGCACTGGTGAGGGATCGATAAATCCGATCTTTATTTTCGTGAAAGCTATCGAAGGATAATTCGTCCGCAACATACAAGCTGATGCCCAGGAAAGCCGTTAGCCCGATGGTAAGACCAAGAATGTTGATCACGCTAAACGATTTATAGCGCAGCATAGTGCGCAGGGCGATTTTCAGGTAGTTGAGAAGCATGGGTGATTCGGTTTGAACTCTGTTTTACTAAAATCATTCCAATTGGAATACGGCCTTTTGACGCAAAAAGCAGGGGTGATGGTTGCATCCGAGTCCGGATTTGGTACAAGAAGTTCGCTGGCGGGCGAATTATCGCGCCTTTGAAGAAGGCCAGGAAACCTCTGACGAATCTAGCTAACGTAAATTGAATATTCGTTTTTTCAAATTGAGTTTCGCCTCCATAGTCCAGAGTAGGTTGCCACGTACTGCCACGGCCTTCAAAAATCTTAGTTGAAAAGTCAATTGCAATCTTATTTATAAGATTGGGTCTCTCGTCAAATACCTCATGTGTTGGATTTGATAAAACCCAAGTCTGTAACAAAATACAGATATGCTCGTCTCGAAATCAACCTAGAATCTTAGCCGCCTATGAGACTTTCGATTTCAAACCTTTCTAAAACATATCCAAATGGAGTAAAAGCACTTGATGATCTCTCTCTCGATATAGGTTTTGGTATGTTTGGTTTACTTGGGCCAAATGGTGCCGGAAAATCGTCACTCATGCGAACACTTGCTACTTTGCAGCTACCCGATCAAGGTTCTGTTTTGTTTGATTCGATCAATGTTTTGAAAGAGCCCATGAGATTGCGCAAGATACTAGGTTATCTACCACAGGAGTTTGGTGTTTATCCTTCTATCTCAGCTGAAGACCTCTTAGATTATTTCGCTATTCTGAAAGGGGTCGATTCCAAGTCAGATAGAAAAAGGAGAGTCCGAGAGGTATTGGAACTCACTAATCTTTATGAAATAAGGAAAAAGCACGTTGCTGGCTACTCGGGCGGTATGAAGCAACGCTTTGGCATTGCTCAGCTCATGCTTAATAACCCTCAGCTGATTATTGTAGATGAACCTACGGCTGGTCTTGATCCTGCTGAACGGAATCGTTTTTTAAATGTACTTCGTGAGTTGGCCAGAACCAGTACCATCATTTTCTCTACGCACATTGTTGACGATGTAAAAGACTTGTGTAAGGAAATGGCTATTATGAATGGGGGGAGAATTTTGAAGCACACTTCTCCACATAATGCTACGAAAAGCCTGATTGGAAAAATCTGGGCAACTTCGATTTTAAGAGAAGAATTGGAAGCTATGGAAGCAACATTACCAGTTCTCTCATCAAAGTACATTGCTGACCAAACCATTCAAGTTAGGGTTCATGCACCAGAAAGACCAACCGATCTTTTCGAATCAGTTGAGCCAGATTTGGAAGATGTCTATTTTATTGCATTGAAAAACAATTCGTAATGATGTTCTTATCCATTTTTTGGTTCGAATTCAAGTATTGGATTCGAAACCCGGCAGTCTACTTTTATTCTACTATTTTTTTTCTCTTGGGGTTGACCATGATGGCCGGAAGTGCTGGAGCGTTTGGAGCCTCAACCAATGGAATACGAATAGCGAATTCTCCATTTAACTTGTACTCAATTTTAACGCTGTTTAATAAACTTATTCTGTTCATATTACCAGCCATTATTGGGAATTCGATTTATCGTGATTTTAAAAGTCGAAGTTTCCAAGTGATGTATACCTTTCCGTTTACAAAGCGGGAATATCTGGCGGGTAAATTATTAAGCTCGTTATTAATCGTAATCGTAATTTGTGCTCTTGCGGGGCTCGGACTTTATCTGGGAACTCGATTGCCTGGAACTAATAATAGTTTACTCGCTGAATTTGATCTGGCTGTTTACGTACACTTGCATGCGGTGTATGTTCTGCCAACGATACTTATATTTGGAAGTTTGGTTTTCGCCATTGTAGCACTCTCCCGTAATGTGTATACCGGATTTATAGTAATTGTGCTCCTTCTGATAGGTCGTGAATTGTTATCTCGTTTTGTTGGAATCTCAGGAAATACATTGGCTTTGCTGGCGGAACCTCTGGGTGAAACCGCCACTTTATTTGCCACCAGAAATTGGACAATAGCCGAACAAAACACAAAGTCAATTCCCTATCTAGGATTTATTTTACTTAATCGCTTTGTTTGGCTCTCTATTGCATGTTCTATCCTAGTATTTACTTATAGGTATTTTTCGTTTAGTCAGCTCGGATGGAGTTCTTCAATTTTCGCTACCAACTCCACACGAAGCGCCAAAAACAACTTTGGAAATCTTATCAAAGTTAAGTTATCTGCCATCTCATCTAATTTTAATTGGAGGCATCAAGTACGTTTGGTCTGGCGACTTTCACAACTTGATTTTCAGCACATCCTGCGAAGCGGTTCATTTCTTAGCATTGTTCTGGTCGGAGCAATCCTGGTTGTTGTTTTACTTACACAAATGAACCCACCCTATGAAACACGTATCCTTCCTGTTACGTGGGTCATGTTGGCTTTTCCTATTTTGTTCTTTTCACTTCTCATAAATTTTCTTACGTTTTTGTACGCGGGCATTTTAATTCACCGTGGACGGAATAGCCGAATGAGTGAGCTAGTGGATGTTACACCTGTAAGTAACGGAGCCTTTGTACTTTCGAAACTGCTGGCCATTGTAAAAATGCAGATGGTATTGCTAGGCGTGATCTTCCTTGCAGGGTTAAGTGTACAAGTTTACTCGGGATATTACTCATTTGAAGTCGGTCACTATCTGTTTGACCTATATGCTATCCACCTCATCGAATTTATCATCTGGGCGATAGCAGCGGTATTTGTTCATACAGTTGTTTCAAATTTCTATCTGAGTCTGTTTATTTTAATACTTGGCTTCTTTGGTGTTTCACAACTGCAGTTGGTTGGAATCGATTCGTTACTGTTTCAATTCAACCAAGATATTGAGCCTGGTTTTTTTATGAAGTACTCAAATATGAATGGCCATGGGCACTCCTTGGTCCCTTATTTCATTCTGAAAGGGTATTGGTTGGCAATAGGCTTGTTCTTGCTTATAGTGGCAGTTATTGCTTGGTCAAGGGGAACTTCACAGACTGCAAAGGCAAGAATTATAAGTGCGGGAGAAAGCGTAAAAGGAAAGCTTGGGCTGGCACTCGTTCTGGTTATCATCGCAGTAATTTTAGCCGGATTTACGGTCTATAAAATGGAAAGTATTTTTCATGTACCCAATGAGGCAACGCGAAATCAAATCAACAAATCAGCAGACAAGAAATATGGGCATCTTAAAAATACCACACAGCCTCGAATTGTAAATGTAACGTTGACTATGGACTTGTTCCCCGAGAATGAATCGTTTGAATCAACTGGCGTATTTACACTCGTCAACAAAACGAATGAATCTATCGATACACTCCTGGTTAATTACTCCCAAGACGCATTTACACAATATATATTTGATCGGGAGTATGAAACGCTGCTAAAAGATTCCATCACAAAATTTGATGTTAATAAATTAAAGCACCCTCTTGCACCTGGCGACAGCTTGTATTTTTACTTTAGCGTTCAAAGCATTAAAAATACAGGATTGTTTCAAAATTCACCTGTATTGAAGAATGGCACATTTATTACTTCCCTCATTTATCCTGGACTTGGCTACTATTCATCCGCATTGCGGGGCGGCACAAAAGACAGAATCGCGCGGCAAAATCATTATCGCTCCATCGACTCTGATTATATTTCGTTCCAAGCCACGGTTAGTACTTCGTCCGATCAGATAGCCATCGCACCGGGATATTTGAGTAAGAAATGGAACAAGAATGGAAGAAATTATTTCCAGTACCAATCCGCCAATAACGTCACTAATGATTACGCATTTACTTCCGGCAGGTATCAGGTGTTAAGAGACCAATACAGCGACATTAACCTAGAAATTTACTATCACCCCGCTCATTCCTATAACCTGACTCACTTGATGAATGGTCTGAAATCGACACTGGTATATTGCGAGAAATATTTTAGCCCCTATCAACATAAGCAAGTGAGAATTATTGAATACTCCAGAAAGGCAGGAGACTTTGCACAATCTTTTGCCAACACTATCCCAGTGTCTGAACGGAGTTTCGTGATGGATATTGACGAGAACAATCCACTGGCGTTGAACTCGAGTTTTCTAGGGGCCTCTCATGAACTTGCACACCAATGGTGGGGGCATCAGGTGATTCCAGCAGATGTGAACGGAAGCAGGATGATTACAGAAAGTATGGCTGAATATGTGTCGCTTTGCGTTTTGGAAGAAAAATACGGCAAAGAAAAAGGCAAACTGTTTCGGAGGAAGGCATTGGACATTTATTTAAAAAGAAGAGTGGAAGATGAGAACGAGAAAGCATTGATAGAAAATTCCGGGCTCGACAAATCGTATATTCCTTACCAGAAAGGATCATTGGTACTATATTCCCTGCGCGATTTCTTGGGAGAAGAAAAATTGAATCAAGCGCTTCGAGCCTATCTGGAAAAAGTTAAATTCCAAAAGGCACCTTACACTATACCAAAGGAGATGGTAGACTGTCTTCGGCAGGCTACACCCGACTCGCTAAAATACCTTATCCATGATCTCTTCGAGACTGTTACCCTATATGATAATCGGCTCAAAGACTATGATGTTTCTAAATTACCAAATGGTAAATATCAGGTAACGATAAATTTTGTTATAACTAAGTTCCTTTCAAAGAACGGCTCTAGAGTATTTGCCGACACTTTGGGTCAGGCATTAGTATACAAAGACGGCCAATCTGTATTTCATTCTTTGCCTCTAAAGGACTACGTTGAAATAGGAATCTATTCTACAAAAGGTGAAGAGCTACATATGCAAAAGTACCTTGTAAGTAAAATCAGCAATACATTGACGATTGAGATTGATGAAATTCCCGGTCAGGTCGCTGTGGACCCTTTAGTAAAATTAATAGATATACACACCGACAATTAGTAAGCAAGTTGTTTTTCGGTGTGGGTATGCTCAGCAAATTTCAACTTGCTAATTTCTTTCCCCAGCGTCTCCATTACCTCTGGTTCTCGTTACAAACCGCAATAAAGGCAAATGAATTAGAATTCCACAGTAGCTTCATCCTGGCTTTTCTGACCAAGCGGATTCTTAACCATTGTAAACAATTGTAATCGGATATACTGATCAGTAGCCACCCAAATTGGCTGGTATTACGTACCTTTTGATATGTGAAGGCAAGCTATTGGTGCCGCAATGTTTTGATCGGATCAGAAAATGCTGCCTGAATTGCCCGGTAACTTGTTGTTAGCAAGGCGATAGCAAACGTAGCGAGTCCTACCAGCACAAAGATTACCCAATTGATATCTACGCGGAAGGCAAAGCTGCTTAGCCACGAGTCGACAGCATACCAGGCAATCGGACAGGAGATAATGAACGCGATGGCAATGAGCTTTGAAAAATCAGTGGATAACAACAGCACGATTTGGCTCACGGAACCACCCATTACTTTCCGGATTCCGATTTCTTTCTTTCGCTCTTCGGCAATGAATGAAGCAAGCGCAAACAATCCCAGACAGGCAACTACAACGGCTAATCCCGAAAATATGCCCGCTACCTTGCCAAGCTTTTCTTCGTCTTTATAGAGCTTGTCCAGTTCCTGATCGAGGAAGAAATAGTCGAACGGCCTTCCGGGAGCAAGCTCTTTCCATTTTTGTTCAATGGCCGCTACGGTTCCGGCTAAATCCTGCGTGTTCATTTTGATGGCGATGTATTTCAATTCAAAGTTGAAATGTCGTGGCAACGAGCGTAACTGAATTACCAGTGGCTCAATTACTTTGTGCTTGGAAACAAAATTGAAATCTTCCACAACGCCAACAATCTCACCGTGGTATTGATTGTAGTCAAATGGTTTTCCGACAACTTCATCCATATTCCAGCCCATCTGCTTCACCATGGCTTCGTTAACAATCAGTGCAAGGCTATCATCGGTTGTTTTGGTTTCGTCATACGCCCGGCCTTCAAGAATATCCAAATCAAAAGTTTTAAAGAAATCATGTCCCACCCAGATCACGGAGAAGAGTTTTCCTTTGTCCATACCTTCAAACCGATAGTTGTCACCCTGATGCTTGGATCCGACAACATCCAGCACTCCGGCCATGCTTACAATGTCTTCGCGCTGCTCCAGTTCTTTTTTAAATCCCGGATACATTCGGGTCATAGGCGTGCGAAGGGCAGAAACATAAACGATCTGCTCTGCATTAAATCCTGTATCGCTTTTACGCAGGAAATCAAGCTGATTGATGGCGATGGTTGTACTGATGATCATGATAATCGACAACGAAAACTGTACAACCACCAAAACTTTGCGAAGCACGGCCCCGCGGCCTCCCTTTGCCTGACTGTCTTTCAAAACTTTAGCCGGTACAAATGAGCTGAGCACAAGTGCAGGATAAATACCGGAACCAATCCCAACAATAACGAATATGGCTGTTAGCGAAAGTAAAATGACAGGGTTTAAGAAGATGTCGTACCCAATTGATTTTTCCGCCAATGCATTGAAGGATGAGAGTAGCGCAACTCCTGCACCAACTGCCAGTAAAATGGCGACCAGTGAAATGATCAATGACTCAAACAGGAATTGAAAAATTAATTGCTGTCGCTCGCCACCCAATGTCTTGCGTAAACCTACTTCCTTTGCCCGTTTGGCAGAACGGGCAGTGGACAGGTTCATAAAGTTCATACAGGCAATGAACAGGATAACCAATCCAATAATTGTGAACACGTAAATATTCTGCTCGCTGCTGTTCGCTTCAAGTTCAAACTCCAGGTCCGACTTAAGGTGAATATCGGTGAGTGCCTGAAGCCCAAGCTTGGTATCGGCCCGAATAAATTCCGGGAAATACTTTTGAATGAATTCAGGAAAATGCGAGGAAATTTCATCAGGCTGTACCCCATCTTTTAGCAAGAGGTAAGTCCAGCAGGGATTCCAGTACCAGTTCTGTGGATACTGGCCACCGAAGAAATTCTTAAGCGTAGAGAAGGAGACTAGAAACTCAAATTGAAAGTGTGCGTTGCGTGGCGGGTTAGCCATAACAGCGGTAACCATAAGTTCCTGGCGACCTTCAATCCGAAGAAATTTTCCAATAGGATCCTCCTCGCCAAAGTAACGCTTCGCAGCATCTTCGGTTATCAATACCGAATTCGGCTGTTGCAAGGCTTTTGCTTTGTCACCTTTGGTAACTTCATAATCGAATATCTGAAAGAAGGTAGAATCAACAAACAAAACATGCGGCTCATTAAATTCTTTTTCTGCATCATCCCGATTAGCGATCAAGAGGGTAGGAGATTGAAAATCAAAAAACCGAACCTGAGTCTCAATAAGAGTTGAATATTCTTCAGCGATAGTCGGGCCAACCGGAAAAGGAACACTCGATGAACGTTCGCCTGAACCTTCCGTTTGGATGAATTCGTTCATCCGGTAGATTTTTTCCGCCTTGGTGTTGAAGCGGTCGAAGCTCAACTCATCATGAATGTAGATCGCAATAAAAATACAGCTGGCAATGCCGAGCATCAGCCCGAACACATTAATAAGCGAATAGAACTTGTCTTTGAGGATGCTGCGGATGGCAACGGTGAGGTAATTGCGTAGCATGGAAATGAGGTTGGTTGGTTTCGGGAGTTAACGGAATTAACCGGTTTTGGATTTTGATACTACATGAACGGAACCGGCCCTTTATGAATAGCGTATTAACCCTTTGGGAAACGAGGTGTTCGATTTCGAATAGTCCTATCTTTGGGCGTTCGTGGCCGTAATTATTTTGGTAAGTTGCGGTCGCTGATAACATATCTCTAAACCACAATTTTAACATGAAAGTACGTATTCTTACAAGCATGCTGCTCTTCTTAGCAACACTTGCTTCAGCTCAAAATAGTCCGAAGCCTGTGCGCAGCTCGATCGAAACACAAAAACGGTCGATCCGGATGGATGTTCCAATGACTAACTCTATTCGCAAAGCATTCAAGGCCGGTACCCGCGATTTCTCAGGTAAACCCGGACCTAACTACTGGCAACTGGAAGCGGATTATATCATTCAAGCAAGTCTCGATCCTGCAACACAAACCATTACGGGGTCGGAAAAGATAAGCATGCACAACAACAGCAAGGATGATCTGAAAACGATCGTGCTTCGTCTCGATCATAATATCTTTCGTCCGGAAGCAATGCGCGGAGGTTCAACTCCGGCCGAAGCAACGGACGGGATAATTTTAACAAAGCTTGTGGTAGGCGGACAACCCGTTGATCTTAATGCTGCGCCTCCAATGGGCCGCAACAGCGGAGCGGCAACAAAAAATACAATTTCAGGACTTACCAGAACGATCGCCACCATCAACCTCATGGAGCCTGTTAAAGCAGGCGCAACAGTTGAACTTGAAATCGAATGGCGTACCAAACTGCCGGGCGGTCCGGGCGGAAGAGGCCATCGCATGACACAACGATTTGATAGCAAACTTTTTCAGCCAACACAATGGTATCCGCGCGTAGGTAAATATGATGATCTGAGAGGGTGGGAGACAAGTCCATATCTCGGACCTTCCGAATTCTATAACAACTTCGGTAAGTTTGATGTAAAGATCACTGTCCCCGGAGGTTGGATCGTAAGCGGCACAGGACTACTTCAAAATCCAACGGAAGTTCTGACTGAAACAGCAAGGCAGCGTCTTGCTACCGTGCTTACTTCAAACGATGATGTGATCATTGTTGGTGAAGCAGAGAAAGGGCCTGGTAAAGCAACCGCAGCAGGCGACAAGCTCACGTGGCATTTTGTTGCTGATCGGGTAAATGATTTTGCGTGGGCGACATCGGAGAACTTTATCTGGAAAGCAACACGGGCTACTATTCCGGGTAAAGGTCCCGTTCCCATTCACATGGTCTATCAACCAGAGCGGGCAAGGTCATTTGAAAAAGCAGGACAGATCTCACGCCATGCGCTTGAGTTTTATTCAAAGCTTTGGGCACCCTATCCATTTCCTCAGCTAACGATGCAGGATGGCCCGAGCGCGGGGATGGAATATCCGATGGTGATTAACTCTAACCAGGGGGCGGCTGATCACGAAACCGCACATCAATGGTGGCCGATGATGTTGGGTACAAATGAAACTCGCTATGGCTGGATGGATGAAGGCTTTAATCAATACATGAACGAACTCTCAGACGCTGATGCTGCCGGAAAGCCTTACAACCTGGATGGGCTAGGTCAAAGTTATGGTCGCATGAGCGGGAGCGAGGACGAAGCGCCTATGATGTGGAGTGCGAATGATGCCGGCAGTGGTTATGGATTTCAAACGTATGCTAAAACACCATTGATGCTCTCGATGCTGGGCGGAATTGTAGGCGATGAAGCCGTGATCAACGCCATGAAAAAATACACCGCTACGTGGGCTTACAAACATCCATCACCGTGGGATTATATTTTCTTTATGAACAACGAGTTGGGTCAGGATCTTGAATGGTTCTGGTACTACTGGCTATGGACAACTGAAAGTGTAGAAGGTTCTATTCAGGATGTTAAGACGGTAAAAGGCAAAACGATTGTAACCGTTAACCAGGCAGGGCAGATGCCATCGCCTGTTGTGCTGAAGGTTGAGTTTGAGGCTGAAGGTCCAGCGATAAAGGCGGTACCTAATTCGAAAAAAATTGACGATACAACGTATGAAATTACCTGGCCTGTATCGGTATGGTTCAGCGGCAGTCGTACATTCAATGCCGAGATGAACGTTGGCGAACGGAAAATCAAAAAGATCACCTTCGATCCGCATGGTCGTTTCCCGGATTCCAATCCGGCTGATAATGTCTGGCCGAAGCAATAGTATTTACACCATCAACATATCGCCCAACAACTTGTAGAGCTTGCATCTTGCGGTGATAGATTGCTGAACTGATTAACGTAAATAAAAAAAGGGAGACGATAGTCTCCCTTAACTTTTACTAGTGAATTTATCTTGATCGCTTTCGTCCCTGCGATTGCGATGAGCCGGAATCTGATTTACTACCGGATGATCTGCCGCTTCGTTCAGGACTGCTTTCGCGCGATTCGCTTGACCTGCTTGGAGTCGATACCCGCTCTCGCTGCGGTTGTTCTTGCCGGGGCTGCGTAGTCGTGCGCTGAGGTTCTGGGCTGGATACTGGTCTTTCCCGTTGTACCGAAGTATTGCGTTCTACGGTACGATCTGCGGTACGCTCGTTGCGGGGTTGTTCCACCGAACGTTCACGTTTTACAACATTTGATTCTGATCGTTCACGCTGCACCGGACGTTCATTCCAGTTGGCATTACCTTCCGTATCATCATTACGTTCCGTTGGTCGTGTGTTCCGTACTTCTGATCGTGTACGTGTTACGTTATCCGATCGTTCACGTTGCACCGGATTATCATTCCAATTAGCGCTACGTTCTGTTTTGTTACTTTCCATTGGCCGTGTATTCCGTACTTCTTTTCGTGTACTTGTGCGCGTTACATTATCGCTATCGTTTGATCGTGGTCTTACGGTTGACCTGTCAGCGCTGACTCCATCCGGTCTTCTCCGCTCCGGATTATTGGAATACCTTGGGTTGCTGTTAGACTCGTTTCTGTTTCTCACGTACGTATCGCGATGGGTTGACCGGTATCGTGTGATTTGTGTTTCATGTCTCCGGTGAACAATCACTGACGTGGATCTGTACGGACGATAAATATGGGACGCATAGACAATGCGCGGTG
>Ga0075156_10002133_pt1 | contig 10913 bp, 1 predicted proteins | sample JI81AbrownDNA_FD_70966 | JGI IMG/M metagenome (GOLD analysis project Ga0075156, IMG submission 70966) | Wastewater effluent complex algal communities from Wisconsin, to seasonally profile nutrient transformation and Carbon sequestration -... | ecosystem: Engineered > WWTP > Effluent > Algae...
AAATAAATCATGGAATTCAAGTTCATATCTAGCTTTCTTGTACCTTGCGAAAGTTGGTATCAAAAGCTACGATATGACCGACTCTTGAATTGATTGAGACTAAAAATTCTCATGTTATATGTGGTTACATGCATTACGAATTTTAGAAACCTTGCTGCTTTCGGATCACTTGAAATTCAAGAGGACAAGAACTTCAACAGCGTAATTGACCTGATCTTTTTGCCTGTTAAGTTATACATAATTAAAGGCAATAATTGGGTATTAATAATCCCCTGTACATTCATTTGTAAACAGAAGGAATTTGTTCTTTGATTATTGAAAGTGGACTCGGTTTAATCATACCTTTCTTAGATAATCTGATCAATCATAAAGCTCATATTCTGTAAACTTTTTATCTTGTGGTAAATTGTTATTGTAGTGAAAGATTTTACAAATATATAAATATTTCTATCTATTTTGCCTGGATTTAAAATGAGGTAGCTCGTGCGCGTTAAAGTTAAAGAAAAAATTTATGTGCGCTCATTTTTGCTTTTCACATTTCACACATTTTTCACTATCTACAATCAGTATGCACAGCTGGCGGCTTTCGTCATTGGGTGAAATACAGTCGTCGCGCTTTTTCAAACTTCTGTAAAGTACTGTATGAGACAATATTTAACTAAGTCATGCGTACCGGAGACAACCGTTGTACTGTAAAGCAGAATGTGGAGGTACACGCACATCTGTCCCGTTTGTATGTTGTGCGATGACGGTTGGAGACCTCGAATTTCTTAATTCACGAAAAACTTTGTCGGGGTGTCGGGGTTGGTTTTCAGGCCTTACCTTGGTTTTTAGACTAAAAATCGATAACACGTGCTAATCTTCGTGCTTAAGAAGCGAAACAAGAATTGCGTCATACGTCAATTATCACTGATTAAAGAGGTTCAAAATAAGGTGAGAATGAGTGACAGAAGAGAGATTTGGAGTTTTAGCAAGATGAGGGATAGTTTTTGTTTTGACAGCGCAGCTTGTCGATATGTGTTGTGACAAGTTTGTGCATGCATGGTTTTTGATTTCGGTCAAAAACTCTTTTGTTTCCGTAGAGTTCAGTACAAACTATACCAGAACAGCGACCGGGCACTTAAAAAGTTTCTGGCTTCTCCGTTTGAATGGGATTCCTGTTGTCTTCAACAAAATTTATGAAAAACCTTTTTTGCTGTACGGTACGTCGGCGTTCTCGCGCCAAGGCTTGAATGCATTTGAAAGGCAACAGTGGTTACGATTTTGATCCCCACAAATTTATTGATATCACATCATGCTTCCACATTTTGGATTGAGTGAGAAATCGACAGTAGACCAGACTAAGTTTCCTTTGAGAATGTGCAGAGCCTACCCAACTCAGACTTGCTCACTTTTTGCAAAGCCTAACTCTTCTATTGCTGAAAATTTATGTATTGATTTGTCGTCTCCTTGATTCGAGACAATCGCCTCGAGTATGTTAACTGCTCTCTCAGTCCCGCTGCTCATGAGCACAAATCATATTGTAACGATGCTCACATCTGTTTTTGTATGCTTCTTAACCTCTGGACCAGGTTTGCCTAACTTGAAACATGGATGATTCAGAAAACAGGTCCAAGCGTCGTACACGCAAGGCTATCGACTATTCCAAGGAACAGGAGTTTAGTGACGATGCCTTTGAGGACGAGGCCACAGCTCAGGCGATGGTCTCACCAGTTTCTTCAGCGAGAAAGGCACGAGCTTCAACTGGGCGCAGAAAGAAAAAGAAGGGCGAAGATGAAGACGATGACATGTCGCTCGAGTTTTCATCAGCAGGTGCTCTCCTCGCTTCTTATCAGCAGCCGGCAACCGGTCCAAGATATGTGGAAAAGGGATATCCCTCAGATTTGCCTCCTATTCGTGAGCGCTTTCTGTTTGTGCCTGAATTTGAGGAAGATGGCTCACCTAGAGTTGAACTTATATTAGGTCGTCGCCCAATCCAAGACGAAGAGAAGGTCTTGGATGACGAGGAAAACGATGATGACTCGAAAGCTGACATTTCTAATGGTGAGGCTGACGACACAGAAAAAGAAGACAAGGACGAAAGCTCAGACGAAGACGACGACGACAGCGCAGTTGCGAATGGCTCCACAAGAAAGCGAAGGTGTACACAAGGTAGAAAATCAGGCAAGACAGAGATGCCTGCCAAGAAAAAGTCCAAAAAGAGTGTTTCGCCCACCAAGCCTACTAAGTCACCCAACAGCCTTTTGCCAAAAGCCACTGAATATGAGTATCTTATCAAGTATAAGGGACGTTCTTATTTGCATCTGGACTGGAAGACTGCAAGCGATCTCGAAAGTATGAATAAATCTGCCAAGACTCTTTATAGAAGATTTTTGAAGAAACTTGAGGCAGGAACAGATGAAAATCTCGAAGATACAACAGTTGACCCCTCTTATATCGAAGCCGAAAAGATAGTTGACGAAAAAGACGAAGAAATCATGATGGAACTTTCCGACAAGGAGTTATTGGAGTGGGAAAAAGAACGGGAGAAGGAAATAGCTGCAGAGGATGAAGCTCTTCAAGAGTCAGGGGACGCAGACGGATCAGACGGCGAAGAAATGGACGCACCCGCTCTAGAAGTTGATGCTACTTTGCAGTCAGATCATGAACCGGATACACAATCCGATGAAAAAGAATCAGAAATTGCACTGACACCAATCTGCGATCAAATTCACAATGTTAACCAGGATGACGAAGAAGAAGAGAAGAAAACTGAGGATGATATAGGTGAGTTTATCACGTGTATTTTTATGTATCCCTCTCAATCACTAATTGGAATTTCGGTCATTTTTGGTTCACAGTTCTTGATATTGAGAAACCGATAACTGATATTGAGGTCATACGAAAAATCATTGCCAAAGACGGGCCATATTATCCTGTTGTTGAAGGATCGAACAATCCTTACAGAGATGGTTACATAACAGAGCCTCCAAAGAAGCCTAGAGCATCCTATCTATTCTTTCAGACTGTTTACCGTTCTGAGTACAATCGCCGTTTTCCAGAGAAATCTCAATCGGAGGTGATGACGCTTCTTGGGGACACATGGCGAGCGTACAGCGAGTCAGAGCAAGCTCCTTACATTCAGCTGGCGCAAGAAGAGACTGCGCAGTTCGAAAAGGAAAAGCAGATGTTAGAAAAGGCGCAAAGGCCAAATGAATTGTGGCAGCCTCTGAGACGTTGCAAACAGGTTCTCGAGAGGCTTCGAGCGGACAGCTTTGCACAAATCTTTCTTGAGCCTGTTGATACGAAGATATTTACAGACTACAATATGTATGTAGACAGACCTATGGATCTTGGTACGATTAAGAAAAATCTTGAAACGAAAAAATATCAGATGCCAGAAAATTTTGCTCGTGATGTGCGAAGAGTTTGGCAAAACTGCAAGATTTACAACCAGCATGGTTCCGCGATTTGGTTTGTTGCGGACTACATGTCCAAACAGTTTGAGAGACTGTATCATGCTTGGGTTCTTGCGTTTCGCAACCGTTATTTGCGCTGGGCGCATCCCAAAGCCAGACCTTGGGAAATTACCTGTCGGGAGTGTGAAAAAACATGTGAATCTGACGAGGCCAAGATCATAATGTGCGATCATTGTGATGCAACATACGGTATGAATTGTCTTAAACCGCCTATGAAAGAAGCGCCTTCGGGGCCCTGGCACTGTCCGGAGTGCATCAATTTAGTAGCACACAACGACCGCGTGCGAATGCTTTCAGCATTATCTGAGCAGGCAGCTAAACGAAGGGCTGAGCTTGGAGATGTCCCGAGGAAGAAAGTGAAGAGAAAAATGTTCCTGGTGAAATGGGCAGGGCTTGGGTATGAATTTTGCACGTGGGAGACCAAGGATGACATAAATGACGATGCCTTGATCTCAGCATATCGCAAGTTGAACGGAATGTCGCCTGATGAGCCCGATCTTTCACAGCAGCTGGTGGAAGAAACCCTCAATAAAGCTCTACACGTTAGCCCGGATACTGAGCAAGGAGTGGCATGCATGCCTGAATTGAAAACACAGTTGTACGCCCAGACTCGAGCCATTCAGTTTACTCGCTTCGGGAGCTCTATACCTCCGCTTCTCTCAAATGAGTGTGGGCCTTTCACAAAAAGTATTGTAAATTGTAAGGAACAGCAAGACGGAGTTCGTTTAGCTGTTGCTGAAAGATTGAACGACCTCGTTTTCATGGTATCCCGAGGAGAGACAAGAGCAGACTTGATGTTTTCTGGCATGAGTCTACCTTTGCACGGCGAATACGATTCTGTTGTCCCTATAACTCAGAAGGGCTTAATGATGAATGTCGGGGAAATCAATGGTAGTGTTGCTTTTCTAGGTTATCGCCAGTTTCCAGATGGATCAAAAGGCCCATCTGAAATAAACAACCTGGTGCGCGGTATAGGGGATAAAATTATTGCAGTAGACGGCATGAGCACTGCAGGAAAATCTTTCAAAGAAGTAATCGAACTTCTTCGGGAAAGTGGAAAAAACAAATTTTGCTACATGCGTTTCTACGAATCAAAACTTCGTATAGGCGACACCCAACTAACAAGCACGGGTGATTTGGGTAGGAATGTATTTAACGAATTAACCAAAAAAATCAAGCTTGGGCGTCGAAAAATTATTGCACAACGAAAGGCAAAACTCGAAAGCGTTGGAGCAAAAGAAGAGAAAAACGACGATAGCGATAGGAGTGTTGGTAGTATGGATTCCGATTCTTCAGATTCATATGTCAGCCTAAGCGACGATGACCTTGAAGCTGAGGATAGACAACTGATCAGGAAGGTGCAAAAGGCTAATAAAGGACCGGATTCCAAATCACAGCCTAGATCCGTCTCTTCGGATTCACCTGAATCACCTCAAAAGATAGCAAAAGACCCTATAGCAGAAGCAGAAGGCTCCCCTGAAATAAAGAGATCTCCTACAGTTGAGTCAAACAAGTCTATAGAAAAATCGGAAAAAACTATAATATCCCGGGAAACAACCAGATCACTAGCTAGAAGTATTCTGGACATCGATGTTGGTTACAGCAGTGACGAAGGCGGTGACGATGATCGCGCTTGGTTTCTCGATGGCGTGGATAGCACTTTTTTGACTATAATGCAAGCAAAGGTTCATGGTAAAGGCGAAATTGTGTCTGACTCTGAAGAGTCTGTAGCCGTTAAAGAGGAAGAAAGCAAGAAAAAGTCATCCGAAGAGAGCAAAGAATTGAATGAAATTCTCATTAAGAGGAACGAATTCGTTCCTTTGGGAAACAAAGCCAAACTATTTGCTGCTGCCATATCAAGTAATAAAGAACCCGATCACGCTGACTTTGATAACTTCCCTATGCCCTCCAGCAGAGCATTAGCCCTCATCAAGGAAGAGGAGGAAAAGATCAAGGCTGAAAAGGAAGCAGAGAAGGCAGAGCTCTCTTCTGTGTCACCCGTAAAACTCTCTGGTGTCAAATCCACGACAAAAGTGGAACAAGTATCAGTTGAGACTAACGAAACGCTACGGGTTTGGGCTTCAGTTTCTGATGCAGCAGCTACGTTACAAATCTCGCAGTCCGACATACAAGCTGTGTTAAGTGGCGAGTACAACGAAGAAATCGGGGATGAAGCCGGTGGATACAAATGGCGGTATGCTGATGAAAATGCAGAAGTAACGGCCAAGGTTCCGATGAAAGGGCGAAGTAAGAAAGGTCGCGAAGCATATTTGGAGTTTCGAGACAAGCTCTACGACCACGCTAAACCTCATGAATATAAAGGAGGACACAAACTTCGTGACTACCAGATTGATGGTGTTAATTGGTTGGCTAGTTGCTGGTACAAAAGAGTTGGGTGTATTCTTGCTGGTAAGTATATGTATTTAACTGCTTGTCTTCTTCTTATGTTATTGTTCAAGTTCAATATGCCTCTCAACCAAAATCCCTTCTTTTTTCATATTTCAGACGAGATGGGCTTAGGGAAAACTGTTCAGATCGTAACTTATATAGATCACCTGTTTCGCGTCGAAAAGCTTAGGGGACCTTTCTTAATCGTAGTTCCACTTTCCACAGTAGAACACTGGCGCCGTGAAGTAGAAGGGTGGACAGACTTGCGATGCTGTGTTTACCACGATAGACAACGCGAATGGCGTGATGTCATGAGAGAGTACGAATGGTATTACAAGGATCGTCCTCACACATCGGAATATCTGAAATATGATGTCTTAGTAACAACTTATGACACTCTTATTGCTGATTTTGATGTCGTCGGCAATGTACCTTGGAGAGTAGCCGTCGTGGATGAAGCGCACCGTTTGAGAAACGTCAAAGGGAAACTTTTGGAATGCATGAAGCAAATCTCACAAAAAGGCACGCTTCAGTATGGCTACCAAAGTAGAGTTTTGATGACTGGAACTCCTTTGCAGAACAACACCCAGGAACTTTGGACCCTCTTGAATTTCATCGAGCCTTTCAAGTTTCCTTCTCTAGACGAGTTCATGCGGAAATTCGGGAACATGGCAAATCAGGAGCAAGTACAAAACCTCCAAAACGCTATTGCTCCTTTTATGCTACGACGTGTAAAGGAAGATGTCGCCAAAGATATCCCATCCAAAGAAGAAACGCTCATTGACGTTGAGCTAACAAGCATTCAAAAGCAGTACTATCGTGCAATTTTCGAGCACAATCACACCTTCTTGAATATGGGTGCTTCTAGGACTAATGCACCGAAGCTCATGAATATACAAATGGAGCTACGCAAATGCTGCAATCATCCATTCTTGCTTGATGGAGTAGAACAGCGCGAACTGGAGAAACAACACACCGAATTCCTCCAATCCGGAGTGTTAAATGGACTCACACCAGAAGAACAACATAACATTGTACATGAAACTGGCTACATCAAGTCCAGCGGAAAAATGGTGTTATTGGATAAACTTCTTCCGAAGCTAAGAAGCGAAGGACATAAGGTGTTGATATTTTCTCAGATGGTCAAGATGCTTGACCTAATATCTGAGTTTTGCGATTTTCGAGGTTTCAAACATGAGAGACTAGATGGCAGTATTCGCGGAAACGAGCGTCAAAAGGCTATTGACAGATACAACACAGAAAAAGATAGCTTTGTATTTCTTCTATCCACACGTGCTGGTGGTGTAGGTATCAATCTTACAGCCGCTGATATCTGTATCATTTTTGATTCAGATTGGAACCCGCAAAATGATGTCCAAGCCCAAGCTCGATGTCATCGTATTGGACAGACAAGAGATGTTATGATTTATCGCTTGATTACAAGCAAAACTTTTGAGCAAGAGATGTTTGATCGAGCGTCCAAAAAATTAGGCCTGGAGCAGGCTGTACTTGGTACATTTGGCCAAGAAGACGAAGACGGAAAACCCACGACACAAGAAATGGAACAGCTATTGAAGAAAGGAGCTTATGCATTGATGGACGAAGACGACGAAGGCAAACAGTTTTGCGAAGATGACATCGAAAGCATTTTGGCGAAGCGCACCAGGACTCGCGTTGTCGAAGGAGCCAAGACATCCTCGTGGCTGAACAAGCAAGGATTGAATGTAACAAAATCAAAATTTACTGCTGAGGGTGCAGATGCCGGAGTCGACCTCAACGATCCTATGTTTTGGCAAAAAATCATGCCCAATTTCGTCACTCCACAACTGTTGTGGAACAAGTTAAATGAGATGGTGGAGTCATTTGATAGCCGAATGACAGGGATCGTCAAACCTAAGGGCGTTGGACGTGGACGAGGGCGCTGGGCTAAGAAGAAAGCCGAGGAAGAAGCCGCTGCTAAACTTCTTAACGGCGACGCACAATCAGAGGAAATTGTCTTAAAGGAGGAATCCCCACCTCCTCCTGAGATCGAGCCCGTGACTTCACCTAAGGGTCCTCTTATAACAGGACCCACCAAGGGGGACGTGAAGAAAGTAAGGCAATTCATGGCTGATCTGGAATCGTGCCTGGAAGACGCTTTCGATCAAATGGAAGACGACACCCTGCCACAATCAGAGAAAGCCCTACTACAAAAGTTGTTGTTGACAGTATCGCTAAAAGAGAAACTTTTCAACACTGAACAAAGAGCAACAGCCAAAGCACACCTTTCTCGTCTGGAGGGCGATCGGCGTCGTCGTTGCAGAACATCCGATGGGGCCAATATGAAACGGCGCGGCCGCGGAGGAGCGGAGGAAATTGCTCCTGAAGTAGCTTTGGTCAACCAAGCTTTACTAATTCAAAGTTCGAAGAAGAAGAGAAAGAAAAGACGAGATAAGCTGTTCGCACTCGATGAGGAAGATGAAAAGTTGGTCGTTGAAACTGAGTCCGAGCCCGAAGAGGACTGGTCCGAAGATGACGCAACTGGAAAGAAAAGAAAAGGCATCAGCCTTAAGGAAGCAAAAAGAAGAAAAGCTTGGGGTTCTGGAAAGGATCAAACCAAAGCTGCAGGAAGAGCTTGGCCCGCTATTCCTCGGCACGTGATGTAAGTTACGATGGATTGCAGTGAATTTTTAGGCCATGCAAAAACTTACCTGTTCGAAAATTATCTAATTTACAGGAAAAATGTCCTTAGTGATATGCTTGACGAAGTCATCAAAATTGATAAGGACAAAGATGGCTTATTCTCTCAGCCGGTTCCGAAAGACTCTTTCCCAGACTATTATGATATCATTAAGGAACCTATGGACTATGGAACAATTAAAAAGAAACTCGACCATGGAGAATACAGATCTGCGCAACAGATGCAACGAGATTTCTTGCTGGTGATGCAAAACTGTATTAAGTACAACTCCACTGAGTCAGAAATTGTTAAAGAGGCTAGAACGCAAGCTTTGGCTATGCCAGGTTTACTTCGAGAAGCAGGATTTAAAAATAACCTCTTCATCGGTGAAGATGGAACGGTGCTTGAGATAATCCCCGATGAAGAAGAAGAAAAGACGCCAGAAAAGAAAGGACCTGGCAGAGGTCGAAAGAAAGGTTCCAAAAACAAGCCCAAGGTACCCAAGGATGGGGACGATTCTATTCAAAGAAAACGCAGAAAACGAAAGAAAGATGACAGTGACGTCTCTGACACTGAAGAAGTTAAGAGGAAGAAGCCTCGTATCCGAATCAGTCTCAACCCGAAACCCGTAGCAGAGGAAGAAGCTGATTCAGATGACTCTGATGTTCCAGTGGCTCATGTTGCAAAATCTAAGCGCCGAGGAAAGATGAAAATTGGAAAGAAATCTCTTGTTGAAAACATTGAAACTCCTGTCAAGGAAGAAGGCACAAAGAAGAAACGAGGACGAAAGCCAAAGAAACTTCTCGAGAACGTCAAAGAGGAGTCCGATATCGAACCAAAGCGAACTCGAAGCCCAGGCCCAACGATTCCAAGAAAGAAGCGCACCGCCATGAACCCGCCTGAAGTTGTGGAACAAGAGTCTGATGTCGAAGATGAAAACAAAGAGGAGGGTGAGATCGACGAAGTGGCCGAAGCAGAACGGGTTGACGAAGAGGAAGGAGAAATTAATGAAAGTGACGATGCTGGTGCTGTGCATCTTGATAAGGCTGCACTCAAAGAGGCACACGGCGAACTAGATGGATCTTTCAGTGACGCTCGCGACTATTTCACTCGACGAGGAGCATGGACCCTACCGTCTAGTTTGGAGGAGTGGCAAGTGAAAGAAGTTTCCAAAATTCTGCTAGCGAAAATGAAAAAGTTGGATCAATATAACTTGTTCGCGCATCCTGTAAAAGATTCAGAAGCACCTGGCTACTCGGACACCGTGACCGATCCAATGGATTTTGGTACCATCAAAGCCAATGTTGAGAAGGGGCAGTATGGCCATGGTTCCGATGTCGTTAAAGGCATGTACAACGACATTTTATTGACCATGGATAACTGTGCGCTTTATAACGAAGAAGATAGTGAGGTTGCGCAAGAAGCAGCCCGAATCATGTCATTATTGCCTGAAACGTTTGCCAACGCTTGTTTAGCCATTACCAGTGGCACCAAAAAGAAAGGCAAAAGAAGCTCAAATTGAACCTTGGCTTCATACTTGTAATGAATGCATTTAATTAATCTTTATAAACTTGTTAGAAATGAAAAAATTATTAGCAAATTTAGTTTAACGTGCATTAATCTTACAAATAATTGGTAGCTTGGCTCAGTTGATATAATGGCTGCGTATTGATTTAAAAATAGAGCTCAATCAGCTGTGACACAAGGCAAAATTCCAACGTATAATCTCCATCCTTATGCGTTAACCGTATTTAGCCAATCAGGAATCAACGCAGCACATACATCAAGTCCTTTTTCCTGATCCTGACTGTATCGCTCGAGCCATGCTTGCCTGAATATCCATTGTTCGTCAGTTAAAGGCATTGTTCCGATTATAGATCCTCCAAGCCATGGTAGTAAATCAGGAGCAAATACGTGCCACAACAGGTCCATGTTGCGACAGGAAGGCTCTAGACTTGAAAAACGTGCATCACTTAGCGCGGTTTTTAGACATTCCTCTTTGATTCTCTTGTCTAACAATCTTCTTGCAAATGGAACTCCTCCTCCTACCAACACGATTCGTTGGCTGGCTCTTTTTCTTAGGTCTATTGGGCACGCCTTGAGACAATTCAAAATCATGGTTGGTAAGGAATCTGGGCCCTCCAGAACTTCATCCCAAGTTGCTTGTACTACTTGCTTAGGAACATGAATAATTTCTCCTGTTGACGATCTCGTGCATTCAATCATGACAAGTTTTTCATCGTTTAACATCAAGCAAGTTGCTTCTCTAAAGGCAGAACGTGCATCTTGATCATTTAATGGCGTCACACCATCGATTTCCGAATAAAATTGGTTATAATGTGATTGGAAGATTTTCATAAAGTTTTCATATCCACAAGGAGCAGCTGTGTGATAAGAAAATGAATTTG
>Ga0075156_10002135_pt1 | contig 10907 bp, 7 predicted proteins | sample JI81AbrownDNA_FD_70966 | JGI IMG/M metagenome (GOLD analysis project Ga0075156, IMG submission 70966) | Wastewater effluent complex algal communities from Wisconsin, to seasonally profile nutrient transformation and Carbon sequestration -... | ecosystem: Engineered > WWTP > Effluent > Algae...
TGCCGACGCCCGAGCTGCCCGCGGGCGCCGAACGAATCGCCGACTTCGAAGACGGTGGCCTCGACGGGTTCGAAGTCGTCAGCGGGCTCGGCTTCTCGCGTCGAGCCGCGCGCAGCATCGAGTCCGGGGTCCCGCCGGTCGGTCCGCACGGCGGCGCGCGGCTGCTCTCGAGCGCCGCCGGTCCGACCCGGCTGCGTGGCCAAGGCGAGGTCCGATCGCCCCTGCTGACGATCCCTCGCGGTGGCGCGCTCGAGCTGAGCATCGGCAGCTCGGCCCCGAGCGATCGTCTGCAAGCCAAGCTGATCGTCGAAGCCGAGCCCGAGCGCAGCGTCGCGCTCGAGATCCCCGACACTCGCTTCGGGCTCGCCTCGCTGCGTTGGTCGGTCCCCGACGAGCTCGCCGACGTGCCGCTGCGCCTCCACTTGATCGATGGCTCGCGCGACGCGGCGCTCTTCGTCGACGACGTCTGGCTCTGGCGAGCGGCTCCGCCCTGATTGGGGCGCTGAATTTGGCCTCCTAGAGGCTGTAATGGGCTCGAGAAGGGTCGCGTTCCCGGCCCCGAATCCCAAGCCGGAGACCCCTCAAAGCCATGCGACGCCTCTCGATCAAGCTCACCTGTGTCCTCGCTCTCCTGCCCGCGATCGCGCTGGGCGCTTGCATGAAGTCCGACCCCGAGGTCGCTTACGCCGACGCGAAGATGGAGTCCCGCGAGCTGGCCGGACCGAGCAGCGGCGCGCATCGTGGGGGCGACTACGGTGACTATCTCGCCGACGAAGAGGCGCCCTCGATGGAGGTCGCCGCCGCAGCTCCGGCCGAGCCGATGGGTGGTGGGATGGCCGGCGAGGCCGAGAGCGGTCGAATGGCTCCGCCCAGCCCGGCCACCACCGCCTCGCCCGGGAGCATGGGCACCCGCGCCGAAGGCAAGAGCAAGGTCGCGGGCGACGCCAAGAAGGCGAGCCGGCCCGACATGGACAAGGGCGGCAAGGACGACGGGGCCAAGATCGCCCGCGACGAAGAGGACGCTCGCTTCGGCAACAACATCCAGTCCGGCACGCTCACCGCCGGCAGCTTCGACGACAACCTCAACAGCTGGGTCTTCGACCGCTTCCTCACCCAGGTCGAGCAGCAGCCCGATCTCGCCGCGCTCGCCCACGCCTTCGCCGGCCAGCGCACGGTGCTGCGAGTCCAAGACTCGCAAGGTCGCCCGCTCGGCAACGCCAAGGTCGAGATCGACGGCAAGCAGCTGACCACCCGCAGCGACGGCCGCGTGATCTACGTGCCCGGCTGGGACAGCGGCGCGCAGAGCCGCAACAAGGCCAACGTCTCGTTCGGCAGCGCCAAGACCAGCGTGACGATCAACAAGCAGCTCGAGCAGCTGGTCACGCTCGACGCCCAAGGTGCCCTGCCGACCAAGCTCGACATCGCCCTGGTCATCGACGCGACCGGCAGCATGGGCGACGAGATGGAGTACCTCAAGGTCGAGATGCGCGACATCGCCGAGGCGATCGAGCGGCACTTCCCCAACGTCGACCAACGCTTCGCCCTGGTCGTCTACCGTGACAACGGCGACGACTACGTGACCAAGGTCTTCGACTTCACCGACAACCTCGATCGCTTCCAGCAGGATCTCGGCGCGCAGTCGGCCAACGGCGGCGGCGACTACCCCGAGGCGATGGACTCGGCGCTCGAGGCCACCAACCAGCTCTCGTGGCGCAGCGGCGACACGGCTCGCGTGACCTTCCTGGTCGCCGACGCCCCGCCCCACACCAACGACATCGACGACACGCTCGAGGCGGTCGACGATCTGCGGGCCAAGGGCGTCGCCATCTACCCGGTCGCCAGCTCGGGCGTCGCCGGCGAGGCCGAGTTCGTCATGCGCTCTGCCGCGCTGCTGACCGGCGCGCAGTACATGTTCCTCACCGACGACTCGGGCGTCGGCAACTCGCACGCCGAGCCGCACATCCCCTGCTACACGGTCGAGCAGCTGGCCCCGCTGATGGTCCGGGCGGTCCGCAGCGAGCTGAGCGGCAAGCGAGTCGAAGCCGAGGAGCGCTTCACCGTCCGCACCGTCGGCCAGGGCCAGTCGGGCATGTGTGAGAAGCCCAAGTCGAGCGCCAAGCTGGCGAAGTGACGCGCCAAGCTCCGCGATGAAAAGCGAAGGGTCGGCATGCCGGCCCTTCGCATTTTCGTGGCCGCCAACCATCGCGGCCGCTCGAGGAGCATTGATTCCTCGAAGCGGGAGCTGCAGAATGTTCAAATGAGGGGCCACACGGTACTTTCACTCGCCATGCTCGCGGTGCTCTCCGCGTGTAGCTCGGATTCTGCACGAGGACTGGTCTCGATTGAAGGTGGCGCCCTTCCCAGCGATGCGGGGATGCATGTCATCGAGCCCTATGGCGTGCCCACGAAGGTGGAGTGGCAATGGGCCGCTCGCGGACGCGACGAGGGTCGCTCGTATCCAAGTGTACCACTTGGCGCGAGTCGTGACGGCGTACTCGATCTCGTGGGCAACGTTTCGGAGTTCGTCCTGGACGACGAGCATGTTCGGCTCGTCGGGGGCTCTGCCCTCGATGCCTATGCCGACGAGTTTCGAGTGTCTCAGCCACACAACTCGAACGAGTTGCCGAGTGAGGACTTGCGGGGTCCTTCGTTTGGCTTTCGATGTGTGGAAGTCTGAAATACGTCAGCTAAAATCCCGGGCGCCAAATGGTCCGCGGCAGCTGGCTGATCGCCCGCGCCGCGAGCATCCCCGAGCTGGTCGCCGCCTCGACGCAGCCGCAGTTGAGATCCGTCCGGGTCCAGTCGCCGCAGAGCAACAAGCCCTTGACCCCCGACTCGGCCTGGCCGAGCCGCAGCGCGGTCGAACCCGGTTGGCTGAGCACGTAGAGGCTCGAGGGTTGAACCTCGGCGATCACGTGCTGCCAGGCCAGGCGATCGATCCCGCGCAGCGGCATGGACTCGCTCGGTTGCTCGACCGCGAGCAGCTCGAGGAATTCTTCGAACCCACGCGGCGCTCCGGGGCCATCGAAGAAGTCGCGATGGTGCGCCTGCAACCAGGCGTAGACCTGCTCGAGCCACTCGCGTTGGATCCGACGCGGGTAGTCGGGGCCGAACTCGGGCGGCAGCGGGGGCTTGCCCGCGACGCTCGCCCCGGTGAAGTAGGCGAGCAGCTGCGGCCCGCCTGGTTGCGTCCAAGCTTCGTGCGCGAGCAGCCGAGTGAAGTCGCCGTAGCTCGGCTGCGGTTGGGCGAAGCAGGTCAGCAGGCCGCGCGACTTGCCGGCGATCAGCTCGCTCGCGGGTTTGCGCAGCCACAGCTGACACGACAAGGTCTGCGTCAGCGCCGTACCCTCGATCATCGCCTTCCAAGCCGGATCCGCGTCGGGCCGATCGGGCTGGGTCAGCGGCGAGTCGATCAAGGGCAGCGCGCCGATCGGAATGCCGAGCACACACAGATCGAAGTCCTTGCCCTGCTCGAGCTCGAGCGCGCGCGCGTGGGTGTTGGCCTCGCTCCACGCGTCCATGAAGTCGACGCCGGCCTCGCGTTGCGCGTCGCCCTCGACCAGCTGCGACCAATCCGGGTCCATCGGCCAGTCCGGCAGCGCGCTGGGGTTGTTGGGGAGCGGCGTCGTGATCAGGGGTTGGTACTCGGCCGCGCCCGCGCTGACCTCGGCTTGGCGCGACATGTGGATTCGGGTGAGTCGGCGATCGGCGTCGCGACCCGCGAGCTCGAGCCCGGTGACCGTGTGAAAGAAGTGGACCTTCACGCCCAAGCGACGCAGCGCCAGGTAGAAGGGCGTCATCATGGTCTGCCCGCAGCTGAGCTCGAAGCGGAACGAGGGCGCGTCGCGATACCCCAGGCCCTCGAGCAAGAACCAACGCATCGCGACGCCCGCGGCGAGCCGAGCCGGTCGAACCTCGGTCTCGAGTCGCCCACGCTCGCGCTCGAACCCGGGCTGGTGCGCAAACAAGGTCTCGTAGACGTAGTCGATCGTGGCCCAAGACTCGTCGGGCGCCTCGCTCGAGCCATGGCCGCGCAGCCAGGCTCGAAAGTCGTGGGCGTCGAGCTCGGCGAGGCTCCTCACTGGTTGGCGCAGCAACCCGATCAGGATGGTCAAGGTGGTGTCGATGCCCGTCCACATGAACCAGGCCTGGGTCGAGCGCTCGGGCGAGGCCCGCACGATCCGAGCGATCACGCTGCGCAGCCGCGTCAGCGTGCCCTCGCCGAGCTGCTGCGAGGCCCGCTTGGCGATGTCGAGCACGCGGCGGAGGCGAGGGAGCGTGCGAGTGATCCGCTCGAGCGACTCGAGCATTCGACCCGAGATCAACGCCATCAAATTGCCGAGCGAGCTCTGGCCCGAGCCGGCGTTCTCGATCGTCGCGCGGCTGCCCTCGCCAAAGTCGGGCGTCGAGCAATAGGCCCAGCGATCGCCTCGCTCGACCATCAACCCGTTGTCGGGCTCGGCGTGAAAGGCTGCGGCGTACATCGACTCGCCCAACGACTCGCGCTCGAACGCGGCACGATAGGCGTCGTGGACGGCCGTGAACGCGTTGCGATAGAAGCCGAGGAAAGCGTGCAGACCGTGCTCCTCGGCCCGCCAGGCCTTGTCGGGGTTGCGCCACGACTGGCACTTTCCGCCCAAGCGATGGCCGCTCGTGTAGAGCGAGACTTCGTAGCGATCGGGCTGTTGGGCCAAGTAGAGCGCGGCCGTGCACGCCGCCGGGCCGCCGCCGAGGATCGCAACTTTCCGCCTTCGCTGCGCGGGTGGTCGTGGAAAGCGGGCTTCGGCGCAAGGTCCTGGCAGCGACACGAACTGTTTACAGCGGATCCGAAACGCGCCGAGCTCGGCCTCGGCCAAGCTGGGCAATTCGTGGACGCCGAGGGGCAGACCGAGCGGTGAGAAGGCCGACCCGATCGTGAGCGAGGCGCGGATCGGCTCGACGCTCGCGCTGGCGAGGTCGACCTGCCAGAGCACGGTCGTCGCCAAGAAGGGGCCTGGCTCCGCGGCCTCGAACGCGTCGGCGTCGACGATCCGCCGCGCTTGCGAGATGGTCGGTTGTTCGAAGAGCTCGCGGACGATCGCGAAGTTCTCGACTTGCGCGGGCGGACGCGGCTCGACGCCCGGGATCGCGTGAAAGTGGCCGATCAACGCGGGCGCGGACTCACCCTCGACCTCGACGCAATAGCGGGTCTCGGCCGCGTCGGCGCCGGTGACCTCAATTCGAGCGCTGCGCTTCTCCCAGCCATAAATCCGCACGCCCAGCTCGCGCGGCAGCTTGGCGTCGAGGTAGAGCCGAGGCATGTAGATGAAGGGCCCCGGATAGGCCGCGAGCGGATCGGCCAGCTGAACCCAGGGCACGCCCAACATCAGCTCGGAATAGTCGAGGTCACCGAACCATGCGCCAAAATGATTGCGGCCACACGCGATGAAGATCGGGTGCCAGCCGGAGGCCACGACGGGCTGCGGCGCCAACTCGAGCCCGGCCGGCAAGAGCCGACGAACCCGGTCGGCGGGCAGGACGAGCACGCTGACCCACGCGTCGATCTCTCCGTGGGCTTCGGATACCGTCGATTTCCAATTCGTTTCTTGGTCTGCCATCGCGCGCCGACATACGCCGCGCGCGAACGCAGCGTCAAACCGGCTGCCAGGCTGGGGTCAACCCCGATCGCGGGGATCCCCGGCCGCGGGGATGGCCGTGACCAACAAATAGTCTTTGCCGGTCACGAACACCCGCCGCTTGTGCTGCTGCAAGTAGCGCTTGAAGAACGCGGCGTCCTTGATCACCAGCGAGAGATCCGCCTGCGAATAATTCCGCATTCGAGCGCCATGCAGCAGCTCTCCGTCGACGTAGCGACAATTCGGAATCCCGAGGATCAGCGACCCGCTCGCGTGCAGCCGGGCTTTGACGAGATGGCGCAGCAGCGCCCGATCGTCGATGCCGGGGCTCTGCAAGGTCGCGATCGAGACGATCAGATCGAAGGCGCCCAGATCGAGCGAGGGCAGCGTGTCGAGGTCGGCCTCGATGAAGCGGTGATTGGGACCGGGAAAGCGGGCCCGCGCGACGGCCAGCGCCGAGGGGCTGTGGTCGACGCCGACGAAGCAAGCTCGCTCGCGCAGCGCGGGCCGCAGCGCGCCGAGCAGGGCCAGCTCGTCGCCCGTGTTGACGCCGAGGTCGAGGATCCGCGGCGCCTCGGGCAGCGGGATCCGGTCGAGCGCGTCGGCGAAGTCGAGGATGAAATTGGGATCTTCGAGCTTGGAGATTCGGGCGTAGCCGCTGGCCTGGCCGTACTTCTCGACTCGACGCGCTGGCTCGTTCGTGCCTTCGCTGGCGTCATCGACCGGCGGATCGAGGTGCCAGCTCGCGCTCGGATCGAGCCGCTCGAAGCAAAGCTCGATCCAGCCCTCGCCAGCCGGCCGCGGGGTCAGGAGGCGCAAGCCAAGGCGCTCGGCCAGCTCGACCCAGACGCGAAAGGGCCGGTGGACGTGCTCGCGCCCCTCGTGCTCGATCCGCTCGCCCGGGTGGCGCCCACGGCCGAGATCGGGATCGACCACGCGCAGGCGGATCGTCGACTCGCCCGCGGCGAGTCGAGCCTGAATGGCGAAGACGAGCTCGAGCAAGGACTCGTCGCCGCGGTCCATGACCACCAGATCGAGCGTCGCGTCGCTCAAAAGCGCAGCGAGAACGAGACGCCGGCCTGACCACGCTTGGGATCGAAGCTGGGCAAGAGCCGGGCGGTCGGACGCGGCTTGGCATTCAACACGGCTTTGCGGTTCTGGCCGCCCTTCGCCACGAAGACCGCGCCCGGGATGACGAGACCGAGGCCGATCGCCGAGAAGATGCCGCCGGTGATGAAGGCGCCGGTGCCATTGAAGACCGGGTCGCTGTCGGTGGCCAAGTACCCACCGCCGACGAAGGCACCGATGCCAATCAAGGTGAGCACGCTCCCGATGCCGATCATGACCGCGCCGCCGCCGACCTGCTTGCCGCCCTTTTGCCACTGCGGACCGAGCACGGGATCGGCCTTGACCTCTTCCTCCCACTTTTGGCTGGGCGAGAGGTTGCGGGTCGGCCCGGGCTGCGGCTGCGGGTCGTTGGGATCCTGGGCGGTCGCGCTCGAGCCATCGTCGATCGGCGAGCCCTGCTCCCCGAGCGCGACCGACTCGGCGATCTTCTTGTCGAGCTCGGCGATCCGATCGTCGGCCTCGGCCCGCTCCTTCACGGCCGCCGGATCGTCACCATAGAGATCACGATGCTCGGTCCGGTAGCGCTCGAGCAAGACCTTGGCCGTGCGCAGATGGGTCGGGTTGCGCGAGACCTCGTAGGCTTGGCTGTGCGCCTCGGCGATATTGTAGATGAGCGCGTTGCGGATCGCCCGGGTGTCGTCGCCGTTGGGCAGGATCGCGTAGGCTCGCTTCCACAGCCCGAGCGCGGCGTCGTACTCGGCAGTTTGAAACTTGATCTCGCCCTCTTGGTAGAGCGTCTTCGCCTCGGCGAGCTTGGGATCCTCGGCGGCCTCGCCCGCGGCGGGCTCCTGAGCCAAGGCGAGGATGGGCGTGAGCTCGAGCGAGGACAGCACGAGGGCTGCGCAGAGCGAATTCGCGGTGAGCGTGGAGATCCGGCGCACGGCCCGACGGTATCAGTCCGGGATGAAAGCCACCACGACCCCGTGCACGGCCTGCTCGGTCGATTGGTTGACCACTCCAGGGCCGGTGTGGAAACTCGCTTCATGCCTCGCCCTAGCCGCTTCCTCGCTATCGGTCCTCTTTGTGTTCTGAACCTCGCCTTGGCGAGCCTGGGCTGCACCGCCGACGACACCACGCCAACCGACGACGAGATCGGCGACACCACCAGCGGCGACACGACCAGCTCGACCGACGACGCCTCGACCGGCGAGACCATGACCAACGGCGAGGCCCCGACGACCGAGACCGACACCGGCTCGCTCTGTGGCGACGGCGTGGTCGATCCCGGTGAGGAGTGCGACGACGGCAACACGATCACCAACGACGGTTGCTCGGAGACCTGCGAGATCTCGGCCTGCGGGCTCGAGTGGACCTGGTCCGAGACGATCACCTCCGGCACCCCGGGTGGCTTCGGCGTGGTGGTCGACGCGATGGGTGGGGTCTACGCGACGGGCGACGACGCCGACGGCAACATCTGGGTCGCGCGCTGGAACGCCGACGGCACGCTCGATTGGGAGCAGACCTACGGGCCCGGCTATGGGTCCGACCTCGTGCTCGGAGCCCAGGGCGACCTGTTCGTGGTCGGCGTGCAGACCAACACCGACGACGATCTGTGGTTCGCCCGCCTGACCAGCGTCGACGGCTCGGAGGTCTGGTCGCAGGTGATCGACTCGACCCTCGGCGACGACGTGGGCAACGGGATCGCGCTCGATCCCGGCGGCTCGCCGGTGGTCGTCGGTCGGACCCGGATCGGCGACGGCGACGACGACGTCTGGGTCAGCAAGCGCAGCGCCGACGATGGCAGCGAGACCTGGGTGTCGCTCTGGGGCGGAACCGGCGACGGGATGTTCTCGACCGACCGCGGCGGCCCGGTCACGATCACCGACGACGGCTCGATCTGGGTCGGCGCGCGCGAGCACGTCGCCTTCGACATCCAAGAAGCGACCTTGCTCGCGTTCGATCCGGCCGGTGCGCTGGTCGACAGCTGGCAGCCGCAAGCGATCGCCAGCGCCCACCAGCACGAGTCCTACGCGCTCACGAACGACGGCACCAACGTCTACTACTTGATCGCCAAGTTCGCGTTCCCCTACCGCAGCTGGCTCTACAAGCTCGACGGCAGCGGCACCGAGCTGTGGAGCAAGACCGAGGCCGACTGGGTCGTCGTCGGCAGCGACTGGCAGATCGACGGGCTCGACGTCGACGACCAGGGCAACCTCTTGGTCGGGGGCGAGTTCGCCAACGAAGAGCTCGGCGAAGGCATCACCTGGGGCGAGGCTTGGGTGGCCAAGCTCGACGGCAACGGCGACGTCGTCTGCCGGAGCTCGCACATGGTCGACGACGGGGACATCGTGCCGCCCTCGCTCGACGTGTTCGCGGCGGGTGGCTCGAGTGGCGGCATCGCGCTGACCGGCCGAGTCAGCGACACGCCCGACGACTCGCTCTGGACCGGCTTCTTCCGGCTCTGATCGCTCACCAACCCAGGGCTCGGGGCCGCACGAGGCCCTTGGCGGGAGCGCGCGCGATCCGCTGATCGCCCCGCGCATCCGCCCCGCGAGCGCCCTCGCTTCGGCGTGACCTGCTGCGCAGACGCCCGGCGAGGGTTCTCGTATGCTCGCCCGGCATGCTTCGACCCGGCAACATCCTGAACGCCGCGCGAAACTATATTCGCCGCCACCCCGAGGAGATCAGCCGGGTCGTCCGCAACGCGATGGGCATGCGCTTCGGTGTGCCCTTGTCGGCGTTTCGCTGGCTGGCCGCCGAGCTGGCCGATCCCGAGAAGGTCGAGGATCTCGAGATCGGGGCCAAGGCTCCGGGCCTGCGCATGGCCGCGACCTTCGACCTGATGAAGACCCGGGTCCGGGCCGGGGCCGTGCTCTACATCGATCGAATCTCGCTGCGAGCCGACGAGATGCGGCTCGAGCTGCGGCTCGAGGACGTGTCGATGGTCCCGGTCGACACCCACAAGTCGCAGATCGCCGCGCTGCTGGTCACGCGCTCGCTCGATCTCTCGCGCCCCGGCGACCTCGTCCAGCACCTGCCGGACATGCCCGACATGATCGTCGACTCGCACGGCAACCGGGTCGTGATCGACCTGATGCGCGTGCCCAAGCTGGCCAACGATCCTCGAGTCCGCCACGTGCTCGGGCTGATGACCTCGCTGATGACCCTCGACGGGATCGAGACCGAGGGCGACCACCTCGATCTCCACTTCAAGCCGCTGCCCGAAGGCTTCGTCGCGGCCGCCGACGCGATCGGCGATCACCTGGTCGTGCCGATGCTCGAGGTCACCCGCAAGGCCCTGCCGCAGCCGCTGCGCGGCAGTGTGCAGCGGATGTTGAGCCTCTTGGCGGGCACCGATCCCGGCGCGTCCCGGGCCTGAGCTCAGCGGACCAACACGACGCCGAAGCCGATCGAATTCACGTCGCCGTTGTCGGCCTGACAGCCCGCGAAGTTGCCCGTCGCGTTCGGCAGCGCGCCACACTTGTTGCCGTCGCCCCCGATCCCGATCCGCGAGTTGGGGCTGTTGCACTCGTTTTGATCGTTGCCGAGGATCCCGATGCGAATCCGGTGGTCCATCGTGTTGCCCGAGGGCGCGACGTTGAGGCCCTCGAGGTTGCAGTTGAGCTGCAGCGAGGCCCCGGCGATCAGGCTCTTCCAGGTGTCGCGGCCGACGTTGGTCGGGACCAGCATGCCGGGCGAGATCAGAGCGTGGAGCGAGTCGCCCGCGAGCGGCACGTCGATCCACGCGAGCACGAGCGGCTCGAGGGCGATGCCGGGCGGGTACTCCATGCCGATCCGCAGCTCGTCGAAGCCGACCGAGGCATAGCTGCTCAGCTTGGCCTCGCGGCGATCGAGATCGGGGAACTCGGGCTGAAAAGGATCGACCGAGGCCCACTCGGCCGCGGCGTAGCGGAAGGTGTCGAGGTTGCCGTCGGACTTGAGCACCAGCGTCCAACCGCCGCCATCGGTCGTCATGTCGCAGTAGGCCGCGTAGGCGAGCTTCGGCCCGCCGAGGTCGGGGTCGAGCTGGTAGACGCCGTCGGCCAAGCTGGAGTTGGTGTCGAGCTCGGCCAGCGCCTTGCACGACGAGACGACCACGCAGTCGCCCTCGAGGCAGTTGCCCTGCTCGCAGTCCGCGTTGCTGAAGCAGTCGGACGGGCCTTCGGTCGTGTCGCTGGTCGTGTCGCTCGTGGTCGTGTCGCTCGCCGTGTCAGTCGTCGTGTC
>Ga0075156_10002139_pt1 | contig 10895 bp, 8 predicted proteins | sample JI81AbrownDNA_FD_70966 | JGI IMG/M metagenome (GOLD analysis project Ga0075156, IMG submission 70966) | Wastewater effluent complex algal communities from Wisconsin, to seasonally profile nutrient transformation and Carbon sequestration -... | ecosystem: Engineered > WWTP > Effluent > Algae...
GCTTTCTGTCTTCCAAAGTTAAAAATATTTCCAACCTCAGCCGTCTTCACTTCAGTAAGTTCATCACGAGAGACTCCAATTTCAGCAAGTGCCTCGTCAGAAAGAACCTCCGCATTGATAGCAACTCCCTTCTCTCGATTGATATAGATTACATCCTCACCCGCTTCGGTGATGGTCTGGAATTCATGACTGAACTTTGTAAACGCACCACCAGATGCAAAGGTTACAAACGTATCAGCACCAATACCAAGTCGCTCGAATACACGCTTATAAGCTTCAATCACTGCGTTATAGAACTGCGTATGATCCTCTTCCCCAACTGAGAACGAGTACATGTCTTTCATAACGAACTCACGACCACGCATGATGCCGCTCTTTGCACGAAGTTCGTTGCGCAGCTTTGTTTGAAATTGATAGACCGCAATTGGTAGATCCTTGTAGCTTGTGATGTACCCTTTCATCATCTCAGCAATTGGCTCCTCATGACTCCACCCAAATCCAATCTCGCCACCCGCTTTCAAAGAGGACTTGAACCATACATCGACCGCTTCGTCACTCCATCGATCAGTACGTTCCCACACCTCCTTTCGCTGAAGCGCAGTCATGATGAGCTCCTGCCCACCAATTGCATCCATCTCCTCTCGAACAATCGTCTTAATCTTTTCAAGAACCCGGAGTCCCAGAGGTAGGTAGGCATACACTCCTGCCATTTCTTTGTACGCATACCCAGCACGAATGAGAAGCTGTGCGTTTTTTGCAACCTCGTCGGCAGGAATTTCTTTGCGTGTTTTGGTGAATAATCGGGATTGCTTCATGAAATTGTGTAGTGACAAATAAAGACCGGAAATACCTCCCTTAACGGGCCCATTCTATCGTCAAACGAAGGTATGAGCAAAGAAGAGGTTTCCTCTTCAAATCATGGTTTTTTGTGGTGTACTGGACGCGTTTTGCGTGCGTGATAGACTGCCCGCGGAAACAAACCGTACACAAGGAGCGCCTAGTGAAGATTTTCCATCTTAATGAGTATCTACGCGACAGGTCTTACCAGGTAGCCTTCCATGACCCGGAGACACGCAAGATTGTTTTCTCTTGTCGTCTCTTAGAAGTGGTTCGACTGTCACGCAGGCGTCTTCAGTTGAAGATTGAGCACCCAGAACACGGGCCGCAGAAGCTACTTCAGGCACTGCCTGGAAAGAATTTTTGGGGAATGCTCGTAAGCGACCAGAAAGGCCGTTTGGTAATCGCGAAATCCAAAGAATGGCATACCCTCACCGGAGCATCTTTGGAGCACCTCTCACGCTCATGACCCGCGCTTTTTATACAAAAAGCGCGGGAATTTTTATATCAAATATTCGTTAGACGAGACGTGCGATGTCATTCCACGTAACTGCAACCATGAGAAGGAGAAGAAGTACGAAACCAACAGTATTGAGTGTTGCTGCGTAGCGTGGATTAATCGGACTCCTCTTGATTGCTTCAATACAAACGAAGAGTAATCTTCCTCCATCGAGTGCTGGAAATGGAAGAATGTTAATGACCGCAAGGTTAAGCGAGATGAACGCAGTAAATGTAAGGAGAGTTGTCAGTCCATATGCAGATGCTTCTCCAACCAAACCTACAATACCTACTGGTCCTGCAACTTGTGAGAAATCGGCATTTCCGCGGACACTGTCGTATGCAAGACGACCAATACCGACAGTGATTTCCTTGATGCTGAGAAGTGTATGTACACCCGCATCAAGAATTGCTTGCCCTACCGGTCGTCGTACCACTTCTACCTGCGCAAGCGCAACACCGATCGCAGCACGGTTTGTGTCGCTAGATATCAATCCTGATTCTGGTGTAAGAAGTGTCGTTTGTTCTCCTCCTTGTGTACGGTATGCAACCGTGAGTTCTGTACCCTGATGCGCTGCTACGAAATCACTAAACGCAGACGGAGTGAGCGCAGAAAGCTCTTCTTCTGGAGCTGAGACCTTAGTGACTACCGCACCAGGGGGGATTCCTGCATCTGCAGCAGGACTCTCAGGGAGTACGCTGGTGATGGTGAGCATCGCCTGATCAGTGGCATCTGCCTCGGAAACCGCAGAACGAACTCCTACAGAAAACGCGATGGTAAACAGGAGCCATGCAAGGAGCACATTCATAGTAACGCCAGCAAGCAATACGCCGGCCTGTGCCCACTTACTCTTTGCGGTAAAGAATCGAGTATCAGTAGTCACTGCCCGGTCGGTACCCTCAAGTACTCCATCCTCTCCGGCAATCTTCACAAAACCACCAATTGGAAAAAGATTGAATGTATATTCAGTCTCCCCTCGTTTAATCCCAAAAAGCTTTGGCGGAAAACCGATACCAAACTCATCGACGCGCATACCGGTCCATTTAGCCACCGCAAAATGACCGAGCTCATGGACGAGCACAAGCAAGAACAGAATCCCGAGAAAAATAAGAACTGACATAGATTATTGTGCGACCTCCTTTTCTTTTAACGACAAAAGTTCGTCAAATTTTCCGTTGAAAAAATCAACCTTTTTCTGGATTGCTTCTTTTGCTCCAACCTTCTCATCTTCACTCATCTCTTTCTCCCGAAGCAATGCTTCAATTTCTTTCATTACATCGTCGCGAACACCGCGAAGGGACACGCGAGCTTCCTCGTGCTTTGCCTTAGCAATCTTTAAAAGCTGGATGCGACGCTCACCGGTGAGTTCAGGAAAGATAACGCGTAACCCGGAACCATCTGCAACAACAGATACGCCGAGATCTGCTTCCTTAATTGCCTTCTCTACCGACTTTATTCCGTTTGCATCCCAGATAGATACGCGCAATGTGCGAGGATCTTCGACGCTCACTGAACCAACCTGCACAATTGGTACGCGTGCTCCGTATGATTCAACTTGCACAAGATCAAGAAGCGCTGGCGTTGCGCGCCCAGTACGAATTCCTGAAAACTCTCGTTCAAGCCAACGAACAACCTCTTCGCTTCGACTTTCAAATTCTTTTGTTGAAAATGCCATGTGTCTCGTATTGTAACCTACCCCCTCTCTACACGCTACTTCTCTTTGAGTGACAATGCTATGTGTTCAAGAAGCATCTTTTTTGAGGCGCCTGGCGACATAATAAACGCCTCCGTCTTGAGCATATCCCGTATAAAAACAGGGTCACGCGATGCTTGTGCATGCAATGCAGCGCCATGCACAATCGCGCGTACCCACTCTATATCCTCTGCATCAAGCTTTTCTACGATGTGTGCAAGTCGTTGTGCATATGAGAGTCCGAGGAACACATCAAAATCTGTCGTATTGATAGCGGCATGTTCAGTTGCAAGCAGATTGAAGCGTGATCGAAGTGTCGGCAATAGAACTTCCTCGCGCGGCACAATAAAGAAAAATAATGCGCCAGCCGGCGGCTCTTCAAGAAGTTTTAAAAGTGCATTCTGCGCGTCAGGCAAAATGGATGCAGCATCGAGTATAAAAGTTCGATGCGTGCGCGTAACTGGTCGCAGATACGCGTCACGAATGAGTGAGCGTGCGTCCGCAATAACCATACGCTCGTATGAGCGTATTGAAACATCAGGACTCGAGAGAATCTCATCCTGCGGTATCTGGGCATGAGCCCATTCCCTACTTCCTACCAATAGATGCGCGTGATGCATTGCTTGTATTTAAGCATGCCTCGGTACGAACTAGAAATATCGTGAATATTATTCGCGAGATCCTGTACGTTTTTGAATACGCTGAACGACTCGACGAAGGAAGTGCTCGAATGTCTCGCTCGGAGTATACGCAAGACCCTGTTCATGTCGCCATGCATTAACGTAGTCGTGTATCACGTTGTTTACCTGCCGATCTGCACCTTCATAGCGCCCGGTAATAATCTCGCCCATGCTGAGATGTGAAAGCTTTATATACAAAGGATGTTCTGGGCCAGAAGGACCTGTTCCAAACAAACCACTCGAGGCAAAGATACTCCACTCATGGAGTAAGTCGTGGAGTGCCTGCGTAATTTTTGGCGAAACGAGTTCTGACTGACGCACCGCCACATCACCAGCGTCCACACCAGTTTCTGCAAGTGACTGCACTGAAGCTGCACCCATTTTCTTCTGTGTGTACTTTGTTTCGGAGAATCCCTCCTCTTCAGAAGCTTTTGATGTTGGCGGTGGTACTGATATCGAAACAACCGGACTAGACTTTTCTTCACGCTGCATCAGTGACGCATGCGTTGCTGATGCAGAGAATGCAACAGGAACTTTCCGTGCTACTGGGACTGATGCTGTCGGCACTGATTCTTTCGGAGCGACAGGAATTGCTACCGGCTTTGATTCTTGTACCGGCTCTGGTTCTGATTCAGAAATAGGAGTTACCAACTCCTCTTCGATAGGTGTCTGTGAAATATGTACAGGCACTTCTGAAACAGGTTCCGGTTCCTTGTCTTCGATAACCACTTCGGGTTCTGCAGAAACTGGTTCTACCTGCATTGGCTCCGGAGACACTTCAATCACCACAGGTTCTTCCTGGGTAGTTGGTGGAACTTCTACGGGAGGCAGGACTGCTTCTTGTTTTTGTTCATGCGGTTTGTCTGTAATGACTGCACTAAATGCATCTTCGAGTCTTCGCATTGCCGCTTCAATTCCCGTTCCGCCACCTCCTGTTGATTTAAGTGCCGCAAGAAGCGCCTGCATGTATTCCCTTCCTAATTCCTTATGTGTACCTACGAGCGCAACTGGATTTCCAATTTGCTCATTCACCAGACGCTTGATTTCAGTAATACGCGCTTTGTGCTCTTCTAGCGAACGAGGTGTTCGTGAGACTTCTTCTGGTACCTGATTTTTTTCTGGAGTTGGTGCAGGTACAAACGAAACCGCAGGAACCGGTGTCGGTTCTGGAGTTTGCTGTGGTGACCCTGATTCTGTTTCTGTTTCTGTTTCTGATATTGGCTCGGGTATTGGATCTATTTCAATAGATATAGATTTCGGCATGAAACGTGGTGCGGAACGACGCATCATATTCATTGTCGTGCGAACAGAAGACGGTACTGGAGCAGCAGGCTCTGGTGAAACAACGGTTTCTACCTGCTTTGTAGGTTCCGCTACCTTTTCAGGCTCTTCCAGCCGAGCAATGACAGCGTCAATCTTTGCTTTTAACTCAACGTCACCGCCCTGTTGGGCATACTGCAGAACGAGATCACGAAACGATGCATGTTCGGTAGGAGAGAGTTTTTCCTTTGCTTTACGAAGCACGTCCGTAAGCCCCTGCCAGCTACGCAGATCATACGCTGGACGTGCGCCGTTTTCACGACGCAAAACAGCACTGTGTGAAGTACTTGAACCTCCCATATTCAAAGACAGTATATCATTGCTTTCCGTGCTGCTTATAGAATATGTACGTTGATAACTACGAAACCTATCATTGATTATATCGAGCACGTATGAGCGTTTCGATTTCTGCACGAGGTGTACCGTGTTTTGCAATCGCGAATTCTTTTATTTGTGCTGCGTATTCATGATTTGTCTCAGGTGGCTGCATCGTGCGAAGACTGAATGGTTGCGTTGGTATACCGTTTGAAAGAAGCCGGACATACGCATTATGATTTTCGATATTCATAATGTCGCTCGCAGTAAAGGTGGGGGAAAATTGTTTTTCAAGAAACGCTGCATCATCAGGACCAACGCGGAATGCGGCCATAGAGCCAACGTTACCAAACACTGCATCGCGAATACGTTCATCGATCTGTGCAATGAACTGATGCGCGATCGTGAGTCCAAGTTTATATTTTCGCGCCTCAGACAAGATCGACGCAATCGAATTTGTAGTTACGTTCTGGAACTCGTCAATATACAAATAAAACGGAGGGAACCGTTGCGAGACATCATCAACGCGCGAAAGTGCTGCCATGAGTATCTTGCCAACAATGATCATACCGATGAGATTTGCATTGATCTCACCAAGTCTTCCCTTCGACAAATTCACAAGCAATATCTTGCTTGTGTCCATGAGATCACGAAACTGGAACGAAGAATGTTGCTGACCAATGATTGGGCGCATGTAATCGTTCGCAGTAAACACATCAAATTTTGAGACGATGTACGGCACGACGTTTGCGAGCGATGCCTCACCCTCCGCTTTTGTGGCAATCTCTTTCCAAAACTGCACCACTACTGGATTTGTTGCTTTACTGAGCTTGTATGCACGATAGGCCGCATCGACCATCACACGCGAAACATCGAGGAGCGTACATCCTGATTCAGGATCCTCAAGAACAAGCAGTGTGGCATTGCGGAAATACTGCTCGAACATAGGACCCATTGATTCCGGATTCGCACTGTATAGCTTCTGAAAGATAGAGAACAATTCGTTCACCACAAATGTCTTCTGCTCGGGAAATCGAGGATCGTACTCAAGCATGTTGAGTCCCAGAACTCGGTCGAGATTTGCAGGGTCGAAATAGATAACATCATCCATTCGCTCAGGGGGTATTTGTGCGAGCACATCTACCACATCAGTACCATGCGGATCAATCATGCAAACTCCCGCCCCTGCATGAATATCCTGCACGATCATATTCTTCAGTAGCGTTGTCTTTCCGGTACCGGTCTGCCCAATAACATAAAAATGACGCAGCCGGTCAAGCGGTGTCATGTAGATTGGCTTCGTCATCGTACGGTACACATTCTCACCAAGAAGCGTGCCGTGTCCTGGCATGTCCACCGGCGCCGGTGCATGTTTTGCGCGCGACTGTTTAAATTGTGGTGATGACTCAATACCCTCGGAAGGAAAATGAATCAATGTCGCAAGCTCACGTATGGAAAGCGACACGACTGAATCGGTAAGGTGCTCACGGAACGAAAATGCGTTCAGTGCACGAAGTTGCCTCCCTCCCGTAAGTCGTACCGGCACCAGCTGGTTGCTTTTTGTATTTTCAAACTGATGAAAACTTGATTCGAGTTCGGTCAAAATCTGTTCTGCACGATCTTTAGTACGCGCGGATGCAATGAGACGTATGTTTGTGTTTAACGCCGGTGTATCAATCTTTGTATTAAAAAGTTCGAGACGCTGCATGTCTCCTGTACGTTCACCTTGTTTCTCTTCTCCTGCATCTTGTTTGTTCGTTACAAGCTCCTTAAGGGACTCCAAGAACTCCCCGCCCAGAGTGCTTTTTCTGATTGCAACATCAACTTTCTCACCTCGTTCAACACGACTTATGACACCTTTGTACATCTTTTGAAGCGACGCGGCGCCGCCTCCGACCACAATCTGTACTGCGGCGCCGCCGCCATTTCGTTCTATTTTTGAAAACGCATTAAGAAGAACTGAGAGCGGATCAACTTCAAAGGTGTCATGTGTGCGAAGCGGATAGATCGAATGTTGTTTCTGAACGATGAGAGAAATAAGACTCACACCATCTTCAACAAAGATGTTGTAGTCGTTCTGCTGTACCACAAGGACTGCATGCGGGAACAACGAGTGTGTCTGCTTCTCAAAAAGATTTACGAACTCATTCGGTACGGCTACATAAAAAATGATATCGTCGCGTTTATCGGACACTGCAATCTCAAGTGAATACACACGTGAATCCTTTCCTTGGGAAAGCGTCTGCATGCCTGCATAGAATTGCTCCATTGCAGAAAAGATCGATCGAAGATCGTGTGCTCGATCATCGTCTTGTGTACGGGGTAACGCAACTTCATACAGCGTCATCGTAAGCGCCTTCCACAGCGGTGCATCCTTTCGTAACTCAGCAACTTCGCGGCCACTTCGAAGAAGTTCTATCAATGCTCGATGGACCTCGTCGGTTATAAACGGGCTTTTTAACTTCTCAAGAAGCGTAAGGGCATTCCGTACCCCTTTCTCTTGTGCAATACGCACAATCTCTTCAACCTTATCAGGAGCAACTTCAACCGCACCATGCGACTCAGCAGTAGCATATGCAGAAAATGCATGTTTCTTGTCGAGAAGGAGTTCCGGCGCATGTTCAGCATAGTCTTTAATCACCTCGCGACCAATAGTCTCTCGATGTGCTGCATCAATTTCGGGAGTACGCTGCAACACATCCCGTTCGCGACGCGCTATCTCTCCACGCAAAAAAGCGATTTCCTCTTCAGGAGAAGAGAACTTCTGCTTCCCAAACAGTTCCATACATACAATGATACGAAAGAGGAGCGCAAGAAGAAAGAAGAATTTTTGCACAACTCCACAAAACCACGTCGTGAATGAATCTACCGCTTTGCCAAGATTGCACGTTTGTACGTATCGAGATGTTCAAGTGCCTCACCGGTACCGCGTGCAACACAGAAAAATGCTTGATCAGCCAACATTGCCTTCACGCCTGTACGACGCTTCAGCAATTCAGGAAAATTACGAAGTTGCGATGTGCCGCCCGTCATAATGATGCCGTAATCGATAATGTCAGATGCAAGCTCTGGCGGCGTTTCTTGAAACACATCCTTCACCGCTTTTACCATCTCGCGAAGTTCGCGGGAAATCGCTCGTACAATTTCATTTGTCTGCATTTCAGCACTCCGCGGAAGTCCAGTGAGCAAATCGCGACCTTTTACCTCCATCGACAGCTCCTCCTCAAGCGGCAATGCTGAGCCAATACCAATTTTTATATCCTCTGCTGTCTTCTCGCCAATTGCGAGATTATGCGTACGTTTTACATATTCAATAATTGCAGCGTCAATTTTATTTCCCGCACATTTCACTGAGTTTGCGGCCACGATGCCGCCAAGCGATATCACCGCAACGTCAATCGTGCCTCCACCAATATCAACAACCATATGACCTCTTGGCTCATATATAGGTACACCCGCACCAATCGCGGCCAAAATGGGTTCCTTCACTACATACGCGTTCCGTGCACCAGCTTTAAGTGTTGCTTCAACAACCGCACGCTTCTCTGTTGAGGTTACTCCTGCAGGAACAGATACAAGTACGTCCGGCTTCCAGATATTGAACTTCCCGAGTGCTTTTTTAAGAAAATATCGCAGCATTGCTTCCGTAACACGGTAATCAGCAATAACACCGTCCTTCATAGGACGGTATGCGCGAATACTATCGGGGGTACGTCCAATCATTCGTTTTGCTTCACTACCCACTGCGAGAATTTCATTCTGGTCTGAAACCGCAACAACAGAAGGCTCATTGAGGACAATACCTTTCCCGTCTACAAATACCAGCACGTTCGTTGTGCCGAGATCAATACCTATTTTGGGAGCGAAACGCAGTTTCATATAGTGTCGACCATAGTACCCGTAACGGAACCTCCACACAACCCAGACCGTAGTACCGTCATCCACACAAGAAGTTGAGGCATATAGCGCACATGCTATGCTAGAGAACATATGACTATAGGAAACAGGATTGCGGACCTTCGGGAGACACAGGGTATGACACAAGGTGAACTTGCACGACGCATCGCTACAACACAGAGTGCCGTCGCTCGCATGGAGAGCGGCAAACAGAATGTGTCGGCCGATATGTTGAAGAAGTTAAGTGCTGCACTTAAGAAAAATCTCGTTACCCTCTCCCCTGGTACCATGAATCTTAAAATTGGTGGTGGCAAAAAACTCCACGGCACCGTGACTACAAGCACATCAAAAAATGGTGCTGTTGGTCTGCTTTGCGCTTCACTCCTCAATAAAAACCGCACCGTACTCAAACGCGTAGCGCGCATCGAAGAAGTACATCGAATCATCGAGGTGCTTGAAAGTATTGGTATGCGCGTCGAGTGGAATGGCAGCGATGTAACGCTTACTCCACCAAAACAATACGATCTCGCAAAAATCGATCGCATAGCGGCTCAAAAGACACGAAGCATCGTTATGTTTATTGGCCCCCTTATGCACCACATGCGAAAGTTTTCACTTCCGCAATCAGGAGGATGCAAACTCGGTAGCCGTACGGTACGACCTCACTTCTTTGCACTTGAACGATTCGGTGTCACCATTGAAGCAAAGCATGATGCCTTCGCAGTCACTGCGGCGCGAAAGTCTGCCGGAGAGATCGTGCTCTATGAGTCAGGTGACACGGTTACTGAAAACGCCTTGATGGCCGCAGCCCTTACCCCAGGAATCACCGTACTTAAGTACGCTTCTGCAAACTACCAAGTGCAAGAGCTCTGCGCCTTTCTTGAAGTATGTGGCGTACGTATAGAAGGTTTCGGAACTACCACTCTTACCGTGCACGGTATTGCTGCAATTGATCATGAAGTCTCATACACACTTTCGGAAGATCCCACCGACAGTATGTTTTTTATTGCAACAGCAATTCTCACAAACTCAGAAATCACCATCACTCGTTGTCCAATTGAATTTCTCGAACTCGAACTCTTGAAGCTGGAAAAAATGGGCTTTAAGTACAAGCGTTCAAAAATCTACCTGTCAGAGAACGGTGTAACGAAACTTGTCGACATAACCACAAAGCCTTCAAAACTCGTTGCGCTTCACGAAAAGATTCATCCTTCGGTATATCCTGGTCTTAACATCGACAACCTTCCCTTCTTTGCAGTTATTGCAACACAGGCAACCGGCCAAACATTGATACATGACTGGGTGTACGAGAAGCGCGCGCTCTACTTCACTGAGCTCGACAAACTCGGCGCAGAGACCGTACTTGCAGATCCGCACCGTATTTACATCACCGGACCTACACCACTCCGAGCAACAGAACTGGTGTGCCCTCCTGCGCTCCGCCCTGCAACCATCCTCCTTATTGCCATGCTCGGTGCAAAGGGTGATTCCGTACTTCGTAACATTTACAGTATCAACCGCGGCTACGAAAACCTCGTTGAACGCCTTAATTCCCTCGGCGCAGACGTACACTACCTCGAAGAGTACTAAGCGTCAGGTTTCTAAGTTCGCAACGCTCACTAATCTCCTTACAGGAGCGGTACACCTTTCACAC
>Ga0075156_10002140_pt1 | contig 10892 bp, 6 predicted proteins | sample JI81AbrownDNA_FD_70966 | JGI IMG/M metagenome (GOLD analysis project Ga0075156, IMG submission 70966) | Wastewater effluent complex algal communities from Wisconsin, to seasonally profile nutrient transformation and Carbon sequestration -... | ecosystem: Engineered > WWTP > Effluent > Algae...
CGCTCCTTCACGGCACCGTACAGGGCTTGGAGGTTTATATCCTTCTGGGCCTTCTCGATAGACTTGAAGTACTGCAGGGTCTGGTTCATCTCGGCCTCGATAGTCTCGGAGTCGACTATGATCTCCATCTCCTTGGCTACATGGGCCAGGGCGAGCTCGACTATCACGCGCTTCTTGGCACTGTCATTCCATTCACCCATCAGCTCGTCCTCGGTCTTCTTGGTGTTGGCTAGGTATTGCTCCCAGCTCATCCCCATCATACTGATCTGCTCCTGGAATTGGGCGAGCATACGCTTCTTCTCCCCCAGCATCAGCGAGGCAGGTACGTCAGCGTCTACACCCTCTACTAGAGCGTTTACCAACGTGCCACGTAGGTCTTCTTTGGCCTTGCCCTTCGCCTCCTCAGCGATACCCTCGCGGATCTTGGTTTTTAGTTCAGCTACGTTTTCAAACTTGCCCAGAGTCTTGGCGAATTCGTCGTTGATCTCTACAGCCTGCTTTTCGGCTACCTGGTTTACCGTTACCTTGAAGTTGGCTGGTTTGCCCGATAGGTGCTCGGCGTGGTAGCCGGTTGGGAATGAAAGCGCTAGAGTCTTCTCATCACCCTTCTTCATACCTACTACCCCCTCTTCGAACCCAGGGATGAAGGTATTGGACCCGAGTACCAGGTGGTGGTCGTGGCCGGTACCACCCTCGATCACTACTCCGTCTACCGTCACTAGGAAGTCGATCGTCACCTCGTCACCATTCTTGGCTTTGCGGTCTACGGCAGCATAGCTACCACGCATGTCGGCGATACGCTTCACTTCTTCGTCTACTTCGGCGTCCGACACCTCGGCGGCAGGCTTCACGTTCTTCAGCTCTTTATCTATTCGGCTACGCCACTTACCCAGGTCTACCTCGGGCATACAGTCCGTCACCACGGTGAACTCTAGATCTTCGCCATCTGCTACCTTCTCGATGTTTATGGCAGGCTGACCGATCAGCTCTATACCCTTCACCTCGGCGAGGATTTTTGGCCACTCGTGCTCCAAGGCGTGCTCGGCAGTCTCGTGGAGGATAGCCTCGCGGCCAAAGTGCTTCTCTACCATGCTGGCCGGGACCTTACCCCCGCGGAAACCAGGGATCTTGGTGTGGTCGGCCAGGTGCTCTACTACGTGGTCCATGTGGCTACTCCACTCGGCGAACGTCAGCACACCTTTGATCTCTACCTGGGAATTCTCGAGTTTCTTCGTCGTTACTTTCATGATCGTACTATAAGTCAGTTAAAATTTCTCGGCCCAGAGTACCTCTACTTGGCGAACTTGGCATTGTACAACTCTACTGAACGCTCAGCAGCAGCACGGGCAGCAGCGGCGTCGAGGAAGTTTCCGATCTGTACGGTATCCTTCTCCCCTTTCTTCAGCTCTTTGTAAGTGCCGAAAAAGTGGGCGATCTCTTTGAGTGTGTGCTTGTTGACGTCGGCTATATCCTGGACATCTTCCCAGCGCTTGTCGTTGATCGGCACCGCGATGATCTTGGCATCGTTGTCGCCACCGTCGATCATTTCCATCATACCTACGAGGCGCACGTTGACCAGGATTCCTGGGTGCAGTGGGTATGTGGTCAGGAGTATGATATCGAGTGCGTCGCCGTCGTCCCACAGAGTCTGCGGAGCAAATCCGTAGTCAAACGGGTAAGCAGCGGCCGAGTAATTGGCTCGGTCGAGGGCGATCAGTCCGGTCTCTTTGTCGATTTCGTACTTGTTGTTCGAGTTCTTTGGGATCTCGACGATCATATTGATCTCGGCTGGTACATTGTCTCCGCGGGATACATCATGCCAAAGGTTCATAGACTACTGTGTTAGATTTGAAAAGTTGATAACGGAATTACTCGGCAGCAGCTTCGGGTGAAGCAGCAGCTACATCGGTAGATGGGGCTTCTACGGCTTCGGCCGCTGGAGTCTCGGCAGCAGCTTCGGGGGCGGCTACAGCCGACTCGTCTTGGCCCTCTAGGTCGCGAGTTAGCGGCAGGCTCTCGTCTACAGCGATATCGAGCATGTAGCCGGTCAGTTTAGAGGCCAGGCGGACGTTTTGTCCACGACGACCGATAGCGAGCGAGAGCTGGTCCGAGGCTACAAATACCTTGGCACGCTTCTCTTCTTCATTGATCTCGACGCTGCCTACCTCGGCTGGGGCGAGCGCGGTACGGATGAAGTCCAGGGCGTTCTCTTGCCACTCGATGATGTCGATCTTCTCCCCGCTCAGCTCGTCGATCACAGCCTGGACGCGGGTACCACGCTGACCTACGCAGCTACCGATCGGGTCTACTCCTACCTCGGCGGTGGTTACGGCCATCTTGGTACGGCTACCGGCCTCTCGGGCTAGAGCCTTGATCTGTACTATACCGTTGTAGATCTCGGGTACCTCGAGTTCAAAGAGTCGGCGTACCATGTCAGGGTGGGCACGCGACAGGGCGAGACCCGGTCCGCGCTCCTCAGACTCCACGCGTGCGAGGTAAACCTTTAGGTGCTGGCCAATGTAGTAGCGCTCCGACGGGATCTGCTCGGATGGCAGCAATACACCTAGGGACTTGCCCAGGTCAATGTACACACTGCGACCCTCCAGACGTTGGACGGTACCGTTGACGATTTCACCCTCCTTCTCCTTGAAGGCTTCGAACATGATCTCGCGCTCGGCATCGCGCAGACGCTGGATGATAACCTGCTTAGCAGTCTGGGCAGCCACACGACCAAACTCCATCTTGGATTCGAGTTCCATCTCTACATTGCCACCAACTACGGCTTCGGGGTTTATCTTTTGGGCATCCTCGAGGAGTATATCACGCATCGCACTGTAGCGGGGTAGGACTACTTCGCCCTCCTCTCCTTCTACGGCTGGGGCTACGACTTCCGATACCTCGGCATCGTCACCCTCCTCACCGGGCTTGGGGAAGCTGCGGGTAGTGGTGTCGACTACTTCCTTGATCAAGTAGTAGCGAGCAGCCTTGGCTACTGGGTCAAACTCGGCGCGAATGTTTTGGCCACGCTCACCGAAGTCCTTCTTATACGCAGCGGCTATGGCGGCTTCGATCACTTCGATCACCTTTTCCTTAGGCAGACCCTTCTCCTCGGCCAGAGCGAGCAGGACCTGACTGAACTCCCCCATACGCAGCACGAAGCTGTCCTCTTCGGTGGCGAGTATCTTTTTCTTAGCCATAGGGTACAACACTTACTAAATTACAAACTACAAGAGAAATATGCCGCCTCTGAACCCGAAAACTGGCACTTGGGGTAAAGAGACGAAAAAGGCTCACCCTAACCGAGTAAACCTTTCATACTGGTAGTATAGCATCTTTTACCCGCTACAGTCAAGGGTGCTTAATTCTGGGGAAAATAGTGTTTAAAACACTCGTCACATTAGGAAAAGTATCAACCTTGGAAAGATCTTCTACATCGAAAAAGCGAATAGCAGTACACTCATCTGAAGAGATGAAGTCCAGGCTAGCTAGCGATACTATGTAAGCAATATTGGCATACGCGGCACAGCCATCGCGTGGGGATCGGAATAGCCCAAAAAAAGTTGCTCGTGGTATGGGGTCAATATGCTCTATGGTTAGGCCCATTTCTTCTCGAATTTCTCGACGGAGACAATCTTCGACGCTTTCTCCGTGCTCAATAGCGCCACCTGGGAGTTCCCATATCCCACTTGGCTCCTGACAGAGGAGCACCTTGTCTTTGGCCTCATTGAAAATTAAGGCCTTGATACTAATTCTGTACACACTCATAGACTTTCTTTTAATTCTACTATACCTCGACCGATGAAAACGAGGGTAGACTGGGTAATGCTGCTCGGTGGGACTGCAGGAGTGATCTCGTAGAGTGTATGAACCCCCTGGACTAGGTACCAATCATCGGAACCCTGGAATTGCATAAAGCCCTTGTACCGCAGCATGTCAGGCTCGTATATATCCAGTACTCGGTCGAGCCAGGTGCGGAAGGTACCCTCGGTATAGGAGTTAGTAAGTCGCACCGTGATAGTATCTACCCCAGCATGGCTCGCGCCAAAAGCTTGGGTTGGGCGAGATTCGAGGAGTAGGGCCAGGTCAATACTTCGAGCGGGAGCGTCAAATATCTCGGCTACCGAAATATTTCCCCGGGTAGTCTCCACTACCTTGGCCCGGTCGTTGGTAAATCCGATCCACTGTTTGACTCGCTCAAGTTCCTCGGGAGTCACCAGGTCGAGCTTGTTCAGCACTATGGTGTCGGCCAGAGCGAGCTGCTCCGACGCTACTGGCAGCATCCGTGCCTGGGCCAGGAAATGCTTGGCATCGACGAGCGCCACGATGTTGGAGAGGGTGAAGGCCGCCGTGACCTCGGGGTCGATCTCGAGGGTCTGGATCATGGGTACCGGGTCAGCCATACCCGAAGCCTCTACCAGGATAGTATCAAAATTTATTTCGCCTCGCTCACGCTTCTCCAAGAGATCAAAGAGTCCCTTACTAAAGTCTCCGCGGAAGGTACAGCACAGGCAACCGTTGTTCATCTCTACTACGCTGCCTGACTCTGCGTGGTTGGCGATCAGGGCGCCGTCTACTCCTACCTCGCCGAACTCGTTGACCACCACCGCAATGCGCCTGCCGTGATCAGCTTGTAGGACATGGTTTACCAGCGTGGTCTTGCCACTGCCCAGGAATCCAGTAACGATAATGACGGGTATTTTGTGCATACTTTTTTATACGAACATTTGATCGAGCACGGTGTCGAGCTCACCTATTGGCTTGGTACCTACTCCATCGCTTTTTATACTCGGTGTTTTCATCTCCTGCTGGACCTTTACCAAAGCATTTTCGTTATTCATCTCCGAGACTCGCTGGCCGTTGACCGCACCATTCACTCCCCACTTGCAGCCGCTCATACACGCATCGCAGGACAGTACCACCGCCTGCTCGTGGAGCTGTGCCTGGAGGCTCTGTACTATGGCGCGGCTACCCCGCCGCTCGCACTTGGTGTCAGTACAAATCTTGACTATGGGCAGCTCCTGGATAGCGTCTGGGTAGGTATTCATACTGGTAGTATAGCAGCTTTGGTGAGTTCTATCAAGCTTCCTGGCATACCAAACCTCTATGATTCAGTGAAGAGCTTCTGCATGCTCTCGGTGTTTCTGCCTATCAGCACGAGTAGTGTTCGGCGTTCCTCGCCCTCGGCCCAAAGCCGGTCGGGACTGATACTATACAGCTCTCGCACACCCTGCAGCACATAGCGCTGCTCGTCCCCCGCTACAGCTACTATGCCCTTATACCGGTATAGGTCGCCTGGGTATTTGGTAAGTAAAGTAGAGAAGGCTTCATGGAGTACATCGAGATTTACTGCGCCCAAAGAAATAACTACGGAATCTACCCCCGCGTCATGCTGGTGCTCGGCGTGATCGTGAGTGACTGGAGGCAGATCGATAGCCGCAAAAGACCCCGTACCGATCAGCGCCCCCACCCCGGCAGCTACACTCCTGCGATCCAGGATTCGAGCAGACTGATTGGTGCTCTGGAGACGCGATCGAAGGGACTGAAAAGCGACATCGGAAACAAGCTCCCCCTTGGTAATGACTATAGTATCGGCAAAGGCGATCTGCGCCGCAGACTCATGACTGGTACCGTACTGGTCGAAGTGCACTGCATCCACGAGGGTAATGACTGAGTCAATAGTATAGCAACTCGAAAGTACCGCATCGGTGTAGAGAGTAGTGATAATCGGCCCCGGATCGGCGAGTCCCGAGGTCTCGATGATCACTCGGTCAAAATGCCGAGCCTCCCCACGCATACCGAGCCTGCCCTCTACGAGTCGAGTGAGTATGGGCACCAGGTCACCACGCACAGTGCAGCAGATACAGCCGTTATCGAGCTCTATGATCTCCTCCTCAGACGTCTCGAGGATCTGAGCGTCGATGTTTACCGCACCAAATTCGTTTATGATCAGAGCTATCTTCTCACCCTTTCGTTCTCGGAGTATCTCTTGGAGTAGCGTGGTCTTGCCACTGCCTAGGTAGCCGGTAATGATGCTAATGGGTATGCGGGTAAATAATCGGTCGGTGTCCCCATCAACACTCATACGCTCTAACTAAGTTGATTAGATACCACTTGGGATCGCTGGTTCTTCAGCTGGTGTTTCTCCTGTATCTGAGCCGCCTTCATCGGTAGTTGGAGTTTCCTCCTCTACTACGGGCGTCTCTTCGGTTGGGGTCACCTCTTCCTCAACTACAGGAGTCTCTTCCTCACCATCACTCTCTTCATCGTCGGCTGGAGTACTATCAGTACTACCACCGGTAGAGCTCGTGTTGTACTCTACTTCGCGGGCAGCTACGGCTCGCCAGTCAAATGTCACGTCCTCATCTTGCTCCTCTTGGAGACGGATTTCAAATCCACGGTCAGTGATGTTCTTAATAGCGTAGCCTTTGGATACGAAGTCGTGAGGGGTTACGTTGACCACTGGTGTACGGGTCAACTTATCGGCGAACTCGACCGTGCCCTTGGTGTCACCCTTCTTGATCTTGATCTGACCAAACTGGTCCTGGTCTAGAGCCGCCACGATACTCTTCACTGTGTCTTGTAGAGCTGCTACATCGAGCTTCAGAGTCCCGAGTGTCGCCAGGAGCTCTTCGATCGATTCCTTTTGGGCACTGGTAGTATCGAGTATACCCGAGAGCTCGCTAATGAAGTTCTCATCATTGGCATTCAGATCGGCAATCTCATTCTTGTTGGCCTTCTTGACCTCGAGATCCTGGATAGACTTGGTCAGGAGCGGGGTCAGCTTGCTGTAGTCTACCTGCCAGGGGTTGGTCTTGGCATTGCTGCCACCTACCGTTACGGCTTGGCTGTATACATCGTTCAGCTCTTGGGCTATGAATCCTTGCATCTTGGTATTGCTGGAGTCCGAGATGTAGTTGTAGTCGTGGACTTGGAGCTTCATCAGAGTATCGAGACCGAGATTGGTATCGACAATGTTTTCTTTCAGTCTACGGTCCGAAGTAGTATTGAAGGCGACACTCGCAGCGGTGTCTTGGTTCACCGATCCGATCACGGTACCGTCAGGACGACGGAATTCGATCATCTGAGAGCCCGAGAGTGCGTTGCCACCAGCGTTGATCAGGAGCCCGTGGGAGTTAGATCCCCCACCGTAGTTCTCTATCTGTGCTGTGAAAGCACCCAGGACTCCCTGGCGTACATGGAGGCGATTGAGTGGCCCGGTGGTACCGATACCGAAGTTGGCATTGTCGTTAGCCACTACGAAGTTGTCAGCATTGTTGCGCAGGCGAGTGATCGGAGACCCAGCAGCATCGTAGGTATTGATTTCACCACCGTTGATGGCGTCATTCAAAACTTCGAATCGACGATCTGCAGAGACACTTGGACTACCGCCACTTCGTACCAAAACTATACCATTGGTAGAGCTACCACCACTCGCCATGACGGTAAGTGGTCGATTCGGCACGGCAGTACCAATACCCACATTACCATTAGAAGCGAAAGTAGTGGTTGATAGCGAGCCTAAGATACTTAGATTAAAACCATTATTAGTGATCGCAGTATTGTGTAGAAGATTACCACCTAGCTCTGCCAATGTACCGCTAGCAGTAAGTCCGTTATTGACTGTGAGGTGTGTTACTTTTGTAGCATACCAAAGTATGCCATCAGAATACATATTCACCTCTTCTCCGTCATACATTGGAATACTAGTTACCAAAGATCCATTGTATGAAATATTATTTGTTGCACCTAATATAGTGATGCTATTAGTAGATGCGTTTTTTGCTCTATATCTTAACTCCCAATCCTTATATTGGGGCAAGGCTGCAGGAACTGACTGTACTATATTATTACTACTTGCATCCAATATTATAGTATGGTCGAATGACCCGAGCAGATCTCCGGTTGCACTGGTAGTACTCTGTGTATAAGTTTTCTGATATAACCCCAACCATGACCCAGACTGAGAGCTGTACATAGATACATTTTGCTTGTCTGTGTCAAAGCGTATCATACCATCTTCGAGCGTTACAGCTGGCTGAGATACTGTTGTACCCTTTGGCAGTATAAGTGAATTAGCTGATCCTCCAAGATCTAAGATACTTCTATCATTTGGGAATTTACCTAGTCCGATACGTGGGTTAGCCGAATATGTGGCCTCGCCAAATATAGCACCAGCTATAGCCATTTCATTTGATGCAGTAGAAGTTGACAATGCATTCCCAGCTTGACCGTTACCAATAATTACATTTAAATTACCAGTATTCACTATTGCACCCACTGCTCCAGCATTATTACCTAGGAACACATTATAGCTTCCATGAGTCAAACCGTTTCCACTATTATTACCTAATAATGTATTTGAATTACCAAGCAGCATCGCTTTACCTGCTTCGGTACCCACAACAGTATTATATCCACCTCCAGCAGCACCTCCTCCAGCACCTGTGCCCATTGCTCCATAACCAATTGCCACGTTAGATGTAATTCCTGCCTGTCCAGCAATGAAATTCTGCATTGTGCCCCATCCAAGCGTAGTATTCTTAGTACCTATAGTATTATTTTGTTGCGTATATTGACCGATACCCACATTACCTACGCCAGTATTAGACTTCAAGGCATATAGACCGATACCAATTATATCTGATTGGGTATTATCTTGAAGTGCATTTCTACCAATACCTATTACATTGCTTCCTGAATTGTTAATTAGAGCATGGTGACCGATACCGACCATGCCAGTAATTCCTGGAGCGGTAACATTACCTCCCGCCACCACTCCCAATAATGTGTTTAATGTGCCTGATGGCATACTTTCGCCTGCACCATACCCAAAGAATGCATTTGATGAAGATGAAGCATAACTTCCATTTAGCATTCTGCCTGCCTTTGTACCTACTACTGTATTAGCACTACCAAGAGATGTAGAAGCAAAGCTCTCTCCTGCTCTGTATCCATAAAAAGTATTTGCATTAATACCGTTAGTTGGGTCTCCATCTACATTGTATATGAACTTTGCCCCATCTAAATTAACAGCAAATTCTTCAGTGCTGGCAGTTAATGATTTCATATTACTAAATGCTAACCCATATGTCGATGTACCATTTATAGTTGTATTCTGTATTAGATTACCACCCAGCTGTACAGTATTAGTAGCAATTGTTAGTCCGTTATTAGCAGACAAACTAGCGGCCACGTCTGCAAGTATCACATCTCCACTTGAGTTTACAGTTAGAAGTTTTCCATTACTTGATGATGTGGCGGATGAGGATGTTAAGTTAGTAAAGCGCAGTCCAGATGTAGACGCGGTGGTAGACTTAATCTCTAGAGTATTTCCTGGTGATGTAGTGTTAATACCTATATTACCTGCTGGTGATGTTGATGTTCCTGTTAGCCCAATTCCAAATATTGTGTTAGCTATATTCATTTGATTGGATCCTGTATTACTTGGCAGGTCTGTATTAGCTCCTAGGGCCAGGTTGTTACTACCTGTTAGTACATTCAGTCCAGATTTATATCCAATAGCAGTGTTATAGTCTCCTGTTAAAGTATATAATGACTGATATCCATTCGATGTATTGAAGCTTCCTGTTGTGTTACCTCTGGATGCTTGATGGCCTGTAGCAGTGTTGCCTTGGCCAGTAGTTACGCTTCTTTGTGAAGCAGCACCAATTGCAACATTATATGTACCGGAAGCATTTAATAGTAATGCATTTACTCCAACTCCAACATTATTGCCACCAGTTGTAAGAGCAGATAATACGGATTGACCTATTCCTACATTTCCAAGAGTATTTGTAGTTGTAAAGTTCCCAGCAGTTGATCCTAAGAAAGTATTTTGAGTTCCATAATTATGCAAGAATCTTGACCCTCCCATATTAATAACTCCAACAGATCCTGATGTTGTGGAATTGTCTAGGTTTATACTTGTATTTGTTAAAGACAGTGAGTAATTAGAAGCTGTTCCGCTAATAGTTGTATTCTGTATCAAGTTGCCGCCCAGTTGAACAGTGTTAGAGCCGTTAAGTGTTAGTCCGTTATTAGCAGACAAACTAGCGGCCACGTCTGCAAGTATCACATCTCCACTTGAGTTTACAGTTAAAAGTTTTCCATTACTAGAGGATGTAGCAGATGAGGATGTCAGGTTAGTAAATCTAAGGCCTGATGCGCCGCTCGCTGTTGTAGTACCAGAAGAGATTTCTAACTTGTTGTTAGGGGTGACGGTACCAATACCAGTACTACCCGAAGTAGTATTTAATATTACATTACCGTTATCAACCTCGAGCGCTCTATGGTCTACTGCAGCCAATATAATCGGATTAATGTATAGACCTCTAGATATACCATTCGCTGTGCCAGTTTGATTAATTCTATAGTTTAAATTTATACCATTAAACTGCCCAGATCCTGATATTGGATAATAACCAGAGCCTACTCCACTGGTATTCATAACTTTCATTAGGTCCATATTACCCGAGCCAGAATAAGTATTAAATGAATTCACATTTAGTTGCACACCTCCTACTGCCCCTTGATTTACGATACTCTTCGTTTGTCCGACTGAGTCATAATTCCAGCTATCTGCCGCGAAATAATTTTGCCCTACTCTAAAAGAAACTGTTCCAGAAGCATTCTCCCACTGCGCAAGTCTATTTACATTATCTACCCCTCTCCAAATTGCTGACGCGATAGAAGAAGTCGCAACTGCTCCATTAGATGAAATTTCACCAATAGAAGAAATCTTCAATCTTTCTGTGGAGTTAGTTTTAAGTACTAAAGCCTGCGCATCAGTAGTCCCGAGGAAATTCGTCCCAGCGGTGGTGCCGGCGTTACCAGTGATCAACCAGTTATTCGCATCTGCTCCCATACAGTCAGCATATACTCCCCCGTTTCGA
>Ga0075156_10002142_pt1 | contig 10888 bp, 9 predicted proteins | sample JI81AbrownDNA_FD_70966 | JGI IMG/M metagenome (GOLD analysis project Ga0075156, IMG submission 70966) | Wastewater effluent complex algal communities from Wisconsin, to seasonally profile nutrient transformation and Carbon sequestration -... | ecosystem: Engineered > WWTP > Effluent > Algae...
GGGGTCGCGCTCGACGACGGCGAGGTAGGCGTCCGTGAGGTCGGCGACCAGGGACGCAGGGTCGCTGTGCTCGTGCAGGCTCAGCGGGACGTGGAGGTTGGACAGGATGTAGTCGTGGACGGATTCGACGACCGCCACGAAGAGCCCCGTCCGGTCGCCGAAGTGGCGATAGATCACCGTCTTGGACGTCCCCGCGGTCGCGGCGATCTCGTCCAGCCCGACACCGGCGCCGTGCGTCCGGATCGCGCGCAGGGTCGCCTCGACGAGCTCACGCCGCTTCTCGATGCGGTGGTTCTCCCACCGGAGGGTGCGTCCGTCGATGTGATCTTCCATGCCGCAAATGTACCTGCTACTGTCGGTACTGGCTACCCCCGGTATCTAATATTCTGACTCCCAGTCACATCCGCCACCCACAGGAGCACTCATGGCAGCAGCCACCGTCCGCACCGCCGTGATCGTGGGCGGTAACCGCATCCCCTTCGCCAAAGTCGGCGGGCCGTACGCCCCGGCGTCCAATCAGGACATGCTCACCGCCGCCCTCGACGGCCTCGTGGCCCGCTTCGGCCTGGCCGGGCAGCAGCTCGGCGAAGTGGCCGGCGGAGCCGTGCTCAAGCACACGCGCGACTTCAACCTCACGCGTGAGGCCGTCCTGGGTTCGGCCCTGTCGCCCCACACGCCCGCCGTCGACCTGCAGCAGGCCTGTGGCACCGGGCTCGAGGCCGTCATCTATGTCGCGAACAAGATCGCCCTCGGACAGATCACGACCGGGGTCGCGGGTGGGGTCGACTCGGCGTCCGATGCGCCGATCGTCGTGACCGAAGGGCTGCGGCGGGCACTTCTCAGGGCGAATCGGGCGAAGCGGCCCCTGGACCGCGTCAAGGCTCTCGCGTCCATTCGTCCACGTGACCTGGCCCCCGTCCCGCCCGCCGTGGTCGAGGCGCGAACCGGGTTGTCGATGGGCGAGTCGCAGGCCATCACCACCAGGAAGTGGGGCATCACGCGTGAGGCCCAGGACGAGTTGGCCGCCGCGAGCCACACCAACCTGGCGCGCGCCTGGTCGGAGGGCTTCTTCGACGACCTCGTCACCCCGTACCTCGGGGTGACCCGCGACACGCCGCTGCGTCCCGACACGACGGTCGAGAAGCTTGCAGCCCTCAGGACCGTCTTCGGACGCGGCGACGACGCCACCATGACTGCCGGGAACTCGACTCCCCTGACCGACGGGGCGGCCCTCGTGCTGCTCGCGGAGGAGGGCGAGGCCCGCGCGCGCAACTGGCCTGTCCTCGCCCGACTCGTGGACGCCGAGGTCGGTGCGTCCGACTACGTCACCGGGGCCGAGGACCTGCTCCTCGCCCCGACCCATGCCCTCCCGCGGCTGCTCGCACGCCAGGGGTTGACCCTCGCGGACTTCGACCTCGTCGAGGTGCACGAGGCGTTCGCGTCCACCGTGCTGGCGAACCTCGCGGCGTGGGAGCAGGCCGGTCTCGGGGTGGTGGATCGTACGAGGCTCAACGTCAACGGCTCATCGTTGGCGGCCGGCCACCCGTTCGCCGCGACCGGGGGGCGCATCGTGGCCACGCTCGCCAAGCTGCTGCACGACCGGGGCCCGGGATCGAAGGGCCTGATCTCGATCTGCGCCGCCGGTGGCCAGGGCGTCACGGCGATCCTGGAGGCGATGTGATGGGGGCGCTCGAGACGATCTATCGCACCCCTGTCGGACGCGGGCTCGCCCGCCGGACCGGCCTCGCTGACCCGCCCGTGCTGCGGCGGGGTCGGGTGCTGCCGTCCGGTCCCGTGGCGCTCGGCGAGCTGGCGGACGGAGGCGTGGTGCGGCAGGCGCTCGCCTTGCTGGACGTGCGGGTGATCGACCCGATCCCGGACGTCCCCGAGAACCGGACGCGGGACGACAAGGGGCGCGACCTGCCCCCGGCCTACCAGGACAGTCTCGGTGCGCTCGTGATCGACGCGACCGGCGTCCGCGAGATCACCCACCTCGAGGGCGTCCGGGCACTGCTGCGTCCGGCGATGAAGGGCCTCGAGAGATCGGGACGCATCATCATCGTGGGGATGGCTGCGTCCGCCGTCGAAGGTCTGGAAGCCAGGGCAGTCGCCCAGGCGCTCGACGGCATCAACCGGACGGTCGGCAGGGAACTTCGCGGCGGATCGACCTCGAACCTGCTCCGGCTCGAAGCCGGGACCTCCGCGGACGACCTGGCGGCGTCCCTGTGGTTCCTCCTGCAAGGACGCTCGGCCTTCGTCGACGGCCAGACGATCACCGTGGCTCCCCGCAAACCGGGCGACCCCGTGGGTGGGACACCCGATCGCGAGCACCCCTTCACCGGACGCGTCGTCGTCGTGACCGGCGCAGCCCGCGGCATCGGCGCGGCCATCGCGCGGACGTTCGCCCGCGACGGCGCGACGGTGGTCGCCGTCGACGTGCCGGCGTCCGGGGACGCGCTCGCGAGGGTCGCCAACGAGATCGGCGGCAGTGCCCTCCAACTCGACATCACGCGACCGGAAGCGGGCGCCAGGATCGCCGGCCACGTCGTCACCAGGCACGGTGCCGACACCCCGATCTGGGCCATGGTCCACAACGCCGGCATCACCCGCGACAAGCTCCTCGCCAACCTCGACGAGGCGCGCTGGGCGGCTGTCCTCGACGTGAACCTGGCTGCCGAGCTGCGGATCAACGAGGTGCTCCTCGACCCGGGCTTGCCGGGCGGCCTTGCGGACAACTCCCGGATCGTCGGCATCGCGTCCACGTCCGGGATTGCGGGCAACAAGGGTCAGGCAAATTACTCAGCGTCCAAGGCCGGGGTCATGGGTCTGGTGTGGGCCATGAAGGAGGAACTGGTCGGGCGTCCGATCACGGTCAACGCCGTCGCGCCGGGCTTCATCGAGACCGAGATGACGGCGGCGATCCCGTTTGCCCAGCGCGAGGTCTTCCGACGCACGAACTCGTTGTCCCAAGGGGGACAGCCGGTCGACGTGGCAGAGACCATCGCCTGGCTGTGCGACCCGGCGAACGGCGGTGTCAACGGACAGGTCGTGCGGGTCTGCGGCCAGAACCTCGTGGGTGCGTGATGGCGCGGGTCACCCTGGATGCCCTGCCCGGCGTGCCCGCACTCCTCGCGCGGGCCGCGGCCCCGTCGCTCCGCCGACCGGACCCCGACCACGCGGTCCTCGACCGCACCGTCCTCGTGCACGGGTACCGCAGCGAGCCCGAGCGGCTCGCAGCCTACGCCCGGGTCTGCGGCTTCACCCTGCGCGACGCCCTCCCGGCAACCTGGCTGCACGTCCTGACCTTCCCCCTGCAGGCGTGGATCATGAGCCGCAGCGATTTCCCCTTCGCCCTCCCCGGCATCGTCCACCTGAGCAATGACATGACGCTCCACCGTGGGGTGGGGGGACGCGAACCCCTCACTCTCGAGGTCGGTGCGAGGAATCTGCGTCCACACCCACGAGGCGCCACCGTCGACCTGGTCGGACGCGCACTCGTCGACGGCGAGCTGGTCTGGGAGGGCACGTCGGTGTATCTCGCGCCGGGCACGTCGATGCCGGGGGAGCCCGTCCAGGGGCTGCGCCTGGACGCCCCACACGTCGAGCCGAGTCAGCTCTGGCAGCTGCCCGCCGACCTCGGACGCCAGTACGCGCGCGTGTCAGGCGACATCAACCCCATTCACCTGTCCCCGTTGACCGCCCGAGCTTTTGGCCAGAAACGGACCATCATCCACGGCATGTGGACGCACGCCCGCGCTCTGGCTGCGCTCGAGGGACGGCTTCCGGACAGTTTCCGGGCCGAGGTGCAGTTCACGAAGCCCCTGTCACTGCCGGGCTCGGCGAGGTTCGGGGCGTCCGAGTCGGACGGCGGCACCGGCTTCGTCGTGACCAATCCGGACGCCTCGAAGCCGTACCTGATCGGTCGGCTGGGCCGGGACGCCGGCCGATAGGCTGGCCGGGTGACCGAGCCCCTCACTGTCCTCGTCGTCGGCAACGGCGGACGCGAACACGCCCTCGCCCTGGCCATCAGCCGCGACCCGTCCGTGGCAGCGGTGCACGTGGCCCCCGGCAACCCGGGCACTGCAGGGGTGGCCACGAATCACGCCGTCGACCCCATGGACGGCGCGGCCGTCGCTGCACTGGCCGCCGCGCTGGGCGCTGATCTCGTGGTCGTGGGCCCCGAAGCGCCGCTGGTCGCCGGCGTCGCGGACGCCGTTCGCGAGGCGGGGATCGCCTGCTTCGGGCCGTCACGCGAAGCCGCGCGACTCGAGGGCAGCAAGGCGTTCGCGAAGGAGGTCATGGCGGCGGCCGGCGTCCCCACGGCAGAGGCGCGCGTCTGCACGACACCCGAACAGGCTGCGGCGGCGCTCGACGAGTTCGGCCCCCCGTATGTCGTCAAGGACGACGGGTTGGCGGCTGGCAAGGGTGTGGTGGTGACCTCCGACCGGAGCGAGGCACTGACCCATGCCGCGTCCTGCGAACAGGTCATCATCGAGGACTTCCTCGACGGGCCCGAGGTCAGCCTGTTCGCCATCAGCGACGGGGTGACAGCCCTGGCGCTGCAACCCGCGCAGGACTTCAAGCGGGTCGGTGATGATGACGAAGGCCCCAACACCGGAGGGATGGGGGCGTACACGCCGCTGCCGTGGGCGCCTGCAGGACTCGTGGACGAGGTGCTCGCCACCGTGATCCGCCCCACCCTCGACGTCATGGCGGCGCGGGGCACACCCTTCGTGGGCCTCCTGTATTGCGGCTTGGCCCTCACGTCCCGCGGCACGCGCGTCGTGGAGTTCAATGCCCGCTTCGGCGATCCCGAGACGCAGGCGCTTCTGCCGCTGCTCGAGACGCCACTCGGCGCACTGCTCCTCGCCGCGGCGACCGGACGCCTGGACCAGTTCGGCCCCCTCACCTGGGCTGACGGCGCGTCTGTCGCGGTCGTCATGGCCGCCGCCGGCTACCCCGGGACGCCCGAGAAGGGCGGCGCGATCGTGCTGCCCCCCGATACGGACGACGTCCACGTGATCCAGGCCGGCACTGCCGTCGTCGACGGTGGTCTCGTCGCCGACGGTGGACGCGTCCTCGCCGTCGTCGGACGCGGGGACGACCTCGCCCAGGCCCGCGACCGGGCCTACCGGCACATCGACGCGATCGACTTCGCGTCCGGGTTCTGTCGCAGTGACATCGCGCTCCGCGCATCCCTCCCAGCCGACCACCTCTGATCCGGAGAACCGACATGAGCGTCCCGAACGTCCTGGCCACGAGATATGCGTCCGCCGCAATGCGTGACCTGTGGTCGCCCACGACCAAGATCGACCTGGAGCGCTCGCTGTGGCTGGCGGTGATGGCCGCCCAGGCCGACCTCGGGGTCGACTTCGGGGGCGCCGACCCGGCGTCCGTGCGCGCTGACTACGCGGCAGTGCAGGCGGCCGTCGACCTCGACTCCATCAACGCGCGCGAGCGCGTGACGAAGCACGACGTGAAGGCCCGCATCGAGGAGTTCAACGCCCTCGCCGGTCACGAGCACATCCACAAGGGCATGACCAGCCGTGACCTCACCGAGAACGTCGAGCAGATGCAGGTGCTGGCGTCCCTGCGGCTCGTCCGCGACCGGATCGTGACGACGCTGGGCGAACTCGCGCGTCTCGCGGTGCAGTACTCCGACACCCCCATCGCCGGACGCTCGCACAATGTTGCGGCCCAGATCACCACGCTGGGCAAGCGCTTCGCCACGGCGACGGACGAGCTGTTGGTGGCCTACCGGCGCATCGACGAGCTGATCGCGCGCTACCCGGTGCGGGGCATCAAGGGGCCCGTCGGGACGTCCCAGGACATGCTCGACCTGCTGGGCGGCGACGAGGACAAGCTGGACGAGCTCGAGACCCGCGTCATGCACCACCTGGGGTTCTCGGACAGGCTGACGTCAACCGGTCAGGTCTATCCGCGCTCCCTCGACTACGACGTGGTCACGGCCCTGGCGCAGGTGGCGGCCGCTCCGTCCAATATTGCGACCTCGATCCGGCTCATGGCAGGTCACGAGCTGGTCACCGAGGGCTTCAAGCCCGGTCAGGTCGGCTCGAGCGCGATGCCCCACAAGATGAACACCCGATCCTGTGAACGGGTCAACGGACTGTCGATCATCCTGCGCGGGTATGTGTCGATGGTAGGTGAGCTGGCCGGCGACCAGTGGAACGAGGGCGACGTGTCGTGTTCGGTCGTGCGGCGCATCGCGCTCCCGGACGCCTTCTTCGCCCTCGACGGGCTCTTCGAGACGTTCCTCACCGTGCTGGGGGACTTCGGCGCGTTCCCGGCCGTCATCGAGGCCGAGTTGGCCCGCTACCTGCCCTTCCTCACCACCACCAAGGTGCTGATGGCCGCCGTCCGCAAGGGCGTGGGACGCGAGGCCGCCCACGAGGCCATCAAGGAGCACGCGGTCGCGGTGGCGCTGGGCATGCGCGAATCGGGACGCGGGAACGACCTGATGGACAGGTTGGCGTCCGACTCCCGGTTGGGATTGTCGCGCGCAGAACTCGACGCCCTGGCCGCTGAACCGCTGGAGATGACGGGCAACGCCCGCTCCCAGGTCGCAAAGCTGGCGGCGGTGGTGGCCGAACTGCTGGACGCCAACCCTGCAGCTGCGGCCTACCGTCCTGGAGCGGTGCTGTAAGCCTCGGGCCGGTTTCCTTGCGTCGGCACCGGAACCTCCCGCTTTGGGCGCAGATCCGGGAGGTTTCGCTGCACGTGCAAGGAAACACGCCGCGGCCGCTGATGGGGTCTGACCTCGTTGGGCAGGCGAATGACACCCGTGTGATTTGGACGTAGACTCACACGCATGTCGGAATCCCTCGTGTCGGACCCTCTCTTGTCCCAAGCCAGCGCCTTCGCCCTGGCTTGCGGCCTGTCCGAGCGCGACGCCGAGATCCTCGCGTTCGAGCGCTCGTGGTGGCAGGCCGATCGATCCCGCGAGCAGGAGATCCGGCACCGCTTCGACATGTCGACGACGCGCTACTACCAGGTGCTCAACGCCCTGATCGACACCCCCGAGGCCCTCGCCGCCGACCCGCTGCTGGTCAAGCGGCTGCGGCGTCTCCGCGAGGAGCGTCAGCGCAACCGTTCCGCGTCCCGCCTCACCTGATTCGCACGCGTCACCTGATCCGCACGCTTCGTCTGACGCCCGCGCGGCGCAGATCGGCCAACGCCCTGATCCCCTCCTTGACCGGTCTCCTCGGACCTTCTGCATACCCCCCGTCCACCAGGCCCGCCTCACGCTCGAAGAAGTTCGCGGACGCATGGTCTCCCGTCCGCAGCCACGACCACGCGGCCATCCCTGTGTAGGCCGGCAGGAAGCCCAGGGGTCCGAGCGAGTACGCGTACTGCCAGCTGTGCCCCTCTTCGTGGGTCAGCAGGTCGGGGAACCGGACCGTCAATGTGCCGAAGTCAGGCGCCTTGGTGATGATGACACTGCCCAGGGTCCACGCGCCCGCCTTCGGGAACGACCACCGGTACCCCTCCGCGATGAACAGCCCACGAGGGCCTCGACGGAGGCGCGCACCGCCCACCGAGGCCGCCACCAGACCCGCGGGGGTCGAGAGGTTGCACCAGTTGGTCGCGTTGCGCACGTGGACCATCAGCGGGGACGCAGGCTTCACCCCACCAGTGTGCCCCGCACACCCGCCGGGCAGGGCCCGATTCGTTTGCACTCGGTTGTGTCGAGTGCTAAACATGATCTGGCACTCTCCTACGGTGAGTGCCACCTGGTTCGCCGGTGGTGAGATCACTGATCGTCCGTCGCGGGCATCATCGCGAACTTGACCTGACAACCCAATGGGGCACACCCCCTGACGCGGGAGGATTCCCGGAACCACCATGGCAAAGCTCATTGAATTCAATGTCGAGGCCCGCCGCGGGCTCGAGCGGGGCATGAATGTCCTCGCTGACGCGGTCAAGGTCACGCTCGGCCCCAAGGGCCGCAATGTCGTCCTGGAGAAGAAGTGGGGCGCTCCCACGATCACCAACGACGGCGTCTCGATCGCCAAGGAGATCGAGCTGGACGACCCCTTCGAGAAGATCGGCGCAGAGCTGGTCAAGGAGGTCGCCAAGAAGACTGACGACGTCGCCGGCGACGGCACCACGACTGCCACGGTGCTGGCCCAGGCGATGGTCCGCGAGGGTCTGCGCAACGTCACCGCCGGCGCCAACCCGATGAGCCTGAAGAAGGGCATCGAGGCCGCAGTGGCCGCGATCAGCGACCAGCTCACCGAGATGAGCACGGCCGTCGAGACGCGCGAGCAGATCGCGGCGACGGCGTCCATCTCGGCCGCTGACACCACGGTCGGCGAGATCATCGCCGAGGCGATGGACAAGGTCGGCAAGGAAGGCGTCATCACCGTCGAGGAGTCGAACACCTTCGGGCTCGACCTCGAGCTCACCGAGGGCATGCGCTTCGACAAGGGCTACATCTCGCCCTACTTCGTCACCGACACCGAGCGCATGGAGGCGTCGCTCGACGACCCGTACATCCTGGTCGTCAACTCCAAGGTCAGCTCCCTGAAGGACCTCCTGCCCGTGCTCGAGAAGGTCATGCAGGCCGGCAAGCCGCTGCTGGTCATCGCCGAGGACGTCGACGGCGAGGCCCTCGCCGGCCTCATCGTCAACAAGATCCGTGGCACCTTCAAGTCGATCGCCGTCAAGGCCCCCGGCTTCGGTGACCGTCGCAAGGCCATGCTGGCCGACATCTCCATCCTCACCGGTGGTCAGGTCATCAGCGAAGAGGTCGGCCTGTCGCTCGACGGCGTCACGCTCGAACTGCTGGGACGCGCACGCAGCGTCCTGGTCACCAAGGATGAGTGCACGATCATCGACGGTGCAGGCGATGCCGACCAGATCGCCGGCCGTGTCTCGCAGATCCGCAAGGAGATCGAGAAGTCCGACTCCGACTACGACCGCGAGAAGCTGCAGGAGCGCCTGGCCAAGCTGGCCGGCGGCGTGGCCGTGATCAAGGTCGGCGCCGCGACGGAGGTTGAGCTCAAGGAGCGCAAGCACCGCATCGAGGACGCCGTCCGCAACGCGAAGGCTGCCGTCGAAGAGGGTGTCGTCCCCGGTGGTGGCGTCGCGCTGCTCCAGGCTGCACGTCACGCGAAGGCCGCTGCGCTCGAAGGTCTTGAGGATGACGAGGCCATCGGCGCGCAGATCGTGTTCACTGCGTGCGCTGCGCCATTGCGCCAGATCGCCTTCAACGCAGGTCTCGAGGGCGGGGTCGTCGCCGAGAAGGTCGCCGGTCTCGCGCCGGGCGAGGGCCTGGACGCGGCAACGGGCGAGTACGTCAACATGCTGGACGCCGGGATCATCGATCCGGCCAAGGTGACGCGCTCGGCGCTGCAGAACGCTGCGTCCATCGCTGCGCTGTTCCTGACGACGGAAGCCGTCATCGCCGACAAGCCGGAGAAGGCCCCGGCCATGCCGGGTGGCGACGGTGGCATGGGCGGCATGGACTTCTGAGTCCAGCCACACGAATCAGCACGAGGGCGGTCCCGGACGGGGCCGCCCTCGTGCGTTTCCCGCGTGGCTCACGCAGCGGGCGCCCACCGCGCGCCACCATGGAGCCATGACCGGCCTGCTCGAAGTGATCTGCCTCCACGAGGCAGACGCACGGCGTGCCGAGGAGGGCGGCGCCGACCGCGTCGAACTCGTCGGCCGCATGGACGACGGCGGTTACTCACCCGAGCCGCGACTGCTTGAGAAGGTACGTGCGGTCACGACGATCCAGCTCCGGCCGATGGTCCGGCTGCGCGCCGGTTTCGCGACCGACGGCGGCGAGTTCACACGCCTGCAGGGGCTCGTGGCGTCCTATCTGGACGCCGGCGCCGACGGCGTCGTGTTCGGTTTCCTCAATGGACGCGGGGATGTCGACGTCGAGGTGTGCACAGCGCTTGCCGCGCAGGGTGACTGGGGCTGGACCTTCCATCGCGCCATCGATCATGTGCTCGGGACCGACCGGGCGTGGGCGACACTCGAGACGCTGCCTCGGCTCGACCAGGTGCTCACCGCCGGCTCGGCGCGCAGCGTCGAGTTCGGGTTGGACGACCTGATCGCCCGCGCCCGCCGCGACCCTGCAGCAGCTCGCCTGATGATGGTCGGCGGCGGGCTGGCTCCCGAGCACGTGCCCTGGCTGGTCAAGGCCGGCGTCCGGGCATTCCACATCGGGGCACCCGCGCGTCCCGGACGTTCGTTCAAGGCCTATGTGGACGCACCGCTGGTCCACACCTGGCGGACGCTGATCGACGACGAGGTGCGCCACGAACAGGGGCTGGCCGGCGCTGGGGCGAGAGGCTAGCCGGGAAGACCCAGTTCGACCGGGACGGGTTCACCTGCCAGCACAACCAGCGACGTGACCGCCCTGGTCAGGCACACGTACAGGCGCCTCAACCCGGTCACGTGGTCGGCCTCGCCCGCCACGATCTGCGCGGGTTCGAGCAGCAGCACGTGGTCGAACTCCAGACCCTTCGCGAGGGACGCCGGCACGACGTCCAGGCGGTGGAGCCCGCGGTCGGGGTCGCTGACGTGGTGGTGGTCGAGGCCATCGGCGTCCAGGGCGTCGGTGACGCGGACGAGCCAGGCGTCCGGGGTGATGACGCCCAGCGTCCCCTCGCGGGTGAGCAGTGCACGAGCGCGGGACGCCAGTTCGCCCACAGGGTCGGTCACCGACTCGACCAGGAGCTCTCCGCGGTTGTGGCGGATCGACCGGGGGGTCGTCAGCTGGGGAGCGATGGCGGGCAGGAGGCGGGCCGCGTAGTCGATGACCTCGCCGGGGACGCGGAAGCCCTCGACGAGTTCGGCGAGGTGGGCGTCCGGGTGGCCGAGATGGGTCAGCGCGTCCGACCAGTCGCGCGTC
>Ga0075156_10002143_pt1 | contig 10885 bp, 2 predicted proteins | sample JI81AbrownDNA_FD_70966 | JGI IMG/M metagenome (GOLD analysis project Ga0075156, IMG submission 70966) | Wastewater effluent complex algal communities from Wisconsin, to seasonally profile nutrient transformation and Carbon sequestration -... | ecosystem: Engineered > WWTP > Effluent > Algae...
TTAGAACCAATTGTAATTCAGGAAATAGTTCCTATACTTCTTCTTCGTTTAGCACCAATTGCGACGCACCTACCTCGCTTTCTGCATCCAATATTGGTTACGATACCGCCATTATTAGCTGGTCTGCCGTTAATGGCGCTTCAAATTACATTATTGAGTACCGAATTACCGGCGCATCTACCTGGAAAGGTACAACCACTGTATCAGGAACCTCCTACCATTTGACCGGACTTACTCCGGGTGCCGATCACGATTGGCAAGTAAATACACTTTGTTATTCCGGAAGCAGTGCGTTGGTGCAATCCTCATTTACAACCAATTGCCCGCCTCCTGTTAATCTCTATACCAGTTCAAAAACTTCAAACAGCGCTACAGTTAGATGGAATCAGCGCGCGTTTGCAACCGGATATGTTGTTGAATACAAACTTAATTCCTCTTCAACCTGGTCTACCGCTGCCACTACCAACGACACTTTTTATACCTTTACAGGATTAAGTAGTGGCGTAAATTATGATTGGCGTATTAAAACAAATTGTGCAGTAAATGGAAGCAGTTACACTGCCGCTACATTTACCACCAATTGCGACATGCCGGTTGGATTAAGCAATACCGGCACCAATGATACATCCTCTACACTTACCTGGAATTCGGTTTCCGGTGCAAATAGCTATATCATTGAGTATAAAACAAGTGCTGCCTCTACTTGGATTAGAAAAGGCAGTACAACCAATTTATCCTATTATTTATCCGGATTGGCTACAGGAACAAGTTATGTTTGGAGAGTTAAAACCAAATGCGCTTCAGATAGCAGTGCCTTCAATTCATCCTCTTTTTCTACGACCTCTCCTTGCAACATACCAACCAATTTAAGTGTTTCGAATCTTACTTCCGTTTCGGCAACCCTTAGTTGGACAACAGTAAGCGGAGCTAGCAATTATACTGTTGATTATAAATTAGCATCTTCCTCTACATGGACCAATTTAACAACCACCGGTTCCACAAGCTACAACGTGAGTGGATTAAATGGAGGAAACGCTTATGATTGGCGAGTTAGAACAAACTGCACTAGTGGCAGCAGCGCCTTTGCACAATCATCTTTAACTACACAATGTACAGTTCCTTCAGGACTTGCGGTTTCCAATATTACCTCCAGTGGCGCCAAGATCACCTGGAGAAAGGTTAATTCAGCTTTGAATTATTCCATTGAATACAAAACAACCAGTTCTTCAACCTGGATTAATGGGGGGACATCAACTGATACAACCATCACCCTAACCGGCTTAAACAACGGAACAGCTTACGACTGGCGAGTAAAAACTGTATGTAATTCAACAAGTAGTGCCACCACTGCATCAACATTTACTACATCGTGTACATCACCTTCAGGTCTTTCCGTTTCCAATATTACCTTTGATAGTGCAACCATTGCATGGAGCGCTATTTCTGGTGCTTCTAGTTACACCATTGAATATCGAATAAGTGGTTCTTCCACCTGGATTTCAGCAGGAAGTGTTACCGGAACCTCTAAACGTCTTGGTAGTTTAACACCAGGCACACTGTATAACTGCCAGGTAAAAACTAACTGCAGCGCCAATGGCAGTGCATTTACCCAAACATCATTTACAACAAATTGTGCAACACCAACAGGTTTATCTGCTTCAAATATTACCACAGATAGCTGTACTTTAAGTTGGAATGCCGTAACCGGTGCATCCAATTATACACTTGAGTATAAAATTTCATCCTCTTCTACCTGGGTATCCTCTGCAAGTGTTACAGGCACATCACGCAGAGTTGGAGGTATGAGCGCAGGAAATCAATACACTTGGCAGATTAAATCCAATTGCAATGCTAATTCAAGTGGATTCTCTCAAATAAATGTTTCAACCACATGTGCAGATATAACCAATTTAAATACCACCAGCATAGGTTTGGACAGTGCAACACTTAGTTGGAACGCATCACCCAATGCTGTACATTATATTGTTAATCACAAACCGTCTTCTTCTTCAACCTGGTCATCCAACATTAACGTTTATTCAACTTCATACACGCTCAGTGGCTTAAGTTCAGCTACTTCTTATGATTTCAGAGTTCAAACAAAATGCAATGTTAATACGAGCTCTTACCAGCAAAAAACGTTTACAACCAATTCTCCATGTAATACACCATCAGGATTAAACTCATCCAACATTACAAGCAGCGGTGCAACAATAGCCTGGTCTGTAGTGAGTGGTGCGAGCAGCTATACCATCGAATATAAATTATCAACTACTTCAGGTTGGACAAGTGCCGGTAATACTACCAATACCTCTATTGCAATAACAGGATTAAGTTCTGGTTTAAGCTACGATTGGCGTGTTCGCACAAATTGTAGCAGTGGAAATAGTGCTTTCGGACAAGCTTCCTTCAATACACTTTGTCCTGCCCCAACCGGTTTTGCTGCAACCAATACCACCACAGATAGCGCTACTTTTACCTGGAATGCAGTTTCCGGTGCCAGCAATTACAGTTTAGAATACAAATTATCAACCTCCTCAACATGGATATCTGCAGGTACATTTAGCGGAACATCTCAACGTTTGGGAGGCATGAGTGCCGGAAATCAATATAACTGGCAAGTCAAAGCCAATTGCAGTGCAAACGGTAGCGGATTTTCTCAAATTAACATTACAACTCCCTGCGCAGATGTAGCCAACCTAAACACCACTTCTGTCGGACAAGACAGCGCTTCCTTTACCTGGAATGCAGCATCCAATGCAGTATATTATTGTGTGAGCTACAAAACAAGTGCGTCTTCAACATGGTCATCCAATGTGATTGTATATACAAATTCATATGTATTAACCGGTTTAAGTTCAGGCACAGCATACGACTTCAGAGTACAAACAAAATGTAATGTAAATAACAGTGGTTTTCAGCAAAAATCCTTTACTACAACTTCTTCTTCTTGCGTTGCACCGGGTGGTTTAACCAGCTCAAGCATTACCTCAAGCAGTGCCATTATCAGTTGGACAGCTGTAAGTTCTGCGGTAAGCTATACACTTGAATATAAACTTTCATCCTCCTCTTCATGGACAGGTACCTCTACTCAAACCGGAACATCTAAAACCATTTCCGGGTTAAATGTTGGTTCTGCCTATGATTGGAGAGTAATGACCAATTGCAGTTCGGGAAGCAGTGCTTATGCTCAAGCGACATTGAATACATTATGTGTGGCACCAACAAAATTAATAGCTACAAATATTACCTTGGATAGCGCAACACTTACATGGACAGGTGCTACCGGTGCAAATACCTATACACTCGAATATAAAACTACCAATTCTTCCACCTGGGGTAATACAACTACTGTAAACGGAACTTCCATTCGTATTGGGCTAAACAGTGGTACTCAGTATAATTGGCAAGTAAAATCAAATTGCAGCTCAACCGGAAGTGCTTTTGTTTCAGGTTATGTTACAACACCCTGTCCTGAAGCCGGAAACTTAACAGTATCCAGTGTTGGAAGTACAAGTGCATCATTTACCTGGACAGCTGCAAGAAATGCAATGTATTATCTTGTAAGTTATAAAACCAGTTCATCATCCACCTGGAGCTCCAATGTTCTTGTATTCGGTACTTCTTATACACTTTCAAGTTTAAGTAACGGAATTTCTTATGATTTCAGGATCGAAACAAAATGTAATGCTAATAATAGTGCAAAGCCAAGCGTAACCTTTACCACCGGCTCCACTTGCAACGCTCCTTCGCGTTTAGGATCTTCCAATATTTCCAATTCAGGAGCAACAGTTAAATGGTCATATATAAGCAGTGCTTCAAGCTATACATATGAATACAAACTTTCAACCTCCTCCTCCTGGACAGGTACGAGTTCAACAACAGATACAACCGTAAATTTAACAGGATTAAGTGCCGGGGCAAATTATGATTGGAGAGTACGAACCAATTGTTCAGTAGGAAATAGTGCATTTAGTCAAGGATCATTTACCACCCAATGCGATGCACCAACCGGATTTACTTCATCCAATATAACAACGGATAGTGCTACACTTAGCTGGACTGGCGTTTCTGGCGTAGCAAACTACACACTTGAATATAAAATTTATAATAATTCAACATGGACCACCGGACCAACAGTTAGTGGCAGTAGCATCAGAGTTGGAGGAATGAATTCAGGAACGCAATACAATTGGCAAATTAAATCAAATTGCCTCTCCATTGGCAGTGCTTATGCACAAACCAATGTAACTACACCATGTCCTGAAGCTTCATCCTTAACTGTATCAAGCCTGAGCGCTAATAGTGCGACGTTTACCTGGACAGCCGCCAGAAATGCTGTTTATTATTTTGTGCAATATAAAACCAGCAGTTCATCTACCTGGTCAACTGCCGTTATAGAGTTTACAAACAGCTATACCTTAACCGGTTTAAATCCCGGGACAGCATATGACTTCAGACTTCAAACCAAATGTATGGTTAACAATAGTGCTTATTTGAGTACCAGTTTTACAACCATTTGCAATGAGGCTACCCAATTAATTACAAAAAGCACCAATGCAAACAGCGCCTTTGTTTCTTGGAACAAATCCTTAGGTTCCACAAATTACAATGTTGATTATAAAACTTCTGCCTCAAGTACCTGGACCAGTGCCGGTACAACCACAGATACCAATAAAACGTTTACCGGTTTGAGTACAGGAATATATAACTGGCGTGTAAGTGCAAATTGCCCATCCACCCAAAGTAATTATGGTTCAGCTAACTTTACCATTTACTGTAATTCAAAAGGCGACTCATCACAATACGAGCATATAAAGTATATCAATTTGGGTTCCATTACCAGAACATCTGGCAATGACAATGGTTACTATTATGCCTCCGGTCTGAGTACAAATCTTAAACCCGGAAATCAATATACATTGACCTTTGCTCCAGGCTTTCCGGGAGTTAAATACAATGAAAACTGGGCTTTTTATATTGACTACAACCAAAATGGCACCTTTACCGAAACAGGAGAATTAATTGGTTCAAAAACAACAACTGATACAGGAAAAGTTAGTATAACATTCACAGTACCTAACTCCGCATCCCTGGGCAACACAAGACTTAGGGCTTCCATGAGATTTGGAGGAACGCCTTCCGGATGTTCTTCGTTTGTATATGGTGAGGTAGAAGAATTTCCTGTGTTTTTAACCACAACACCTTCTCTATTTGAAGAAGAAAAACCAGTAGAAAAAGAAATAAAAGCCATCCATTTATATCCAGTTCCTGCTGGTAAGATACTCAATTTGTCGTATGAAATTGCTGTAAACAGTGCTTCTGCCGGCATTGAAATTGTGGATTTACTTGGACAGGTTGTATACTTTGAAGAAATTGGAGGAACTAAAGGAAGATATGAGCGTGTAATTGATCTGTCTAAAATTGATTCCGGTCTGTACTTCCTCAATGTAAAAACAGACAAAGGTATCGAAACGAAGAAATTCTTGATTTCTAAATAACATAGTTTCAAGTAACTAAAACTTTTATTTCCTTAATCTTTGTACTGCCCAAATTTTTAATGTGCTTTTTATAAATTGGGAAGTAATTTATTTTACAAAAATTTCAAATATGTCCACTCGAGAAGTCAATTAATACATTTTGTAAACAATTACCGTTATTTTAGAACAAATATTTGTTTTTTGACTTTTTTTTAATTAAAAATTTGTTTTTATAATTTTTTCTCTTAGAATTGTACTACTATTTACGAAGTACCTATGAGAAAAAATACTTTTAACCTTGAAAAGGAACGGCCTTTTATTACCCTTTTTCTAAATTCTAATACAAATAGGAAATCTGAATCATCAGAAAATCAGTCATTTAAGTTCAATACAAATAAAAGCCTCCTTCTACGGAGTGCATTATTTGTTTGCTTAAATTTCATGTTTTTGGGAGTATTTGCTCAGGTTAACATTTTTGAGTTAATGGACCGAAATGATTTAACCTTACAAGAAATAGAAACAATTGCCGACGAACATTTTAATAAAGTTGGAACAGCCAGAGGTTCCGGATACAAACAATATCAACGTTGGCTTAACGAAAGAAAATTTCATATAAACGAAAATGGTCAGTTTATTGACCCTAAACTTGAAGATGAACAGTATCAAAAATTTGTAGCCACACAAAAACAAAACAAAGCCGGTATGCCCCTTTGGAAGGAACTTGGGCCATCTACATGGTCGCCAACAACCAGCTGGAACCCGGGCATTGGAAGAATAACCACTGTTGCTGTGCATCCCGACGATACTACAGTTATTTATGTTGGATCACCTGGTGGTGGCATTTGGAAAAGTACAAACAGTGGCGCCAATTGGCTGCCTTTGGTTGATTACACTTTCCATACTTATCTATTTGTTTATCATATATGCATTGACCCTTTAAACAGAAATACAATTTATGCGAGTTTAGCAGGCAATGTCATTAAATCAACCAATGGTGGGGCAACTTGGGTTAATACCGGAAGTGGTCCTTCGGCTCCTAAAAAAGTGATTGTTTCACCAAATAATTCTAATTTAGTATATTGTGCTTCATCCAATGGGTTATTTGTTTCAACCAATGGGGGAACTACCTGGGCTAAAACACTTAGCTATAGTGTAGAAGATGTTGAATTCAATACTGCAAATCCTAATTTAATGTATGTTTCCGGTGCCACCTCTTCAGGTTCGGTTTGGAGATCTAACGATGGTGGTAATAATTGGACACCCATTACTTCTTTAGAAGGAATTAACTCTATAGGAAGAACATTACTGGCAGTATCTGAACATAATGCCTCGGTGGTATATGCCGTGCAGGCCAATGGTTCTTCATTTGGAAAAATGTACAGATCCAATGATTCAGGTGCTACTTTTACTACATTAATAAGCGGAAGTCCGGCCAATGGTACAAATTTCTTTGGATACGATTCTGATGGAAAAGGAAGTGGCGGACAAGCTACATACGATATGGCCATCTGCGTAAATCCTAAAAATGTGAATGAAGTACATATTGCAGGAATTATTTGCTGGAAATCTCTCGATGGTGGTTCAACATTTAAACCGGAATCAGAATGGTATTACCCAAATCCAACCGGTTATAATCACGCCGACGTGCATGCTTTGGAGTGGGTAAAAGGCACAATTTATAGTGGAAGCGATGGCGGTGTATTTAAAAGCGTTAACAAAGGAAACGATTGGCTGGATTTATCTAAAGGAATTGGTATACGTCAGGTTTATAGGGTATCGTGTGCCAAAACAAACACAAATGTTATTAATAGTGGTGCACAAGATAATGGAACTTCAGTTCGTCAGTCAAGCGGACAATGGAAAGACTGGTTAGGTGCTGACGGTATGGATAATATGATCAGTCCCACCAATGCCAATATTATTTTTGGAACATTTCAAAATGGATACCTTTATAAATCTATCGATGGCGGAGTATCAATGATAAGTTTAGAAAGACCTTCATCAGGAAACTGGATAACACCTTTTGTTATGCATCCAACCAATCACGATACAATCTATGCAGGGTGGCAAGGTGTTTGGCGATCGGTAAACGGAGGTATAAAATTCACTAAAATCTCCGGCAATAACATTACAGGTCTTTTAAATTGTTTAACCGTAGCTTCAAGCAATACAAAATTCATTTATGCCAGCATTAATAACGTATTGTATAGAACAAATAATGGTGGTGTTACCTGGACTTCAGTTAATTTACCTACAACTATTACATCCATCGCTGTTAGTCCGGTTACCCCTAATAAAATTTGGGTAACACTTAACAGCACAACCACACGTATCTATGTTTCAACCGATATGGGTGATAATTTTACAGATATTTCCACCGGATTGCCAAATATGTCAGCACGTTCTGTAGTAGTGGACGATAATCTTGACGAAGGCGTTTATCTTGGAATGAATATTGGCGTGTATTACATGGACAAAAATACGCCTTGGATATTATTGGCCACCGGCTTGCCTTTGGTAGCAATAAATGATCTTGAAATTCAGAAGACCGGGACCAAGCTTAGAGTTGCAACCTACGGAAGAGGCATTTGGGAAACAGACCTTATCAACCAGGATGACTGTAATGCACCTCTAAATCTTAGTTCATCCAATATCACAGCAAATAGTGCCACAGTTTCATGGACTTCTGTTGCAGGAGCAGTAAGTTATGATGTAGAATATAAGGAAGAATCTTCTTCAAACTGGAATATTGGAATTACCGGACACACCGGTGCCATGTATACCATAACCGGTCTAAATCCCGGCAAAACCTACGATTGGAGAGTTAAAACCAATTGCAAGTATTCTAATAGCCCTTATGCAATTTCAAAAATAACCACGGAATGTTTAATACCTACAAACCTGATTACCAACGGGATAATTTATAATTCAGCTGATCTACTTTGGGCTCCGGTACCTGGTGCAGTGAGCTATACCATTGACTACAAACCTTCATCGTCAGCAAACTGGACAGGTTCGATCACATCTGATAATCCATTTGTAAGTATCAACAACTTAAATGCAGGTACAAAATACGATTGGCAGGTAAAATGCAATTGCGCTAAAGAAAGCAGTGATGCCGCTAATGCTACATTCAGTACATTATGTGTGGAACCTGGCAATGCTATAAGTAATAATGGAAGTGCAGGAGCAGCCCATTTAAGCTGGAATGGCGTTAAAGGTGGAGTAAGTTATACCTTGGAATACAAATCATCTGCAACCTCAAATTGGAATACCTATACAACGACAGATTCATTTTATCATCTCAGCAATTTGTCAACCGGACTGTACGATTGGAGAGTTGCAACCAACTGTTCTGAAGGGAGTCAGGGTTATTTACAGTCGGAGTTTTTGGTTTACTGTCTTTCAGAAGCATCGCTCACCAACTACGAATACATTCGTTATGTTGGCTTGGGAAGTTTAAACCGTTACAGTAGAAGTGACAATGGGCTTTACCAGGGTCAGGATATAAGTACTGTATTAGTTCCGGGTCAAACATATAGCTTAAAATTTGCTGCAGCCATGCCGGAGAAACAAAACAGACAGCATTACTGGAGGTTTTTCCTTGATTTTAATAGAAACGGTTATGTTTATGATACTGATGAACTTATTGGTGCCAAGTACTTTACCGATACCTTAGAACACGAGATTAAGTTTACTGTTCCGGCAACAGCTGTATTAGGAAAAACCATGCTACGTGTTTCATTGAAAATGGGTAGTTACCAAAACCCATGTAACCCCATCAAATCGGGAGAAGTTGAAGATTACTTCATAGAAATAACCAATTCACCAACCCATGCAGTACCAGGCAAAATACAACCCGGAATTTCTGATTTGAAAGTTTATCCGGTACCTGCCAGGGATGTGTTTAATTTAAATTATACCTTGAGTGAAAAAACAAAAAATCTAAACATCACGCTTACTGATTTGGTAGGAAAAACGTTCTATGAAACTACCCAAAATAAATCACAAGGCTCACACTCAGAATCCATTGAAATACCCAATTTAACTTATGGTATTTACTTCTTAACTCTTAAAACTGAAAAATATACCAAAGTACAAAAGATCATTATTTCCGACTAGTTTCCTTAACCTCAACATAGGCCGCCCCGAAATTAAACCATTGGGGCGGTTTTTTATTTAATCGAAATTCTCATCGTTTTTCATTGAATAACACAATTGTACCAAACCGGACGGGAAAGATTTTACACCTTGAAGGATAAGTGTTGACTCAGGGATGAATTTTTTGAATAATGACACACCTTCGCCTAAAAGTTTTGGAATAATTGAAATTACCAATTCATCAATTAAGTTGTTTTTCATAAGCTCGGCTGCAATTTCGGCTCCACCATCAACAAAAATATGCTTACCGGATGACTGTTTAAGACCGGCAATAAGCACAGAAAGATCACCATTATAAAATTCGATCAATTCTTTTGGAGGCCTTGAAGTTCTTGTAATAATATAGGTCTTTAATGCACCATGCGGAAAAGGAATACCAAAACTCAGCACCTTATCATACGTTTTACGCCCCATGATAACAGTATCAATACTGCTTATAAATTCAGAATAACCATAATCCTCTCCTTCCCTTTCAACTATGGACAAAAAACTCAAGTCATCATCTTTACCCGCAATGTAGCCATCTAAACTCATAGCGATGTAAAGAATTACTTTTCGGGAATCAAGCATTCAATAACAAAATAAACGGTGGCAAAAATTTACTTTTTTACCTTTTTATTAATGCTAAATTTAACTGAAAAAAGGTTGCTGTACAATGCTGCAGAAACATCACCAATATCGGTAAGTGCATAATCAAGCATTATACTACCGAGTTTTAGACCAACACCAAAATTAGGTTGTAAGGTGATCTCTTTTTTATTGTTTAAATTAAGTTCCTTTTGAAACCGCCCAACACCGGCTCTTAAATATACAATTTTTTTATAATCAACTTCCAATCCAAAACTCGGGTCAATATTAAAAACCTTGGAACTAACCAGCACATTTCGCTGCCCGTCGGTATTAATTACCGCATTTAGCTCCGAACGCAAACTAAAGCTTTTATTAATGCTTAGCAATTTTCCTGCACCCAAAACAAATTGAGGCACGGTAATTTCAAGCGAATTTTTAGGAATTTCATTACCGGTTTGGGTAAAAACATTTTTTTCATCATCGGTAAACGAATATTTCCATGCATTGTAAGTACCCGTAATATCTCGGGCCATTAAACCCAATTGCCAGCCATTTTTACTTTTATATTGTGCGCCCAGATCAATGCCAAAACCCCAGGCAGTAGTAAATTCGCCGGCTTTTCTATGAATTACCTTCGCATTCCCTCCAAGCGAAAGACCTTCGATTTTTGATTT
>Ga0075156_10002148_pt1 | contig 10875 bp, 6 predicted proteins | sample JI81AbrownDNA_FD_70966 | JGI IMG/M metagenome (GOLD analysis project Ga0075156, IMG submission 70966) | Wastewater effluent complex algal communities from Wisconsin, to seasonally profile nutrient transformation and Carbon sequestration -... | ecosystem: Engineered > WWTP > Effluent > Algae...
GTTTGATAGATTTGGGCAAATTTGTTTAACAGCATTCACCTTGGTTGCAGAAAGAGCCCATCAATTTACATATTGTTTTAAATGCAATTTATATATTGTTTTTAAGTGCAATTTATATATTGTTTTTGAGTGCAATTTATATATTGTTTTTAAGTACGTTTCTTCTTGTTTGATAGATTTGGCCAAATTTGTTTAACTGCAATTCACTTCGGTTGCAGAACAAGCCCAACAATTTATATAATGTTTTTAAGTACGTTGCTTCTTCTTCTTGTTTGATAGATTTGGGCAAATTTGTTCAACAGCATTCACCTTGGTTGCAGAACCTTCTTCTGCTTGTTTGATAGATTTGGCCAAATTTGTTTAACAACAATTCACTTCGGTTGCAAAACAAGCCCATCGATTTATGTATTGTTTTCAAGTACGTTGCTTCTCCTTCTTGTTTGATAGATTTGGCCAACAATTAACGTTGGTTACACAATAAGCCCATCAAAATACGAAGCCGTGTGATTTTTAAAACAAATCATTTTATTCTTAGCTTTTATGTAACATAGCATTGTATTGACAGTTTCAAATCATATTATCTCATGCTGCATTAGTCTTCCTTTTCAATAAGTTAGATTGGAGACATCATGCCTACCCTTTCCCTACATACCTAAGCCCTGGACTATAGCATTGAGTGATCAATTAATGTTCTTTTGATTACGTTGCTTCTTCTTTTTGTTTGATACCTCTGCCCAATCCGCCAAAGCCTCGGGTTTCACGAGGGCTGCTATAGCCCTGGCAGCTGATTGCTCTTCTTCCAATTGCAATTTTAGTGCAAAAAAGTGATCAAGTTCTTGAGGAGAAGTAGGAGCAATATCCATGCGAATCTCGAATGGAGGTGCCGCAGGATTCAAGCCTGTTTTCTTTGAAGAGCTCAGTGGACTAATATTTTCATTTGAAACTGTCTCAGTTCTTCCGTCCTTGGCTAAATCTGTGACACTAGCTTCTTCAGTTGACTTTGGCGCATCACTATTCATTGTATTGCGCGCTTCTTCTTGATTCTCATCTCCCTTGTGGTCAATAAAGGATTTTGTTAAACCTGTATCTCTCTTCTTTGAACTCACAATCGTCCATTGACTCCCTTCTTGTTTATCTTTAAATTCTACCTCTTGATGCCATGCCCATGCATCAATAGAGTGATCAAGCGATGCTGATGAGTTTGACCCGTCTGTTGAAACACTGTCTGGTGAATCATCACGTTTGTGCACCTCCACAGAAGACTCCACAGTCGTATCTAAAGAGCTAAGAGACTCACTCATAGGGCCTCGCGCTTTACTCTTTCGCTCCAAATCAGATTCCACAATTGTATTGTCTTGAGAAATCTCTTGGATTTGATTCGCAGTAGATTTTGGTTCTTCCACGATGAATGAGGAACAGGGACAGCCCGTAGAGTTTGCATCATTTTCTTGATGTTTGTGACCACTCATAGAATTGGGTTTTACTTGACATAAGAGCTTTTTCTTATCTTCAGCTATAATATCTTCGACTATTGCTTCATCCATATCTTCATGTTCGTCTACTACTTCTCTCGTGAAAGCTTCATTTAAGATAACTTGTGGCTCGTTGTAATGTGTAACCTTGCTCTGTTGCCTTGTTGGCTTAGTTTTAGAATTCCCTTTTCCCTTTTTTTGTGCTGCAACTTTCTTGCCGAATTTCTTTCGATTGTTTGTGATTTTGATAGAGCTTGAAATCTTGATCTCCCTAGATGGTTTAGCTGCTCTCAAGGGCCCAAAGAGGTAGAACCATGCATACATTGCCAGGCATACCAAAGCAATCCACTGTTCAACAGGTACTCCTTCTTGCACAATAGGATCAATCTTTCTTCCTCCAACATTTGATGGTTTTCGTCTCTCATGTTTGGGCTCTGTACGCGGCTTTTCAGGTATTTTCTCTTCAAATACTTCAGGCTTCAACGGCTGTTCTACACTCCTATTGGAACTCACGGGGTTGTTTCGTACACGCCTATGAGTGTGCTTCTTCGTGGGGGTTGTTGTCTTTTGGCCATTTGGTACCTTGATATGTATAGAAGATCTATCACTAAACAAAAGGCTTTCCGTAAAGCTCAAGAGGTTGTTTCTGTTCAATTTCATGGTTTAAACGTGATTGTAATTGGATTTAAATGAGTGAGGCCTGAGTTAGGGGAAAATTGTGAAGCTCAAGTATACTTGTCGAGAGGTGAGCAAAAATCCAAATCCTGACACAAAATATGAACTGTAGTCAAATCTGCACACGTTTCGCGTCTATCTTACCAACACATCGGCTGTGATCGGGACATGCGAGTCTTCTTTGCACGGCAGTTTCAAAAACTACACGCGGAGGTATCCACGTGCGTAAGTGTACTGCAAAATATCTTTCTTTAAGATTTTAAGATTGATCTCTTGAACCATCTACACCCTAACCTGAGTCACTCGGAGCATATCATTGATTGATAAAACGATCCAACAGACTTTTTCAACTGCCATAAAATATAGTTTGATTGGCCATTGGAATTCCGAAACCCAAATCTGACATCCCTTTCTTGATGTTCATGTCTCAATTGATGATGTGACGTAGCGTGTCGAACGAAGTTCTGCTCCTGAACAGTTCTCCCTTTCATACGCTACAGAATTCGCAAAGGTGATAGTACTGTGTGGTGAGAATTTCTCAGATAGTATTCTACCTTCTGTATGAAGAATCTCTAGAGGGAAGTCATCACACTTAGAACTGATCCATAAGACATCCAAACTCATCGAAATTAAAAACGTACTTCCCAGATGCACAAGATGCTTTACAGGACTTGCTATCGCATGGCAAGCAATTCAAAATCAAAAATGTTCGCGGACATGACCGAGCTAAATGCATTTATATTGCCCTTTGGATTGCATCTGAGCGCTCAAACAATCTTCACAAATAAAGCATATTAGTACACCAACTATAAAAGCTGGCAGCAAAGGAGCCTGCTGATTTTCTGTAACGGATTATAATCTTGTACCGTAGAAAAAGTAGTAAATCAACCTACCGTAAAAGCTTCAAACAGATGACTCATAAAACTTTTGTTTAGGGATATCGTCAGACAATAAAATACAACCTGTGCAAACGAAATTTGAAATTTCGCCAAAATCATAACAGAACCTTGAGAGTTGACTGAACGTTTGACCTTTCTCATCGGTCGAAGTTAAAATCGCTGAAACATTTTTTTCATGCACGACGATATATACAAAGGTAATCCAATAAACACTGACAAAAATGAATTTTGGCGGCATTCTTTTAAACTGTCGATTCCGAGAATCAAGGCGAATTATTGAATGAGAGGGATTAATGATGGCGATTTCGTCAAAACTTAGCTTCTAAGCTACGTAGTCTTCAATATTTTTGATTTGTAAATCATTCGAAACCCAGAATATTATCATGAAGGATGATTTGCCGAGAGTAAAGCAATTTACTAATTTGCCTGCATGCCTTGATCATCAGAGTGTCTTCGCCCAAGTAAATTATGAGAATTTGGCTAATTAAAGACCAAGATTGGGCTTTAGAGACAGGCAAAAGATCTGTTTAGGTTCTTGCTATTTTCTTATAACTAAGTTAATTCTTCAAAAATGTTACGAATTTGGATTGTTGTAGTCAAGCGAACTCGACGGATTTTTAACTATGACTATACGTACTTACATAGTGCCATTTGCAAAGGGATCAAGAACCACCAAATATACTTGATTTTGATGTTTGTCTTTTGTTCTTAAATTCAGCTATTAGTGAAAAATGAATGCAGCATGATTTCATATAGATGTGAATCCTCAATCAAGGTTACTTACACTCTAATCACCACAGTACATAAATTATGTAGTACGCCCAACAGCTGTTGTGCGCATGATCATTGAATCTTTAAGATATGAAGCAGCTGATGTCTGCTGGCACATAATTTTTCTAAGACACAACAATCAACAAGTCAGTTCAACTCGTCTTGAGGATGAAGTAGAAGACAAAGATGAAGTCCGTTCTTCTTATCCTGCAGCTCACGAAGAAGCAGAAAACATGAACATGATGTACCATCCTATATCTGTCCTAACAGTTGCCTTGGAGCCAGTAAGAGACGTCTAAACACTCTCCAGAGAAGATGTGTCTGGTGAGAGGAATCCAAAGGCGGATGAAAGCGGTCCAGATAAATATGAGGAAACCTTTTTGGTAAGCTAAAAGCTATCACAAGCTGTTTCTGAGTTACAGAAATGAGTTTCAGGTGATGCAAACTTTCAGAACAATCATGCCAAGAGAGTTTTACAGATTATTAACGTAATCCTTATTTGCTTCCATCTCACTTGATAGACTGATTGTTCAAGTCTATATAGATGCTAACTGATTGATTTGATTCAATAGTCTTATGGTAAGATTTTTTGCGAGTCATAACTATATTACTCCACATTCTGTTGTACAAGCCATTCGGCTGACAGTCTCTTGAGGCAAAAAGAGAAATAAATTTCATTTATCTGTGCGCTTAGAAATCAAGATCACTGCAATCTCAAAATAATGACGCTTTATTCTGATTAGTCCAGAATGACATGGTGCTCTAAAGGAAGGCATTGAATTCTTTTTCAAGCTGCCGATTTTAAATTCCATTTGATTTATGCACAAGCAAACACAATCAATTTAAGTATCAAACTTTTGACTACGCACTGATGAAGTCTTCAAACTGCAATAGATTTAATTCAGCCCAAACGAGTTGGAAGCTACTTTTAGAATCAGACGATAACGTATATTGTCCAGGATTATACATTTGATTCCGTCAAGTTATGTTTGTTTAGGATAGCGCACCCGCTGCGACTCCTTTCCATGTGAGGTATGGGTTTGCATTCATATTATTTCAGCCATTTATAAATGAACCTCGTCGGATTTCTTTTGCTTTATTAAAATGAAGAGCCCGGCCAAACACACTTTATTTTACAACTTGGTGAATGGAATGTTCGTCGTAGCACCTATAAGTTGTATTGCCTAAATAATGCATTATAGTGTATGATTCTGCGCTATTTTTTCATTGGTTAAAAAATATAATCAAACACTGATGAATTGATGAAATCTTCTAGGCGCTATTGAAATAAGCAACTTACTTTAGATCAATTAAGCCATATCTTGCATTATAATTTAGGTATTTGACTCAAATCTAATTTTCTAATTTTATCTTTCGACATCCAGGCTTACATGACCTTGAGTACAAGACCTGGTGTATAAGATGTGAGAAAAAACAAGGTAAATGGAAGATATATGACCAATATCAGTTAGTTGGGAATAAGGCTGTTTCATCCTTTACTTTTTAAGTCAGAAATAACACTGGTGTCTTACGCGTGTACAGTAAAATTGCTCTCATGCAAAATCACATTTTTAGGTTCATGGTGAGGAGTTGATTGATCAGATAGATTAGGTGATTTTACTTTCAGTTGCTTTACATGAGACCATGATTCTATTATGATTAAAAATAGTCATTCGTTGACGTATATTAAATTGGCACTTATAGTAATTTGTCCGTGTGTGATTACAAATGTCAATGGCAATATTCATGTGATGCTTTCATGGTACATATATTTGTATATGTTTGGTCTGCATTGTATATGTTGAAGGAGAAAATGTCATTCTTAAGCATATAAATTAATGAATTACTAGATTTTTGCATTCCACCTTGCTTAATTTTTTAGAACCACCATTTGCTGTGTATGCCTGGTCAGATCTGCGCTCTCTTTGTAATCCAATATCATACTTCTCCGCTTTTTGAGAATCGAGGCATTTTGGGGTTGTCAATTATGCTGTTTGTAGATTGGCTTGTTTGGTGGTTATCACTTGAAAGAAAATTTTAGAATTCGGAAAAATGAGTGCGTTCGTGAATAAATTGACATCCCATACTTAATGACAAGAAATTTCAAAAAGTGTAGTATACTGATAGCATAATGTGTGGCGAGTCGGTGCCGATTGAAACACCAGGTACGCACATCTAAAATACAACTTGGTTATCAAAATGTAAACCAGTTCACCAATCAATAATAATCATAGTATTTTTATAGTCGGTTAATGTATGAGTCACAAACCAGCACCACTACTGAAGATACTCATCTAGGCAAAATTTCATACTAAATATCACGCTCTTTGTTGCAATTATTTGGAAAACGCCCAGTAATATCTCATATGTGTGATATTCTATTCGCGCATTACACTGCAAAATGTCTCAAATTATGTTGTCATATTACACTTTAAATTGTCTCAAAATATTTTGTCAAATTACATCCGAAAAATGTTTCAAAAATCTTATCAAAAATCACTTGAAAATTTACAAAATATGTTGTGAAATATCAGTTGGAAAGTTTATCAATATATATTATCAAATCACAAATAGAAATGTCTCAATATCTGTGATCAAATTACACTTGAAAAATGTAAGAAAACAAATTAAAATAGGTTGTCATATCTTGCTTTAAAATGTCTCAAACGTCCGAAAAATGCGTAGAACTCTGTTGGAAAATTAAAATTGATAATTGCCTATAAATATTTTTAATTCGTACAATGTTTTTTAAGGTACAGTTGTGGAGAATTGGTGTGAATTGTACTTGATTATCGATGTAATCTGATGAGGAACCAATAATGACAATAGTTTGCAATTATTACAAACAGTAATTTAATTAAGCGTACTACTCTCCATGCAATGAATTTACTAAATTATCACATTTTTGTTGTTGAATAAATTTTTATAATACACAAATGGACAGTATTTAAGACCTAGAGATGTGTTGTATTCTGGTAGTGACAGTCGTGGCGAAATATTGCAATATCAAAAGCGAGTTTAGCCCCTCTATTATTCAACTTGTTTATTACAGTTTTAATCTGGTTGGTAACAATACTAATGTTTTTTTATATGAAAGGAAGTATGGAAGAGCAAATAAAAGGAAGTAAGGTAGAGCAAGAGAAAGAGAGAGTAATGGCGAATTTAGACAATTTTTGATTTACTGAAATCTTTATTTAAGAATTCTCCTCTGTATTTTAATTCTGCTCGTAGTTTTCTCTGTTACAACTGATTCTTTTATTTTTTTGAATCATTGATTTGTCATTACCTATTTCGTGATACTTGGCATCATGTTTTTTATTGTTCTCACTTCTTGGTATTCAATGGGTTTTACAAATAAGATGCCTACTACCAACTGTAACGCGATTCCTGGGATTCTGTTTATAATGAAACAAGAGGTTATATGCTGCATTTACCGTTTTGGATACGTTTTTATTCCTTGGAAATAGTCATTTTCAGATTTTTCCAATAGTAGACCATCTCGCGGTTTATCTGTCCCAACAAAAACACGTTTGTATGGTATTCTTTTCCTCTGCAGTTGAAAATTCATATTTCAATCCTATCTCTGAAGCCACTTCCTCGATTAAACAAGGGTCCTTGCCAAATTCGCCACCTAGGTATTCAAAATCGTCAACAGCGTTTTTGAACTCCCACTGTTGAAATTTCTTCCTGAACCCTTGTGCCTCTATCCTAGATGATAAATCAAGCTTGAAACAGACGCCGTTGTTGCTGTGGTTCAAATTCACGCAATAATCTTTATCCTAAATAATTTAAAAAAGATTTAGCTATTCACATTCACTATTTACGTTTCCTCAGCTTGTAACATTTTCCCTGACTCATAATTTTCTTTTTTTGACATACTCATACTTCAATCCCTTGAAATCTTTTGTACTTCAACACACTCCTGCTGTCTCATTGGATGGATGTGTTATTCATGATTTTCTTTCTTCTTGTCATTTCCAAACCTATTACCTACAAATGGGTTAGTAAAGAATTCTGTCCGAATTTCATCCTTGGGACAGTATTCATTTGTTACTTCCTCTCGCTCAACATAATTTGTAACATAATGTAGTTTGATGTCAACATTCCTTGTAATTTTCTCACAACTGGTCTTTCCATTCATTCCAAATTTCATCGTGATGTGTTCTCTTCATAAAGCATGTTTGATTTAACCTCGAAACCCTGCCAATATTTGAACTTCTTGGTCCACAAGATTTTTTTACATTATCCAATGCAACCAGTACAGCTTCAGTTGAACTGCGGGCGTTTGCTTTCTTCTTGGTGGACATACAAATTACTGCTCAGCTCCCTATAGTCATTACTGCTCCTGTGTTGCTCTACATATCTTTGTGAACTGCAAATTTGACAACTACATACAAGGAAATTGTTTGGGTATTATATGCTTTCAATATAAGAACTTCATCAGCTCTATCCTTCAGGTAGTTCAGACATCTAATGAGCTTCATTCACCCAATCATTTTCGTGTGGTTCTATCTCACTTTTGTGATTAGAAGCGCAATTACAGACTGAATTTCAGGCCTGCCTGTCTTAGACAAAAATACCCTTCATTATGAATGTGTGGAATGTGTCTTTCCTTTCTTGACTCAATTGCTTTGAACTTTCAGGAATGCATAGTTATCTTTTTGCCATTCCAAAAACTCATCATTGACTTTACTATCCTCATGGCCTGACTTGACATCATCCACATGACATGTAATTGTATGCTGTTTGCGACTGATAATTTGATTGGCCACACATATTATATGGATTGATCTCAAATCCGATGCATTCTTTGACATCAGTAAACTTGTTGTGATAAGTTAAAAATGACGCCATCATTCCCTAGCCCGCGATCAACATTTGAACTTAGAGGAAATTCTGACTTTTTTCTTCAATGACATTGTTGCTGTATACCTCTGGACTAATCTCTACTTTCCCCTTATCTTGATGATAACCTTTTCTCCTAAAGGTTAACAATATCAGTTTGGACAAAAGCTACTGGAATGTCCACTGTCATGACATCACGTTGTTTTTTTTGCTTCGATCACTCCTGTAATAGTTGGCGTTATGACTCACAGTTGGACTATTGGCTTTTTTTACACTATGTTCTTCCATTTTCACAAGTTCTTGCTTTGATCCATCCACATTTTTCTTCACCAAAACATGAGGCTTTCCATTGCATGCTTTCTTTCAGTCTCTGACATATTGTCAACATTAATGGGACAAAACCACTTTGTCATGTATTTGTCTCATCTCATCTAGGGCTGCTTTTATCCAACCAAACTTTTTGATTCTGGCCTTCAAACTATAGGTTTGGATTAATGTGTAATTGGGCATGACAAATCATCTTGGCCAAAAATCGTGCATTGTCCATAGTGTGCTATTTTTATTCTCTACTTTAGCTTGTAAATGCTGGTACCTTGCTTGCTTTCACAATATATCACCAGATCTTGTTACTGTAGCTTGGACTTCACGTGGAGTGGTAGTTTCATCCTCGATTTTCTTCTTCCATGTCATCTTCCTCATGATATTCTTCTACTGATCCCAATTCTTCGTCAGGTTCTGATATCTTTTATTGATTTTGTTGTTTATTATCTTGCATGTTATTTTGGCGCATGTCTCTTGTAAAAATTCTTCTAATTTGTTTGGACCAATTTTGTCTAGGTCACATTTATGATTTCCATCATTTTCTTGCAAATCTGTGTCTCCTTCATAGATGACATCATCTTCATCTTCATTATTTGCGTTGTTTTTATTGTTATTTTGGTTTTTGTTCGTCTTTGTCATTCCTGCAATCCAAGTGGAGTCTAATAGAATGACATTGTGATTTGATGTAAGCTCTAAACTTCGAGGCATGCCATCTGATTCTGCGAGCATACGGACAATATTTATGACACCCTGTGTAATTGTAATTGATGTAAGGCATCGACGAATTATCACTATTTGTAGTCAAGTGCCACAATTCATGTCAGCCTTGTGTGTTTGATGTTGGCCATAAATAGATGCAATCCAAATAACAAGCTTCTTTTGTGATGCTGTGAGTCAGCTCATTATGTGCCTGAATATACTCTTCCAAGCATATTTACAGTTTTTGTCAAAGTTCATGTTTTGTTGATGTAGAATGATTCAATGTTGAGCATGAAAAAAAATTACTTTTTTAGTGCATTCAAGCACCAAGTACTTTGTCAATGTTTTGGAAGGATCTGAATTTTCAAGCGATGATAACATTCCCCGTACTCATTCTTTGATGACTCTGGAACATGTTCTTGAGGGTTACAATAGTTCATATGTATAGGAGGAGATTGTAATGCGGCAATTGGATCGATTGCTGCTTGAATAAAGGGATGTCCTAGTGCTTGATATAAATTACAGGCTAACTTTCCACATTCAAACTGTTGTGCACTGTAGAACTTTGATTGTCTTCCAGTTAATACAAGAATCGCAACTTCACATTGTCATTTTGTATTTCTATTGCAACCCGTTATTGATTCTTTCAAATTTTATAACCCTGATTTGTAGATGAACTATAAATGGATCCTCTATTTGAGAATCAAAACCATTTACGAGGTGCTTATAATGTTTATCATGGACTAGTGATTGAACCATGCGTGTCCAAATGGCACCTCGAAATTTTTCATTGAGCAAATCATTACTGCATTAGTATGCAGGTCTAACACTTCATCTGGTCTGCAAAGATTGTTAAGGTGGATTGATTGTCCAACAAGATCTATTTTTTCATTGTATACTTGTAACAAATTAAAATGTGCACCATCCATTCAATGTTGTTTCCTGATTCTTTTAATACATCATCTGGTCTGCAAAGATTGCTAAAGTGGATTGATTGTCGAACAAGATCCATTTTTTCATTTTGTATACTTGTAACAAATTGAAATGTGCACCCATCCATTCCATGTTGTTTCCTGATTCTTTTGCCCCTATGTATTCATTCTTGTTCATGTTGGAAATTCTGGCTGTTGTTGAAATGATTGATGTTGGTCTGTTCCAAATCTGTAACAAATATACATCCCCAGATTTTTCTT
>Ga0075156_10002149_pt1 | contig 10871 bp, 7 predicted proteins | sample JI81AbrownDNA_FD_70966 | JGI IMG/M metagenome (GOLD analysis project Ga0075156, IMG submission 70966) | Wastewater effluent complex algal communities from Wisconsin, to seasonally profile nutrient transformation and Carbon sequestration -... | ecosystem: Engineered > WWTP > Effluent > Algae...
GCCGCCCCGCTCACGTCGCTCAAGCACGCGGGTGGTCCGTGGGAGCTCGGCCTCGCCGAGACCCAGCAGACCCTGCTGCTCAACGGGCTGCGCGACCGCATCGTCGTCCAGTGCGACGGGCAGCTCAAGACCGGACGCGACGTCGTCATCGCCGCGCTCTTGGGGGCCGAGGAGTTCGGATTCGCGACTGCGCCCCTGGTGGTCAGCGGTTGCATCATGATGCGGGTCTGCCACAAGGACACCTGTCCGGTTGGCGTGGCCACGCAGAATCCTGAGCTGCGCAAGCACTACCACGGCCAGGCCGAACACGTCGTCAACTTCTTCATGTTCATCGCCGAGGAGGTCCGCGAGATCCTCGCCGAACTCGGCTTCCGCAGCCTCGAGGAGGCCGTCGGCCACGTCGAGGCACTCGACACTCGGCAGGCGGTCGACCACTGGAAGGCGAAGGGACTCGACCTGTCGCCGATCCTGCACCAGGTCGAGCGGTACGGGGATTCCCCGCTGCACAACACGATCACGCAGGACCACGCACTCGACGAGAAGCTCGACACCGAGCTGCTGAGGCTCGCCGCCCCGGCCCTCGAACGGGGCGAGAAGGTGACAGCGGCGTTGTCGATCCGCAACGTCGACCGGACGGTCGGCACGATCCTCGGCCACCATGTGACCGTCGCCACGCGGGGTGCAGGCTTCGCCGACGACACGATCGACCTCACCTTCACCGGCACGGCAGGGCAGAGTTTCGGCGCCTTCCTGCCGAGGGGCGTCACCCTTCGGCTGGTCGGTGACTCGAACGACTACGTCGGCAAGGGACTCTCGGGCGGGCGGGTCATCATCCGGCCGAGCGACGATGCGTCCTTCGCAGCCGAGGAGCAGATCATCGCGGGCAACGTGATCTGCTACGGCGCCACGGGCGGTGAGATCTTCCTCCGCGGCATCGTCGGGGAGCGCTTCTGCGTCCGCAACTCGGGCGCGACAGCCGTCGTCGAGGGTGTGGGTGACCACGGTTGTGAATACATGACAGGTGGCGAGGTACTCGTGCTGGGCAGCACCGGACGCAACTTCGCCGCCGGCATGTCGGGCGGCGTGGCCTGGGTCCTCGGACTCAACCACGATCGCCTGAACACCGAGTTCGTCGACGCCGCGCCGCTGGGCGAGGTGGACGTCGAGCGCGTCATCGAACTGCTGCGCAAGCACCTGGCCGAAACGGGTTCGACGGTCGCGTCCGACCTGCTGGCCGGCGGCGCCGACCGCATCGCCGAGGCGTTCACGAAGGTCATGCCCCGCGACTTCGCACGCATCATGAAGGTCCGCGAGGAAGCCCTGCTGCAGGGCGTGGACGAGGACGAACTGACCGATCTGATGATGGAGGCGGCTCATGGCTGATCCCCGTGGCTTCATGAAGACCCCGCGCGAGGTGGCCCCACGCCGTCCCGTGGACGAGCGGCTCCACGACTGGCGCGAGGTCTACCCCGGCAGCCCCGGACGCGCCCTCCTGCCGATCATCACCGCCCAGGCCAGTCGATGCATGGACTGCGGGATCCCGTTCTGCCACAGCGGGTGTCCCCTGGGGAACCTCATCCCCGAGTGGAACGACCTCATCTGGCGCGACGAGTGGCAGCCCGCGCTCGACCGCCTGCACGCGACCAACAACTTCCCGGAGTTCACCGGACGCCTGTGCCCGGCGCCCTGCGAGACCTCGTGCGTGGTCGGGATCAACCGCGAGCCGGTGACGATCAAGAACATCGAGGTCACCATCGCCGACAAGGGCTGGGACGACCGCCGCGTCACTCCCCAGCCGCCGGAGTGGCACACGCTGAAGACGGTCGCGGTCGTCGGGTCGGGCCCAGCCGGCCTGGCCGCCGCGCAGCAGCTGACCCGCGTGGGCCACACCGTCGTCGTGTACGAACGGGCGGACGCGATCGGTGGCCTCATGCGCTACGGCATCCCCGAGTTCAAGATGGAGAAGTCGGTGCTCGACCGTCGCCTGAAGCAGATGGTGCTCGAGGGCACGGTGTTCAAGCCGTCCACCAACATCGGTGTCGACCTCACCGGGGCTGACCTGGTCCAGCGGTTCGACGCCGTGGTCCTCGCCATCGGCGCCACGATCCCGCGAGAACTGCCACTGCCGGGACGCGAACTCGCCGGCATCCACCAGGCCATGGACTACCTGACCCAGTCCACCAAGGCACTCTCGGGCCCCGTGCCCGACCAGATCACGGCTGAGGGCAAGCATGTCGTCGTGCTCGGTGGCGGCGACACCTCCAACGACTGCCTCGGCACCGCGCTGCGCCAGGGCGCGGCCTCGGTGACGCAGCTCGAGATCATGCCCACCCCGCCCGAGGCGCGTCCGCCTCACCAGCCCTGGCCCACCTACCCCATGATCTACCGGGTCGCGTCGGCGAACGAAGAGGGTGGCGAGCGCATCTACGCGGTCTCGACGTCGGAGTTCCTCGGTGACGACGCGGGTCACGTGCGGTCGCTCCGCCTCTCGGAGGTCACCTTCGAGAACGGTCGGTTCATCCCGGTCGACGGGACCGATCGGGTGATCCCCGCCGACCTCGTTCTCATGGCCATGGGCTTCATGGGCCCACAGCGCGAAGGCCTCGTAGAACAGCTGGGCCTCGATCTCGACCCTCGCGGCAACATTGTCCGCGACGAGTCGTACGCGACCAACGTCCCCCGGGTGTTCGCCTGCGGTGATGCCGGACGCGGCCAGTCGCTGATCGTGTGGGCGATCGCCGAGGGTCGGTCTGCCGCGAACGGAGTCGACGCGTTCCTCTCGGGGGCGAGCAAGCTGCCGCGCCCGATCGGGCCGGAGGATCGCCAGCTGCTGGCATGATGCGGGCATGGCTGAGTCGTTGGGCGTGATCGCGGGCTTCTTCACCGAGCAGGTGTCGATCGTCCGCGAACTCGTCGTGCCCGTCCGCACGGACGAGTTCGACGCCGTCCATCGCATGCGCGTGGCCGCCCGCAGGATGCAGGCCGCGTTGAAGGTCTGGCGTCCCCTCATGGACGCCAATGAGGTCGACCTGCTCCGGACCGAGCTCCGCTGGTTGGCCCATGCGCTCGGCGCAGCCAGAGACGCAGAAGTGCTCGAGGAACGCCTCGACGAGGCCCTTGCGGGTGACACGCCGACCTTGTCGGCCGCTCGATCGATCGTGGACGCGCACCTCGACCGGACCGCCGCGCAGGCGCACGCCGAGCTCGCGGACGACCTGGAGTCCGAGCGCTTCGACACCCTCCTGCAGCGGCTGGAGAGGTGTGCGTCCGACCCGCCCCTGCTCTGGGACGAACCACGCTTCGACACCCTCGTCGACCTGCTCGCCGCGGCCTGGGCCACGGCGCTGGTCCAGTGGCGTGCGGTGCCCTCGGCGGCGCGCGGCCTCGGCGCCGACGACCCGCGCCACGAACAGGCGCACCGGGCGCGTCGCCGGGCGAAGACCGCCCGCTACCTGGCCGATGTCCTGGCCGACGTCGACCCCCGTCTGGAGCCACTCGCCGACGCATTCAAGCGCGTCTCGGACGAGGTCGGCGACTCCCACGACGCGGTGGTTGCGTCGCGGCTGCTGGCCGCGCTCGCCGACGGCGCAACGCAGGACGTCCGCAAGGCGCTCGTGGACGCTGCGGCGTCGCAGGCAGACCTCGCGGAGGAATGCCTCGCGTCCGGGGGTGAGGCAGTCGAGGACGCCGCGCTCCTGGCGGCTGAGGTCCTCTCTGACTGACAACCCGCGATGACGCGCTGACAACCTTGTCGGCCCTCCCGGCGGTTGTGCCGGATGGAGGGAACAATGGCTGTCATGGTGCTGGAGCGCGACGCGCAGGAGTCGGAGGGGGACGCCGTCTGGGCGTCCTTCGATGATTTCGTGACCCGCCGTGGCCCTGCACTGCACCACGCGGCCTGGCTGCTCACGCACGATCACCACAAGGCCGAGGACCTGGTCCAGACCGCCCTCGGACGCACGTTCAGCCGCTTCGCGGCACTGAACCGGCCGGGGTCGTCGTACGAGGCGTACGTCCGCACGACGATGTACACGACGTTCGCGTCGTGGTGGCGCCGCAAGTGGAACGGCGAGGTGCCGTCCACGATCGAGGACGCCGACCTCTCGCACCACCAGGCGTCCCCCGAGGTGTCGACCGACATCGTGAGGGCCCTGCAGTCGCTGCCCAGGTCGCAACGAGCGGTCATCGTGCTGCGCTACTTCGAGGACCTGACCGAGGCCGAGACGGCCCGGACGCTGGGGATCTCGGTGGGCACCGTCAAGAGCCAGTCGTCACGGGCCATCGCTGCCCTGCGTTCCTCCCACCACCTGCTCGACGAGGATGGAGGGTCGCGATGAACGACGATCGTCTGAGGTACCTGCTGCACGACACCCACGCGCCCGAGGTCGACGCGTCCGAGTTGGCACAGGGGGCCCGACGCGTCGCCCGGCGGCGCGCCACGACACGACGCACGGCGCTGGCCGGCGTGACCGGGGTCGCGGTGGTTGCCGTCGGCGTCCCGATCCTGTCGCAACTTGGTCTGGGCATGGGTGGCAGTGACATGTCGAGCACGGCCGGCGGTGCCGTCGCGCCCGAAGTGAAGTCGTCCGACGATCGTGTGACGGGCGTGGCGGCTGACGCTGCCGTCGACCCCGTCGCGGCTTGCGCCGCCCCCTCTCCGCCGTCGGGAGTGGCCGGGCCGTCCGACGTGGTGGGGTTGGTGGTGTGCTCGACGTCCGGCCCCCGCGAGCTCTCCTCGTCCGATGTCCGGCTCGTGCTGACCGGGGGCATGACCGAGGCGTACGCCGAGGGGCAAGTCTCGGCGGCCTCGGGAGTCATCGTGCTCGGGCAGCTCGCGTCCGGAACGGTGGTCTACCTGAGCTTTGTCGACGGACGCCTCGACTTCGGTTCCCAGGTGCTGCAGCTCAACCCTGCCGCCCGCGCGCTGCTGGAGGCAGCCGCCTCCTGAGGCGTGGACGGTGGGTAGCCTGCGTCCATGACGAGACTCGTGGCGCTCCTGCGCGGCATCAACGTCGGGGGCAACAAGCGGGTGCCGATGGGCGACCTGGTTGAGGTGGCCGTCGGTCTGGGCTGGCAGGAACCCAGGACGCACCTCAACTCCGGCAACCTCTGGTTCACCAGCGCGGACGCCCCGGTGGACGCTGCCAGGAGGCTCTCGGACGCACTTCACGCGAGATTCGCATTTGTCGTCGACGTCGTGGTCGTCGAGGTCGACCGGGTCAGGCAGGTCGCGGCCGGCTGCCCCTTCGAGGGTGATCCCAAGCAGGTCAACGTCGCGTTCTGCTCCGGTGAGGTGGACGCTGACCAGGCCGCCCGACTCGCGGCACTCGCGGTGGAGGGGGAGCGCGTGGCTGTCGCGGGCGACGTGGTGTATGTGGACTTCGGTGGGGGATTGGCGCGCAGCAAACTGGCCGCGGGGATGGCCCAGGCGTTGCGACCGCTGGTGGTGACGACCCGCAACATCCGCACCGTCGGGAGGCTCGCGTCCGGCTCATGAGACCGGGCGAATGACGCCGGTGTCGGTGGCCGAGGGCACCTGTCTCGAGGGCTAGGGTGAAGACCTTGTTGGGAGGGAAGTACATGGCTGACTCGTTCGTGCACCTGCACTGCCACACCGAATTCTCGATGCTGGACGGTGCGGCGAAGATCTCGAAGCTGTTCGCCGAGGTCGAGCGTCAGCAGATGCCGGCGATCGCCATGACCGACCACGGCAACATGTTCGGCGCCCACGAGTTCTTCACGAACTCGACGAAGCACGCGGTCAAGCCGATCATCGGCATCGAGGCCTACGTGGCGCCCTCGAGCCGCCACAGCCGCGTCCAGGAGTTCTGGGCGTCCGGCAAGCGCGACTTCACCCAGGGGGTCGAGTTCGAGGGCGGCAAGGACGTCTCCGGTGGCGGGCGCTACACGCACATGACCCTGCTGGCGGCCAACGCCACCGGCCTGCGCAACCTCTTCCGGCTCTCGAGCCTGGCCTCCTTCGAGGGCTTCTACATGAAGCCCCGCATGGACCGCGAGATCATCGCGCAGTACTCCGAGGGGATCATCGCGTCCACCGGGTGCCCCTCGTCCGAGGTTCAGACGAGGCTCCGTCTCGGTCAGTTCGACCAGGCGGTCCAGGCCGCGGCCGACTACCGCGACATCTTCGGTCGCGAGAACTACTTCCTCGAACTCATGGACCACGGCATCGACATCGAGCGCGTGGTCCGCGACGACCTGCTCAGGCTGGGCAAGTTGCTCGGGCTTCCGCTGATCGCCACCAACGACTCGCACTACGTGACCCAGGACCAGGCGGACGCGCACGACAACCTCCTGTGCGTCGGGGTGGGGCGCAACAAGGATGACCCGACCCGGTTCAGCTTCAACGGATCCGGCTACTACATCCGGACGGCCGACGAGATGCGACACCTCTTCCGCGACGTGCCCGAGGCGTGCGACAACACCCTGCTCATAGCCGAACGCGTCGAGGACTACTCCGAGGTGTTCGCCTACGTCGACCGCATGCCGCAGTTCGACGTGCCGGCGGGGGAGACCCAGGAGTCGTGGCTGCGCAAGGAGATCGAGCGGGGCGTCGAGGTGCGATTCGGACGCGAGGTCCCCGACGGCGTCCGGGAGCGCATCGAGACCGAGTTGAGCGTCATCGAGCCACTCGGCTACGCGTCGTACTTCCTCATCGTGGCCGACATCTGCCGCTTCGCACGCGAGAGCGGCGTCCCGGTCGGCCCCGGACGCGGATCAGCCGCGGGCTCCATGGTCTCCTACCTGACGCAGATCATCGAGATCGACCCGATGAAGCACGGACTGCTCTTCGAGCGGTTCCTCAACCCCGAGCGGGTGAGCCCGCCCGACATCGACCTCGACTTCGACGACCGCCAGCGCGACAAGATCATCACCTACGTCACCGACAAGTACGGCGTGGGCAACACCGCCCAGGTGAACACGTTCAACACGATCAAGGCGAAGGCAGCCGTCAAGGATTCGAGCCGCATCCTGGGCTACCCCTTCTCGATGGGCGAGAAGATCACCAAGGCGATGCCGCCGGCTGTGATGGGGAAGGATGTGCCGCTCCACGACATCTTCAACGCCGAGCACGCCCGGTACAACGAGGGCGGGGAGTTCCGCGACCTGTACGACAACGATCCCGACGTGAAGAAGGTCGTCGACACCGGTCTCGGCCTCGAGGGCCTGACGCGGGGAACCGGCGTCCACGCCTGCGCCTTCATCATCTCCAGCGAGTCGCTCCTCGACGTGATCCCCATGCATCGTCGTGACAAGGACGGCATGATCATCACCGGCTTCGCGTACCCCCAGTGCGAGGCCATGGGCCTGATGAAGATGGACTTCCTCGGCCTGCGCAACCTCGGTGTGATCGACCAGGCGGTCCGCAACATCGCGCTCAACCGGGGAGTCGACCTCGTCCTGCGCGACGTCCCCTTCGACGACCCGGCGACCTACGAACTCCTGTCGCGCGGCGACACCCTGGGCGTCTTCCAGCTCGACGGCGGCCCCATGCGCTCACTGCTCAGGCAACTCAAGCCCACTGTGTTCGACGACATCACGGCCGTCATCGCCCTGTACCGGCCGGGCCCGATGGGCGTCAACGCCCACACCAACTACGCGGAGCGCAAGAACGGGCGTCAGGACAGCACCCCGATCCACCCCGACCTCAAGGACGCCCTCGACCCGATCCTGGGTGACACCTACCACCTGATCGTCTACCAGGAGCAGATCATGGCGGCCGCCCGGCAGTTGGCGGGGTACTCCCTGGGCGGCGCCGACCTCTTGCGGCGGGCGATGGGAAAGAAGAAGAAGGAGATCCTCGACAAGGAGTGGGACAACTTCCACGCGGGCATGGAGTCCAACGGATTCTCCGACGAGGCGACCCAGGCACTCTGGGACGTGTTCGTCCCCTTCGCCGACTACGCCTTCAACAAGTCGCACGCCGCGGGGTACGCGTACGTCTCCTACTGGACCGCCTTCCTCAAGGCGAACTACCCCGCCGAATTCGCCGCCGCCCTCTTCACGTCGGTGGGGGACGACAAGGACAAGTTGGCGCTCTACCTGGCGGACGCCCGCCGTGCCGGCATCCGGGTGCTGCCCCCGGACGTCAACACTTCCCAGGCAGAGTTCACCGCGGTCGGGGACGACGTCAGATTCGGCCTCGGCGCGATCCGCAATGTCGGCGAGAACGTCGTGGGGGGCATCTGCGAGGGACGCGCCGACGCGGGGCCGGCGTCCGATTTCTACGACTTCCTCGACCACTCCCCACTGGGCGTGTGCAACAAGCGCGTCATGGAGTCGCTGATCAAGGCCGGGGCCTTCGACTCGATGGGGCACTCCCGACGCGCGCTGATGAGTGTGTTCGAGACCGCTGTCGACCAGGTGACCGACCTCAAGCGCAATCAGGCACTCGGCCAGGACGACCTCTTCGGTGACTTCGGCACCGAGGTGGCGGTCGAGCAGCCGGGCGCCAGGGAGGTGGTGCCCGACATCGAGGACTGGGACAAGCGGACGAAGCTCGCCTTCGAACGCGAAATGCTCGGCCTCTATGTGTCGGACCACCCCCTCCAGGGCCTCGAACACGTGCTGGCGGCCGAGAGCGACACCTCGATCAGCGCGCTGGTCGGCGGGGACGGTCCCCGTGATGGCATGGTCACGATCGCCGGCATGATCACGAGTCTGGTGCGCAAGCAGAACAAGAAGGGCGAGTCGTGGGCTTCGCTGTCGGTGGAAGACCTCGACGCGTCCATCGAGGTGTTCGTCTTCCCGAAGGCGTACGAGCGCGTGGCGACCGTCCTGGCACCTGACACCGTGGTGCGCGTGAAGGGACGCGTGAACCAGCGCGAAGAGGCCGTGTCGCTCTATGCGTCGGAGGTCACGCTGCCGAACATCACCGAGCGCAACACCGGCCCCGTCGTGATCTCGCTGCCCGCGACCCGCTGCACCCCGCCCGTCGTGGCCCAGCTGAAGCAGGTGCTGGCCGCGCACCCCGGGCTGACCGAGGTGCAGCTGCGGCTGGTCAGTCCGGAGCGTTCGCAGACCTTCCGCCTCGACGCCGGTCTCAGGGTCACCGCCTCGGTACCGCTGATGGCCGACCTGAAGGCGTTGTTGGGGCCTTCGGCCGTCGCGGTCTAGGCTGGCGCGGTGACCGAACCGGAACGCGCCGTCGATCCCCTGCCCTGGGTTGACGTCGCCGCGTCCCCCAGCTCGCCCGACTCCATTGCCGATCATCGCGAGGTCAACGCGTCACCCCTGTGGCGCGCGCTACTGGCCTATGCGGTCCTCTGCCTGCTGACGGGCGTGGTGAGCGGCGCCCTGTGGAACTGGATGGTCGACCTGCCCAGTTACCACGTTGACGATCAGGGCGTGGCCTCGATCAGTGAGCGGGGGCTCACGGAAATGTTCGCAGCCGACGCCCGCTTCACGCTGATGGGGATCGTCATGGGCGTCCTTCTGGGATTGGCGGGATGGATGTGGTTCCGCCGGCTGGGATGGCCGGTCACCCTCGTGGTCATGGTGGGTTCGTTGCTCGCGGCCGTGGTCTGCTGGAAGGTCGGCGAGGCCATGGGGCCCGGTGCATTCGACGCCCGCATCAGTGCAGCCCAACCGGGCGACACGGTGCCGATCGCGTTCAGGCTCAACTCCCACACGGGGATCGTGGTGTGGATGCTCGCTGCTCTGGCCCCGGTCCTGTTGTGGTCGTCGCTGGGACGCGAATTCCTCGACGACGAGCCGGAGCCTGTGCGTCCGGGGCCTTCCGATCCCGACGCGATCCAGCGTCCCGGCCAGCTCTGAGGGTCAGAGGAGTCCGGCCACCCACACGAGCACGGGGGCGACGGCCAGGGCCGGGATCATGTCGGCCACGCGCACGGCCTTGACGTCGAGCAGGCGCAGGGCCAGACCCATCAGGATCAAGCCGCCCGTGACGGTGATGGCGTCCACCTGCGCAGCGGGCAGGACGTCGCCGAGCAGGAATCCCGCGAGCGTGATGCCGCCCTGGTAGATGGCCACGGGCACGATCGAGGCCATCACGCCGGCGCCCAGGGCACTGGCGAACGCGATGGACGCGAACCCGTCGAGGACCGACTTCACGATCAGCTGTTCAGACCCGCGTCCGAGGCCGTCCGACAGCGATCCGAGGATCGCGAGGGGGCCGATGCAGAAGATGAGCGTCGCTGTGACGAAGCCCTCGGCGAAACCACTGTGCGTCCGGCCACCCAGCTTGCGCCGCGCCCATTCGCCCAGGTCGTTCAGCCTGTCCTCGAGCCGGAGCGCCGAACCGAGGATGGTCCCCAGCAGCAGGGCCAGGAGGACGACGATCAGGGCAGCCCCGGCGGGGACGGCGTTCTTGAGGGTGGGCTGCATGAGGGGGAGCAGGGACGTGCCGCCCACCACGAGGGTGACCAGGCCCAGCACGTCGGTGACGCTGTCGCGGGTGCGGACCGACAATCGATTGCCGAGGGCCAGCCCGACCAGTGAACCCACCATGATGGCCACGATGTTGGTGACCGTTCCCACCCCGACGAAAGCCTGCATCAACTCCACCGGCCCATCCCACCACGGATCGGCGCCAGGGGCCGTCCGGTCTCGCACCGGTAGACTGCCGACATGCTGCAGACCCTCGACTTCCGCGACGTGACGAGCGATCGGACGCTTCCCCGCGCCGCCTTCGACGTCGAACACGCCGTCGAGCAGGTGCGTCCGATCTGTGATGCCGTCGCCGAACGCGGGGCGGACGCACTGTTCGAGTTCGCGGAGCGGTTCGACCATGTGCGTCCCCCGAGCCTCCGCGTCCCTGCGGACGTCCTGGCCAGGTGTGAGGCCGACCTTCCCGATGACCTCCGGGCAGCCTTCACCGAGTCGATCCGCCG
>Ga0075156_10002152_pt1 | contig 10863 bp, 6 predicted proteins | sample JI81AbrownDNA_FD_70966 | JGI IMG/M metagenome (GOLD analysis project Ga0075156, IMG submission 70966) | Wastewater effluent complex algal communities from Wisconsin, to seasonally profile nutrient transformation and Carbon sequestration -... | ecosystem: Engineered > WWTP > Effluent > Algae...
TTTGAGGTCTTTGAACACCTCGTCACCGATCAGGGCAAGACCATTGTCATGGTCACGCATGACTCAGGGCTCACGGGTCGTTTCTCTCGCAATTTGAAAATGGCAGATGGGGAATTGGTCAAAGAGATTGACTCTGCTGAACAACTCGTCGACAAGACATTACGGAGGCGCAGAAAATGAAAACGCCTCGTTCCCCGCGGACTGTTGATTCCGTCCGAAATACATCAACCTCCTCTGATGCCATGATCCAACTACACGGCGTCGTCAAACGATTCTCCAATGCGGCGGGTGAGTTCACCGTTCTCAAAGGTGTAGACTTAACCATCAAGCGCGGTGAATTCGTTTCCATCGTCGGTAAATCTGGCAGCGGAAAATCCACCTTGTTGAACATGGTCACAGGTATCGACCATCCCAGTGATGGTCTGGTCGTTGTCAATGGCACCGATATTTACACTGGCGTTACCGAAAGCCAACGCTCGAAATGGCGCGGCAAGAATTTGGGCATCGTTTTCCAATTTTTCCAGTTGTTGCCCATGCTCACCCTGCTCGAAAACGTCATGCTTCCGATGGATTATGTGGACATGTACGACTTCGATGAACGTCCCAAACGCGCGATGGAATTGTTGCAGCTGGTGGGGTTGGAAAAATTCGCAAACAAATTACCTGTGCTTGTTTCCACAGGTCAGCAGCAGTTGGCGGCGATTGCCCGCGCCATGGCATGTGACCCTCCCTTGCTCGTCGCTGATGAACCGACAGGCAACCTCGATACCAAATCCTCCGATACGATCATTGGCTTGTTCCAGCATTTTGTTGAACAGGGCAAGACCATCGTCATGGTCACGCACGATCCGTCGCTCACATCACGCACAGACCGCAACATCATTCTCTCCGATGGTGAGTTGATTAATGAGACCATCGCCAAATCTCTGCCGCAACTGCGCCACCGCCACATGCTGGAATTCACCAAGCTGGTGGAAGAGCGCACTTATCAGCCGCATGAGACCATCATCTCTCGTGATGAGCATGTCGAATATTTCTTCATGATCCGCACCGGTGAAGTGGATGTAATTTTGCAGGATAAGAAAAAACAGGATGGCGTTGTTTCTCGGTTGAGTGACGGCGAATTTTTTGGTGAGATGGAATTGCTCAAAGGCGGCAAATCCATTGCTAATGTGCGTGCCGGCAGCAAGCCTGTGGAAGTGCTGGCTTTGCCGCGTGCCGATTTTGTGCGGGTGATGAATGAGTCACCGATCACTGCCGAGGCGGTGGCGAAGATCGTCCAGAAGCGGCTGGAAGCGCACCGTATCGCAGATCATAGAAGCAGATAAGCAATGTCTCCCTTCGACCCACGCGCACTTCCGCAGATACTCTACATTGAAGACAGCGACGAATCCCGTGCGCTTGTGCGGCGTTTGCTCTCGAATAAATATGTAGTGTTGGAAGCTGCCGACCCGTTGGATGGGCTGCAATTGGCAGAAGAGACAAATCCCAGCCTGATATTGCTGGATCATAACCTTCCGCGCATGACGGGTAGTGAAGCCGCGACCCGTTTGAAGAAGATGCTGCCGAGTACGCCCATTGTCATCGTTTCAGCAGATACTTCTCCGGGTGCGCGGGAACGTGCATTGGCGGCTGGGGCGGTGGGCTTCATCTCCAAACCAATTGACGATGACTTTGAAGACTTGGTGGATGAGTACCTGCACGGAAAAATCGAAAAGCTGGAACATGCCGAAATCCACTTGCAGGCGTATCAGCAGGAACTGGTCGAGCGTCTCGAAGATAACATCCGTCAGTTGAGCAGCGCGCTGGAAAAGAACAGGCATTTGCTCCAGCAAAATAAGAGCATGTTTTCCATGCTTGAACGCAGGCATCGACTTCTTGAGACGGCGGCGCGTGTTGGGCAGATGGTCACATCCATTTTGGATATGGATGTGCTGTTGAAGCACACGGTCAACATTATTTGCAGCGAGTTTCATTTTTATTATTCGGGAATTTTTCTTGTTTCGGAAGATCGGCAGTGGGCGGTGCTAAGGGCAGGGTTTGCCGCCGCAGGCCGAAAGATGATGGAGCAGAATTATCGCCTGCCTGTGGATGAGAAATCCATGATCGGGTCATCCATCCTCACTCAGGAAGCCAAGATCGCTTTGGATGCGGTTGGCGAGGAGTCGCGCTTCAAGAATCCGTTTTTGCCGAATACCCGTTCGGAGATGGCATTGCCTCTGGTAGTGGACTCTGTGGCGCTTGGCGCGTTGACCGTGCAAAGTGACCAGTTGAATGCCTTTTCGGAAGACGACATCACTTCTTTGCAGGCGATGGCAGAACAGGTGGCAATTGCCATCAACAATGCCCAGCTCATGCATAAGTTGGAGGATGCCAACGCAGAACTGTTGCGCACGAAAACATTTGAAGCGATTGCCACAGCCACGGGGGAAGCCATCCACTGGGTGGGGAACAAGGCCGCGCCGATTCCGGGCAGTGTCAAACGGGTGCGCGAAGATTTAGGATATCTCCTGGCTTTGGTTGGGCAGATCAATGAATCAGATTTGGAAAATGAATCTTTGCGAGTGGCAGTTCAAACGGTCAAAGAAGAGGCGGACGCGCTTGGGATTGACTTGAAAAATATTTTCGCTGAGATGTCTACCATGAAGGCGAATCGTCTGCGGGCGTTGGTCAGCGTCGAATCGATGATGGAAGATCTGGATATTGCCGAGAATAGTGCAGTGACGATTCTCAGTATCAAAGAAGGGCTTATCGGTCCTGCCCGCCAGCGTAACGATGCGGCGGTTTTGTTGAGTGAGATGATTACGAGTACCGTGGAAAATATGGGGCTGCCCGATGGCGTTGTGGAGTTGAATTGGGCGGAGGATATGCCCGCTGCACATGTGGATGCTCGGCAGGTGGAGCAAGTCTTTAATAATTTGATCAAGAATGCGTGGGAGGCAATGGGGACGACTTCTGCGCCGAAGATTTTTGTGCATGGCCGCCGTGATGACAACCCGAATTTTGTTTTGGTGACGATCAAAGATAATGGGCCTGGGATTCCGAAGGAAATTCAGGACAAGATCTGGGTTTCGTTCTTCACCACAAAGGGCGGCAGCGGCGGGACGGGGCTTGGGCTTTCTTCTGTGATGCAGATCGTGAACCAGCATGGTGGAAGAATTAATCTGGAAAGTGAAACAGGAAAAGGCGCTACATTTTTTGTGCGCCTGCCTGTAGTGAAGTAGGCTGAACGCTACCAGCTATTAGCGTTTAGTTTTTTGGAATAATAATTTTTTTGGAGGTTACATGACAACCGTACTTTTAGTGGACGATGAGAAGTTGATCCAACGTAGTCTGGAGAAGACCTTATTGCGGGCAGGCTTTGATGTGTTGACCGCATCTGATTGCAAAAGCGGCAGCGAGGTTTTTGCACAAAATGTGGGTGAGATCAATATTGCCGTGCTGGATTTGAACATGCCCAGTTTTGATGGTACGCCGAAAACTGGCGCAGGTTTTGATCTGTTGGATGATCTGAAAAAGAAAAAAGCCGACTTGCCTGTCATCATCCTAACCGCATATGATGAAGTGAGCCGCGCAAAAGACGCCGTCTCACATGGCGCGAATGCGTTCTTCGTCAAAGGCCGTGAGCAGGGATTGGTGGAGTTGATTCAGAAGATATTGGGATAATAGGACTTATACAGGGCCAAAGAACTGCCACTAAGTACACGAATTTTCGCTAATTTTGAAAAATTCGTGCAAATTCGCGAAATTCGTGGCTAAAGATTTTGAACTGCGTAAACCCAAAAATATAAAGAGGACTTATGACAAACGATATTCAACGACATGCAACTTTATTGAAGGCCGCAGCCCGCGCTGCCAAGAACATCACCACCATTCTCGACCCGTACGAACTTTTCCAGCGCACCGTAGACATTATCTGCGACGAGTTTGGTTTTTATTACGCGGGCGTATTTTTGCTTGATGATAAAAAACAATATGCCGTTCTCCGCGCTGGCCGTGGAGAGGCAGGCAAGGCAATGATTACCGAAGGGCACAAACTCGCGATTGGCGGGAATTCGATGATCGGCGCATCCATTGCCAATCGTCAAGGACGCATCGCTCTGGACGTTGGGCATGAGGCGGTTTTCTTTGAGAATCCCCACCTCCCAAAAACCCGCTCCGAGATGGCTCTGCCCCTGATCGTTGGTGAAGATGTCATTGGCGCGTTGACCGTTCAGTCCACCGAAGAAGCCGCCTTCCACGATGAAGACATCGCCGCTCTGCAAACGATGGCTGACCAGCTTGCAGTCGCTATTCAAAATGCGAATCTGCACCGTCAGGCAGAACGCCGCTCGCGCCTGCTCAAAGCTGCAAACCGCGTGGGCAAGGAAGTCACATCCATTCTCGACCTCGAAAAACTTTTGCCGCAAACTGTGAACATCATTTGCGAATCCTATGGCTTGTATTATGCTGGCGTCTTCCTTTTGGATGCCGCAGGCGAATACGCCATCCTGCGCTCCGGTTATGGCAAAGCCGGAAAAGCCATGGTATCGGAGGGACACAAGCTCAAAGTTGGCACAGAATCAATGATCGGCGCGTGCATTGCCATGGGAGAGGCTCGCATCGCTTTGGATGTTGGCGAAGAACGAGTGCATTTCAAGAATCCGCATTTGCCACATACCCGTTCTGAAATGGCATTGCCCCTTGTTTACGGCGGCAAAGCGCTTGGGGCAGTTACCATTCAAAGCTCCGAAGAACGTGCTTTCAGCGAAGATGATGTCACTACGTTGTTGACGATGGCAGAGCACCTCGCTGTTGCCATCAACAACGCTAAACTTATTGACGAGCTCAAAGAAGCGCACAACGAAATTCTGCGGAACAAAGTCTTTGAAGCGCTCACTTCCGCATCCACCGAAGCCATCCATTGGATCGGCAACAAGACCTTGCCCATCTCACTTACTGTTGCCCGCCTGCGCGAAGAGATCGCTGATGGAAATGTGGATGTCGAATCGTTGAAAGAAGACCTCGACATGATCTCCGAAAGTGCCGCTCAGATCATCCAGGTGAAGGAGCAGTTGATCGGTGCGGTTCGTGAAATGAAGCCGCGCCCAGTCCTCGTTGCCGATGTTTTGCGCACGGCTGCCTATCAGCGCAACATTCCCGAAAATGCGTTCAAAGTCAATATTGACCCCGCCGCTGCCTACGTCATCGCAGACAGCACTCAACTGACTCGAGCGCTTGGTAATATTTTGCAGAACGCCTCCGAAGCAGGCGCAAAATCTGTCAGTGTGAACGTCCGCCCCACGGAAGAGCGTGGCGTTCTTGAAATTGAGATCGATGATGATGGCGCTGGTATGGATGAAAAGACCATGCAGAAAGCCTGGTCACCGTTCTTCACCACCCATGGCATATCTCATCATGGGCTTGGCTTGCCCGCAGCCATGCACGTTGTTTCGCAGTCACAGGGGCGCATTGCCCTCGTCAGCGAACGGGGCAGGGGAACCACCGTCGCGATGTTCATGCCACGTGGTGTGGTAAATAATTCCCAGGTCCAGACAGGAAGCGTAAAGAATATCCTCCTGATCGATGACAATGACGATTGGTCAGATCTGTTCGCGGAATTGCTCAAAGATTCAAAAATAAAATTAACCCAATCTGTGGATTTGAAAAATATTCCTGTCGCCGATCTAATTCTTGTGGATGAAAACATCGCCTCTCTTTCCCTGACCGATGTCCTGTCTGCCCTTTCAAAAGCAGGACTCTCCGCTAAGACCGTGATCCTCACCTCTGCGATCAACCCCGAGCGTGTCACACAATTCCTGCGCGATGGCGTGAAGGATGTAACTGTCAAACCATATTCATCAAGTGAAGTAAGTGAATTGTTGAAGTAGTTGGATAAGACCTGACTGGTTTCTAGAACCAGTCCGATCTATGAAAGAAGTTTATGAGACCAAGATGGCGTAAAGTTTTACACGATTTATGGGACAACAAGGGACGAACCCTGTTGGTGGTATTTTCCATTGCTGTGGGAGTATTTTCCATTGGCGTGATTTCAGGCGCCTATCAAATTATTGGTAATGACATGGGCGTCTCTTATGCGGCAAACAATCCATCGAACATTGAGTTACGGACAGAGAATTTCGATGAAGCCGTACTGGATACTATTCGTAATATGCAAGGGGTCGCAAATGCAGAAGCCCGCCGCGTAAGTAATTTTCGGGTACGCGCCGTAGATAGTGATACCTGGATATCGTTGGATGTGATTGCCTTCAAAAGTTTTTCGGAAAATGAAGTCAATTTATTGCGTCCCATCGCAGGAGCCACCGAGGCCGATAAAAACGAGATATTGCTTGATAAGCGGACTCTCGAAAAAATTGACTTTGAGATCGGCGATTATATTGTGCTTGAACTGCCAGATGGAACCACAAAGCAATTAAAAATTGTTGGCATTGTACAGGATTCCAGTTCAAGCGCAGGAGATTTTCTTGCTCCCTCACTCGGTTTTGTTTCGATGAAAACCATGCCGACCCTGCGCCAGCCTGATGATCTATATAACCGCGCATACGTGACCTTGTCTGAAGGCGTGGATGATCTGGACTATATTCATGAGGCGGGTGCGGAGATCAAAGACAAGCTGGAAAGAAACGGCACGGATGTCATCCGCACTCGTTTCTCTGAAAAGAATAAATATCCGCTTGCGGACATCATCAATGCCGTTCTCGGCATTTTGATGGCGCTTGGTATTCTGATCGTTTTTCTCTCAAGCTCACTGATCGCGAACACACTTGATGCGTTGCTCAGCCAGCACTTACGGCATATCGGCGTGATCAAGCTGGTTGGCGGCAGACGCAATCAAGTTTTTGCCATGTACATCACCCTCATTATGGCATTCAGTTTTCTGGCGCTGTTGATCGCAGTTCCTGCGGGTGGATGGGGGGCATATCGACTTGCCGAGTTTATGGCTGATAAATTGAGGTTTAACCTGCTCGGTTACCGCATTGTGCCGATGGCGCTTCTAATTCAAATTGCAATAGGAGTGCTCGTCCCATTGATTGCGGGAATTGCTCCGGTTGTAAATGGCTCACGGATTACAGTGTTACGCGCTCTGAGCGGGGACGTGGCTGGCGATGAAAATAAACCGCAAAAGCAGGAGAACCGTGTTAGTTGGTTCGACTGGATGCTGGTGCGGATGACAAACATTTTAGCCAGACGGGGCATCCACTTTCCCCGTCCGTTTATTATCTCCATCCGCAATACATTCCGCCGCCGTGGAAGATTAATGTTAACTCTTTTCACGTTGACGATGGGCGGCGCGATCTTTATTGCTGTGTTCAACGTCCGTGTGACCCTGCATGATTACATGAGCGACATCGGAAAATATTTCCGTGCCGACATCACGCTGGATTTTGATGAGCCGTACCGCGTCCGCGAAGTGGAACAATTCGCTTTGCAGAATTCAGGTGTACTTTCGGTGGAAGGCTGGCAATTCCTCTCATTTGAGCTTCTTTACCCTGACGGCACAGTAGCAGAGAATATTAATGTTTTTGCACCTCCCGCAGATAGTAAACTGATCGAGCCTATTTTGGTTGCGGGGCGGTGGATGCAGGCAACCGATGTCCGCAGGATTCTCTTAAGCGAGAAGGTGTTGGATACCTACCCCGACCTCAAGCCCGGCAATTTTATTTCGCTAAAAGTTAACGGGCGCGAAGAAACATGGGAAGTAATCGGGCTGTTCAAATTTGTAGGGCAGGAAGGTGTGTTTGGTTACATACCACTTGAATATGCCACACAGATCACCAACCTGCCAAACCGTTCCTATTCATTCCGCGTTGTGACTGCACAACATGATCGCACTTCCCAGGATTTGATGGCGGAGGAAATGGATCGATTCTTCCGCGATGCCGGGTTTAAAGTCCGTAAAGCAGAATCTGGTCTTGCTTCATTAGATAGCGCGCTCGAAAGTTTGGATATTCTCGTCACATTCTTGCTTATTATGGCAGTATTGACGGCTGTTGTAGGGGCAATGGGACTCACTGGCACTATGGGCATGAACGTTCTGGAGCGCACACGTGAAATTGGGATCATGCGCGCCATCGGTGCAGATGACCGCGCTGTCATGCGGACGATCATTGCAGAGGGCTTTGTGATCGGTACGCTCTCGTTCATTCTGGCAATTGTGGTCTCCATCCCGTTCACGTATGGGCTTTCATACATTGTCAGCTTGGCTGTTTTTGAAACACCCATTCAGGTAGTTTTTACATATTTAGGATATGCTATCTGGTTTGGGCTGGTACTGGTACTTTCTGTAATTGCATCCATTGTGCCTGCTCGTAATGCCGCGCGTTTGACCATTCGAGAAGTTTTGGCGTACGAATAATTCAGGTCATTGCGAGATCGGGAAGAATGTTCTCCCAATGATGATAATGAAAACTAAGAAGGAAACTATGAAAAAAAATATTTTGAAATTCACTACATTGTTTGCAGTCCTTGCGTTGTTTCTTGCTGCATGTGGAAATGCCGCACAAACAGCAACACCCGAGATAGTCCAAACTATCACCTCCAATGAGGTGGTGGCTGAGGGACGTCTTGAACCCATCCACGCTACGAGCCTGACCTTTCAGGCTCGCGGCGTAGTGGAACAGGTGACTGTCAAAGCTGGGGATACTGTCAGCGAGGGAGATGTTTTAGTCCGCCTCTCAAATGCGGGCGGGGCAGAAGCGCAGGTTGTCATCGCTCAAAATGCGTATGATACGCTGCTCCGCAATGAAAGTGGTGATCGCGCCAAACTCTGGCAGACGTACATGTCTGCGCAGATCGCCCGCGCAGAAGCGGAGAAGGAATGGGAAGGCGTGAATGTGGACGATATCGATGACCGCATTGAAGACCTGGAAGCCGATATCGAAGACCGCAAGACCGACCTTACCGATGCTCAGGACGAACTTGATAAATATAAAGACCTCAGCACGGATAACGCCAAGCGCAAGACCGCCGAGGATGATCTTGAAAAAGCACAAGAAGATTTAAACGAGGCTGTGCGCAAGTTGGAAGAAGAAACACGCACTCGTGATGAAGTGTTCGCTGTGTACGAAGCCGCGCTTGCCACGGAAGCAGAATCAAAATATCAATATGAAATCAGCCTGGATGGTCCCAATGCCGATCAACTCACTCTGGCAAAAGCTCAGTTGGACGCGGCGAAGGATACGCTTGCCAATTATGTCATTACCGCTCCGTTTAGCGGCTTGGTTGCGGATGTAAACGTAAAAGTTGGCGAGCAGGTTGGCACCGATACACGCGCCATAAGCATTGCCGATTTCAGCACATGGATCGTTGAGACCACTGACATCACTGAATTGGAAGTTGTGAAATTAAGTGAAGGCCAAAAGGTAACTTTGACTCCCGATGCATTGCCCGACCTTGTGCTCACAGGTGAAATTACGCAGATCAGCAATGCTTTCACACTGCAAGGCGGCGATATTATTTACACAGTCACAGTTCGTGTGGATCAAACTGATCCGCGCCTGCGCTGGGGCATGACGGTGGAAGCTGTATTTTTAGAACAATTGAGTGATTGAAATTAGGTCGAAAAAGTGCAATAATAAAAATGCTCCGATAAAGAGCAAAACCGAGGAAACCTCGGTGGCGCAAAGCCTTGAACCTAAAGTTGAACTGAACCAGGGTTGCCAGGGTTGCCGATAAAAGCAAAGCCGCTAAAAGACGGTGGCGCAAAGTCAGAGCGTCTAAAACCAGTGAAAGTCCTGGTCAAGACCGACCGACTGCCGAAAGGCAAAATCAGGGAAACCTGATGACGCAAAGTCATGGGTCTACAATCACTCTTTATTGTGATTATGATCGCCAGACCGCCGAAGAGCAAATCTTTTCACAGGGATGATCGAACGCTGGGTCATCCCTGTTTGATTTAAGCGCTTCGCTCTTAACTGAAAGTTGGTTACTGCTTCGCGGGGTATAATCGCGGCTATGACCAAATCCTCTCCTCGTCCCCTTGACCCAGAATCCAAACCCGATGACCGTGTGGACAATGCCCTTCGTCCGCAAAAGTTGGATGATCTGATCGGGCAGGATCAAGTAAAAGAGAATTTATCCATCCTCATTGATGCCGCCCGTGGACGCGGCGAAGCCTTGGATCATGTTTTATTTTATGGCCCCCCTGGCTTGGGAAAAACCACACTCGCGCATGTGCTCGGCAATGAAATGGGAGTCAACGTCAAAGTGACGGCAGGCCCCGCCATTGAACGCGCAGGCGACCTTGCCGCCATTCTCACCAACCTCCGCGCAGGCGATGTGATCTTCATTGACGAAATTCACCGCCTCGGCAGGGCAGTGGAGGAAGTGCTTTACCCCGCCATGGAAGATTTCGCATTGGATATTGTCATTGGCAAAGGGCCATCGGCGCGTTCCATCCGTTTGAAGTTGCCAAAATTTACAGTCGTTGGCGCAACCACGCGGCTGGCGCTGGTCACGGCTCCGTTGCGTGCTCGTTTCGGCGCGGTCTATCGTTTGGATTATTACGATATTGGAGCAATGAAGAAAATCGTCTCACGCGCGGCTGGGATGTTGAAAGTACCCGCCGACGAATCAGGCATCGAAGAAGTTGCCCGCCGCGCCCGTGGAACTCCGCGCATTGCACTGCGTCTTCTGCGCCGTGTTCGGGACTATGCCCAAGTCCGTGCGGATGGAATGATCAACCAAAAGGTTGCGAAAGAAGCGTTGGACTTGTTGCAGGTCGATCCTCTCGGCTTGGACGATGTTGACCGCCGCGTCCTCAAGACCATCATCGAAAAATATAATGGCGGCCCCGTTGGCTTGAACACCATCGCCGCATCCATCAGCGAAGAGCAGGATACGATCATGGATGTGGTCGAGCCG
>Ga0075156_10002156_pt1 | contig 10858 bp, 8 predicted proteins | sample JI81AbrownDNA_FD_70966 | JGI IMG/M metagenome (GOLD analysis project Ga0075156, IMG submission 70966) | Wastewater effluent complex algal communities from Wisconsin, to seasonally profile nutrient transformation and Carbon sequestration -... | ecosystem: Engineered > WWTP > Effluent > Algae...
GGCGAGGTCACCGAAGGCGACCGGCTCATCATCGACTGGCACGGCGAGACCGTTGTCGATGTCGACCCGAAGACCGTCGCGCACGAAGGTCCGACCTATCACCGCCCCTACCACCGGCCGGTCTGGATCGACGAGGTCAACGCCGACTCGGCCAACCACCTGCCGCGCCCGACGTCCGGGGACGACCTGGCCGACACGCTGCTGCGGCTCGTCGGCTCACCCAACCTGAGCGACCGGTCGTGGATCACCGACCAGTACGACAGGTACGTCCGGGGCAACTCGGTGCTTGCCCAGCCCGAGGACGCGGGCATGCTGCGCATCGATGAGGAGACGGGGCTGGGCATCGCGCTCGCTACCGACTCCAATGGGCGCTACTGCTACCTGAACCCCTACCTCGGCGCACAGTTGGCGCTCTGCGAGGCCTATCGGAACGTCGCCGTCGCTGGGGCCGAGCCCGTGGCCATCACCGATTGCCTCAACTTCGGTTCCCCGGAGGATCCCGAGGTGATGTGGCAGTTCGTCGAAGCCATCAAGGGCCTGGTCGACGGCTGCGAGATCCTCGGGACGCCCGTCACCGGCGGAAACGTCAGCTTCTACAACCAGACGGCGTCGCAGGCTATCCTGCCCACGCCGACGGTCGGCATGCTCGGTGTCATCGACGACGTGACGAAGCGGATCGGTGTGGGCTTCGCGTACGAGGGCGACGGAGTGTTCCTGCTCGGTTCGACGGGCGAGGACCTGTCGGGTTCGGTCTGGGCCGACGTCATGCACGACGGGCACCTCGGCGGCCTGCCGCCACGGGTGAACTTCGCCGGTGAGCAGGCTCTCGCGACGGTGATGCGTGCCGCGAGCAACGAGGGGCTGGTGAGTTCGGCCCACGACCTGTCCGAGGGCGGGCTCGCGATCGCGCTGGTCGAGAGCTGCCTGCGACACGACAGGGGTGTGGCGCTCACGCTGCCCGAGGGTGATCCGTGCGTCCAGTTGTTCAGCGAGTCGACAGCGCGGGCGCTCGTGAGCCTGCCCGCCGCATCGCTGGCGCGCTTCACACAGCTGTGTCGTGACCACGGCGTCCCCCTGACCCGGCTGGGCGAGGTGACCGACAATCGCGAGGTCGAGGTGCGCGGGACGTTCACGTTGTCGCTGGACGTCGTCCGGCAGCGCTGGGCGTCCCCGATCCCCGCTGCGATGACCGCCTGACGGAGGCTGCAGACCCCTCGCTAGGGTGGATGCATGGACACCACCTCTGCGCGCATCGCTGTCGAGCGCGTGCTCCCAGCCACCCTCGCCGACCTCGACATGCTCGTGCGCATCCCCTCGATCTCGTCCCTGCCCGACCATGCGTCCGAGGTGCAGCGCAGCGCCGAGACCGTCGCTTCCCTGATCCGGGACGCGGGCTGCCCTGACGTCAGGATCGTGGTCGAGGGGGGCAAGCCCGCCGTGATCGCGCGCTTCCCGGCGCCCGAGGGCCAACCGACGGTGTGCCTCTACGCCCACCACGACGTCCAGCCCACGGGTGACCCCGCGTTGTGGTCGTCCGAGGCCTTCACACCTGCGGTGCGTGACGGACGTCTCTTCGGACGCGGCACCGCCGATGACAAGGGAGGCATCGGCGTCCACCTGGCCGCCCTGCGTGCCCACGACGGACGCCCGCCCGTCGGCGTCACCCTCTTCATCGAGGGCGAGGAGGAGATCGGCTCGCCCTCTCTGCGCCGCATCATCGACACCCACACCGACCTGCTTCGCGCCGACGTCTTCGTCATCGCCGACTCGGTCAACTGGGACGTCGACGCCCCCGCCTTCACCACCACCCTGCGCGGACTGGCCGACTGCGTCGTGGAGGTGCGGACGCTCGACCATGCGCTGCACTCCGGACAGTTCGGCGGCGTCGTCCCGGACGCGCTCACGAGCCTGTGCCGGCTGCTGGCGACCCTTCACGACGACGCCGGAAACGTCGCCATCGAGGGATTGTTCAGCGCTCCCGGCCCCGACCTCGACTACCCGCTCGACCGCCTCACCGCCGAATCCGGACTCGTGGACGGAGTGTCCTGGCTGGGCGACGGGTCGACCGTCACCCGCATGTGGACGCGCCCCAGCGTCTCGGTGCTCGCCATCGACGCCACACCGGTGGCGAGTGCGTCCAACACCCTCGCTCCCGTCGCCCGGGCGAAGGTGAGCCTTCGCGTCGCCCCCGGCGACGATGCGCACTCGGCCGAGGACGCCCTCGTGCGGCATCTCGAGACGCACGCACCCTGGGGTGCGAAGGTGACCGTCACGCGGGGGGACAGCGGGCAGCCGGGCGTCATCCCGTTCGAGGGGCCGGCGTGCGACGCGGCCTTTGCGGCGTTCCGCGAGGCGTGGGGCAAGGACCCCGTGACGATCGGCTGCGGCGGTTCGATCCCGATGGTCGCCGACTTCCAGCAGGCATTCCCCGAGGCGTCCGTGCTCGTCACCGCCGTGACCGATCCCGATTCGCGGATGCACGGCATCGACGAGTCGCTGCACCTGGGCGACTTCGCCAAGGCATGCTTGGCCGAGACGCTGTTGCTCACGGCACTGGCTCGTTGATCGAAGAAGGCAGACATGGATGTCAGTCGGCGAAGGGCGCTGGGCGGACTGCTCGGCGTGGCGGGGGCGTCCCTGGTGGGCTGTGCGGACCAGGCCGCCGCACCCGCCGCGAGCACCGGGGCCGCGTCCACGCCGACGCGGACGCAGACGCAGACGTCCCGACCCACGTCCGCCACCACGTCGGCTTCGTCGGCGACGCCCACTCCCACGACGACGTCCTCGAGCGCAGCCCCGGCTCGCCCGACTTGGCCGCTCACAGGGGAACCTGTCGGTGACGCGTCGAAGCTCCGCCACGCGGCAGTCGGGGTGAAGGTGCCCGACACCCAGGGCGAGCACCCCCAGGTGGGTCTCGACAAGGCCGACATCGTCTTCGTCGAGATGGATGGCTACCGGGACGCGGCCGGCTACAGCAGCACCCGGCTCCTCCCGGTCTTCCACTCGCGCATGCCGGACGCGGTGGGTCCGGTGCGCTCCCTGCGTCCGGTGGACGTGCCGCTCCTCAGCCCGATGCATGCCATCGTCGGCAACACCGGCGGGGCCGGGTGGGTGCTCAACTACGTCGAACAGGCGGACGCGTACGTCGAGGGCATGTTGTCGTACATGAACACCCGCGGCACCGGCTCGTACTCGATCGACCCGAGGCGCGTCCGTGTGCTCGGAGGCGTGACCTACTACGACCGCGCGGTCCTGTGCCACCCGACGGTTCTCGCCAGGCAGTCCCGAACCTTCAGCACCGCCCCGCCGATGCCCTACTTCCCGTTCGCGGCCGATGCCGCCGGGGCCAGCACCGCAACGGGGTCCGCCGCACGCACGATCCGGGTGCCGTGGAAGGGCAACGACTACGCGATGTCGTACGCCTACGACTCCGGCACCAGAACGTACCTGCGCAGCATGCCCTGGGGCAGGCACGTGCTGGCCAACGGCGTCCGGGTGGCGCCCGACAATGTGCTGGTCATCCGGGCCGGACAGACGTATCGAAAGCTCGTCAGCGGACGCGGGGCCGTGGAGCCCGTGCACGAGATCATGGACGCCCGGGGGAGCTTCTTCTACTTCCACGGTGGACGCGGCGTCACGGGCACGTGGGCGAAGACCGCGATCAACGAGAGGTTCTCCCTGACCCTCGACAGTGGTGAGCCGCTTCGGATGGCTCCGGGGCAGACCTACGTCGAACTTGTGGCAACCAGGGCGCCGGTGACGTTCAAGGCCTGACGAGCGGACTGGCGGGTCTGCCCGGCGGGGTAGGCTGACGCCCGTGGTTCTACGCCCAGATGGACGCCTCACCAACGATCTCGACCCCCACGACCGCGGCCCCCAGGACGCGTGTGGGGTCTTCGGCGTCTACGCTCCGGGCGAAGAGGTCTCGAAACTCACCTACTACGGCCTGTATGCGCTGCAGCATCGCGGGCAGGAGTCGGCCGGCATCGCTGTCAGCGATGGCGACCGCATCATGGTGTTCAAGGACATGGGGCTCGTCAGCCAGGTCTTCGACGAGGCCACGCTGAACTCCCTCCCCGGCCACGTCGCGATCGGGCACACGCGCTATTCGACGACCGGCGCGTCCGTCTGGCACAACGCCCAGCCCACGTTCCGCGCGTCCGGTCACGGCGGCATCGCCCTGTCGCACAACGGCAACCTCACGAACACCGACGAACTCGAGGCATGGCTGGCCGAGCGCATGCCGGGCGCCGACGTGCCCCACAAGAACTCGATGGACTCGACGAGCGACACGGCCATCGTCACGGCCCTGCTCGCGACCTTCGACGACATCCCGCTCGAGCAGGCCGCCCTCAAGGTGCTGCCGCGTTTGAAGGGCGCGTTCTGCTTCACCTTCATGACCGAGAATTCCCTGCTCGCCGCGCGCGACCCGCAGGGCATCCGCCCCCTCGTCCTCGGACGCCTGCAGTCAGGCTGGGTGGTCGCCAGCGAGACTGCAGCCCTCGACATCGTGGGGGCCACCTTCGTGCGCGAGGTTGAACCCGGAGAGATGATCAGCGTCTCCGAAGCTGGGCTGCGCACCTACACGTTCGCGGAGTCGGCACCCAAGGGTTGCCTCTTCGAATACGTCTACCTGGCGCGTCCCGACACCCTGATCGCCGGTCGACGCATCCACAACGTGCGGGTGAAGGTGGGCAAGATCCTCGCCCAGGAACACCCCGCGGACGCCGACCTCGTCATCCCGGTGCCCGATTCGGGGACGCCGGCCGCCGTCGGCTACGCGGCCCAGTCGGGCATCCAGTACGGGATGGGCCTGGTCAAGAACGCCTACGTCGGACGCACCTTCATCCAGCCCAGCCAGACGATCCGCCAGCTCGGGATTCGACTCAAGCTCAACCCGTTGCGGGACGTCGTCGAGGGACGTCGCCTCGTGGTGGTGGACGACTCCATTGTCCGGGGCAATACCCAGCGGCAGTTGGTGAAGATGCTCCGCGAGGCCGGGGCTGCCGAGGTGCACGTGCGCATCAGCTCGCCGCCGGTGAAGTGGCCGTGCTTCTACGGCATCGACTTCGCCACCCGGGCCGAATTGATCGCTCCCGGCATGGGGGTCGACGAGATCTGCCGGTCGATCGGTGCCGACTCACTGGGTTACGTCTCGCTCGAGGGCCTCGAGAAGGCCACCCACGTGCGCCACGACGAGTTGTGCCGTGCCTGCTTCGACGGCGTCTACCCGGTCCGGATCCCCGCCGACCGCGCCGAGCAGATGGGCCTGTCGCAACCCGAGGAGATCTGATGCCGGACGCCCGGCAGCGCGCCTTCTTCGACCGGGCGGTCGTTCGGCTCGTCATCTGTCTCGGCGTCGGGACTGCAGTGGGCATCGCCGCAGCGACAGCCTGGGCGGGCGTCCTCGGTGCGGTGCTCGGGTGGGTGGTCGCCGCCTTCTCGTTCGTGGGGTGGACGCTCCTTCAGACGTGGCCGATGTCACCGGACGAGACGTCCGAGCACGCGACGAGCGAGGATGCCGGACGCGTCGTCGCCGACCTCTTGCTGGTCGTCGCCGCCGTCGCGAGCCTCGTGGGCGTGGGCTTTCTCCTGTTCGCGGGCCAGCAGGCCAATCAGGCCGCCGAGGCGGTTCTCGGGGTGGCCAGCGTCGTGGCGTCCTGGTCGCTGGTGCACACCCTGTTCGCACTGCGGTACGCCCGACTGTTCTACATCGATGACGACGACGGCGGCATCGACTTCAACAACGACGACCACGGGCAGCCCGCCTACTCCGACTTCCTCTACGTCGCCTTCACGATCGGCATGACCTATCAGGTCAGCGACACGGTCTTCACGCGTCCCGACTTCCGGCAGGTCGCGCTTCGGCAGGCGCTGCTCGCCTACCTCTTCGGGTCGGTGATCCTGGCCTGCACGATCAACCTGGTGGTCCAGCTCGCCAGCTCGGGGAGCTGACTCGATAGGCTCACGGTGCGTCCATTTCAGGAGGAAGCCATGTCCCAGTCCGCGTACGCCAAGGCCGGCGTCGACATCGAGGCGGGGGACCGTGCCGTCGAACTGATGAAGGCGCACGTCGCGCGCACTCGGCGTCCGGAAGTGCTGGGCGGGCTCGGCGGCTTCGCAGGCTTCTTCGACGCCTCGGCGCTCAAGGACTTCGCCCACCCGGTGCTCGCCACCTCGACCGATGGCGTGGGTACCAAGGTGGCGATCGCCCAGGCCATGGACGTCCACGACACCGTGGGGTTCGACCTGGTCGGCATGCTCGTGGACGACCTCGTCGTCTGCGGGGCCGAGCCCCTCTTCCTCACCGACTACATCGCCTGCGGGAGCGTCGTCCCGGAGCGGATCGCGTCCATCGTCAAGGGCATCGCGGCCGCGTGCGAGCAGGCGGGATGCGCCCTCCTGGGGGGCGAGACCGCCGAACACCCCGGGCTGCTGGCACCTGACGAGTACGACATGGCCGGAGCGACCACGGGGGTGGTCGAGCGCGACGACATCCTCGGGGCCGAGCGCATCCGTCCCGGTGACGCGGTCCTCGCGCTGGCGTCCTCCGGCCTTCACTCCAACGGTTACTCCCTCGTGCGCCACGTGCTGCTCAACCAGGCGGGGTGGGCGCTTGACCGGGACGTCCCCGAACTCGGACGCCGGCTCGGCGAGGAGCTGCTCGAGCCGACCCGGGTCTACGCCCTCGACGTGCTCGCGATGATCCGGGCCACCGAGGTGCACGCGATGAGCCACATCACCGGCGGGGGCCTGGCCAACAACCTCGTCCGCGTCTTCCCGCCCGGCCTGTCGGCCACGATCGACCGCGCCACGTGGACGCCCCCGCCGATCTTCTCGCTCGTCCAGGGGGTGGGCGACGTGTCCCGGGCCGACATCGAGGCGACGCTCAACATGGGGGTCGGCATGGTCGCGGTCCTGCCGGCAAACAGCGTTGTGGCAGCTCAATCGGTGCTCACTGAACGAGGCATCGCGTCCTGGGTCTGCGGTGAGGTGACGGCCGCAGCGGGCGAGGCCCGGGTCGAGCTCGTCGGCCACCACTGAGGCACACGTTCGCAATCGGCGCATCTTTTGGCGTGGGGTCGGCGAACTAGTAGCCTGTACGCACGAGTTGAACACACTGCCGCGGCATGACCGCGAGGACAAAAGCGAGGGGGTCGACCCATATGGGGCGCGGCCGTGCAAAGGCGAAGCAGACAAAGGTGGCCCGCGATCTCAAGTATCGCCCGGTGTCCACGGACTTCGCCTCGTTGGAACGAGAGCTACGCGGGACGTCGGAGGTCGACATCGCCGACATCCCCGACGCGTACGCAGACCTCGCGGCGCAGTACGTCGTGGACGACGATGACTTCATCGTCGAGGATGACGACGACGACGAGTTCGACGATGATGACGACGACGAGGGTCCGCGTCCGCCTGTGTGACTGACCGGGTCCGCGCCACCGTGTCAGTAGTCTGGACGCATGGAGTGGACGCCTGATCGCCTGTTGCCCGGATACGAGTGCTACAGCTTCGAGATCCCGCTGGCCGTCACCGCCATCGGCGAACCCGACGATCCGCTGACGTCCACGATCATCCGGCGCAACCCGACGACGTCGAGGCGCGCCGTGATGTACCTGCACGGCTGGAACGACTACTTCTTCCAGACGCACCTGGCCGATTTCTTCGCCGCGCGCGGCTTCGACTTCTACGCGGTGGAGTTGCGGCGCTACGGACGCAACCTCCGCGAGGGCCTCCTCGGCGGCTACATCACCGACCTCGACGAGTACTCACATGAACTCGACGTGGCCTACGACATCATCGCTGCCGACCACGACGAGGTGACCCTGATGGGCCACTCGACGGGTGGACTCGTCGGGGCCTTGTGGGCCGATGGACGCGCGGGCGACCTCAGCGGTGTCATCCTCAATTCGCCGTGGCTCGACCTGCAGGGATCACCCCTCCTGCGAACGGTCACCACGCCCATCATCTCGAGGCTCTCCGACTCCTACCCCACGACCGTCATCCCGTTGCCTGACAACGGCTTCTACCAGCGGACGATCTCGGCCAGCGAGGACGGTGAGTGGACCTACGACGTGTCACTCAAGCGGAACCCGTCGTTCGTCATCCGCATGGGCTGGCTGAAGGCGATCCTGCACGGCCACGGACGCGTCGCGGCGGGCCTGTCGATCGACACGCCCGTGCTCGTGCTCAGCAGCGTCCGCAGCGACTTCCGGCGACGCTGGAACCCCGCCTTGATGAGCGCCGACACCGTGCTCGACGTTGACAAGATCGCCCATGCGGCCGTCGGGCTGGGGCACCACGTGACCATGGTGCGCATCGAGGATGGCCTGCACGACCTGGTGTTGTCGCGTCCCGACGTGCGTCAGGTCGTCTTCGACGAGATGGGACGCTGGCTCGGCGCCTATGTCGAGTAGTGCCGGAACATGCGAGAACCCCGGGTCGGTGACCCGGGGTTCATGCGGTGGCCAGGGCCGGGATCGAACCGGCGACCTTTCACTTTTCAGGCGAACGCTACTACCAGCTGAGCTACCTGGCCAGAAACAACAAGCGACCCCGACGGGACTCGAACCCGCGACCTCCGCCGTGACAGGGCGGCGCGCTAACCAACTGCGCTACGGGGCCTTGCGGCCCCCGGAACTCCTTGCCAGATGCGGCTTCGGGACTCCGGGCGCTGCCTTGCGGCAGCTTGGAAACTATAGCGTGGCCGGCGCCTCGATGTGAAATCGCAGAATGCGGGACGCGGCGTCCACGATCTCAGTCGCCGTCGGTGCTCGTCCACGACGAGGCAGCCCGATCGACCCAGTCGGCCGTCGACAGGCCCGAGCGGTCGAAGTCGACCACCCCGCAGAGGAACGCGAGCGTGACGTCCGTGTACACGTTGGCGCTCGCCCACAACGTGTCGTGGAATCGCTCGGGATCGATGCGTCGGCGCAGCAGCACCCCGTCGAGGATGGCCTGCAGCGCCATCTGGATCCGCTCGTCGGTCCACCCGGGCCGAAGTGCGGCGCCCGTGTCAGCCAGGGCGCGCTGGATGAACAACACCCACATGTCCTGGTCGGCGCGGGCCGCCTCGATGACCGGGGCAGCAACCTCCGGGTGATGCCCCAGCAGGGGTGCGACGTGGGCCAGCAGCCACGTCCTCGGATGCTCGGACAGCTCGATCTCGATGGCGTCCGTGACGATGCGGAGGCGTTCGCAGACCGTCCCTGAGCCGTTCCACGCCGAGTCGAGCGCGGCGAAGGTCTGCGGGGCGGACTCGCCGCCCACGTCCCGGTACAGAAGGGCGTGAACGATCGCGTCCGACACGAAGTCATCCTTGACCGGCCAACGGTTGCGGAACGCCTTCCGGGACGCGGTGTCGTCCCTCTCGCTGGCCGCGCGAAGGACGTCCTCGGTACGCATCCACTCCAGCGCCGCCGGGAAGTGCAGGGCCCGGAGGCGGGCGGGAATGTCGGTGCCCGGTTCGGCCAGGGCGGCATCGATGAGCGACGCGGCTGCGCTGAGAAACTTCTCGGCGGTCGCGTCCGATCGCGACGGAGCGGGCCTGGGGCTCATCGTTTCCCTTCGGAAGAAAGGTGAGGGCCATTGATTGGCCCCCTACGCCACTTGTGGCGCACCGCTCGAAAGCCTAGCCTTGTCGTGAGGCTTGACGACGCGTTCTGGGGGGAAACGTCGAAAGCCGGGGAGGCGCTCAGCGCCGGTCCCCATGGAGCGTCCCGATCACTCGGGACGCTCCTTTAGTTTCAGCCGAAGTTCACTTGGCGTCCGACCGTTCCGACCAGCGACTGCCGGTATTCCGGGGACGACACACGAGCCAGTTCCTTCTCGGCTCGTCTCAGGCGACCCGGCATGTCGAGGCGAGCCACCGGAGCGTCATTGCCGGGGGTCTGCACGAACTTCGACATCGCTGCGATCGCGTGTTCGCACCGGGCCGTGTCGAAGTCCTGCTTCGCGTCGAGCATCGCCGCGTACCAGTCGCTGGCCAGGATCGTGTCGCGCTCGAAGAGCGACCTGACCTCGGGCGAGTCCAGGTCGTAGCCCTCGGACGTCGTGCCGTGGGCCATGATTTCGAGCAGGGCCCGCAGTGGCGGGCAGGCCAGCCCGATGGTCCCGTCATCGAAGTACGCCTGGGCGACCCTCTGGTGGGTGGTGACGATGATGTCGACGCTCTCGGCGAAGATGTCGGCGTCCTGCAGTTCGGGACGCAACATGTCATCGGTGAACACCACATCGGGGTGCAGGAAGATGCGTCCGAAGTAGGTGGTGGCGAAGCGGGCGTTCATGCGGTAGCCGAGGCGGCTGGCGAGCACCATGCGTCCGTCATGCTCGAAGTCGGTCATCTTCTCGAGGTAGCCGCCCTCGATGAGGATCGACGCCTCACGTTCGCCGGGCCACATGCGGCTGAACAACTCGGGCACGAGCAGGGAGATGTCGTGCGCGACCTTGACCGACGGGCCGATGTGTCCTGCACTCGACAGCCAGCCGTCGTACCCGGTGAGGGCGTAGCTGAGCAGCGAGTAGTTCAGGTCGACCACGGCAGGCATCGCATTGAAGGGGGCCTTGGTGAGCGCGCCCTCGCTGCCCGCGCCCGTCGTCGAGGGCGACTTGCCGGTCATCGACGAGATGAACTCCATGAACAGCTCGGGGAGCTCCATGTAGTGCAGGGGGTTGTACGCGCACAGGGGCGGCACGCCGTCCTCGGGAGGGTTGTTGCGACGGCCGGCCGCCACGATGTCGACGCCGAGCGGAGCTTCCTGACCGAGCGGGAGCTTGCGCAGCAGGTGGCTGGCGACGTCCGCAGCGGCTGTGGCCTCGGGATTGGTGAGGTCGGGACGCACCTGGAGGTAACGGGGGT
>Ga0075156_10002158_pt1 | contig 10855 bp, 11 predicted proteins | sample JI81AbrownDNA_FD_70966 | JGI IMG/M metagenome (GOLD analysis project Ga0075156, IMG submission 70966) | Wastewater effluent complex algal communities from Wisconsin, to seasonally profile nutrient transformation and Carbon sequestration -... | ecosystem: Engineered > WWTP > Effluent > Algae...
AAGGCCGCGTTCTTGGCGCCCGAGATGGTGATCTCGCCGCTGAGGGGGTTGCCGCCGGTAATGCTCAGTTTGTCCATGTCTTGCTCTCAAGGCGGCAACAGGCCGCCAGCTAAGGTTCGCAACCGGGTCAGACTGCCAGCCACCAGATCAGCAGCAACAGCAACCACGGCAGATTGATCAACACCAGTCCCAGCCGGTCGCTTAAGGGCCGACGCTTGGGCTCGGGCTGCTTCAGGGCTGGTTTTTCCATTCGTGCGGACTATAGGTCTTCATCGACAGCGCGTGTATCTCTTCACGCATGCGCTCGCCCAGCGCCTGGTAGACCAGCTGATGCTGGCGCACCCGCGGCAGGCCATCGAAGGCGCGTGCCACGATGACGGCCTCGAAGTGATGGCCGTCACCGCTGACCTCGAGCACTTCGCAGGCCAGGCCGGCGGCGATGTATTGTTTGACTTGTTCAGGAGTAACCATGACGTTTGTGTTTTCTGGAATCCCGGCGGACGGTAGCCGCCAGCTTGTCAGTGTTTGAGCTTGTAGCCCGTACGCAGGAGTTGCAAGGTAAATGCAGCCAGCACCACCACCGTGCCCGAGACCACGGCCAGGCTCAACCAGGGCGACACATCAGATGCCCCGAAGAAACCGTAGCGGAAGCCATCGATCATGTAGAACACCGGGTTGAGGTGCGATACGCCCAGCCAGAAGGCTGGCAGCGAGTGGATGGAATAGAACACACCGCTGAGAAAGGTCAGCGGCACAATGATGAAATTCTGGAAAGCGGCCAACTGGTCGAACTTCTCCGCCCAGATGCCGGCAATCAGGCCCAGGATGGCCATCACCGACGAACCCAGCAAGGCAAAGGCCAGTATCCACAGGGGATACTTGAACTCCGGCCAGGCCAGCCACATGGTCACCGCCAGCACCCCCGACCCCACCACCAGGCCACGGACCACCGCAGCCAGCACATAGGCCAGGAAGAACTCCAGGTGCGACAGCGGCGGCAGCAGGATATAGACGATATTGCCGGTGATCTTGGACTGGATCAGGCTGCTGGAGGTATTGGCGAACGCATTCTGCAGCATGGACATCATGGCCAGGCCCGGTATCAGGAAGGCGGTATAGCGCACCCCAGGATAGGCCTCCACATGCGACTCCAGCACATGCGAAAAGATCAGCAGGTACAGCACAGCCGTCAGGACGGGCGCAGCCACGGTCTGGAAGCTGACCTTCCAGAAGCGCAGGATTTCCTTGTAGAACAGGGTACTGAAGCCTTGCATGGCATTTGGAGCAGAACCAGGGCGCTATGCGCTCCGGCCTACCCGCGTTTCCTTCCCATCACGTCGAGGAATACCGATTCCAGATCGGGCTTGAGTATTTCCATGTCCTGCACAGCCACTCCCGCTTCACGCAGGGTGGCCAGCATGCCCTCCAGCGTGCCGCAGTCATCCAGTTTGAGCTGATAGGCCCCGCCCTCCTGGCTGACCAGCAAAGGCTGCAGGGCTGCCGGCAGCACATCGGGGAAAAGGCGCAGCGACAGCACCCGCGCCGAATGAGAGGCCATCAAGGCCGCCTTGTCGTCCAGCGCCACCAACTCGCCCTGCTTAAGCATGGCAATCCGGTTGCACAGCGTCTCGGCCTCCTCCAGATAATGGGTGGTCAGCACGATGGTATGGCCTTCGCCATTGAGCCGCTGGATAAACGCCCACAGGGTCTGGCGCAAGGCGACATCCACGCCTGCCGTCGGCTCGTCCAGCACAATGACCGGCGGTTTGTGCACCAGTGCCTGTGCCACCATCACCCGCCGCTTCATGCCGCCAGAAAGCGCCCGCATATTGGCATCCGCCTTGCTGGCCAGGCCAAGCTGCTCCAGCAGCTCATCTATCCAGGCATGGTTGCGGCGCAGGCCAAAATAGCCAGACTGGAACTGCAGGGTCTCGCGCACGGTAAAGAAAGGGTCAAAGGTCAGCTCCTGCGGCACGATGCCGACCTTGCGGCGCGCCGCCCGGTAGTCGCGCTGCACATCGCTGCCCAGCACCTCGGCCGTGCCACTGTCGGCCTGGGTCAGGCCGCCCAGCACCGAAATCAGGGTGGTCTTGCCGGCACCATTGGGGCCCAGCAGGGCAAAGAACTCGCCCTCGCGCACCTCAAGGTCTATCCCCTTGAGGGCTTCAAGCTCCCCAAAGCGCTTCTTGACGGCAGAAAAGCGGATAGCTACAGACATGGCGATAAAAGGCGGAAAGCGTGAATTCTACCCGAGCCGGGCGAGGAGCAAACCAAGATTACGCAGGACGGCCCCAAGCCGCCTGCGACAGGCGCACTCAGGGGGCGGGCAGCAAGGGGGCTGCCTCAGGTTCGGCAGCGGCGTGCTCGGCGGCCAGCGGCTCTGCCATGGCCGCCGGCTGCGGCGCAGGCGTCGGCACGGTCTCAGCTGGCTGTTGCTCTGGCGCTGCAGGTGCTGCAGGTGCTGCGGGATTGGCAGGTGCCGGCTCAGCCGGTTCAGTCTCTTCTGCCTCACCCAGCGGCAAGGGTTGGGCCGGTGCACCATCCCAGACAAGGTTGTAGCGGCGCTGCAGATAGCTGTCGCGCACAAAACCGTACTCGTCACCAAACGAGGCCGATTCGATCAGGGCATCAGCCGGCAGCAGGGTGGCGCGGGTATCCACCAGCTTGAGCAGGTTCAGCCCCAGGCTGGTGTCGTCATCATGCAGGGCGCGCATGGGGTTGAGGGCATAGCTGCCCACCCAGTCGCTGCTGTCACGCAAGGTCTTGGGGCCGAGGAACGGCATCACGATATAGGGGCCGGACGGCACGCCCCAGGCACCCAGCACCTGGCCAAAGTCTTCATCATGCTTGGGCAGGCCAGCCGGCGTGGCGATATCGATCAGGCCAAACAGGCCCAGGGTGGAGTTGAACACCACCCGGCCACCGTCGCTGACCGCCTCACGCCACTTGCCCTGCAGCAGGTTGGACGTGCCGATATAGATATCTTCCAGATTGCCGAAGAAATTACTCACCCCCGCCCGCACCGGCTTGGGCGTGATCGCCACATAGCCCTGCGCCACCGGCTTGAGCACCGCCTTGTCCACGGCACTATTGAAGGCGTAGACCTTACGGTTCACCGGCTCCAGCGGATCATAATGATTGGCGGGCGTAGCACAGGCCACCAGCAGCAGCGGGCTGAGCAGCAAGGTGTAGGGGTGGCGCATAAAAACTCCGTAGCCGTTTAGACTGAAGCATAGAGCCTGTCCCGAACAATTTCGCGGACGAAACAGTTCACGGACAGGCTCCAGGCAATCAGCAACGGCGCCCGTAGGCGCCGATGCTGTTGGGTAGACACTAGGGCATCAGCCCTGCACGCTGGGCAGGAACGCCTCAACGCCATACAAGGCGGCAAGGCTGGTGAGGTTGGCGGGCGGCTGCGACAAGGCAATCCGCCTACCCTGCGCCAGCGCATCACGCTGCCAGTGCAGCAGAAGGCTGATAGCGGTGGAATCAATCTCGCTGACCTCAGACAGATCAATCAGCAATTCCGGCGCCGACAACCTGGCGGCCACCTCGGCCTGCACCCGGCAGATCGAATCCAGCGTCAGCGCACCGCTGAGCTTGACGGTCTCAGCCATGATTACTTGGCCGGCGCCTTGGCCGACTGGGCCGCATTGCGGTCAGCCAGTGCCTTTACCAGGCCGTCGATACCATCCTTCTGGATGGTCTGGGTGAAGCTGGTACGGTAGTTGGTCACCAGGCTCACGCCTTCGACGGTCACGTCATAGACCTTCCAGTCGCTGCCGGTCTTGCCCAGACGGTAATCGATGGGAAAAGGCTGGCCGCTGGCAGCCGACACTTCAGTACGCACGATCACATCGGTATCGGTATCGGCCATCTTGACCGGCTTCACGTCAATACCTTGCAGCTTGTTCACACCGATGGCGGTAGAGTAGGTACGCACCAGCAGGGTACGGAACTCCCGCGACAGGGCGGCCTGCTGCTCGGGGGTGGCCTGTTTCCAGTATTTGCCCACGGCCAGCGAGGTCAGCCGGTTGAAGTCGAAGCTGGGCAGCACCTTGGCTTCCACCAGCTCGCGGAAGCGCTTGTCGGCCGGAGTCAGGTTTTCCTTCTTGATCACCTCCAGCACATCCTTGCTGGTGGTGCGCACCAGTTGCTCGGGCGCGGGTACATCGGCGGCAGCGGTCAGGCCGGCCACCAGCATCATGAAAGCAAAAAATTTACGCATTGTCGTCGTGTCCTGTTATGGGGCGGGTTGTGCCTGAGAGGGATTCTCCGCAGCCTTGCTGAACATGAACTGACTGATCAGTTTCTCCAGCACGACAGCAGACGAAGTCAGGGTGATTCGATCGCCAGACTTCAACATGGTTTCATCTCCGCCAGCTTCAAGCCCTATGTACTGATCGCCCAGTATGCCCGAGGTGAGAATTTCGGCCGAAGTATCGCGGCTGAACTGATAGCCCTGCTCGATATCAAGGTCCACCACGGCACGGTAGGTGGTGGAATCCAGATGGATACCGGCCACCCGGCCCACCAGCACGCCTGCGCTCTTGATGGGCGCACGGGCCTTCAGGCCACCGATATTGTCGAAGGCAGCCGTCACCCGGTAGGTAGGCTTGGTGCCCCCGTTGGAAACGTTGCTGACACGCAACGCCAGGAAGGCCAGCGCGGCCACGCCCAGTATTACAAACAGGCCGACCCAGAAATCATAAACGCGGCGATTCATCAAATACCCCTAAACATGAATGCGGTCAGGATGAAATCCAGACCCAGAATAACCAGCGAAGAAGTCACCACCGTGCGAGTGGTCGCACCGGATACCCCTTCCGCAGTGGGCGGGGCATCAAAGCCCTCGAACACCGCAATGATCGAAACCGCCACGCCGAACACCACGCTCTTGACGAGGCCATTGCCCACGTCGTTGAACAGATCGACCTGGGCCTGCATCTGCGACCAGAACGTCCCGGCATCGACGCCGATCAGCATCACGCCGACCACGTAACCGCCCAGAATGCCCATGGCCGAGAACAATGCAGCCAGGATGGGCATGGACAGCACGCCCGCCCAGAAACGCGGCGCCACCACTCGGGCCACCGGGTTCACGGCCATCATCTCCATGGCGGCCAGCTGCTCGGTTGCCTTCATCATGCCGATTTCGGCCGTAATGGCAGAACCCGCCCGGCTGGCAAACAACAGACCCGCCACCACCGGCCCAAGTTCACGCAACAGGCTCAGGGACACCAGCACGCCCAGCGCCTCTGATGCACCAAAGCGCACCAGGGTGTCGTAGCCCTGCAGGCCCAACACCATGCCCACGAACAGGCCCGATACCAGAATGATGACCAGCGACAGCACGCCGGTAAAAAACACTTCGCGGATAACCAGCCCGGGCCGGCGGAAGGAGGTGCCGGAATGCCACAGCACCGCCATCAGGAAACGGAACCCGAAACCCAGCTTCTCCATCGTGTTGACGACAGGCTCACCCAGACGGCGCACCCGCTTTTCCAGCCAATCAAGCACGGCGCACTCCCATCAGTTCATCGGTATACGGCTTGGCCGGGTATTGGAAAGGCACGGGGCCATCGGGCAGGCCATCAACGAACTGATGCACATAGGGCTCAGCCGAAGCCGTGATCTCGGCTGGCGTACCTTCAGCCACAATCTTGCCATCGGACACAAAGTAGACGTAGTCGACTATGCGCAGCGACTCCTGCACCGAATGCGTCACCATGATGGAGGTGGCGCCCAGTGCATCATTGAGATCGCGTATCAGCTTGCCTATCACCCCCAGCGAAATGGGGTCGAGACCGGCAAACGGCTCGTCGTACAGCATCAGCACTGGGTCCAGCGCAATAGCGCGGGCCAGCGCCACCCGGCGGGCCATGCCGCCAGACAGCTCCGACGGCATCAGCTTGGCAGCGCCACGCAGGCCCACCGCATTGAGCTTCATCAGCACCAGGTCCCGTATCATCGACTCAGGCAGCTCGGTATGCTCACGCATCTGGAAAGCCACGTTGTCGAACACCGACATATCGGTGAACAGGGCGCCGAACTGGAACAGCATGCCCATCTTGCGGCGCAAGTGGTACAGCCCATCGCTGTCGAGCTCATGGACCACGCGACCAGCGACCCGGACCTCGCCCTTGGAAGGCTTGATCTGGCCGCCAATAAGGCGCAGCAGGGTGGTTTTGCCGCAGCCGGAACCACCCATGATGGCGACCACCTTACCCTTGGGTATCGTGAGGCTGATACCTTTAAGTATGGTACGGCGGTCGTAGGAAAATGTTACGTTGTCGATGTCGACAAGCGAGTCGGCGGGCACGTCGGGGGAGCTCAAGGGCATTGGGGGATTCATAATTCTAAAGTAAGCCAGCCTCCGACAACAATTTTCATGCCGGGCTCATGTTGCAATGCAACAACATGGCCTTTCGTGGCAGGCACCAAACAGGTGCACCCAATCCGCAATGAAATACTTCAACAGCCCCATGGCCGGGTGCTAGGATTGTCGAAACTTCGACGCCCCTGCGCGCATTGGGAACGCTGAATGGATATTGCCAAGCCCGGCCTCCTGCTGGTGGATGACGACCCACTGATACGCGACACCCTGGGCTTTGTGCTCGGCGAAACCTTCGAAGTCCGCAGCGCTGCCAGCCGGCCTGAAGCGGTCGCGCTCGCCAGCTCGGTCGAGTTCCGTCCTGCCATCGCCCTGGTCGATCTGGGCCTGCCGCCCTCCCCCCACCAACCCGACGAAGGCTTTCGCCTGATCGTCGAACTGGCCGCCCTGGTGCCCGCCATCAAGATACTGGCGCTCAGCGGCCAGACCAGTGAACACAACGCCCGCCATGCCCGCACCCTGGGCGCCATCGATTTCATCGCCAAGCCCGCCAGCCCGGATCATATCCTGGCCGCCCTGACCCGCGCCCTGAACTGGCGCGCCGCCGAAGTCACCCTGGCGCCGCAGCTGCAGGTCGCCGGCCTGATAGGCCAGAGCCCGTCCATGGAGCGGCTCAAGCGGCAGATACACCAGTTTGCCAACTCCCCCTTCCCGGTACTGGTCACCGGCGAATCCGGCTCCGGCAAGGAAGGCGTGGCGCGGGCGCTGCACGCCGCCTCCCGCCGCAGCGAGCATCCCTACCTGGCCCTCAACTGCGCAGCCCTGGCCGAGAACCTGATCGAAGCCACCCTGTTCGGCCATGCCAAGGGGGCCTACACCGGCGCCACCACGGCCCGTGCGGGCTATTTCGAGGAAGTCGGCGAGGGCACCCTGTTCCTGGACGAGATAGGCGAGCTGCCCCTGGGCCTGCAGGCCAAGCTGCTGCGCGTACTGGAGAACGGCGAGTTCCAGCGCCTGGGCGAAACCCAGACCCGTGTCAGCCAAGCCAGGGTGGTAGCGGCCACCAATCGTGATCTGCGCAAGCAGTCGCGCAGCGGCGAATTCCGCGCCGACCTCTATCACCGGCTGTCGGTACTGGCCATAGACACACCGCCACTGCGGGAACTGGGCGACGACCGCAGCCTGTTGCTGGAACACTTCCTGCGCCTGTACGCCCAACAACTGGCTGTCGCCCCCTTCCAGCTCGACGCCGAGGCCAGGCAGGCCTGGTTGCGTTACCGCTTTCCCGGCAATGTACGGGAACTGCGCAACATCACCATACGGCTGCTGGCAAAACACCCTGGCGGGCTGATAGACAAGGCCACGCTGGCCGACGAGTTCGACAGCGAACAGATGGACGCCGAGACAGCGACCACGCAACCCGATCTGGCCGCCGCCATCCAGCTGCTGCGCAACCAGCCCGACTTCAACCTGGATGACTGGCTGGCAGCCTGGGAGCAAAGCTGCATCGCCGCCGCCCTGCAGTTGGCAGACGGCAATATGAGCCAGGCCGCCCGCCTGCTGGGCGTCAACCGAACCACCCTGTACAGCCGGCTCGATAGCCAGCGGAAGGTAAGCTAGCCATGTACCTGGAGCACTACGGCCTGACCGAGCCGCCATTCCGCATCACCCCCCACACCGAGTTCTTCTACCAGGGCGCCAACCGTGGCGCCACGCTGGAAGCCCTGCAATACGCCATTCTGCATGGCGAGGGCCTGGTCAAGGTCACCGGCGAGGTCGGCGCAGGCAAGACCATGCTGTGCCGGGTACTGATGGAGCGGCTGCCCGCCAATATCGACACCGTCTACCTGGCCAACCCCAGCCTGAGCAAGGACGAAATCCTGCTGGCCATCGCCGACGACCTGCACCTGGACCTGAACACGGCCCGCGCCAAGGTACTGATACGCGCCCTGCAGGAAGCCCTGATCGCCCGCTATGCCGAAGGCCGCCAGGTGGTGGTGCTGATAGACGAGGCTCACGCCATGCCGGAGGAAAGCCTGGAAGAAGTCAGGCTGCTGTCCAACCTGGAGCACGGCCACCACAAGCTGATGCAGATCGTCCTGTTCGGCCAGCCCGAACTGAACGACAAGCTGGCCGCCCAGCATATGCGGCAACTACGTGAACGCATCACCCACGGCTTCGAGCTGGCCCCCCTGCGCCAGACCGATGTCGGCGACTACCTGATGTTCCGGCTACGCGCCGCCGGCTACAAAGGCCCAGACATCTTCACCACCAAGGCGGTGCAGTTGATCTCGGCCGAATCAGAAGGCCTGACCCGCCGCATCAACATCCTGGCAGACAAGGCCCTGATCGCTTCGTTTGCCGCAGGCCGCCACCAGGTAGACCAGGCCGAAGCCCGCGCCGCCATCAAGGACAGCGGCTTCCGCCACCGCCGGCCCCTGCGCTTGGGCTGGCCGCTGGCCAGCACCGGACTGGTCAGCCTGGGCCTGATCGCTGGCGCTACCGGCGGCCATTGGCTTACCCCCCAGGCAGCGCCGCCCGCCCACACCGCCACCCCGGCAGCCCAGATCCACCCCGAGCCAGCCATCACGCCAGCCACCGCCGTACCCGCCCAGTTGCCGGCCAGCCAGCCAGCCACGGCCGATGCGCTGTTCGACACCCGGCTGGCACAAAGCCGCAGCGTACTGAACCAGCAAGCAGCAGGCACCTACACCATCCTGCTATCGGTCACCCCCAGGCAGCGCCGGGCCGAGCTGGCCGATTTCCTGGGGCTGGCCGCACGCAAGCTGCCGGCAGACAGCCTGTACCTCTACCCCACCACCACCCGCGAAGGCACGCCGCACTACGGCCTGGCCTACGGCCTGTTTACCGACCAGCGCGCAGCCGCCCAGGCGCTGGCACAGCTACCGCCCAACCTGCAGCGCAACCAACCGATACTGCGCACCGTAGGTGGCATACGCGAAGAAATGTGGAAACAGCAATAAATCTTATAAATCAGCCATTTCCAAGCTAAAGCTAAAGTACAGGTATAGAATCAGAGCAAATGCCCTACCACGCCATGAGCCGCCACCGTCTACTCCTACTCGCCCCGCTGCTTGCCGTCGGTTGCGCCACCCAACCCATGCAGGTGGAACAGGGCCGCCATGTCGCCGCCCCCGCTGCCACACCCGCCGGCCTGCCGCAGCTGGTGGAGCGCCCGGCCTTCCTGCCCAAGCCCAGCGCCCAGAGCCGCAGCGACACCTACAGCGTGGTGGTGAACAATGTCCCGGTACGCGACCTGATGTTCGCCCTGGCCCGCGACGCCAAGCTCAATGTGGACGTACACCCGCTGATCACCGGCACGGTCACTGTCAATGCACTTAACCAGACCCTGCCGCAGATACTGGACCGCATCTCGCGCCAGATAGACATGCGCTACACCCTGGAAAACGGTGTACTGTCGGTAGTGCCGGACCGTCCCTATGTCAAGACCTACACGGTGGACTACGTCAACACCGCCCGCACGGCCACCGGCAAGGTGGTGATCGCCACCTCGGTAGCCTCAACCGGCGGCGCATCTGGCGGAGGTGGCAGCAACAGCTCCAGCACCGAAATCACCAACCTCTCCGAGAACAAGTTCTGGGAGCGGCTGGAAGCCAATATCCGCAGCCTGCTGACCTCCACTCGGCGCGTCACCGAAGGCGAGAAGGTTGAACGCGAAGCCCTGGCCAGCAAGGACGAATCGCTGCGCCAAAGCGAACTGAGCCAGCAGCGCAAGGCCACCGAGCGGAACGAGAAGCTCGAGGCCGCCAAGATCGCCGTGCAGGCAGGCCCCGGCGCCGGCGATGTACTGGAAAAGCTGACGGCATCCCCCGCCGCCGCCTCGCCCGGTGGCAGCGACGATAGCGCGGACGACGTCTTTATCCACCCCGAAACCGGTGTCATCACCGTCAACGCCAGTAGCCGAGAGCATGCCAAGGTGCAGGAATACCTGGATCGCGTCACCGCTGGCGCCCGTCGGCAGGTGCTGATCGAAGCCACCATCGTCGAAGTGACACTGGGCGACCAATACCAGGCCGGCATAGACTGGAGCGTGCTGAAGAATCAGGAGAACCGGCTCAACTTCAACCAGAACCTGACCGGCTCCAACCCACTGACATCGGCCTACGACAAGGTCAAGTCCATCACCGGCCCGCTGTCCATCCTGTCCTATACCAATACCGCCAGCAGCCTGTTCAAGGGGGCAGACTTCAACGTCACCATCAAGGCCCTGGAGCAGTTCGGCAAGACCAAGGTACTCTCCAGCCCCAAGATCATGGCCTTGAACAACCAGACGGCCGTGCTCAAGGTAGTGGACGAAAAAGTCTACTTTCAGCTGACCTACACCCCACCTCAGACCAACGAAAACGGCACCACCACCGCAGCCACCTACACCAGCGATATCAAAACCGTACCGGTGGGCATGGTCATGAGCGTCACACCGCAGATATCGGCGCAGGACATGGTCTCGCTCAATGTGCGGCCCACCATCTCCCGCATCAC
>Ga0075156_10002159_pt1 | contig 10850 bp, 9 predicted proteins | sample JI81AbrownDNA_FD_70966 | JGI IMG/M metagenome (GOLD analysis project Ga0075156, IMG submission 70966) | Wastewater effluent complex algal communities from Wisconsin, to seasonally profile nutrient transformation and Carbon sequestration -... | ecosystem: Engineered > WWTP > Effluent > Algae...
GAAAGAAATGCGTCTGAATGGGATGCAGTGTAATTGCCGACGATCAGGATCAAAATCACCTGAAGTGTAACGGGCGTCCACATGCGCACACGGAAGACATGCTTGATCTTTTGCCAAAGCATGTTGCCATTACGCACATCACGAACGGCGTTCCTGATCTTTTGTCGAACAAAAATGAATAAATTCCACATGCTTAATCTCCTTGATACAAGCGAGTAGCTTCAGTCTGTACAGGTTTTAGACCAAAGCCAATACCGCCTACGATGGATTCGATGATGCGCTTCTCGCTTAGATCATCACGCTGAATTTCACTCACGATCTGGCCGCGAGACATGACCACGACGCGATCGCATAAACCAGTCAATTCGATCGGGTCGCTTGATTTAACAATGACCGCTGTGCCTTCCGCAGCTTTGGTACGCAGCGCTTCATAGATATCGAGGCGCGCTCCTGCATCCACACCCTGGGTCGGCTCATATGCAAGGATGACATTCACAGTCTCTTTCAAGTGGGTGCGGGTCAGCGCGACTTTTTGCTGGTTGCCTCCCGACAGGAACTGCACAGGCTGCTCAAGCGAGGGAGTACGAACTTTCAAACTCCTGACCATTTCGGTAACGGTTTTCTTTTCACTGGAACGATTAACCCAGCCCAGGCGGCTGAACTTATCCAGCACCTGAATAGTGGAGTTGTTGCGAACACCCAATACTGGAAATAACGACTCACGCTTGCGGTCACCTGCCAGCAGCAAGATACCGGCATTAATCGCATCTGACGGTGTAATCAGAGATAACTCACTGCCATCGCACATCACCAACCCAGCCTTGGGCGGGATCTGACCCGATAAGCATTTGAAAAATTCGCTTTGTCCGTTGCCTTCCGCTCCAGCCAGACCGAGAATCTCTCCCCGCCGCACGGTAATGTTGATCGGCCCAAACTGGGGGCCTTGAAAGCCGGTTAACATTAATATGCTTTCGTGCTCGGTTCCTTCATCCAATTTTGGCGGGAATGCCGATTGGAAGGAGCGACCGATCATCAACGAAACCAGTTCTTCTTCAGACATACCCTTCGCATCGTATGTCCCCTGACCTCGCCCATCCCGTAGGACAGTAGCTCGGTCTGCCACAGTGAGGACTTCGGGCAACCGATGACTGACGTAAATAACACCTACACCACGGTCCGCACAGGCGCGAATGGTGCGGTGCAAAATTTCCACTTCATCTGGTCCAAGCGCTGTTGTCGGCTCATCTAATAACAGAACCTTGGGATTTCCAATCAGTGCCTTAACAACCTCAAATAATTGACGCTGCGCCTGGGTGAGGTACCCTGTGGGCGCATCGGGAAATAAGTCCAATTCGTATTCTGCCAGAATGTCACGCGCCCACTTCTTCATACGCCAATAGACTGGGCGTTGTTTGGGGGGAGTGGCTAGAAATAAATTTTCTTTAACCGATAACATTGCAACTTGCGAATTATCTTGATATGCCATTCCCAGGCCCAGGCGTCGCGCCTGGGCAGGAGAATCTTTGCGTAAGCGACGGTTCCCGATCAGGACAACGCCCTGATCGGGTTCCACAAACCCGCTGGCAACTCCAAGGAGAGTTGATTTACCCGAGCCGTTCTCACCAACGACTGCATGGATCTCACCTGCGCGACAATCCAAACTTACATCGGATAAGGCGTGAACAGTGCCGAATTGTTTGGAGATATGTTGAAGTTCAAGGACTAATTGATGTTCGGGCATACCAGACTTTTCCTTGGAGTTGTTATACGTCAGCGGTTAATTAATTACCCATCAACTTGAAGATCGGGATAGGAATGAGCGAGGACAATGAAGCCTGCTGTGGCATATCAGGATTACAGGTGGTAGCGTCCACCTGGCGCAACACGGTCGGGACGATGATGCCATCCGTAGAAAGTTCATAACCCTTGAGCTTCATCATTGCAGCGGTGAGGGCAATACGCGACTGGTAGTTGCCGCCGGATCCGTAGAAAATTTTGAAGTTCGGGTTGTTGATCTTCTTCCATTCACAGAACATATCCACTTCATCGGTGCGGAGGGTCAATGTGATATCGAGAGGAAGGCCTGCGGCTTCGTAAGCACGGACGCCGCCGAGGAAGGAGTCTGCTGCTTCGTAGCTAAAACCTTTGATGTCTGGGTCACTACTAATGAAGCCGGAAACTGCTTCGAGAGTGCCTTGCTGGGTCCAGCTTGTGTCAGCGCGACCGACGAGGGTCAAATCTGCGCTCAGAACAGGCTCCTCACAAGATTGCCAGTATGCAGAAAGCGGGTTACCCGGAGTTCCACCCAGGAAAGCGACCTTGCCAGTACCAACTTCCTTGTTCAAGGTTTCGCCGAACAATTGACCAAGCTTGCAAACGTCTTCCGCAACAAACGTGGGATAGTCCTTGCCGGGTTCGCCGATCTTGCCATAGGAGTGTGAAATGGTGACAATGCCTTGGGCAGTTGCTTCACGCACGGCAGGGAGCAACGCTTCGCCAGCATCCGGGAAGAAGATGATCACATCCACTTGCTGTGCAACGAGGCTTTTGTAATCGGAAATGGATTTCTGAGTGTCTCCGCCAGCAGTAATGTAAATGATCTTGCCGATCTCAGGATATGTCAGTGCTTGAAGCACGAATTCCATATGGGTCATCTGACGCCAGAAATTCTCGCCAAAACCATCTGCCAACGCAACAGTGATAGGCCCGCCAGTGCCGGTGTCACAGATCTTGTCTGTGTAGCACTTGACGGCTAGATCCTGCATGGCCTGATCGACAGGAAGACCTGCACGATAGAATGCAGCTTGGGCAACTTCTGGAACGCCATCCGGAGTACCAACGGCTTTGGTCAGAATAGCGGGATCTGCATCGTAGCGTTCGCCGTACTCGTTAGCACCATCAATACCGGAATTATCGCCCGTTACCGCTTCTGTTGCAGCAGGAGCCTCGGTTGCAGCAGGGGCGCTTGTGGCCGCTGCTTCTGTTGCGGCAGGAGCCCCGCCACCACAGGCTGTCAATATCAACGTCAACACAACGATTAAATTAATCTTGAGCAGGTGTTTCATTTTTTCTCCTAAGGCATTAAATATCTAGCTTATTAAAGGCATCTCTTCGATGGGGTTTGCTTCAGTTCTTCATTTGGACATAGGCTCTCCTTGAACTTCGGATTCGCTAGTTTGTAACGGGGAATCATCAAGCCTGCCCATATTTCGAAGCAGATTCTCGATCAAAGTGATGATGCGGTCTCCTGAGATCACCATCCCGCCAATAATTGCAATTCCAAAAACAAGGAATTGCAATGAGGTGGGCAGTCCTAATACTCGAAGCATTTGGCTCAACAGAGTAAGGAAGAATGCTGATGCCCAGGTGGAAGCCGCACTGGCTAACCCGCCAGAGAGGGAAGCCCCTCCGATCACCACGGTAGCAATCGGTCCTAACAAATAGGGAACGCCTAATACGAGACTGGGGCTTTGCAAAAAACCTGCCAGCAAAATACCGCTTAATCCGTAGAGGAATGCGGCGCTCATATAAGCCAGAATGACATAACCATTCACCTGGAGACCAAGGATCCACGCGGCAGTTGGGTTCGCGCCCACAGATTGGAATTTCCGTCCTACTTCGGTATAGCGAAAAAGAAGGATCAAAAGAATCGAAATACCAATGGCAGTCCATTCCACATTGTTCAATCCAAGCAATGGCGCGGTGATCCAGGCTGAAAAACTGGCGGGCACAGCAGACTCATGCGCAACCTTTTCAGAGTAGGACAACATCGCACCATTCACAATTTGCCCAACCGCCAATGTGACGATCAAAGGATTCAGCTTCAACACACCAACCAACACTCCAGAAACCAGGCCGATCAGCAGTGAAACCCCCAGCGCAGCAGCTAGTGCAATCGGCATTTTCTCATCAACCTTTCCAGCAATACCGACTGTCATCAATGCTGCCAGAGTCATAATGCCTGGAGTGGAAAGATCAATACCGCCTGTCATCACGACCAGCATTTGTCCAAGGGCGGTCAATGCCAAAAAGGAGGTTAGCGGTAGAACCGCAGTGAAGGATGTGCGTGTCAACGTATCTGGTGCGATCCATAAAGCGGTTATGAGTAGCAATGCAATCGCGATCCAAACCGACAGATAGCGGGATGAAATAACAATCGAGGTAAGAAGCGGATTTTGAGTCTTTTTCTTCATCTTTAAATTCCTATATCACTGGTAGTTTGAAACCAGATTTGGATATCACGTAATCACGCGCCTCATACGCTTTAAGCATCAGTTGGTCTACATCTACATTCAGCAGCTTTCCTTCGCGCTTCAGAGCCTTACCAGCCACGAAAACCGTATCCACATTGCTAGTGTCCATGCCCCACGTAACCGCGCTGACGGGGTCATTAACGGGCAGAATGTTCGGACGGTCCGTGCGGAGCATAATGATGTCAGCCTGTTTACCCGGTGTGAGTGTGCCGGTTTTATCGAGCAGTCCATTGGCGCGAGCGCCTTCGATCGTGGCAAATTCCAGGACTTCACGCGCAGTTAGGAACGCAGGAGCACTTTTGCGCGCCAGTTTTCTTTCAAAGGACAATCCCTTTTGCAGTGAGTTGACCGCGCGCATTTGGGTAAACATATCGTTTGGCATGTTGGTTTCCGCATCCACGCTTAGGCTGGGGCGCAAGCCGCGATCCAACAGGCGTTGAATCGGGGGCAAACCGTGCCCCATCATCATTTCAGTTGGGGCAGAGAGTGAAATGGTTCCACCACTATCAGCGATCATTTGGATTTCGTCATCGCTCAATGTCGTGCAATGGATATATGTCGTGTCATCCTTAAGCAAACCTGCCTTGCCCATTTCACCTAGTTTTCCAAGTTTGCCAGCCGTCCCCACGCCAACATGGACAGTAATACGTACATCAAGTTCACGCGCCAAATTCCATTGCGCTTTTGCTGTTTCAAACGGAGAGAACTCGGGTCCTTGCGGTGCAAGAGCAAAGGTCAATAATTGATCTTTCGATGAAAAATATTGCTTGGCAACTTCCCGTACCCATGCGTCCTGATTGTGATCTGGGTTTTTCCAGGATGGATACCCGTACGCAAAGACAGCCCGCATACCTGATTCTTGCAATGCCTTAATCACAGCATCCGCATGTTCGCGCGTGGCTTGAATGTGCGACCAATCCAGGATCGTTGTGATACCCGCATCAATTGCGCCGTATAAGCCAACAAGATTTCCAACATAGGCATCTTCAGGGCGAAAGGCAGGAGCGAGTGTATTCAAGACCAACGAACGATAACCCGCTTCACCTTCCAACGGGACATCTGTTGCAATGTTTCGGAGAATCCCCTCCCAAACGTGGCGATGTGAATCCACGAAGCCGGGCATGACGATCATGTCCGAAGCGTCTATCACCTCTGCACCTTCTACGTTCAGGTTCGGAGCAACCGCCGCGATCTTTGCACCATCGATCAGTACATCTGCCTGATGAAAGTTGCCGACCTTTTTATCAAGGGTCAACACAATACCGTTTTTAAGAAGAGTTTTATCTGCCATATTTGTCTCAGGAGGAATATTTTTCCCAATCGCGTTCAAAACGAAATACTTCTTTTGCAGGCGGCAAAGGCGCCTGAGTTTCGATCCAACGCACGGGATCAGCGCCTACATTCTCAAAACTGTGAATACAGCCCACACCTGTCCAAATCACATCGCCAGCGCCAAGGTCATAAACCTGTCCATCAGCAATTGCTTTTACACGACCCCTGACAATGAAATACGATTCTTCAAAAGTGTGGTCATGCAAATCGATTTTCGCGCCGGGTAAATATTGGATCAGGAATAGGGATTGATGCACTGCGCCAAACGTACGGTCAACGAACATTTTGATGGCGACGCCAGTTGTTGGGTTGAAGCCTTCCATTTGCGAAGGTCCTCCGGGGACGGGAAGCATCGCCTCATCAAAATGACCGAGTTGACTGGTTCCGTTTTCTGGAGCTTTCCCCTCCGCTGATGCTTCTCCGCTGATGAAAAAAGTATCGCGACCGTAATCCTCTGTGCGCGGCTGAGGCGCTTGCATCTCCAACCAGCGGACGGGTTCGCCACTCACATTGCGAAAGGCATGCTTGACGCCCGTGCTAATCAACCCATAGTGACCTGCACTCAACGCATAAGCCTCGTCACCAATTTGCACAATTACATTGCCTTCCAAAATATAAAAACTCTCCTCAAACGAATGGACATGCATCTCAATTTTTCCATTTACATCGAGAGTGCAAATCCCGGTCCCCATGTGGACGGAGCCCATCACGCGTTCCACATAAGCGGCACGGCGAAACCCTACACTGTGGCTTTGATACAGTGTAGGCGTTTGAGCAGAGGAAGGATTTATTTTGGAGACAGAATGCATTGGCTTACTTCATCATTCTTCCGCCGTCAACACGCAGGTTGACGCCAGTGATGCCACGATTTTCCAAAAGGAAGACAGCGGCATGAGTCACATCTTCGATCGTGACAAGCCTGCCAAGGGCAGTGCGCGAGGTAAGGTTGTCGATCACTTCTTTTGGCTTTGCTGCCCACACAGGTGAGTCACCAACTTGCCCAGGGTGAATTGCATTGGCACGAATCGGCGAAAGTTCGATCGCCAGTGAGTTAATTAATGTAGAGACGCCGCCATTCACCGTGGTGATGGTCGTAGAACCGGGGTATGGTTGATTACGCGCCAGGCCGCCATAGATCAAGATGGACGAATCATCGTTCATCTTGGATGAAAGCACATGTATACATTCGGTGTATCCGACTAATTTCAGCGTAACCAACTTGATCGCTTCGTCAATGTTGTATTCACGGACTTTGTTCTCATCGCGGTGAAGAGCTACCAGCGCAAGATGAAGCACATCGTCCACGCCTGCAAGCGCGGCGGCGATTTGATGCGGTTGTGATAAATCCACGGCGATGCCAACGCAATCACCACCGACTTCTTTCGCGGTTGCTTGCGCGCGTCCCAAGTCACGGCTGGTGACGATGACATGATGTCCTTTATTGGCATAATGTTGCGCGAGGTCTTTGCCAAGCTCGCATGTGCCGCCAACAACAACGACAGTTCCTTTAGTCATGGTGATGATCTCCTTCATGTTTATGCAGTTTTTCTTCGAGATAATTCCAATCGCGGCGGAAGCGATACGAATGGCGGCGCGGCGGCTGCGGGGCTTGCGTCTCCAGCCAGCGCACAATTCCATCGGTGGCGTTGCGGAATTCATGCACGCAGCCCACACCTGCCCATGCGCAATCACCGGGTTTGAGGTGATATTTCACGCCGTCAAACCAGCCATACACTTCGCCTTCCAAAATCAAATACGTTTCTTCGAGCGGATGATCGTGAGCGCCCGCCACGCCTGCGGGTTCGTATTGCACCATGAACATGGTGGCGAGTTGTGCGCCGAGGTCACTATCCACCATCATTTTGACGGTGATACCGCTATACACGAGTAATGCTGTGCGCATACTGGCAGAAAGGGCAAGCTTGTCCTGCGTTTGCATACCCGCTTGCATATTTTCAGGAGAGATGTGACCAAAGGAACGCGTACGCGGGTCGCGGGCATCTACAGGAATCGGATCAACCTTCGGGAGAGCTGCCACCGGATAAATATCACCTTCGCCATCCAAGCGGGGTTGCGGAGCGAGCATCTCTGCCCAACGCACACGAGTCTTTCCATCGTTGCGAAAGGAGTGCGCAGAAGACACATGGATCACGCCATAATCGCCAGGCCCAAGAGCGTATGTTCCATCACCCGTTTCGCAAATGAGTTCACCTTCGAGAATATAAATCTGCTCTTCGAACGTATGTACATGTGCGCCGATGGTTCCGCCCGCGTTGAGTTCGCAGACGCTGAACTCCTGATGCACAGAACCATTCGGTCCATCCACGATGCACCAGCGGCGAAAGCCATTGCTGATCTTTTCAAATGGTTTGGGAACTTTGAACTCTTCCTGATTGGCAGTACGAACGATGTGTCGGGACGACATACGCTTCTCTCCTCTGATTATTTGGTTTTCATTCATTTACATTGCGTGCAAATGTCGAGTATCTTCACTTGCGTGGAACTTAACTTAGTAGCTGCAAAGGCTCTTCTACAAAATCAGCCAGGGTTTGAATGAATTGAGCGCCGCGAGCGCCATCCACAGCGCGATGATCACAAGAGAGGCTAAAAGTAATCATCGGTTGGACAGCAGGCTGCCCGTTGACAGGCACGACTCTGTCCGCGATGCGACTGACAGCGAGAATGGCGGCTTGCGGCGGATTGACAATGGCATTGAAAGCATCCACACCATACATACCGAGATTGCTAATAGTGAAGGTTCCGCCACTCAAGTCATCGGGAGAGAGTTTACCTGCCTGCGCCCTGCTGACGATTTCTGCGCGGCGGGCGGCGATTTGTGAAAGGCTGAGTTGGTCTGCGTTATGAATGACTGGAACGAGCAAACCATCTTCAACAGCAATAGCGATTCCAATATTGATCTCTTGATTGAGCACAATGCTGTTGTTAATCCACGAACTGTTAAGGCGTGGATTTTGTTTCAACGCGACGGCAGTGACTTTTACGAGCAGGTCTGTAAACGTAATCTTCTCTTTTGAATTCTTCTGCGCTTTCAAACGCCATACAGATAACTGTGAAGCGTTGGCTTCACGCATCAAATAGAAGTGCGGAATGGTCGTCCATGCCTGAGTAAGACGGTCTGCCATGACGCGCCACATGCGCGAAGTAGGAAGCTCAATCGCAGCAGAAGATTTTTGAGCAACTGGTGTTCGTTGAATTGGTGACTGAAGGTCAGCAGTGATGATCGCGCCGTTAGGACCAGTCCCTTGAATATCAGCTAGATCGATCCCATTTTCCTTCGCGATTCGCTTTGCCTTGGGCGACGCGAGAATACGTGAAGTTGCTGCGGGTTGGCTTTGCTGGTCGAGATATGCAAGCACATCTTCTTTACGAATCTGTCCGCCACTGGCAGGTTTTACCTGATTGATATCGATCTGATGTTCAGCAAGAAGACGCGCGGCAACAGGCGTGGCGGTCACAACTTTGGGTTGAGACTCTGCCTGCGGCGATGAAACAGGTGCGGGCTTGGCGGGAGGCGGCGGAGTTGCCGCTGTCTCTCCAGGGGCGAGGATAAGCGCGATCCGCTGCCCGACTGGAATCACATCCCCAGCCTGTGCTGTGATGCTTGAGAGGATTCCGCTGGCAGTCGCTTCGATCTCGACTGTTGCCTTGTCGGTTTCGATCTCCATCAACGGCTCGCCTTTGGTGACCGAATCGCCCGATGACTTGAGCCATTGGATCAGTGTGCCGGTTTCTTGTGCCATGCCCAATGCGGGCATGATGACATCTTTAGCCAAAGTCCATACTCCTTAGGGCAAGCCTGCGCCGCCGTAATCCACGCCGGTGTAATCAATGTTTTTGTGTGACTGAGTTTCGCGCGTTTCTGAAAGCGGACCGGTTGCGGTGTAGTATTTCTTGCCGACGACCATGAGTTGTTCGGCGGGGAAACGGGTAATGACTTCGCATCCGGTTTTGGTGACGACGAGTTGTTCCTCAATGCGGGCGGCAGACCAACCATCGGAAGCGGGCCAGTAGGTTTCGAGAGCGAAAACCATGCCTTCTTTAATTTCTTCGGGGCTGTCAAAAGAGACGAGGCGGCTAAAGACAGGCTTCTCCCAAATAGCAAGACCTACGCCGTGCCCATATTGAAGCGCGAATGCCATCTCTTCGTTTGCCACACCAAACTCTTCGGCTTTGGGCCACAACTTGACGACATCCGCAGTGGTGACGCCCGGTTTGATGGCGTCAATGGCGGCATCAAGATAATAGCGGCAGCGTTTGTACGCATCTACTTGAGATTGTGAAGCCGAGCCGACAGCAAGCGTGCGATAGTAACAAGTACGATAGCCCATGAAGCTATGCAGAATATCGAAGAAGGCTAGGTCGCCGGGACGAAGCAGACGATCGCTGAAGATGTGTGGATGTGGGCTGCAGCGTTCGCCTGAAATAGCGTTGACGCCTTCCACGTATTCGGAACCAAGGCTGTACAAAACCTGGTTAACCAACGCCACGCATTCGTTCTCTTTAATGCCAGGCTTCATAAAGCGATAGAGCTCATCGTAGGCAGCATCCACCATTGAGCAAGCTTGGGTAAGCAGCGTGATTTCATCTTCAGTTTTGATGACGCGCGCATCCTGCATGAGCTGCTGACCGTCTACAACGGTGATGCCTTCTTTTTGCAATGCGAAAAGAACAGGCAGTTCGATAACATCTACGCCTAATGGTTCTTTGGAAAGTCCACGCTCTTCCAATTCAATGCGGATCTTGCGGGCAACATCTTCTGCACGCTGTGCGCCGGGGGGCATGGCTCCGCGCAGGGTAGAGATGCCTGCACGGGAATTGCCTGGGCCAAGCCACGAACAATACAGGTCGTGATGTTTGGCGGCGATACCGAAATCCCAGTTGATGGGATCGGTATCCTGTGGGAGGAGGCAGAAACGTCCGAGCTTGTCGTTTGCCCAGGTGCCAATGGTAGTGTTGGTGATGTAGCGAATATTCGCCATGTCGAAACACAACAGAGCGCCGATGTTTGATTTCTTCAGTTCAACTTTTATACGTGTAAGACGTTCATGGCGCAGGCGGTCGAAGCGGACTCGTTCTTCCCAGTCAACGCCCATAGTTCCGAATGTTTTAATTGGCATGGCTCCTCCGAGTTTTGTTGTTTTACGATCTGTTACACAGAGATTTCGCCATTTCGAATACGCCATTGGCATTCGGGATGGTCAAATCTTCAAGAGCGGGTGAAAAGGGAATAGGAACGTTCATCGC
>Ga0075156_10002162_pt1 | contig 10839 bp, 11 predicted proteins | sample JI81AbrownDNA_FD_70966 | JGI IMG/M metagenome (GOLD analysis project Ga0075156, IMG submission 70966) | Wastewater effluent complex algal communities from Wisconsin, to seasonally profile nutrient transformation and Carbon sequestration -... | ecosystem: Engineered > WWTP > Effluent > Algae...
AGCGGCTCGATCTCCTGGAGCAGGGTCGCCGCCTCGCCCAGCCTGTCCTCCGGGATGCCGGTCTTCTTCGCCAGCTCGGCGCGGATCGCCGCCTCGACGGCCGCCTTGAGGTCCGTGGGGGTGGCCTTCGGGCAGGTGGTGCCGAGGTTCTCGCCGTAGGGGCCCACCACGCACTGCACGAACGGCAGGGCCGCGATCTCCTTGAGGGTCGGGTCGATCGCCTCCTTCGTGGCCGGGTCGGTGACGGAGCCCGATGCCGGAGACCAGACGACCTGCACCGAGGTGGTGTCGGTGGGCTTCCCCGCCAGGGCGGTCAGCAGGTTCTCGGCCGTCGTCGACTGGACGCCGGGAAGGGCGAAGGTGTTGTTGTACGTGCCGCCGTAGCCGATGGCGGCCACGGCGATCCCGCCGAGCAGCGCGAACCAGGCGATCAAGGCCACGATCGGGTGGTGCACTGCCCAACGGCTCATGGGCAGATAGTGCCCTAGGCGGACCCTCGCGACGACGGCCCCCACGCGATGTCTCTTGATGGCAGGCAATCTCGTCGTCAAGAATCTTGACGTAGCATGGCCGGATGGCCGATTCGCGCGTCCCCGGCAGCGGGGATCCCGACGAGGTCGACCGGATCGCTGCGGCCTGGCTGAACGAGCGTCCCGACCTCGACGTGTCCCCGCTGCAGGTGCTCTCACGGGTCAACCGGCTGGCCCGGCACCTCGACCTGGCCCGGCGGCAGGCCTTCGCGCAGCATGGGCTCGAGACCTGGGAGTTCGACGTGCTGGCGGCCCTTCGCCGCGCCGGTGCGCCCTACGCGCTCTCCCCCGGCCAGCTGGCCGGCGAGACCCTCGTCACCAGCGGCACCATGACCAACCGCCTCGACCGGCTCGAGAGCCGGGGGCTGCTGCGACGCGAGCCCGACCCGTCGGACCGCCGGGGCGTGCGGGTCGTCCTCACCGACGACGGCCGCACCGTGGTCGACGACGCGATGAGCGACCTCCTCGCCCGCGAGCACGCGCTGCTGTCCGTGCTCGATGCCGACGACCGGACGGCCCTGGCCGACCTGCTTCGCGTCCTGGTGCGCGCGTTCGGGGACTAGCGCCGGAAGAACCGCTCGATCCCGGCGAAGAGCCACTCGGCGTACTGCTGCTGGCCCTGGGACGACGTCATGCGCCGCGCGTCCGACGCATTGCGCATGTTGCCCACCTCGATCGTCGTCGTCGGCACGTTGCTCATGTTCAGGGTGGTCGTCGAGCCCGAGAGCATGAGCTGGCCGCGGATGTAGTTCGACGGCACCGCACCGGCCTGAGTCATCCCGGCGATCATCGCCTTGGCGAGCCGGCGGTCCACGGCCACGACGTCGTCGGTCCAGCCCTTGATGCGCGTCGGCGCCAGCGCGAAGAAGCCCTTGCTCCCCGACGACGCGCCGTCGGCGTGGATGCTGATCATCGCGTCGGCATCGAGGTCGTTGGCGAACGCCGCCCGATCCCAGACGCACGGCCCCCAGTCGTCGTACGAGTTGGTCGTGCGCGTCATCTCCACGCGTGCGCCCGCCGACTCGAGCAGGGCCTTGAGCCGCTTGGCGACCCGCCACGTGAAGGTGGCCTCGGGGAACCCCGAGTTGGTGGCCGTGCCGGACGTGTTGCAGCCCTTGACGATCGCGCCGTTGAAGATCGTCTGGCTCATCTGCTTGGCGAACCTGGGGTTGGAGTTGCCGAGCTGGTGACCGGGGTCGAGCACGATGAGCCGCCCGGCCAGCGGCCCCTCCTCAGCGGCTGTCACGACGGCAGCGGCGGTGCCTCCGGACGCGGCAGCCCCCGCGGCGCACAGCGCCAGCGCGATGCCCGCGGCAGCGATCCGCCGGATCACAGCGTCGCCAGCATGCGGTGGTTGCCCAGCGTGTTCGGCTTCACCCGCTCGAGGCCCAGGAACTCGGCCACCCCCTCGTCGTACGACTGCAGCAGCTGCGCGTAGACCGTCGGGTCGATCGGGGTGTCATCGATCTCGACGAAGCCGTGCGCCCGGAAGAAGTCGACCCTGAACGTCAGGCAGAACACCTTCTTGACCCCGATGTCGCGGGCGCGCTCCATCAGCGCGGCCAGCAGGACCGACCCGATCCCGCGGCCCACCTGCCGTGGATCCACGGCAAGGGTGCGCACCTCGGCGAGGTCCTCCCACATGACGTGCACCGCCCCGCAACCGACGACGTCGCCGTCCAGCTCCGCGACGAGGAACTCGGGCACGTCCTCGAACAGCGTGACCGTGGCCTTGGACAGCAGTCGTCCGTCCGACGAGTACTCGTCGATGAACGACCGGATCGCCCGGACGTCGGTGGTACGCGCCGGCCGCACGACCAGTCCGTCGATCGGGGACGTCACGACCGCTCCGGCTTCACGAGCGGGAACAGGATGGTCTCGCGGATGCCCATGCCCGTGAACGCCATCAGCATCCGGTCGATCCCCACGCCGACGCCACCCATGGGCGGCATGCCGTGCTCCATCGCGCGCAGGAAGTCCTCATCCAGGTGCATCGCCTCGGCGTCGCCGCGATCCGCGAGGGCCGCCTGCTCGATGAGACGCTCGCGCTGGATGACCGGGTCGACCAGCTCGGAGTATCCGGTGCCGGACTCCATGCCGTTGATGTAGAGGTCCCACTTCTCGACGACGCCGGGCTTCGTGCGATGGCCGCGCACCAGCGGCGACGTGTCGACCGGGTAGTCCATGACGAAGGTCGGGCGCGTGAAGGTGGGGACGACGTGGTGCTCGAACAGCTCCTCGACGAGCTTGCCCGGCACGGCCAGGGGCGCCACGTCGATGCCGTCCCGCTCGCAGAGCACCACGAGGTGCTCGCGCGGGGTGAGCGGGGTGATCTCCTCGCCGAGGGCCGCCGATACCGACTCGTACAGGTCGACCTGGGGCCACACGCCGGTGAGGTCGAGGACCGTCCCATCGTGGTGCTCGACGGTGAGGCCTCCCACCGCTGCCAGCGCCGCCTCCTGGTAGATCTCACGGGTGATGGTCGCCATCACCTGGTAGTCCGCGTATGCCTGGTAGAACTCCAGCATCGTGAACTCAGGCGAGTGCGTGCGATCGGCACCCTCGTTGCGGAAGTTGCGGTTCACCTCGAAGACCCGCTCGAGGCCGCCGACCACCGCCCGCTTGAGGAAGAGCTCCGGTGCGATGCGCAGGAACACCTCGATGTCGAACGCGTTGGAATGGGTGACGAAGGGTCGTGCGGTCGCCCCGCCGTGCATGGTCTGCAGCATCGGCGTCTCGATCTCGAGGAAGCTGCGACGCGTGAGGCTCTGCCGGATCGAGGCGACGACGGCAACCCGGGTGCGGGCGACCTGCTGAGCCTCGGGCCGGACGATGAGGTCGACGTAGCGCTGCCGGACCCGCGTCTCCTCGTTGAGCGACTTGTGCGCGACGGGCAGCGGTCGCAGCGCCTTGGCCGCCATGCGCCACTCGTCGGCCATGACGGAGAGCTCGCCGCGCTTGGAGGTGATCACCTCGCCCGACACGAACACGTGGTCCCCGAGGTCGACGAACTCCTTCCAGGACGCCAGCTGTCCCTCGCCCACGTTCGCCAGCGAGATCATCGCCTGGATCTCGGAGCCGTCGCCTGCGCGGAGCGTCGCGAAGCACAGCTTGCCCGTGTTGCGGGAGAAGATCACCCGACCGGCGATGCCCACCCGGTCGCCTGTGGCCGTGTCGACGGGCAGGTCGGGATGGGCGGCCCGCACGGCAGCGATGGTCGTCGTGATGGGCAGGCCGATCGCGTAGGGCTCCATGCCGGACGCCGCGAGCTGCTCGCGCTTCTCCCGGCGGATCCGCATCTGCTCAGGGAGGTCGTCCTCGGCGTCTGCGGTCGGCATATCGGGATCGGTCGTCACGGTGGCAAGGCTATTCGATGCGGCCGAGGGCCTCCGACATCAGCAGCGAGGAGGGCGACCCGCCTCAGCAACTAGTCTGCGCGCATGACCGACGCGCATCCCGAGTGGCCCGTGCCCGGACCCATCCTCGGCGTGATCTTCGACATCCACTCCACCCTGGTCGACCAGGGCGACGCGGACCACTGGCTCGACGCCGCCCTGGCCGTCGCGCCGCACCCGCTGTCCGCCGCCGAGCGCGCGGTGCTCGTGGCCTTCCTCGACCGCATCTGGGAGGGCGCCCGGATCAGCGACCCCGACAGCTCGCGCGACCTGTCGTTCGAGGACCACTCCCGCGTCTTCCACGACCTGCTGGCCCAGGGGCCCGGCGTCGACCGGTCACTGGGGAACGCCCTCTACGACGTCATGCTCGACACGTGGCATGCGTACTCGGACGCCGTCCCCGTCCTCGCCCGGCTGCGTGAGGCGGGCATTCGCATCTGCCTGCTCTCCAACGCCGGCGTCCCGATCCGGTCGGTGCTCGACCGTGAGGGCGTGAGCCCACTCATCGACGGGCTCGTGCTGTCGTACGAGGTGGGCTGCGTCAAGCCGGATCTGCGCATCTTCGAGGCCGCACTGGCCGAGCTCGGACTCCCGGCAGCGTCCGTGCTCATGGTCGGCGACAACGCCAAGGACGACGGGGGCGGCGCCGTGCTGGGCCTGCGGACCCTCATCCTGCCCCGCACGGTCGGAACGGTGCACGGGCTCGACGCCGTCACGTCGCTCGTGCTCGGCGTCAACGCCGCCTACTGACCGACCCCCGTGCGCGTGGGGTCAGGTGGCGTCGACGTTCTTCTCGAACACCAGCCGCAGCCCGAGCAGCGTGAGGTCGGGCTCGTGGTGCGTGATGCGACGCGACTCCGGCACGACGATCGGGGCGAGGCCGCCGGTGGCCACCACGGCCGTCACCTCGCCCAGCTCGGCCGTGATGCGGTCGACGAGTCCGTCGACCTGGCCGGCGAAGCCGTAGAGCGCCCCTGACTGCAGGGCCTCGACCGTGTTCTTGCCGATGGCCGATCGCGGGCGGACGAGCTCTACCTTGCGCAGCTGGGCGGCCCGCTGGGCCAGGGCGTCGAGCGAGATCTCGATGCCGGGCGCGAGTGCACCGCCGAGGAACTCCCCCTTGGCCGAGACCACATCGAGGTTCGTGGACGTGCCGAAGTCCACGACGATGCACGGTCCGCCGAAGTGGTGGTGCGCAGCGATCGTGTTGACGATGCGGTCGGCGCCCACCTCCTTGGGGTTGTCGGTGAGCACCGGAACCCCGGTCTTCGTGCCGGGCTCGACGATGACCGTGGCCACGTCGCCGTAGTACCGGTTGAGCATGAGGCGCATCTCGCGGAGCACCGACGGGACGGTGCTGCACAGCGCGATGCCGTCGATCGGCGGCTCGGCGGCCAGCAGGCCGCGGAAGGTCAGGGCGATCTCGTCGGCAGTGGACTGCGCATCCGTCTTGATGCGCCACGACGCGGCGAGAACGTCGTCGTCGAAGAGGCCGAGAACCGTGTTGGTGTTGCCGACGTCGATCGCGAGCAGCACTTAGGCCTCCGGTCGGAGATCGGCCCCGATGTCGAGCACGGGAGCGGAGTGGGTGAGGGCGCCGACAGCAAGGTAGTCGACCCCCGTGGCGGCGACGCCCGCGGCCATCGGGAGCGAGAGCCCTCCGGAGGCCTCGAGCAGGGCGCGTCCATCATTGCGCCGGACGGCCTCGGCCAGGTCGGGCACGGCGAAGTTGTCGAGAAGCACGAGATCGGCTCCTGCTGCCAGCACGTCGTCGAGCTGGTCGAGCGAGTCGACCTCCACCTCGACCGGCACTCCGGGGAACCGCTCGCGCACGGCCGTGAACGCCTCGGCGACACCCCCCGCGGCCACGACGTGGTTGTCCTTGACCAGAGCGGCATCCGACAGCGACATCCGGTGATTGACCCCGCCACCGCAGCGGACCGCGTACTTCTCGAGGCGACGCATGCCCGGCGTCGTCTTGCGCGTGTCGCGGATGGCCGCACCGGTGCCCGCCACGGCGTCGACCCACGCGCGGGTCAGCGTGGCGATGCCGCTGAGATGGCCGAGGAGGTTGAGGGCCGGGCGCTCCGCCTGGAGCAGGAGGTGGGTGGGGCCGGTCACGGAGACGAGGACATCGCCGGACTCCACGATCGCCCCGTCATCGATGACGACGCTGATGTCGGCAGACGCACCGCAGACGAAGGAGAACACGGCTGCGGCGACCGGGATGCCGGCGACCACGCCCGGGCGCCGGGCGACGAGGTCGAGGGTGGCGCGCTGGCCCACGGGGACCGTGGCGACCGTGGTCACGTCGACACCCCCGTCGAGGTCCTCGTCGACGGCCCGGCCGATCATCGCCTCGACCGCATCGGGGTCCAGGCCGGCGGCGGCAAGCCGACCACGCAGGTCGGCCGAGATCCTCGACGCCCCACCAGGGGTCACGGCACCGTCCGTCGTCATTCCTTCGCTCCCACGACGGACTCCTCGCGGGTCACGAGACTGCCGTCGGCGCCGACTCTAGTGACGAGCCTGACCCGCCACCGCGCATCGTCGCGCTCAGGGAAGTCCTCCCGCCAGTGCGAACCGCGCGTCTCCTCGCGGATCAGCGCCTGCCTCACCAGGACCGTGGCGATCTGGTGCAGGTTCGTGGTCTCCCAGTCCTCGGTCGACGGGGCAGCGTCGGACGCCTCCCCCAGTTCGGCGAGTCGGTGGGCCGCATGCTGCAGCGAGTCGGCACTGCGCAGCACGCCCGCATCGGCGTCCATCACCTGCTGCAGGGCACGGCGCACCCCGTGCGGAAGGAGCCCCGCATCCGCCGGCAGCGGCACGGGCTCGCGGGACTGCACCTCGTCGTCCTGCACGGCCAGGATGATGCGTCGCGCGAAGACCAGCCCCTCCAGGAGCGAGTTGGACGCGAGGCGGTTGGCGCCGTGGACTCCGGTGCATGCCACCTCGCCGCAGGCGTACAGCCCCGGTATCGAGGCCCGTCCCCACAGGTCGGTGCGCACGCCCCCGGACACGTAGTGCTGCGCCGGGGCCACCGGGATCAGGTCGGTCACGGGGTCGATCCCGCGCGCCCGGCAGGACTCGAGGATCGTCGGGAAGCGCTGCAGCCACGTGTCGGCACCGAGCATGCGGCCGTCGAGCCAGACGTGCGCACTGCCCTCCTCGCGCATGCGCCGCATGATCGCCTTCGCCACCACATCGCGCGGCGCGAGGTCGGCGAGCGGATGCTGGTCGAGCATGAAGCGCCGCCCGTCGGCATCGAGGAGCACGGCACCCTCGCCGCGGACGGCCTCGGAGACCAGGGGCTGCTGGCCCTGCGCGAGCGGCCCCAGCCACATCACCGTCGGATGGAACTGGACGAACTCGAGGTCGGCGATGTCGGCGCCCGCGCGGAGCGCCAGTGCCACTCCGTCGCCCGTCGAGACGTAGGGGTTGGTGGTCTGGCCGAAGACCTGCCCGAAGCCGCCCGTGGCCAGGATGACGGTGGGGGCGAGTCCCGCGCCGACGCCGTCGCGCTGGCCGGATCCCATGACGTGCAGAGTGACGCCCTGCGCCGCGCCGAGGTCGTCGCGGAGCAGGTCGATGGCCAGGGCGTTCTCGACCACCTCGATCCCCGCGTCGTCGCGCACGGCCGCCACCAGTGCTCGCGAGATCTCGGCCCCGGTGGCGTCACCACCGGCGTGGGCGATGCGGTCGCGCAGGTGGCCGCCCTCGCGGGTGAGGGCGATGGCTCCGCTCGCATCGCGGTCGAAGCGCGCGCCCGTGGAGATCAGCTCACGGACGGCGGCGGGTCCCTCCGTGACGAGGATCCGGACGGCCTCCTCGTCGCACAGCCCGACGCCCGCCACCAGCGTGTCGTGCAGGTGCTCCTCGGGCGAGTCGTCCTCGGACAGAGCCGCCGCGATGCCCCCCTGCGCCCATCTCGTCGACCCCTCGTTGACCTGGGCCTTCGTCACGAGCAGCACGGTGCGGCCGATCGCCCGCGCGCGCAGGGCCGCCGTGAGCCCTGCGATGCCCGAGCCCACGACGATGACATCGGCCCGCGCCGTCCAGCCGGGCTCGGCGGCATGAAGGCGGCGCGCGATGGCGGTCACGCGGGGCCCACCCAGCAGGGGACGTTGTCGATGAGCCGGGTCGCCCCGACGCGCGCGGCGATGAGCACGCGGCCCGGCCCGCGCTCGGGAGCCGGCCCGAGGTCGGGCCCGGTGACCTCCAGGTACTCCAGGGCGATGCCGGCCGTGGCGGCCACCACCTCGCGTCCCGCGGCGAGTGCGGGTGCGATGCCCAGGCCAGTCGACGCCGCGACGGTCTCGAGAGTGTGCGGCACCGTCGTGGCGATGCTGCGCTCCTCCTCGGACAGGTAGCGGTTGCGGCTGCTGCGGGCCAGTCCGTCGGGCTCGCGCACCGTGGGGACGCCGAGGATCTCGACCCGCATGCTGAGGTCGCGGGCCATGTGCCGGATGAGCACCAGCTGCTGGTAGTCCTTCTCGCCGAACAGCGCCACGTCCGGATCCGTCATGCCCATGAGCTTGTGCACCACCGTGAGCATCCCCCGGAAGTGTCCGCGACGTGACGCCCCCTCGAGGATGTCGCCGAGCGGCCCGGGGTCGATGGTGATCGCGTCCGGTCGGAAGCCGTTCGCATCGCCGTACACCTCGAGAACCGTGGGGGACAGCACCACGTCGACCCCCGCCCCCTCGCACACCACCAGGTCGTCGTCCAGCGTCCTCGGGTAGCGGTCGAAGTCCTCGCCGACGCCGAACTGGGTCGGGTTGACGAAGATCGTGGCGATCACCGTGCCGTCGTCGCCGACGACCCGGCGCGCCGAGCGCATGAGCTCGGCGTGTCCGTCGTGCAGGGCGCCCATCGTCATGACCACGGCGACGCGCCCGGGTCCGCGCTCCGCGCCATCGAGCGCCGACGTCGACGTGACGAGCATCATGTCCGGCCTCCCGCTGAGGGCGAGAGGACGGCGAGCAGGGCCGCGGCGGCCGAGAGGTCGAGCAGGCCGGCGGACAGAGCGCGATCGGCCGTCAGCCGCGCGAGTGCGGCATAGGCGGAGGCGGCCGGCGGCGACACCTCGCCGACCCTGCGCAGGTGCTCGGCCACCGTGTCGGCGTCGCCGCGCGCGACCGGTCCGGTGAGGGCGGAGTCTCCGTGCCGCAGCGCGTTGTCGAGGGCCGCGCTCAGCAGCGGTGCCATCAGCCGCTGCGGCTCGGTCATGCCGGCGGAGCGCAGCAGGTCGAGGGACTCCAGCACCACGGTCATGAGGAAGTTCGCGCCGAACGCGATGCCCGCGTGGTAGAGCCCGCGCGCCTCCTCGGGGACCCAGATCGGCTCGCCCCCCATCTCGACGACGAGCGCCTCCGCCACCGGTCGCACGGCGTCCGGCGCCGTGACGCCGAACGGGCAGTCGGCGAGTCTCGCGAGATCGACGCTCGTTCCGGTGAACGTCATCACCGGGTGGATCGCCAGCGGCAGCGCGCCCGCCTGCGCCGCCGGCTCGAGCACGTCGATCCCGTAGCGCCCCGAGGGATGGGCCACGAACTGGCCCGCATGGATGGCGCCCGCCTCGACCATGCCGGCCACCAGCCCCGGCAGGACGTCGTCCGGCACCGCGAGCAGGACGAGATCGGCGGTCGCGGCGGCGGCGCGGGCATCGAGCACCGGCACGCCCGGCAGGAGGGCCTCGGCCCGCAGGCGCGACAGGTCGGACACTGCGGAGACCGCCACGATGTCGTGACCGGCACGGCGGAGGGCGGCCCCGAGCACGGCGCCCACCCGTCCCGCGCCCACGATCCCGACGCGCAGCCTCGGGGGTCCCGATGTGCTCACCTGACGGAGCGTAGACCGCACTACCGTGGGCGCTCGTGGGGGATGACGGTGTTCCGTGGTCGGTGGCGTGGCGGAACGCCGCGCACGGGGGGCTGGGCTTCTACGGAGCGGCCCATGGCCGGGCCGAGGACCACTTCACGACATCGGTGATGTCCTCCGACGCCGTCGCCCGGCGCGTGATCGACCTCGCCCTGCCGGCACTCCTGGAGGTGGCCGCATCAGGGACTCCCCTCACCGTCACCGACGTCGGCGCGGCCGACGGGACGCTGCTGCGCCAGCTGCGCCAGTGGTGGCCGGACGCACTGCGGCCCCTGACGACCTGGCGTGGCCTGGACGTGCGTCCACGACCGACCGGGCTGGACAGCGACATCGAATGGCGCGCCGGGGACGTCGCTGACACGGTCTCGCGCCTGTCCCCCGGAGCGGGGCTCGTGGTCGCCCACGAGCTGCTCGACGACATCCCCTGCGACATCGTCGAGACGGACGACGACGGCGCTCTGCGCCTCGTGCTGGTCGACCCCGTGAGCGGCATGCAGTCCCTCGGTCCGATGCTCGACGACCACGGCGCCTGCGCCCGGCTCGGTGTCGACGGGAAGGCGATGTCGGACTGGTGCTCGCGATGGTGGCCCCGCCGCGAGCCGGCGGCCCGCATCGAGGTCGGCTCGTCCCGCGACGAGGTGTGGCGGCAGGTGAGCTCGCTGGTCACCGACGGGGTGCGGGTGGCTGTCGACTACGCGCACGTCACGGATGAGCGGGCCCGCGGCGACTGGGACGGCGGGACCCTGACGGCCTACCGTGACGGTCGCCTCGTCAGTCCCCGGCCCGTCGGCACGTGCAACATCACCGCCCACGTGGCGCTCGACGCCTGCGCCGCCGCGGTCCCCTCGCCCGCCACGCGGCTGTTCCGGCCTGATCCCGGCCGCCACTTCTGGTGGCTCGTGCAGTCGACGCGGCCGCTGCCCTGAACAATGGGCGGGTGACCGCTGCCGACGAGAGCCTGCTGCTCGGCGTGGGCGTCGCCGCGCACCTCGACGGCGACGGCGTGCTGGCGCTCGCCGACTTCCACCCGTCGG
>Ga0075156_10002163_pt1 | contig 10837 bp, 8 predicted proteins | sample JI81AbrownDNA_FD_70966 | JGI IMG/M metagenome (GOLD analysis project Ga0075156, IMG submission 70966) | Wastewater effluent complex algal communities from Wisconsin, to seasonally profile nutrient transformation and Carbon sequestration -... | ecosystem: Engineered > WWTP > Effluent > Algae...
AGCGGGTCATGCTCGGGTTTGCGGCTGAGAAAGTTGAACATGGTGGTATCAGTAGTATGAGTACCGATCAGATGCAGCCGTAGTTGCCAAACACAAGAGGGGTCTACACTGGTGGCATCCCGCCACCATCGCGCTGGTCATCTTGTAAGGAGCATGTCATGTCGCGTCTTGCCCATCATACCTGCCTGATCCTCTTCACCGCTGCGGTCTGGGCCAACCCTGCCATCCGGCCGGGCATGTGGTCCATTACCAGCAAGATGAATATGGAAGGCATGAAGGTCAATATCCCCCCGACGACCGTCAAGCAATGCATGAAGCCCGAAGACGCCCAGAACATGACCCGCCCGGCCATGCCCAAGAGCCCGGACGGCAAGCCGCCAGCCTGCACCATGCTGAGCAACAGCATGACGGGCAACACCATGGTCTACCGCATGAAATGTACAGGTGCCCAACCCAGCGAGATCAGCGGCAGCATGACCTTTGGTACCGACAGCTATAGCGGCAAGACCACCGTGGACAGTATGGGCCCACAAGGGCGGATGCGCATGAATACCGAGTTCAGCGCCAAGAGGTTGGGGGACTGCCCATAGTGCAGGCTATTGAGGCCTTTAGCGTTACCTATCACAGGTTCGATATCTAGGGTATTCGTGATGTGCATCGGCCTCGAAACATTCAATGACAAGCAACTTGATGGACTGGAGTTCTGCCAAAAGGTTTACCTACTTTTCGACGCGATTCGTGCAGAGCAAGGAGGGATCAATCGTCTTCGAACGCGTCCGAGCCCGTTAGAGAAGCGCTTGCAGGATGAGTTGTTGCCTATCTGCAGCTATGTGCAAGCTCACTATCGACTTGGCATACGCATATCCGTTTGCTGGCGGAACGGCAGCCAGTCTTATGACGCGGAGCTTAGGCAAGATGGCTACCTTGTCGAGCGACGCTTGTACCCGCAGGTAGCTTATTTGGAGGTTACCAATGCAATGCACCAGCATGAGTACCTGCGATGGCATCTTCTGGCTGACAGGAACACAAAGGCTGTGTTCGCTCCCGAAGGGATATCGGGGAAGCAAGGTTCTACTAAGTCTGAGCCGTTCGTCTTCAGGGGGCAGGGTCATATTAGCCGTTTTGTGCCAATAGTTATCTCACGCATTGAAGAAAAGGCCGCTAAAGAATATCCGCCGAACACATCTCTCGTTGTGCAGTGCCACTTGAATAGCCTTTACACCGCAGAAGATTGGCGGTGCCTTATTTCCCAAGTTGAAGCGGCCTTGCCACCCCTTCCGTTTCGTGAGGTGCTCCTCTTCGACCGCGTAAAAGAGCAGATCACTCCCATTATTTTTTCCGGGCACGTGTAAGAACTCAGTGAAAAGCCAGACCAAGGTGCACGGCGGCTGCATTTGGGCTCTGCCGGCAACACCAGGTAGCCAGCGTTGCCGGCCAAACCCGATGCCGTACCGTCGAGACCTCCCCACCTTATACTCAGGAGCACAGCATGAACGCACGTACCCTCAAATCGGCCACTTCCTTCGCCCTCGCCGCTGGCGCCTTGGCTCTCGCCGCTGGTGCCATGGCCGCCGATGCCCCCAAGGGCTCGTCCGGCAAGGCGGTTGCTGCCAATGACAAGGTGCACTGCTACAACGTGCACGACTGCAAGGGCAATAGCGACTGCAAGACCACCGAGCATGGCTGCAAAGGCCAGAATGCCTGCAAGGGCCATGGCTTCAAGGCGGTGACTGCCAAGGAATGCCTCAGCAAGGGTGGCACCATCGGCGACCTGTAATCGGCCACGCCAGGCACCCAGCCCCAGGCTGCCGGCCGGCGGCATGGACCGGGTGCAGTGCACCGATAAAGCGCATTGCCCGCGCTGCGGCTGCCTGGCGGTTGCCGCAGCGATCTTTCCTCTACACCAAGTTTTTACCGCCATGCCCAAACCACTCCACGCCCCAGCCGGTTTTGGCCTGGGTTTGCGTACACCGCATTACCGGGATTTTCTGGAGTCGCCCCAGCGGGTCGACTGGCTGGAGATCATCAGCGACAACTTTCTGGTCGATGGCGGCAAGCCGCTGGTGATGCTGGAGCGCATCAGGCGTGACTACCCCATGGCCATGCACGGCGTTGCCATGGCCATAGGCAGTGCACAGGGGCTGGACCAGGCCTATCTGGCACGCATCAAGCAGCTGGCAGACTGGCTGGAACCCATGTGGGTGTCGGATCACCTGTGCTGGACTGGCTTCGACCCCCATGTGCTGCACGATCTTTACCCGCTGCCCTATACCGAGGAATGCGCCCGCCTGCTGGTGGCGCATATACGGCAGGCCCAGGACATGCTGGGACGCCGCCTAGTGCTGGAGAATGTCTCCAGCTATGTCGGCTACCGGGCCTCGCAGGTGCAGGAATGGGAGTTCCTCCATCATGTGCTGGTCGAGGCCGATTGCGAGCTGCTGCTCGATGTGAACAATGTCTATGTCAGCAGCGTCAATCACGGTTTTTCGGCCCAGGCCTATCTGCAGGGCATACCGGTGGACAGGGTGAGGCAGATCCACCTGGCCGGCCATTCGCGGGTGGATGGGCACATCATCGATACCCACGACCATCCCGTTGCCGCAGCGGTCTGGCAGCTCTATGCGCAGGCTTGCCAGCGCTTTGGCCAGGTCGCCACCATGATAGAGCGCGACGACAATATTCCGCCGCTGGCCGACTTGCTGCAGGAGCTGGACCAAGCCCGCGCTATCGCCGCTGAGCACTGCACCGTAGGCAGTACGGCAGTGCCCGCCTTGCCCGTGTGGCAGGCCCCGGCTACCCGCCATGCCGATCTATTGCAGAGCCAGCAACAGGTGGCTGCGCAGGTACTGGAGGATACCGTACAAGGCATACCGGACTGCATCGTGCCTGACGGCACCCTGGCGGGCGAGACGGGCATGGCAATCTACCATCACGCCTACCGGGCACGCCTGCTGGAGGTGCTGGCCGATAGTTATGGCAAGACCGAAGCCTATCTGGGCAGCGAGCTGTTCCAGCAACTGGCGGCGCGCTATATAGCGGCCCAGCCACCGCGGCAGCGTAACCTGGGGCGCTATGGCGCAGGTCTGGCCGATGTGCTGGCGCAGGCCTACCCAGACAACCTTGAGCTGGTCGATCTGGCACGATTGGAATGGGCCTTGCGCACCGTGTTCGACGCGGCCGACCAGGCCAGTTGGGACAGACAGACCATGGCGGCCGATGACGCTGAAGCCTGCCTGGGCCAGCCTGCCATCGTGCACCCTACGGTCAGCCTGCTGCCAGTACACAGCAATGCCCTGGCCATCTGGCAGGCCATCGATGCCGACGAGGACGTACCCGAGGCCGAACGCTGGCTCCAGCCCCGCCAGATACTGGTCTGGCGCAAGGGCCTGCAGCCGCACTTCCGCTCGATAGGCGAGGCGGAGGCGGCTTTCCTGGTGGCGTTGCAGCAGCAAGGCTGCAGCATTGCCGAGCTGGCTGATGCCTGGGGCGGCACCCCGGCACTACCCGACCCCGCCAGCCTGGCAGCTTGGCTGGCGAGCTGGTGGGATGACGCGTTGTTGAGCCGAACCGCGCCCTGAGAGCCTGTTCACGATTTTTTCACCCCGTCGCTGGACCGGACAAGGGTCAGGTACAAGGCGGGCGACGCAGGCAATAACGTCTTATTGCCAAGGAGTCCAACGCAGTAAATTACCCTTTTCCGGTTCGGCCCTTCGGGTTCCGGGCATTGCCCGGAATGGTGGGGCGAAAAAAACGTGAACAGGCTCTGAGATCAGGCCGGCGTGTCCGCCACGCCCACCGCCTCCCTGGTAGGTCTGGCCTGAACGAGCTTGGCGCCAAGTTGCTGCCAGGTCACGATTTTCAGCTCCCCCTCATAGGTCTCCACCAGGGCAGTCAGGCTCTCTACCCAATCGCCATCGTTGCAATAGAGTATGCCGTCGATCTCCCGCATCTCGGCCTTGTGGATATGGCCGCAGATCACGCCATCGAGCCCCCGTGCCTTGGCCTCGCGCGCCACGGCCTGCTCGAACTGGCTGACAAAGTTCACTGCCTTCTTCACCTTGTGCTTGAGGAACTGCGATAGCGACCAGTAGCCCAGCCCCAGCTTGGCCCGCACATGGTTGAACCAGCGGTTGAGCTTGAGCGTGACGGTATAGGCATGATCCCCCACGATGGCCAGCCAGCGTGCACACTGGATCACCCCGTCGAACAGATCGCCATGCAGCACCAGCAGTCGGCGGCCATCGGCGGTAGTGTGGATGACCTCATCCTGGATATCGATGCCGCCAAACGCCAGGCCGATGAACTGTCGCACTACCTCATCATGATTGCCGGCGATATAGACCACCTGGGTGCCTTTGCGGGCCTTGCGCAGAATCTTCTGGATGACGTCATTGTGCTCCTGGTTCCAATACCAGGAACGCTTGAGCGCCCAGCCGTCGATGATGTCGCCGACCAGATACAGGTAGTCCGAATCATTCTGCTTGAGAAAATCCAGCAGATAGGAGGCCTGGCAACCTGCCGTGCCCAAATGCACGTCGGATATCCAGATGCTGCGGTAGTGGTGGCTGGCGGGCTCGCTCACGGTCAGGCCAGGTAGTTGATCTCAACCCAGCATGCCCCGCTAATGTGACAAGGCGTTGACGCGACTCAGTGCCTTGCCGGAAACCTCGGTTTCCAGGCAAGGCAAGCTTCGGATGATAGTCGTAGTGCTACATGCGTTTGATATGAAACAAAAAAGTCCTGTGTGGCAAGCTGTGTCGCAACGCGTTGAGGCTGTGGGCAGCGCCCTTCAGCCCGCACTGTCGTAGGCCTGCTGCAACCAACCCAGCAGCACTTCATCGACTTCCTCAGGCTGGCTCAGCCTGACCTTGTACTGGCACATACCCCCCGCAGGGAGGGCCTGCAGGCGCTCGGTCGGGCTCAGGCTCTTGTGGTTGATGCCAACCTCGACACAGGTCTTGGTCGCCGGACCCACCATGGCAAACTGTTTCTTGCGCCGCAGGCTGACATAGGTCTTCTTGGGCGAGGTCTCAAACTCGCCAAAGCCGGCCAAGGCCGCCATGAGCTTGTCGTGGATAGGCCGCAACGCGGCTTTGGGCCCGCGGTAGAGCTCTGCCAGCACTTCATCGCCCGACAAGCCCTGGGCTGCCGCAGCGCTCGCGCCATCCGATTGCAGGGCATGGTGCACCAGGGTATTGGCATCGCCATACCCCAGGCCCAGCTCACGCTGCAGCATATCGCGCAGCTCGCCGTGTTTTTTCAGGTTGCTCTGGCGTACCAACGCCACCAACTCATCCAGGCGCTTGCCGCTGCGTTGCTCGATATTGGCCAACTGCGTGGCCAGGGCCTTGGCGGTATCGCTCATCATGGGCTCCGGTTTGGGGTGTGATTACAGCTTAGTGCGTGGTTGTGGGTGTGTAGGGCCAAAATGTGGGCAGGGATAGCGCAGGCGCCAGAGAGCAGATGCGGGCTATCCGATTTTTTCGAATAGAGGTGCTCAATTGAGTGCAGAGCCCGGTTGTTAGTGGAATATCAGAGTATTGTCAGGTCGAGCCCCTTACGCCGCGCAATCTCCATCATCCACCAAGGAAGGTGACCTTGTCGCTGTCTGGCAAATTCTTTGAATTCTTCGCGCAAGCGCTCATTCAGCGAGTTTGCGATACCAAGATTATCACTGATGCCTGCAATCAACAGCGCAGTAGGCTTGGCACCATGCCGTTGGGCTTTGTCCATCAGACGCCAGCATGATTCGCAGGACCGTAAAGCCTCCGCAACTACTGCTACCTCTGAATTTATGAAAACCAATATGGAAAAGGACAGAAAATCTAGGAAAAGCTGCTGCCTAGGGCTAACAACAGAATTAGAAGGCTTATTGGGTATATTTTGTAAATCCCCATCGCTTAACCAAGAATAAACGGTGCATTGTATCTTACTGAACTCTCTGTGGAATTCGAAGCGCTCGGGCTTAGTTTTCGCCAGTCTCTCGTATATGTTCAATGCCAGTTTGGCGGTCGATGCGGCATTCTCGATGCGACCTAGGTCGCTAAGGTGTATGGCATAATTGCTGAGTGAATGTGCCCAATCGGGTTCAAAGCGATCAGGTCTGGAATTAACCAGCCGCTTGTGTATGTCCAATGCCTGGGTGGCGATAGATACGGCGTCATCGATGCGGCCTAGATCGCTAAGGCGGATGGCATAGTTGCTGAGTGAATTGGCCCAATGGGGTTCAAAGCGTTTGGGTTTGGCCTTGGCTAGTCGCTCGTATATATCCAATGCCTGCTTGGCGATAGAGGCAGCATTATCGATGCAGTCTAGGTCGCTAAGGTGGTTGGCATAATTGCTGAGTGAGGTGGCCCAGTCAGGTTCGAAGCGCTCAGGTTTGGCTTTGGCTAGCCTCTCTCTTATGTCCAGTGCTTTTTTGGCGATAGACGCGGCATCATCGATGCGTCCTAGCTCGCTAAGATGGCTGGCATAGTTACCGAGAGCGTTGGCCCAGTCAGGTTCGAAGCGCTCAGGTTTGGCCTGGGCCAGTCGCTCGTATATGTCCAATGCCTGCGCGGCTATTGAAACAGCATTCTCGATGCTGCCTAGCTCGCTAAGGCGGTTTGCATAGTTGTTGAGTGAATTGGCCCACTGTGGTTCAAAGCGTTCAGGTTTGGTTTTGGCAAGTCGTTCATTTATATCCAATGCCCTTTTGGCTAGTGATGCAGCTTCACGGATCTTACCTAGGTCGCCAAGTTGGTTGGCATAGTTGTTGAGTGAACTGGCCCAGGCGGATTCGAATTGATCAGGTTCGTCCTGGGCCAGTCGCTCGAGTATGTCCAATGCCCACTTGGCTACTGACACTGCCTCATCGGTACGGCCTAGCGCCCCAAGTCGGTTGGCATAGTTGTTGAGTGAAGTAGCTAAGTCGGGTTCGAAGCGCTTTGGCTGGTCTTTGGCCAACTTCTTGTGTATGGTCAATGCCTGCTCGACCACCGATGCGGCCTCATCAAGGCGGCCTTGAGCGTTGAAGCTAAGGTCAAGCATTCCGAGCGCTATTGCTCGCTCAGACTGTTGATCTAATGATTTTTTGTTTGATTTTTGCGCGATTTGCTCCAGCCTAGCCTGGCGTACCAACGCGGACAGATCGATCAGGGGAATAATCTCATGTAGATCCGGTTGATTTAGTAGGCCGCAAACCTGATCCTTGAGTCGTTTGGGTAGTTGTGTAAAAGCCCGCTCAACTACGTAAGGAAGCAGGCTCGGCGTCTCAATAATCACCGCTTGAAGTGTCTTGACGCATCGAGCAAAGTGCTGGACTAGTGCCTGCTCAATTATAGGTGCTAAGTCCTCTCGATGACGTAGCAGGCGCGCAATTACCGTTAGGCTCGCATGGCGTCGTCGCTCGTCTTGGCCTCCCAATACAGCGCTGAGTACTGTATTGCCATGGTCGCCAAGCAGACATTGCGCGACCAGCGCTTCACCGAGTAGGTCCGGGCGCAGGCCTTCCAGGCCCTGGTGGCCTGGGTATAGCTGGGCAAGTGCGCTGAATAGGGGTTTAATTATAGCCCTGTCACCATTTACACTAACCCAAAGTTTCTCCGCCTCTCGTATTGTGGTGATGCCATTGCTCAGGGTGGCGAGAGTCATGAGCAGTGCTGCATCTGGCATGTTGCCTGGGGCTGTACCAAGGTTAGCAGCCAGGGTCATGGACCAGTAGCGCCGCTCGTGACCTATAAGAGCTCGTGCTACCGCTTCTGCCGAATCTGGCTGCTCGCCGTGCAAGGCAAGTAAGGCGGCCATTTGAACGTAAAGTGGGTGTGCAAAGTACTCATCGTCGAGTTTGGGAAAACCCAGGGCTGGCTGAGCGGCGAGCTTGGTCGAGAATGCTACCATGGCATGTTCATACGCCTGTTGGCGGCTGCGGAGCGTCACGTGCAAGGAAGGTAGCGGGAACGGGCCACTGGTTGCCATACCGAGAAGCAGTGCCTCGCAGTTATTGCGTTTGGATGGGAGCATCTCCCACCAGTTACCGCTATCGCGCGCAAGTAACAAGATGCGAACTCGGGGCTGACATTGCTGCTTTAGTATTTCACTGATCAAGTCTAAAAGCTGTTCCTGCCGCGTTTCTGCGTAGTCGATTGCTATGCAAACCTGACGTTCTATACGGGATAAGCACTGGATTACATCTTTGCTGTTTGTGTCGCTGCCTAAGAAACCTGCCTCCCAGCCTTCCACTTGGAGTCGCTTACAGAGCTCAAGCGCTAAACGGGTTTTGCCGGTGCCGCCCACGCCTGTTAATAAGCGGATGGCGACAGGGTAGCTGGGCTCCTTCGCCCACCTGATCTGCTCTGCCAGGAAAGACTCACGGTTAGAGTCGAAAGGAATAATCTCTTCTTCTGCACGAAGGAGCCAGCTGGAGCTGAGTCCTAGCTGCGCTTGCCAGTTAGGGCTGGGAAGGTGCAAGACCGAATTGGAGGAGGTAGACGTTGGTGGCTGTGTTGACGATTGAGGGGTGTTGACGATGTGTGTCCCGTAGAGCTGCCTTGTGTTGTCTTTCCAGCCTAGGGTTTCAATCAGAGTGTTAGCTGAATTTGACCAAGTGTATTTATTGGCAAGTGCTTCTCGTAGCCTAGATGCATTGGCCCGAGCTATTTCTGGTGCCTTTGCAATTTGGATTAGCGCGCCTACCAAACTGCTTTGATCCTCCGGCTTGAAGAATGGGTCAGTGTTGCTACCCATAACGTCAATTGGCCACACTAAGCGTGGGAACAGGGCTGAATCATCTTCGTTCAAAAGGCGGTATACGCCACTTTTCTTACTTAGGATAAGGGGCACGCCGGCTGCTATTGCTTCCCAACCAACAAGGCCGAAACCTTCGTGCCAGGAGGGCATCATCGCTACACAAGCACTACGTAGATCCTCGAACAATTCGCTTCGATCAGTAGTAAAAGGCAAGGTACGCATTCGTATGGCACGATGAGCATGCTGCTCAGCAAAGCACCGCAGATCTATCTCGGCAGCGCTATGATCTGTAGCATGATCCTTCTCGAAATCGATGCCACGCAGTGTTAGTTCTGGCTCATTAGCGCCGCGCAGACATTCAGGAAGTGCATCTTCCGTATCGGCACGATAAACTGCATGTGCAAATGCGGCAACGCCTAGGTGCCCTTGCTTGACTTTTTTTGCGTCTTGGGAAAGCCTGCCACTGATAAAGGCCCGAAATGTTCTGAAGGTGCTTTTGACTTTTATGTCAGGTAAGCCAGGTATCAGCATAGGGATAGAGCTACAATCAAGCATGTCTTCTAGTGCTTCACGTAGCAGTGGTCCGACAGAAAATACAACATGTGCTTCTTTGAAAATTCTTTCTTGTTGCTTTATTTTTTCGGTGGCGGTTGTACTGTTCTCGGCGAAGTCTTCATAGTGGCGATAACTCATATGATGAACTACGGCACATCGACTGCCGTGCTTTTTCGCTGCCGCCAATGCGATCTCTCCAGTAATACGGTCATGGCCGAGCCAAACAGTATCACAAGGTTTGATTGAAATGCCTGCTTCACTAATGGCGTTTATTGCAATTTGCGCAATTGCTGATCCCTGTTCGCTATCATTGCAATTGAGTGAGATTAACTGAATTTTTCGACTTTTTGCGGACTCAATTTCTTCGGCTGTGGCTTTATATACGACACAAACAACGTGAATGTAGTTCGAGTGAGCAGCAACTGCATGAAGAAGATCCTGGTTGAAGGTATTGATGCCACCAAATTGAGAGCCCCAGCGAGTGGCACACGCAATAATTGTCTTTGTCAATTCATTCACGGGGAGGCTTGATTGGCTCATAAAATCTATTCGTAGTTTTTCTTTCGAATTGGTCGCTAGACCAAATTACATCATACTTGTTGCTCTGTAAGGTAATGCTTGGGGTTATAAAAGAAGTTAAGTGAAATTTTCCTAAGTCACCCCATTTTATGCCAATGACGGCGTGCTTTACAGGTCTGCTAAGCGTTGGATAGGACAATATAGGCTAGGAAGCCTCTGCGCTGGCCGAATAGCTGTCAAACGGTCTCTCATCAGGTGAATGGTAGTCCATGCAGGAGGTACTTGTCTCAGCGCGGCGACGGGCACATCCCGGCAGGAGCCCCTGTGTGTGCTATGCGGACAGCGACAGGCTGCCCCATTGGCGCAGAAACAACACCACAAGCCACGCCATCTCATCTGCTGATGTTGTATGTGGATTTGAAGTGGTATCTTATTGGTTCTTTCTGTCCCGCCACTACGGATACTCACCATGCGCTATGCCATCCTGATTGCCGGCCTGCTGTGCAGCAGTGCCTTTGCCGCCGAACCCACCAGCAGCGCTGCCACGCCAGCGGCGACAGCCAAGCTCGACTGCGTGCAGCCGGAGTTTCCCGGCGCCAAGGCCAGGCCGGCCAAGATAGAAGCGTTCAACAAGCTCTATCAGGCTTATGGTGACTGTGTGAATGCGTTTATCCAGAGCCAGAATGCCATCGTGGCGGCGGCCGAGGCGCAGCGGAAACTGGAGTTGGAGAAGGCCAATGCTGCCATTGATGCCGGCAATGCGGCGACGGCGGCTTACAAGGAATACGCAGCGCGGATAGAGCTGGCCAGCAAGGGCAAGTAGGCCGAAAGCGGCGAAAAAAAAAGCGCCCGCGATGGGCGGGCGCTTTAGCTGGGATAAGCTACGATCAGGCCGACATGGCCAGCATCAGGCCGTTCAGGCGCTTGACGAAGCCTGCCGGGTCTTCCAGTTGGCCGCCTTCGGCCAGCAGGGCTTGGTCGAACAGGATGTGGGACCAATCACCAAAGCGCTCGCCACCCAGCTCGCTCTTGAGCT
>Ga0075156_10002164_pt1 | contig 10834 bp, 10 predicted proteins | sample JI81AbrownDNA_FD_70966 | JGI IMG/M metagenome (GOLD analysis project Ga0075156, IMG submission 70966) | Wastewater effluent complex algal communities from Wisconsin, to seasonally profile nutrient transformation and Carbon sequestration -... | ecosystem: Engineered > WWTP > Effluent > Algae...
CGCAACTTGGCGCTGGCGATCTCTGGGCCCAAGAACCAGACTGCGTCGACGACACCGCATTTCCAAGCGATTGTTTCCCTGACGTACTCTGCCCTCAATTTTCCAACTATTTGGACTTCCGCCGAGCGGTCGTTCACATCTATGGCCCTGACCTCGGCGGCACGGGCTTCCTCGTCAACAACGTCTATTGCGATTCCGACTCGACCGATCCCGATTGCGGCATCCCCTACCTGCTGACTGCCACGCACCTCGTCACCGGGTTCATGGACGACGAAGTCACCAGCGGAGACATCTACGCGCTCGAGAACGAGACGACCTACACGTTCGGATTCGAGGATTCATACTGCGGACAGGGGGAGAATCTCAGCTGGGAGATCGCGTTGGGAGGGGCACAAGTGCTCGGCTTCTCGACGGAGAAAGACCTCATGCTCATCCAACTCTCGACGGCGCCGCCGCCGGAGGCTGGACCCTATTTTCTGGGGTGGGGTTCGGGTGCATTTACGGAGGTCGCCACCATCGGCCACCCTTGTGGCGGCGCCAAGAAGATCGCAATCGCTGATCCCTCGGCGATGGAGTTCCACGAGAACCTGAATCGGGACGTCCTCAAGATCGAGTATTGGGAGATTGGTGCGATACTCGGCGGCGCATCTGGCGGGCCTTTGCTCGACGACGAGGGGCTCCTGCTCGGGTTGCTGTCGGCGAGCGACAATGACGTCTGCGCAGGCGAGCAGGCAGACTCGTATTTCACTGCAATCACCACAATTATCCCATTTCTTGGGTTGGTTGCGAACTCGTTCAATCATCATGGGCCCTATGACTCGAACGCCTACATACCAATCCCCGATGTCGAGTTGAACGCTGAAAAGTATGGGGCCGGTGAGACCGTGACCATCTCGGCCACTCAACAGGTCGTTCTCACCAGCGGTTTCGACGCAGAAGCCGGCTCCAACGTGCGCGTCATCATCGTTCCGGCGGCCTCACCATGAAAACCCGATTCATTGCCATCTTCATACTGACAGGCTGCCTGAGCACGGCTCCCGTCGAGTCTCACATCGGTCAGCAAATTGGGGATTTCGCCTATCGAACCCGGGATGAGATGCGCGCCAAGGCTAACCGGCACCAGATTCGAGAGCGACACCGCGCCAAGGGTCGGCGGGTCTGCGAGGAGGGCGAGTGGCCACAGCGATGGGCCGAAGACTGCAACACCTGCTATTGCGAAGTGGGCAGCGTGCGTACGTGCACGCTGGTTCACTGCCACAATCGCCGGAAGAAGGCCCGTGCCCTGGCAGAATACGAGGCGCAACACCCCACAGAAGACCAGGAGCCCGAAGCCCCATGAACACGAGCAAATTCAAGCGCCTTTCCGTTTGGGCATTCGCGCTCCTGCCCCTGGCAGCATGTACGTCCGATTCAACAGATTCGACGCTCGATGACCAGTGCAATCCAGCTCCGATCGAGACGATCGGAGCGAGGATACTCGAGCTTCACGACTGCACCTCCCCCGATGACGAAGCCTGCGGCAAGACCTCGCTCTACCGGGAAGCGGACAAGGTTCAGCTGGTGGTGACCGACGCCGAGGGGGCGATGACCGGCCACGCCCTCGGGCTGCTCCAGCCTGCTGCCGCCGCGCAGATCGACGCGAAGATCGCCGAGATCGTCGCCGGCGAGGCCGACCTGGGCGGCTTCTATGCCGAGTGTCTCTACGCGATCTACGAGCCGCCCGTGGTTCTCACGCTGCCCACGACCTTCGACGTGGTCGAGTTTCGCCACCCGAACGGCTGCGGTCTCCCCGGCCTCAGTGATATCGAGTCGGATCTTCATTATGCTGTCGAGGCCTTGCAAAATTGCACGTCGACGGACTCTGTCGAGGTCCAATCCTGCGCATTCGACAGCAAGCCCAACCATCCATGACCTCATGATCTCATGATCTCATGATCCCACCGCTCAAAGATCGTAGGCCCCGCTGCTATCCTCGACCTCGTCCCAGTCGACGATCTCGATCCGCGGCATGTCGGAGAGGCGCTGAATCAACGGATGATCGAGCGTATGCGGCATCGGCCAGATCCGAATCTGGCGCAGCGCGGGCATGCGCGTGTCGATGGCCGCGAGCAGCTCGTCGAGCGCGTCCTCGGGCCAAGCGAGCTCGGGGTACATGGCGTCTTCTTCGGGGCTGGTCTCGAACCCGAGCTCGAGCGCTTCGAGGCTCGGCAGGCGCGCGCGGCCGAGCGCGGCGAGGCTGGCCGCGGACGCGCCCATGCGGGCGTCGAGCCAGCGCAGACCGACGAACTCGCGCTCGCCCAGATCGAAGTTGGGGCAGAGCAGGCGCAGCGTGGCCAAGCGCGGATAGGGCTCGGCCAGCGCGTCGAGGTTGGTGCAGCTGCGCTCGCCAAAGCCGACCAACGCGTCCTGACCTTCGGGCATGTCGCCGATCCGCAGCTCTCGCAGGGCGCCCAGGCTCGGCCGCGTGTTCGCCAGCGCCGCGATCGCGGGCCCATAGTCGCTGGCGTAGTCGTCGATGGCGTGGATCCGCAACGTGTGCAGGAGCCGGGCCGAGGGGTGGGCCAAGACCATCGAGAGCTCCTCGTGGCTGCCGCCAAAGCTGAGCGAGCGCCAAAACCCGGCCTTGTATTGGAGTATGCACAGGTCGTCGAGCCAAGCCGTGAAGCGAGTCCGATGCACGCCGCGAAATTGCTCGGCGTGCTGCTCGAGCAGCGCAGACTCGCGCTCGGCCAGCTCGGGCGAGTCCGCGCGCGCGCGGGCCAGCTGGATCGCCGCGAGCTCGCCCCGTGGGTTGCCCTGGGCGGTCAGCCAGTCGGCGTAGACTTCGAATCGCGCGTCGTCGTCGGGATCGGCGTGGATGCCCTGTTCGAGCGCGAGGTCGAGCGCTTCGATCATCGCTTCTTCGATCACGAGCCCTCAGCTCGCGTCGTCGTCTCGCTTGCCGCTCAGCCGCCGCTTGAGCAGCCACCAGGTCCCCTTGCGGGTCGCCTTGGCGGCCTCCTTGCTGATCCGCTGGGCGCTGGCCTTCACGCCCGCCTTGACCCGGCCCTGCAAGGTCGCTTCGGCCTCGAGCCGCTCGCGGCGGCGTTGGTCGGTGATGTCTCGGACCATGGTGCCGACGGCGAGGCCGAGCAACACGGCGACTGCGATCAGGACGGCGAGCAGCTCGAGCGGCACCTCGCCAGTGTAGCGCGACGCCGGAGCTCGGACAGCACCACAAACGCGACGACCCTCGCTGATCGGGCAGCGAGGGTCGTCGAATCCGCGTCAGCGGGTCAGGGATTCGGCTTGGCGTTCGGCTTGGCGTTCGGCTTGGCGTCGAAGACGGGCGGCTCGACCGGGTTGCCGTCGGCGTCGAGGAAGAGCAGGCCGCCCTTCCCGAACAGCTTCTCGTCGGCGATCTGCTCGAGCTCGGGCAGGATCACGGCGCCGTCGCCGGCGATCACGACCACGAAGTCGCCCTTTTGCAGGTGCGACTCGGCGGCCTTGCGGATCGCCGCCGGATCGATCGCCGCGAGCCGGGCCTGGTAGCCCTCGTACCAGTCGAGGGGCAGGTCGTAGTAGGCCAGATCGCGAAACGCGTAGAGCGTCCGGGTCGCGGTCGAGAAGGTCGCGGGCATGGCTCGCTGCGCGCCCTCGCGCTCGCGGCCGAGCTCCTCGTCGCTGGGATCGGAGCTGCGCATGGTCTGGATCTCCTTGGCGATCTCGCGCAGCGCCCCGCCGCTCGCGTCGGTTCGGACCGAGCTGCCCGCCGAGAAGCTCGAGCCGCCGCGCGAGTAGGAGAAGCCTCCGCGCGCGCCGTAGGCCCAGCCCTTGTCCTCGCGCAGGTTCATGTTGAGCCGACTCGAGAACGAGCCGCCGAGGATCGCCGCCATCATCTGCGTGGCCTCGTAGTCGGGCGCGTTGCGAGCCGGACCCGGGTGACCGACGAGGATCTGCGACTGCGCGGCGTTGGGCACGTGGATGAAGAACATCGTGCCCTTGGCCGGCTTGGGCTTGGCGATCTTGATCGGCTTGGGCGCCTTGCCGGTCCAGCCGGCGAAGCGGTCCTCGAGCTGCTTGCGCAGCGTTTCGCCGTCGATCTTGCCGACCACCCACAGCCGCGCGCCCTCGGGTTTCAACCGGGCGACCCAGGCGTCGCAGTCGGCCAGGGTGATCTGGTCGACCGTGGCCGCGGTCTCGATCTTGCCGTAGGGGTGTTGGCCGCCCCAGACGAGCGAGCTCCACACGCGATTGGCGATCGAGCTCGGCGAGGTCTTTTGTTGCTCGACGTAGGCCTTCTCTTGCTCGACCAGGCGGCCGAAGTCGTCGGCGCGCATGCCCGGCTCGAGCAGCATCTCGGCGACCAGATCGAGCGCCGGGCCGAGCTCGCGCTGCAAGGCCTGGACGCCGACCGTGGTCACTTCGTTGCCCGGGCTGGCCCAGATCGACACGGCGTGGTCGGCCTGCTTGGCCATGAACGCGGCGTGATCGAGCGACTTGGTCCCTTCGTCGAGCAGGTCGACGCAGAGCGAGGCCATGCCGGCCTTGCCACGCGGATCGTTGATGCGACCGATGTCCCACTCGAACATGAGCATCGCCGTCGGCAGGGTCTTTTGCTCGACCAAGCGGACCTCGAGCCCGTTCGAGAGGACCATCTGGGTGATCTGCGGCAGGTCGAGCTCGGCCGGCGCCTTGGGCTGCGGCCGCGTGGCCCGGAAGGGCTCGTTGGGCCACTCGGCTGGCGCGACCTCGTCGACCGGCGGCGGATCGACGACCACGATCGGATCGGGATCGACCGTGTTCTTCTTGGGCTCGCAGGCGGCGAGCCAGCCGATGCCGACCAGGCTCAGCGCGAGCGGAGCCAGCACGTTGCGCTGCGAAATCACTTGGCACCTCCTTCGGACTTGGCTTCGGCTTTGCTGGGCTTCGAGATGACCTCGACCCGAGGCGCCTTCAGGTACTCGTTGGCGGCCTGCTTGACGGCCGTCGGGGTGATCGCTCGCAGCCTTCGCAGGTACTCGCTCGCGTGGCCGGGGTCGCCGACCATGTGGTTGAAGTACTGGAGTTGGTTGGCGCGGCTGCCCAGCTCCTCGAGGCCCCAGACGAAGCTCGACTCGACCCCGATCACGTGGCGAGCGAGCTCGGCGTCGCTCGGGCCCTCGGCGAGGAGGCGATCGAGCTCTTCTTGCATGATCGCCTCGGCCCGCGCTTGCTTGTCGTCCTCGTTGCCCGGCGTGAGCGTGACGACCATGTCGAAGCTGCCCGAGAACATCGAGCCGTCTTGGTAGACCCAGACGCTCTGGGCGATCTTCTCCTTCTCGACCAGGCGCTGCTGAAGGTGGCCCCAGCCCTCGGCACCGAGCACGTCACCGACCACTCGCAGCTCGAGGTCGCCGGCGCCGAGATCCTCGGGGCTGTGCCAGACCCAATGGATTCGCCGCAATCGCGCGAAGGGGTCGTCGATCACCTCACGATGGTTTCGCTCGAGCTTGGGCGTGGGCGGCTCGACGTGGGCGGGCTTGGCCAGCTTCGGGAAGGTCCCGAACCACTTGTCGATCATCGCCTTGGCCTCGGCGATTTCGAAGTCGCCGGCGAGCAAGAGCGTGGCGTTGCTGGGCACGTACCAGGTTTGGAAGAAGGCCTTCACGTCGTCGACGCTGGCGCTCTCGAGGTCCTCGTGCTTGCCGATGGTCAGGTAGCGATAGGGGTGGCCCTCGGGGTAGAGCGCCTTGGCGACCGCGAAGCGCTCGAGCCCATAAGGCACGTTGTCGTAGCGCTGCCGCCGTTCGTTGCGGACCACGTCGATCTGATTGGCGAGGCTCTTTTCGTTGAGCAGCCCGAGCAGGTAGCCCATCCGATCGCTCTCGAGCCAGAGCGCGGTCTCGAGCTCGTGGCTGGGCACGGTCTCGTAATAGTTGGTCCGATCCGAGCTGGTGGTTCCGTTGACGTCGGAGGCCCCGATCTCGCGCAGGATGTCGAAGTGGACGTCCTCGCCGATGTGCTCGGCGCCCTGGAACATCATGTGCTCGAAGAGGTGGGCGAAGCCCGACTTGCCCGGCACTTCGTCGCCGCTGCCGACGTGGTACCAAATGTTGACCGCGACCAAGGGCGCGCTGGGGTCTTGGTGGAGGATCACCTCCAGGCCGTTGTCGAGCGTGTAGCGCTCGTAGGCGATCTCGATCTGCGCGTCGGTCTGGGCCGCTGTTGCTTTGCCCGTACCGGCCGCGACGATGGCCGGACCGAGCAACGAGAGCGTGAAGCCCAGACCGAGCAAGCTGAACAACCTTGCTCGGATCATGGTCGAGATGCTCGCCCATGGCCCGCGTGGGGGCAAGCAAAAGCTCAGCCGGAGATCTCGAGCGGCGTGCTGGTCTCGATCCAAGTCTTGAGACAGCTGAGGATGACCGGCCAGCCCGCGCGGGTCCGCTGCCAGCTCGCGCTCTCGCCCTCGAAGCCGCGATGATCGACGTCGAGCCGAACGACGCCGAGCGTGTTCGGCACCTCGCTGATCGTCCACGCGAGCTCGCCCGCCGGGTCGGCGAGATCGCAAAAGCGAAACTCGTAGACCAAGCGACGCTTGGGCTCGACCTCGAGGATCTTTCCGACGATCGCCTCGACCTTCGCCGCCTCCCACTCCTCGCCCTGGCCATGGGCGAGCAAGCGGAGGCCGGCGCCGACCTCGAAGCTCGACTCGATCGTGGTGCCCAGGAACCACTTCGGGGTCTGTTCGGACTCGGTCAGCGCGGCCCACAGCTCGGCCGCCCGGCAACGAATGTAGATCGTGTGATGGTGCGCGAGTCCGGTCATCGTCGCGACGACGATATCACGGGCAAGGGCCCGAGATGTCGCCGGGCGGCTCGCAGACCATCAGCGTGTCGGGCACGCAATCGGTGGTCGTCCAGATCTGGTCGCCGCCGCATAGGACCTTGGTCAGCGGCGGGCACAAGCTCCCGGTCTCCACGCAGCCGATGTATTGATCCTCGACCGCCGAGCACCAGCCGCCTTCGCCGTCGGCCATGATCGCGTTGCCGAGCACCGCCGCGCAGCCAGGCTCGATGTTGCACTCGTCTTGGGTCTGCTTGGCGGCGCAGCCGGTCGGCTCGCCGCTCTCGGATCCGCTGTCCATGCCGAGGTCGCCGCCGAAGTCGCCCCCGCTGCTCGCGTCCGCGTCGGTTCGACCGAGCGTCTCGCCGCCGTCGGTCTCGCCACCGGTGCTCTCGTCGCCGGCGGCTTCGTCATTCGAATCACCCTCGTCGCCGTCGCAGCCGAGCAGGCCGAGCGGCGCGGCGAGAACAAACATCGTCGTGATCATCCAGCGTTGGGTGTTCATGCAGCTTGGTGCCGCGCCCCCGCCTGAAGGCTTCATCGTCCTCGCCCCGCGCTCGGTGAGCTCGCGGCTGGCCGCGCGCGAAACCGAGGCGATCGAGATCGGGTCACTCGTCGGAGTCGATCGAATCGCGGGAATACATCAGCGCGACCGGAACATCGTCGAGCGTGAGCACGGCGCTCGGCTGAACGGTGCCGAAGTCCTCCCACAGCTCGAGCTCGTCGGCGAGCATGTGCTTCTCGGGGAAGAGCAGGCCAGCGCGGGCTCGGCTGGCGTTGGCCGGCTGCCAGTCGGGCCAACGACCCTCGCGGCGGTATTGATCGACGGCGAGCTGGTGGACGTCGTGGATGTAGACGGGCCCGCGCGCGAGCTCGTTGCCCTCGATCAAGAAGGGGACCACGGCGTTGCCCCAAAATCCGCGGACCAAGCCCATGCGCGCGGCTCCCCGCGCGCCGCCGAGCAAGGGCGAGTATTGCGAGAGGTTGAAGGGGTGACCGTGGTAGCTGGACCAAGCGCCAGGGATCAGCACGGTGATCAGCACGACCGTCGGCGCGGCGCGAACGAGCCGAGGCCAGGGCGTCAAGAGCCCGCGCGCGCGCAGCCAGAGCCGACCCCACGCGAACGCAGCCAGCAGCGCCATGAAGGGGTACGCGGTCAGCCAATGCTTGGTCCCGCCGAAGATCGGGATCGAGGGCCAGGCGATCAGCAAGATCGGGAAGCTGGCCAAGATCAGGTAGAGCAGCGGCTCGACCAGCGACTCGCCGCTGGGGAAAGGCCGCCGCCAGTCGCCGGGGATCGTCGCGACAATCGAGCGCGCCGACGAGCGACCGATCGCCGCGCGAGCGGTGAAGAGCACGCCGAGGCCCGCGAGCAGCAAGAGCACGCTCGGCACCGTCGCCCAGGTCATCACGAAGGGGTAGCTGAGCGGCAGCGGCGGGCGGTTGTAGTTCTGCCCGAGGTACTCGGTGTTGTAGTAGCTGTGCTCGCCGTGGAAGGCGAAGTACTCGGCGATCCGGGCCAGGGTGTCGTGCCAGAGCCAGGGCCAGAGCGCGACCGCGACCAGAGGTCCGAGCAGGGCCATCGACCAGAGCGGCAGACCCAGCCACTGACGCAGCGGCGGTCGCTGTCCGCTGCGCCGCCATTGCATGCCGAGCAGCAACCACAAGTGCAAGGCCAGCAGCGGACCCAAGAAGAGCGCGTTGTGCTTGACCGCGATCGCGACCCCGAGCAGCGGACCGAGCAGCAGGCCAAAGCGCCAGTCTCGGAGCGCGCGCAACCACACCAGCGCGACCGCCAAGGTCAGCGCCGCGATCGGCACGTCGAAGGCGTGCAAGCTGGCGTGGAACTGCACGCGCGGCAGCAGCACGAACCAGCCCGCGGCCAAGAGCCCTGCGAGCTTGCCGTGGCCGAGTCGACGCCCAGCCAAGAAGAGCAGCGCGACCGCGAGCCCGGCCAGCAAGATCGCCGGCAGCCGCATCGCCGCGCCCTCGCGCAAGATCGGCCACTTGCCGCCCTCGACCGCCGCGATCTCGGTCTGCCAGGCCTGCTGCTTGCCGCGGGTTCGTTCGAGCTCGGCGACGACCTCGGGATCGGGCGGCGTGGCCAAGAGCCGGGCCGAGAGCCCGCCGGCGAGCTTCATCAAGGCCGGGTGCTCATGGTTGAAGCCGAAGTAGCGATCGCGGACTCCCGGCGTGTTGGCCTCGCCGCCCTCGTCGGCCCAGCGCGCGACCCATGCGGCGTAGCGGCGCGAGGCTTCGAAGTAGATGCCCTCGTCGCGGACGTAGCCGATGTCTCGCTCGCCTCGCAACAGCACGAGCACGGTCAAGACCGCCAGCAAGAGCGCGATCAGGCCGGGTCGCTCGAGCGTGCGCCGGAGCGCGCCAGGTCGCTTCGTCGTGCTCATTGGACCTCCGGCTCGGGCTCGGCCTCGACGAAGCCGCGGGCCTCGAGGCAGACCGTGTCGGTCGGCAGCGGGCGATGGCCCTCGCGCTGCCAGGTCCCGGCCGCCGTCGAGCTGATCCGCAGCGCGAGCTGGTGCTCGCCGGGCTCGGTCGCGAGCGCGAACGCAGCCCAGCCTTGGTCGTCGGTGAAGAGCCAGCGGGCGACCACCTGCTCGTCGATCCAGGCTTCGAGCACGACCGTCGGGTCGGCGCGCAGGCGGGCGTTGAAGTCGGCGAAGCCGACGTGGCCACGCAGGCGGTTGCCGAGCTCGACCCGACCGAGATCGAGGGTCGCGCTCACGCCATCGTCGAAGGCCAACGCCAAGCAGCGCCGCGGCCGATAGTCGACCTCGAGCACGCGCGTGAGCACCCGGCCGTCCTTGCAGGTCCAGTGGCGGCGCTTGCCCGAGCAGCGACCCGCGTCCGACTCGACCTCGAGATCGCGCTCGACCAGCGACCACAGCGACTCGCCCGCGGCGGCCTGCTCGTACTCGTTGAGCGTCAGCTGGCCGACTTGGTGGATCGCGACCAGCTCCGGCATCGGCAGGTCTTCGAGCTCGGCTCGCAGCGTCGGCGACCACGAGTCGCGGCCGAAGCTCAGCACCCAAAATTTGGTCATGCCACGCAGGTCGGGCGGCGCGACCGAGTCCCAAGTCCGCGCTTGCGCCAGCTCCATGCGCGCGCGCGGGGCCAGCCACTCGCTCGCGATCAAGAGCGGCTCGTCCTCGTGGGCGGCGAGCAGCGACTCGAGCTCGGCCCAATCCTCGCGGCTGATCTGCTCGCGGTAGGCCAAGAAGGCCGCGATGATCTCGATGAGCGCGAGCAAGAACACCGCGCCGAGCAAGATCACCGCGCCGTTGGGCCGGATCATCTGGACCAGCGAGGCCGTCGGCGAGCGCGGGACGAACATCGGCGTGCCGGGTTCGGGCCGGCGCGACGGGGAGGGTCGCGGGGTCGCAGGAGACGCGAGCTCCAGCGGCGCCGCGATCGACTGGACCAGGGGCGCGACGATCTCGATCGGCGGCTCTTCGGGCTCGGGATCGGAAGGCTGCGCTTCGGAGGCCTGCGCTGCTTCGGCGAGCTCCGCTTCGGAGTGCTCCGCTTCGGGCTCTTCGGCCACCTCGGCACGCGTCGCCACCTCGACGGGCTCGGCTTCGACTGCGATCGGCCCCGCGAGATCGCCGTCGACAACTTCGAACTCGACGCCCGCTTCATGCTCGACCGCTTCGCGCTCGCTCACTTCGAGCGCGACGCTCACTTCGCGCTCGCCCGCTTCACGCTCGCTCGCCTCGAGCTCGACGCCCGCTTCACGCTCCCCCGCTTCGCGCTCGTCCTCGCTCACGTCCCCTCCTCGACCAGCACGAGATCGATCCCCAGCCGCGGCAGCGTCTTGCCCTGGGTCTCGTCGATCACCCGCAGCTCGACCGGCTGGCCCGCGAGCGCGCCGCTCTCGAGCTCGAGCCGAACTTGCCCGGGCGCGTGCTGGACCTGCACGTCCGCGAGCGTACTCCAAGCCTCCGCGCTCCCGCGCGTCCGGGCCTCGATGCGGACCCGGTGACGAGCCCAGCGGACGCTCTGCTGGGCT
>Ga0075156_10002165_pt1 | contig 10834 bp, 8 predicted proteins | sample JI81AbrownDNA_FD_70966 | JGI IMG/M metagenome (GOLD analysis project Ga0075156, IMG submission 70966) | Wastewater effluent complex algal communities from Wisconsin, to seasonally profile nutrient transformation and Carbon sequestration -... | ecosystem: Engineered > WWTP > Effluent > Algae...
GTCTGTATCCGCGAACTTGATGCATTCTGACCAGCTACCCAAACCGCAGTAGATGGCGGTTTGTTCCATGATGCAGCGCATCATGTTGAAGTGATTTCGCCTGATATTGCCGGAGCCCTGTGCCTCGTCAAGTTCGACCAAGGTAGCGAGATGGTGAAGAAATGGGGTGCTGTTCGATCCCGTTAGAAGATAGCCGTCACCATTGGCGTCATTCTTGAGGTGGAAAGGAAGCGACTTGCCTCGTAGTTCATTGCATAGCACATTGAAAAAGAGAGCGTGATGCGAAGAGATTACCGTGGGTATTGCATTCTCTGCCTTGGTGAGCATTTGCGCCAGATGGTTAGCAACTGCGATGGCGTGATTCTCATCCATGGATGAAATTGGGTCGTCGATGTAGATGTATTTGGTCCAGTCGTAAACCGTATCGCCGTCCAGAACCATTTGTAGGATTGCAAGGTAGAAGCACCAAATAAAGAGATTCTCTTCGCTTCGAGAGACTTTAATGTTTTCGACCTTGGTGCTTCCTGTGGCCGTTTGTATTTTTCTGGAGAACCGGACGATTCTTTCGTTTCTCAAAAACTTTCCGTCCGCATCATTTACGGGAAGTTCATCAAAATCGAATTCAAAATCTGAGAAAAGTTTCAGGATGTCGTAGACCTTAGTGTCCATGTCCACACCGGCAAGCCCAACAAGGAAGTGCGACGATGGATGAAGTATTAAATAGCGCTCGCTGTCCCCGTCGAGATCGTTATCCCAAGAGAAAAGGTCTTCGGTGAAGGCATTAAAGTAAAGCGTGTCGACCTGCCCAGCTTGCTTTGCAATATCTTTGAAAGCCGTGGACAACCGCGTCTTGCCTGTGCCGTTGTAGGCGTAGAGAAGAATGAATCTTTTGACCTTCGCTGCCGACAGTTCGCTGCGAAAATGAAGGGCCAAAGCATTAAGGTCGGCATAGGGTTCGGTCATGATTCAATTTTTTCTGGGGATGGAAAAAGCTGCTGCACTAGCCCATTCTTATGGGCCTTGAGGGCTTCGAGCTTTTTGGTATGCGCGGCGATGAGGTCGTCGAGGGTTGTGAGGCAGTCGGCGATGCGTTGCTGTTCGTCAATCGTCGGCAATTTCACCTTAAAGTCACTAAGCGACTCCTTCGTGATCGTCTTTATTATTCCCCCTGGCGCTATTTCCTTCTCTATATCAAAGAGGTTTTGGATGAGGCGGGCAAAGAAAACTTTTTCAATGGACTTCTTGAAGGTCTCAAATATGAGCAGTGTCCTATCGATATAGGCATCATAGTGGGTGATTGCGACCCGGCCTATTGAGCCCTGCAACGTCACAATGAAAGTCCCTTTGGGAATGAAAACGCTTTTTTCAGCGCCCAATTTGCTGATCTTGCTTTTGGTTTTGTCTTTCAGACGAAAACTGTCACCAACATCAAATACTTGAACAAACGGCATCCCGCTAATTTCGTCATACCATTCAGGCAAGCCATACGGCTGCGGAAAGCTTCCTCGGCGGAAAGTCGCAATATCAATCAGCCTATCTTCCTCCCACTCTGTGGCGTCTTGAAATTCGGGGAAGCGGAGGCGTGGTTTTGTTTCCCCTTCGCGGGGGAAAAGCTGCTGCATCAGCCCCTTTTTATGGGTCTTGAGTGTGTCCGCTTTCCGGGCTTGGGCGGCAATCAGCTCGTCCACAGAACTTAGGCACTTGGCGATTTTTTGTTGTTCGGCGGGGCTTGGGACAGCGAAGGCAACTCCCTTTAAGTCATCACTGTTTACGGCATCAAAGGTCCCTCCCTGCGAAATGGCCCCCCACCGGGATTCGTAGGACAGTAACCACTGATAAACGAACTCTTGGGAGTTTGGTTGGTCCGCCCGAACGGCGGCGATTCCGCGACCGATGCACGCATGATGAATCGACTTCGCTACGCTTCCAACAGGAGCGCGCACGCTTAAAAGAATGTCGCCTATTGTGCATTCCTTGGTAATCTCGGAGGTGAATATCCTTGGCGCTGACAGCCTGTTTTTGATGTCTGCATTTCCTTGAAGCAGCGGTAGTCCTGTTTGGCTTTGGTTGTAGCATTCTGACTTGGGAGAGGAGCCCATCACTACCGTTGCAACGCCGGACAGTGTTTCCTCTTCCCACCCCGCCGCATCCCGGAACTCCGGAAAGCGCAGCTTGGGTGTCAACGCGGGTTTGCCGTCGGGCTTCATGTGGATTGCTTTCGCCTTATTGCTCATACGCATTGAGACCCGAAATGTCGCGACCATGGGCTCGTTTGCGCAGGAGCGGTGTGAGTTCGTCCATGAGGGCGAGTTCCTTTTGGGTGCGGGCTTTCCAGCCAAGACCCAGCGGGGCCATGAGTTCGCTTAAACGCTCGCCATCGAAAATCATGCGCAAGAGGATGTCGTCCACAAAGACTTGAAGGGCGGCGGCTTCAAGGCCATGGCCCTGGGCGATGTCGGCCAGTTCCAGGCCATGTTTCTCAGCTTTAAAACGCTGGTAGCCCTGCCGAATAGTCTCTTCGGTGAGGGCTTCGCCCGTCTTCAGGGTGGCGATGTAAGCGCCGATGTCTTCCCGCTCGTCCATGAATTTGGCGTCGGACTGGATCAGGCCGACGAGCTGCTCGCGGCTCATCTTCTGCTTGCCCGGTGCCTGCTCGGTGAAACGGGCGATGAGGCCCATGATGTAGTCGTAATCAATAACGGCGGAGGCGAAGAGGACGAACTCGAAATCCAACTGGTCCACGTTCGGGCTGGGCTTGTGGGTGCTTTTGCCTTGCTGCTCCTTGAATCGCTGCGCGGTCTCCAGGTACGCGCCACGGAAGCCGAGCAGGTTTCCCTTGGGCAGGATTTGCTCGATGGTGGCCGCGTTGTCGTCAGTCAGGTCGGTGTATTGGTCGAGCTGGGTTTTGAGCCGCTGCACTTCCTTGAAGTGGTTGATGAAGGCAGCGCGGGCTTCGTCGCCCTTGAGATTGGGCACGGCATCCGGAGCGCAGCTTAGGCCTTGGGATTTCATGAACGCATCGAGCTTCAGCACCGCGCCTTGCAGTTTTTCAATTACCACAGGGGCTTTGTCCACGAGCCAGATTTCGCGGGCCTTAGGCCCAGCGTTTTCCCCTGAGAAGAGCGCGATGGCACCGTCCACGGCATCTTGCTGCTGGCGAAAGTCGAGAATGTTGCCGTAGGGCTTGGTGCCGTTGAGCACGCGGTTGGTGCGGGAGAATGCTTGAATCAAGCCATGATGCTTGAGGTTCTTGTCCACATATAGCGTGTTCAGGTATTTGGAATCGAAGCCGGTGAGGAGCATGTCCACCACGATGGTGATGTCGATTTTCTGCGCATGGGGGTGGTCGGCGTTGGGCCACTGCTGGTCCTTGATGCGCTTTTGCACGTCCTGATAGTAGAGATCGAACTCACTGACCGTGTGGTTGGAGCCGAAGCGCGCGTTGTAGTCGGCAAGAATGGCCTTGAGGGCGGCTTTTTTCTTTTCGGGCTCGACGGCGTTGTCCTCCTTTTCTTGCGGCAGGTCTTCCTGAATTTGCTGCACGTCTTTATCGCCTTCGGCGGGCGGGGAGAAGACGCAGGCAATATTCAGCGGCTGGAAGTCGGCATCGGCGGCCTGTTTCTCGGCCTGTAGGGTCTTGAAGAGGGCGTGGTATTCGATGGCGTCGTTGATGGAGGCAGTGGCGAGCAAGGCATTGAACCGGCGTCCGCCAGTGGCTGCATCGTGCTTGGTCAGAATGGCGTCAACAATAGCGCGTTTGGCAAGGCTCTCGCCGGGCTTGGGCGCACTCTTCCCCTCGGCCTTGAAGTAGTCCACATGGAAACGCAAGACGTTCGCGTCCTCAATGGCGTGGGTGATGGTGTAGGCGTGTAGCTGCTTTTGGAACAGGTCCACCGTGGTTTTGAATTGCCCCTCCTCCCCTTCAAACTGCTTGGCGGTGGCGTTGACCTCAAAGATGGGGGTGCCAGTGAATCCAAAGAGCTGGGCTTTTGGGAAGAATTCCTTGATGGCCTTGTGGTTCTCGCCAAACTGTGAGCGGTGGCACTCGTCGAAGATGAAGACGATGCGTTTATCGCGAAGCGGTTCCAATTGCTCTTTGTATGTGGATTTGCCATCCTTTTTTTGCTGCTTGTTGCGCTTGCTGTCTTCGTCCAGCGCGAGGCCGAGTTTTTGAATGGTGGTGACGATGACCTTATCGGCGTAGTCGTCGGAGAGGAGTCGGCGCACAAGGCTTGCGGTGTTGGTGTTCTCCTCCACGCAGCCTTCTTGGAATTTGTTGAACTCCTCGCGTGTCTGCCGGTCGAGGTCCTTGCGGTCCACGACGAATAGGCATTTTTCGATGTCGGGGTTGTCCTTTAGCAGCGTGGATGCCTTGAAGGAAGTCAGCGTTTTGCCACTGCCAGTGGTGTGCCAGATATAGCCGTTGCCGCAGTTTTGGTGAATGCAGTTGACGATGGCCTTGACCGCATAGATCTGATACGGGCGCATCATCATCAGCTTCTGTTCGCTGGCGATGAGCACCATGTAGCGGCTGATCATCTCGCCCAGGGTGCATTTGACGAGGAAGTTGTCCGCAAAGTCGTCAAGGTGGGCGATTTTCTTGTTGTCTTCGCTTGCGAACTGATAAATGGGCAGGAATCGCTCCTCGGCGTTGAAGGCGAAGTGGCGAGCGTTGTTGTTGGCGAAGTAGTAGGTGCTGTCGCGATTGCTGACGATGAAGAGCTGGATGAAGCACAGTAGCGTGCGCGTGTAGCCGTTGCCGGGGTCGTTTTTGTATTCGACGATCTGCTCCATGGCCCTGCGCGGGTTGATGCCGAGCGTCTTCAGCTCGACTTGCGCGACCGGTACGCCGTTGATGAGCAGAATGACGTCGTAACGGTGGTGGCTGTTGTCTGTGTTGATGCGTAGTTGGTTGATGACCTCGAAGGTGTTTTTGCACCAGTCCTTGATGTTGACCAAGGTGTAATTGAGCGGAGTGCCATCGTCGCGGGTGAAGCTATTGCGCTCGCGCAGCGTGCGGGCGGCGGTGAACACGTCAGGGCTAATGATTTCTTCGAGCAGGCGGGAAAATTCACCTTGTGTGAGCGTGACGCGGTTCAAGGCCTCGAACTTGGCGCGGAAGTTCTGTTCCAGCGCTGCGCGGTCGCGAATGTCCTCACGGTATTCGTATTTCAGGCCGCTGAGCTTCGCTATGAACTGTTCTTCAAGTTGGCGTTCTTGTGTTGCCATTGATGGGTTTCCCGCTAAGTATTCCGGTGAGCATTTCAGGTGCAAAACCCTACTTTTTGAACTGCGACGAATGTTGTCGTTTTAACCTGGCAGTCTATCAGGGCAGCTTGCGAGGATTGAAGGACTTTCCGCGAGATTTCCAGCGGCTAGAGCGCTAAATTTTGATGCGCCCCAGGCGGTCCATAACCAGCCCCAACTTTGCCGACATTCCGGCCAGTGACTGGTTGACGTGGGCATCATGCTGGGCCTGTAAGCGCTCAAACGTCCGCCAGTGCATCCCCTTGGGCTTCCCGCCGTCGCCATTCAATATGCCCGGCTCCCACCCCAGCCGCTTGCGGATGCGGTCTGCACGGCTGCTTGCGCGGTCATAGGCTTGTTCGCGTTGGGTGCGATAGGCCAGGTTGTGGCAATGTCGGCAGGCATACACGCCCCCGCCGTACAGCACCGCTACGCGCCGCCCGCATCGCACAGCCGGGCATTGCCACCACGCGCGCTGCCCACCCAACGCGCAGTCAGTCCAGACCACACGCACCGAGTAATCCATATCTTTCCAATCGGCAGCGCCGTAGTCGCGCGTGCGGTAGGTGAGGCGAACGCGGTCGCGCTCCACGGGCCAAACCTGAATCGAGCCCACCTTTTCGTCGCCGCGTGACCATGTCCACAAAAATGCCGTACCGCGTGCCAGCAGGCCGTCACGCGCCAGCCTGCGAATGTCCAGCGCACACATATCCCCCGTGGTGCGCTTGCCGCCGCTCCTGCCGCTGTTAAATCCACCCATGTTTTGCCTCTTTTATTTTCCGAAATCATTTGGGAAATTGCCCGTCTTTTCAAACGGGCAAAGTGGGTCAGGCTGCCGAATACGCCCGCCACAGCGCCATGCCAGCACCACAGCGTTGTCCATATCGACTGCCGCGTCCAGCAGCGATGCAGGTCGGGCAGTTGAAGTGGTGGGACAGATAGGCCGCGTCCAGGGCGTGCCAGTCAGTAGGCTCGGGCGCTGCATCCGTCGGTGTGCTGGGTAGTGGCTCCACCGGCTCGGCTTGCAGCGCATCGGCCAATGCCGCCCGGTGTTCACGCAGGGGCACCAGTAGGCGTGCCACAGCCTCGCGCGGCCCACTGGCTTTGACTTTGCCACCCACCAGCCGTAGCGCCACGCCAGACGCTTGCGCCTGCCGGATCAGTGCCTGCGCGCTCACAGTTCCACCTCGACCAGCTCATTCGCAGCCTGATTAACCGCCGAAGATTCCAAAGGCTCCTGTTTTTCAGACGGGGAATCTTCGGAACCTTCGGGTGATTTGGAATCTTCGACCGGCAACGCTATGTCACAGCCACCGGGCAAGCGCCAGTACCAGCCACCACCCATGCCACCTTTCGTGCGAACGACTTTGAGCTTTTTGGATGCTGTCCAAATCTGTTTTTTGGTGAACCCGGCATCTTTCAGTGCCTGGGTGGCATGGTTGGCACCAGTCCAGCAATCCGCTGTCAGTTCCGCTTTCAACAGGCTCACAGCGTCCGCGTGATCGGTGCTGTCGTCGCCCTCCGCCGGATCGGTCAGCAAGTCGCGCGCGGAGCCTTCTACCGCCTGGCCCCATTCGATGCGGCTGGCATCAATGCCGGGCAGGGCCTCCACTTGCGCCAGGTGGTATTCAAACCCGCCGTTGTCCGGCCCGATGTTGGACTTGCTGCGCGCCAAAATGCGTTTGTCTGCGCCATCCTCGCCCTTCACCCGTGCGGCAACCAGCACCACGCGCGCCACGGCGGTAAACGCAATGCTGCCAATCACCCGCTGCGCCGGGTCAGAGCCTTGGCCGCCTTTTGACAGGTGGGTGATCCCCAGCAACGCCGCATTGATGCTGGTGGCCAAGTCAACCAAGGGTTGCAAGCCACGACGCACCTCGGTGTTTTTGTGGCTGTCACCCGCCACGGCGGTAGATACCGGGTCAATCACGATCAGGCGCACGCTGCCGATTTGCTCGATAGCTTCTTTCAAGGTGCGCGTGTCGGTGGATGGGTCAAACGGCCTGACCACGCCGCCCGTGCGCGTGCCATCCACAAAGAACACCCGGCTTCGGTCTGCCCCCGCAGCAATCAGGCGCGGCAGCAGCGTGCCGGTGTAGTCGTCCTCGCCGCTCCAGATCAACACGTTGCCCGCAGCGCAGCGTGACCCATCGGGCCAGCGCCCGCCAATGGTGACCGTGGCAGCCATTCCCATTGCGATGGTGGTTTTGCCCTGCCCGGGCGCGCCCGCCAACAGGTGGAACTTGCCCAGCGCCAGCCAGTCCGGCCAGAGCCATTGCACGGGCTCCGGCGTCAGGTCAGCGCCGCAAGTCAGCACCACCGTGCTTTTGGGCAATGGTTCAGTGCCAAATTGGCCGCTAGCCCCCGTAGAACGTGCGGGAGCAGCTACTGAATTGATAGCGACTGCAATACCCACGTCATCGTCCAGATTGGCTGCAAAGTGTTCGTAGTCTTGCGGGTTCATGCGAATGCCTCCACCAGTCGGTTGATGCGATTGGCCGCCACCATCAGGCGTGCCCGGTCGGCATCGGTCAGGGTTACGCCGTGGGCCACATTGCCCGCAGCTACCGCCGTGAGCGTGGATTCAAACGCCATCACCGACAGCGCCAGGCGCGGACTGAGCGGCGTGGGCTTGGTGGCTACTGGCGCGCGGCCATCGTCCACCCAGCAGCCCAAGGCTTTGGCAGCGTCCACAAACTCGCGGCCACCGTCCTTGATCTCGTAGGCCAGCACGTCGCCGCCTTTCTCGCCGCAGCTCATGCACACCCATGCGCCCGTTGCGACGTTGACGCGCATGGAGTCCGAGCCGCCATGAAAGTTGCAGGTGGTGGTTTTCCACTTGGCAGACCGGGGGCCTTTGAGGGTCAGGCCCTGGTTTTCAAAGTAGGTAACTGGGTCGGGGAGTAGGGTGCGGTCAAACGGCATGGTGACCTCCCGCTGCGAGTGAAATGGCCGTGTGAACCGACGTGCTTATTCCCGGCGTTTTGCCGTTCAAGGTGCTTTTCATGCTGCACCTCGTTTAGAAAGAAGCAATCAGGGCGCGAATGTCGGCGCTGCGCCAGGCGACGCAGCGTTTTGACAGTTTCACGGGTGCGGGGTAGCGGCCTTCGGCCACGCCTGCCCACCAATGGGATCGGCTTACCGGGACGTGTGCCAACACCGTGGGCAAGCGCCACAGGGCAATGTCAGGATTTTGGGGAGAGGGGAGAGCGCCAGCCGGATTGGTGGCATTGGGTTGCGCGTCTGCGCGAGGGTTTGAGGTCATTTGGTTTACAGCGCCGTCTCGGCGTTTGTTGGTTGATGAACTGCGCTGGTCAGCGCCTACCTTGGGGTTTCTGGTTCTGAGTGCCTTTCTGGTTTGTCGGTCGGGGTCGCCATCGCCTTCGCCGCCTTCGTCGTCATCACTTGCTGCTACGTCTGGCCCCGCCCCGATGGCATCTGCCCCGGCAGCATCGGCGTCTACACCTATGACTGTGATTGCGGCGCTGGCACCGCCACCGCCACTTTCTGGAAATCCGTTCGAGATCGAGGTGCCTCCACGGCGGACGAGTACGCTTGCAAGAATTGGGAGGGTGTGGCGTCGTTCAACGATGCCAGATACGGATTGAAGAACCGCTAAAACTTTGTCTTGAGTCGCTTTGAGTACGATCATTTGGGCCTTGCAATTGGCTACCGATAAACCCGAATGGGTTTATATCCAGTAGTCCAGGCACGGCGTTTATAGCACGCACACATCCAACATGCAACAAAACAACGTAATTGTGGATAACGTGGTTTCTTATTCGTGTTATTGGGTTAATCCTGTGTGAATCCAAGAATCCGCATCAGGCCGCCTTAAGAGTGACCACATTGGCGGGCTTGTTGGTCAGCAAGTCCAGCCGTTCGCCCCACAGCCGCCACGCATCGCGCATGGGGCCTTCGTAGGTGGCGCGCTGGTAAATACGCTTCATCTTGTTTTCTTCGGTGTGGTTCAGACATTTCTCTATCACGTCGGGCAGCGCGCCCAGTTCGGCCATGGCGCTCGCGCCCGTGCGGCGCAGGTCGTGCGGTCGCCATTGACCACCGCCAAGTTTCAGCGCGTCAATCTGCTTGGTACGGCCTGCAATCTGCCCGCCCGGCTCGCGCTGGCGGTCGGCCACCTGCTTGGTGACGGTTTTGGTATCCAGCGGCAAATTGGTTTTTTCAATAGCGGGGTCGTAACGGCTACCCGGAAAGCACCAGGGCGTTTCACCCGTGATGGCGTGCAGGCGCTCAAACTGGCGCAGCGCAAAGTCACTCAGCCACACCTGGTGCGACTTGCCGTTTTTGGTTTCCGGCAGCACCCACAAGCGGCGCTCAAAGTCCACATGCTCCCAGCGCGCGCCCACGGTTTCGCCAATGCGGGTGATGGTCGCCATTTGAATCAACAAGGCGCATTGCGACGTTTCGGCCATGCCGGACTGAGGCAGCTTCTTCAACAGGTCGATCAACTCCGCCTCGCCCAGCACCCGGTCGCGCTCGCCATCCGGCCCAATCTTGGCCTTTTTTATACGCGCGGTCGGGTCGGCTTCCACATAGTCGCGGTCCAGCGCAAAGCCAAACATTTGCCGCAGGTCGGACAGCACCCGCTTGGTCATGCGCACCACGTCGCGCGCCATCATGGTGTCCACAATGTTCTGAACGTGTGCCTTCTTCACATCGGCCACGGCCAGGTCACCAACCAGCGGGAAGACGTCACGCTCAAAAGCCCGTTGTGCCTCCGCGCCACCATCGCCGCGCTGCTTCAGCGCTAGGTCGCGCCACAGCTTGAACAATTGCCGCACTGTCAAACGGGCCTGCTGCTGGGCGATCACCTCCAGGCGATCAAGTTGCTTGTTGTGGGCTTCGACTTGGTCGACTTCGATTTTGAGTTTTTCGGTGGCCTTGCGCTGCACGGGGTCGGTGCCGGACTTCACTTCCACGGCCAGCCGGTCGCGCTCGTCGCGCAGGGCTTTGAGCGACAACTTGGGCCAGGAGCCAATGCGCACTTGCCGGGTTTTGCCGCCCAGCTTGTACCGCCACTGAAAATCGACGCTCACATGATTCTTGGTGTCAGGCGTGGCCCGCACCATGCCAAACATGGACCCGCCATCCGGCAAACGCTTGCCGTCGTCCGTGCCGCGCAGCGCTTCCAGCGCCTTGGTTGTGATCAATGCCATGTAAAATTGCCCCCACCATTGCCCCCACCGTTTGGGTGGCTCAGAGTGTAGCGCGTTGGACTGTTTTGGACTACAACAAAATGCTGCTAGTCTGTAACTTGTTGATTTGTATTGATTATTTTCTATTTCTTAGATCGCGCTGAACCTTGTTGGAAATACAAGGGGTAGCATGGGGTGCAAGGGGTCGAAGGTTCGAATCCTTTCACACCGACCATATGAATCAAGGACTTAGAGTAGAAATGCTCTAAGTCCTTTCTTCTTTCTGCGACCCCGTGTCCGGCGCGTGTCCGGAAATTTAATGGATTGCACTCAGCTTTGTTATTTGGCTAGAAACACTGAAAGGTCCGATTCAGGACTTTCAAGTTGGACAAGGGCCGCACCGTTGGCGCCGATAGGTGGGCATCTCAAAG
>Ga0075156_10002169_pt1 | contig 10829 bp, 5 predicted proteins | sample JI81AbrownDNA_FD_70966 | JGI IMG/M metagenome (GOLD analysis project Ga0075156, IMG submission 70966) | Wastewater effluent complex algal communities from Wisconsin, to seasonally profile nutrient transformation and Carbon sequestration -... | ecosystem: Engineered > WWTP > Effluent > Algae...
CTGGGTCTTATCAAAAGAAGTAAGGAAGATGGTAAAGTTACAAAAGACTCTACGAGGGATAAAACTTTAGATGCAAGAATCACTCTAAAATCACGACGTCGGCCCAAGCCAAAATATGCTGTCGGTCAAGCTGTTGAAGCATTATGGCAGTCTCCGCATGAAGCTCACTTTTCCGCAAATACATCAACGGCAACTACCCCATATGGAAGTGACATTGAAGACAAACAACATGTTGGCACCCTTCCCGCGGGTAATTTGGAAATAACAGATTCTTCTTTAATTGCGACACCTCAGCAGTATCATTCTCGATCATCAAAAAACAAACCTTTTGGTGGAATCCCAGGTCGGGGAAGTTGGTACCCTGCCGTTGTCACCAAAGTTACCTTCAAGCCTCCCCTCGTAGAAGAGCTTGGCTTCGAAGGCAGCGAATATCGTTACGATGTGGCATATGATGACGGAGATGTCGACGAGGGTCTCAAAGTCTTTCAAATACGACCGAAGGAAGATTCAATGCAGGTTGAAGAAAAGACAATATCTACCTCCACTGATATCAAGAAGCGCACTGAGACTGGATTTGACCCATCACGATTATCTTCAATTCTCGTTAGAGACCTTCGACTCGAGAAACACAGGCAGATTACTTCTGCAAATGAACAGTCAAAATTATCCCAACACCAGACTTTATCAGAGGAGAATAGCACTGATAAAATTGCAGAGGGCAAAGCTCATGTAATAAATGTGGAACTTTCATTTAAAACTATTTCGTCATCAATGCAAGACGAGAAAGAAAAGCAATCTGCATCCTCAATCGTTAGTGGTTCTTTGGAAATCGAAAAGGAACAGAACAAAGTAAAGGCAGAGGATTACTCTAAAACACCAGTTATTGAAATACTCGCTGAAACCGAGTCTCACATCAAGTCTGACAGCCAGTTACAGTTGGATACTCATATCCTTAATCAAAAAGAAACACCGGATCGACTTCATACAACAAACGGAGATGCCGTGGCACTAAAGTCTGACAGTGATCAAGCATTTGTTGAGAGTAATGTTTTAAAAGAGGTAACTCCTAAACATGTTGAAAAAACATCAATGAAAGAGGTAACTCCTAAATATGATGACAAATCATCGATGAAAGAAGTAATTCCTAAAGCTGTTGAAAAAATTCTAGGGATTTCTACAGAACCCGACGACAAGGTTATGTCAAAAGAGAAAATTCAAAAACTCAAGCAAGTTTCTGCAGTTCAAGACATACAAAAATCGAATCAAGACACCAAAGATATCATCGCAGATACCTATGCAACCCACAATTCGAAGGAAACCACCAACATGATATCGGAAAAGGAGGTCACGAAACCTGTAATAACGTTTCCAATGCCGAAGAAACGCTCAAATGACTCGAAGAAGGCCACTAAGCTAGATAAACGAACACGTTTGTCGTCACCATCTCGTTCTACTGAAAAGAAGTCACTGACAAGAAACAGTCCCGGTAAGAACAAAAACACTGCTATTCCGAGCAATGAAGTCATTCCCATTGCAATGAATAATGAAGTAGCACCAATAGGAACCGAACTCGAGCTCAGTCAATACGTCAGCGGGATAGATTATGACTCCTTTGCTCATTCAACCCAGTTAAAGGCTCTTTTGCTGGAAAGGCAATCGCTCCAACTGGCATCCATGTCTGCCATGGGCCTTACAACAGCCGTGGCCGATCCGCTTCTCGGGTTGGGTAATGCTTGGCCTCCTTCAGCCTCCAGAGCAGGTTTTTACGACCAAATGTCTAATTTACTTCGGCCCCACTCTCAAGCTGGAACATCGCGAAGTACTCACTCGTTCCCTTTATCCAATCGGCAGTTGCCCCATCTTCATGCTTCACAAGCTGCTGCTGTTTCTTTGCTCGAGGCGGAGCAGCGGCGTGCTACCTTGCTGGCAACGTCTCAATTTTACGCTAACCCCGACGCTTCCCTCATGTCCAATTATGCTCGTTTTGGGTCTTTTCCACCACATGCAGCTGGCGCTTCGGATTACTCAGCTGTGATTCGCTTGTCTCAACTTGAACAACAAAAAAGAAGGGCCATTTTCATCTCCAATCAATCTTTCTATGGCGCACAGCATGCCTCATTACTTCAAAATGCACAATATGGCTACGACTCTGCAGCTGCCATACGAGCAGCGACGTTGAGCGGCAACAACAACCAAGCCTCAAGAGTCGCTGCTTTATTCGGGCTTGGCACAGGCGGCCAGGATTCAGCTGCGGCAAACATTCAACTGTTACAACTACAAGCACAGCAACAGGCGCAGGCAGAAGCCGAAGTTCAAGCTCAAATGCATGCTCACGCACAGGCACACGCACTTCTATTTGCTTCTGCAGCGAAGACCGGTAAACATAATCAAATTGATGCATCCTCAAGTCCACAATCATCCACCCTTCCACAAACTTTTGCCCCCAAAACAAAGTCGCCAAGAGTAATAGGAGTCCCAAAGTTGCGTATAGCTGCGAGCGCTGCTACGACAATTGCTCTCACATCAATGGGTAGGCCTGCATCTGCTGGCCCAGTGGTTAACTCACCAATTTCTGTTCCCAAAGAGGATTTCGGTTCTCCGATGAAGGGCCAGATTTCCTCTATTTCACAAGGCGAAATGGACGATCCCAATAAGGCAGATGCGCAAGAATTGTCAGAAATTGGTCCTTCGACTTCCATACGTCGTTCTCTCAGCGCACCCCCAGCACAGGAAACAACGCGCGGAGGAAGGTTAGAATATCTCTTCGCTTTTCCACAACAAAATCAAACGTCGAGTCCTAAACATGACCCCTTTGAGAATGTGGTTTTGGCAGCAGCATCAACAAAAAGTTTGATACAAGACAATGGCAATGAAGTCACCGAGGAGATTATGCATACATCTAAGCAAAAATGTAACACCACTAAAGAGAGCAAAGACGATCCGGCGAATCCAGAAAATCATGAAGAAATAATGGATCCCGTGAACATTATCACCTATACCAATTCAGATACTAAGCCAATGGAACAAAATGAATTGGAATCATGCAAGTCGGTACAAGGTGTACAATGTGCAGATAATTTGCCACAGGACCTCAATCTAATAACGTGCAACATTCCGGAACCGTCTCAAGAATCACTTCTTTCAGGTCCTCTCAGAGAACTCGCTTCCAAGATTAAACAAGGTGATTTTTCTCTGGATTTTGCCGATACTTTCATCAGAATAACTTCCCCTGATATCAAGGCCAATCTCGTTATGAAGACTTTTGATATTGAGTTGGTTGCAAATGACAGCCTCATTTATCTCTTAGATGTTGGAAAGGCAATCCCAATTGACCAAAAATTTATCGCAGAAGAGGCAAAAGCGGTGGCTCGTAGTTTTGAATCATCTGGAGTCTCGTTAAATTGGATACTTGAGGAACAAGTATCTGAGGTAAGATCTCTAATAAATTCGTCTTTTCTGTTGCCGACTTAGTTTGCTCAACAAAGACGGCCCTTTTTGTTCTTTCTAGGCGATATTAGCTCTTGTGTCCATAAATTCTTGGCATAACCATCACGCGGCTTTCCAACAAACATTCGGAAATCATCCAAAAATGAGTAATAATGAGGAATGTGTACATATTATTCGAACGTACCTTACGTGCTGCTTCAGAGATTTAGCCATGCATCCGATTGCAGCTCGAGTGGTCAAGCAGAGCAAACTGAATAAGGTTGATGTTTCCGGTATCGTCGAAGTTGCGGCCAAGTCTCTCAATCAAACTTCTTGGATAGTAGACGATGTCGTGGTAAGTTGACCTCAGAGGAAACTGACATTTGACTCTGCTTTCATGCCTTCTCACAATAAAAATTTTCTTTTTGCTAGGACCAACTTTTAGTGCCAAGGAATTTGAAGTTGGCATTAAGTTCCCTCGACGCAAAACGGCTGAAATCATTACACCATCTTCTTTATGAAAGAACTCTACTTCTGAATTTTATAGCTCGAACCTGTTATATGACAGAAGCGTATGCCTACACTCATCTTCGTTTCATGCTCGTAGCTGGTGATACGTTAGGTCATGCCCGAATGTGTGAACTTGTGCACGATGACACCCTTCATGACAAGATTGTTCAAACCTCCAACACAGTTGCGAATGTACCGAACATTGTCAATTACGGCAGTATTTGGACTATGCTGCCGTTTGATCTTGTTCGTTCCGATGATGATGAGTACGGAAACTTGATGGAAGATCCTTGTCGCCCAAGATACGGAGGTTTCACACAGGGTATGGATGCTACCGAGCTCCGATGTCGAGCACATGCAAAGGCTCTACTACACAGGTATCATTTCCATTCAATCTTCTGTCTATTTGTGCAATTTTCAACTTATCAAACTCTTTCTTTAAATGGATGTGAACAGGACTCTCTATCTATTGCAGCAAAAACATGGATTCCATGGTGGAGTCGACAATTGTGGACCATATACCGCTAAAGCACCAGATGATGGTGGGAACTCGCCAGTACCCCGTTTGGTGGACGACTACAGGGAGATAAAATCCATTCCACCAGCCTTGGCCGCTAATTTAATTATCGTCAGTGGAGGTGGAACTCCTCGTGGACACTTGGCTACCTTAAAGAAGAAATCCAGTTTCTCTGGTCGAGAAATCGATGCTACAGGCGGAGCAACCCACATCGGCGCGATCATGTATCCAGCACACTACTGTGCTCCTCTTCCAGTTCCCACTTACGATCGACTAGAAAGCATGCCTTATGGAAAGCATTCAATGACTCGAACAAGTTCTCCACCCGACAGTAGTGGAATTGTGATTAGTACTAAATCAATTGATTGGGGTGATATCGTGAAAATGTTTAAACCCTTATCAGCACAACAAGAATCGCTGGGTGGTGGCAACGACGCATCTCAACCTGAAGAAAGCGTTCCTGTATCTATATTTGCGCCATATGTTAAGAGACTAGAAAAACCTGCATGGGAGATGGAGTCAAGTTGTAGTGATCGAAGTGAAAAGAGTACCGACGATGAGGAGTCACAGGCCGAAGACATTAGTGATACAGCAGTTTTCGAACGTCATATTACAGTTTTGGATGCCATGAAACAAAAGCTTGATGTGGCGATGCAAGAGCATCGTACCAGGAATCGATCAGTAAGTCACATAACAACTTAAAATTGCCTTGTTGAACTCAACTTTCATTCATTTTAATCATCAAATTCCATTTGAAAAATTAGTGAAGTCTATCTTGTGGTGCATGGTTTGTGAAGGATTATTTTTGTCGATCGATCCTAAGAATATTGCTCGTGTCGAATGCTCGTCCAGTTCATTCTACCTTTTGGTCTGCAAGAGCACATCTTGTGTACATACATGCATAGCCTGCACAGCATTCTTATGATTTAAAGTTGAATTTGTCTGGAGTTGTTCTGTTACAGGATCGCTTAATTTAAGTACAATAAAATTGAACAAAATGCGTTGCCATAACCGCGCAAGGCTTAACAAATGACATGTGCATATCAGTCAAAGCACAGTTAGAGTATTTTTGTTACTTAGCATCAAGGAGATAGTTGCAAGTCTTAACAACCATAATATTCACTTGTCCTTTGTTTCACAGAAAAACTATACCCATCATAAACCAACTACTTAAGTTATGTTTAGATTAATCCTATTAGCGATTGTATAATGGGGGCGCCTCAAATGTATGGGGTTTGTTCTAATGCATTGATTTCAATTTAGTTTACTCATTCTCCAGATCAAACTTTTTCAAGCGCTTCCGTAATTCAATGATGGGTTTTCGTAACGCAATCGAATCCGAAAAGCCCTTGTTGTGATAATGCAATGAAGGGTAATATCGGTGTTGTCGTAATATATCGGTTCTTGTGACCATACCAACTAGTTTTTTGGTCCCGTTAGCTACGACAGGTATACAACCGACGTCATTTTCCAGCAATATTTCTTCAGCTTCGGCCAAAGTTGTGCTAGCTTCAACATACCTCACGTGCTGTTTCATCCAACCCTTAAGAGCGCTGCCAGAGTTACGTGTTCTGTCTTCTCGTGCTTGTTCGGCCTCTGCACCTGTATCTCGCTTACTAGGCATAGGTTTGCCATCTCCGTTGGCCTCATTCTCTTCTCTTCGTAATCTCTTTTGTTCCTTGTTCCACAACCGTTGTTTTGCCGCAGCAACTTCTTTGTAAGTTACTAAACCAATCACATTGTTGTCATCGTCAACTACTGGCAACGCCCTCACATCATACCGTGAGAACAAGTCTTCCACTTGCTTTTCGTTCATGGAAGGCTTGGCTGATAACACCGGCGCGGTCATAAATTCTCCAACCGTTGGTTGTTCAAGCAAGCTAGTTTCAATTAGTTCATCTACAACTTTTTGCAGAATGTCACCGGCCTCACTGGCATCGGATAGTCTGACAGTGGCTGATGCGGCCTTGGCATGTCCACCACCTCCAAACTGTTGGAACAATTGGTTAAGGTTGACTGACTTGACATTGACACCGGTTTTGACCCGACCAATAATGATCATGGTAGAAGCTCTCTTGCCTGATTCAGCATCCAAAGACTTTTGTCGTTCTTCTACCAGTCCGGCAAAAGCTTCAAACTCGTCAAAGTCCACCTTGCCATCACCATCAGTATCAATCTCTTTCAAAATTTGGTCCACCGTTTCCTGAGAGAGTTAAAGTGCAAACAACCGGTGATTGAGCAATGCAAGCTTGAACGGGAGGCTATTGAAAAGCCACTTCGAACAAAGACTTACCGCTGAAGCAATCACACCCGAAGCCAAAAGAGCGGCAACGAGTTCTTGACGTTCTAAATATCCAGAGTCGTCAGCGTCCTTTTTAGCAAAAGCCGCTTGGAGTCGTTTTCGTCTAAGTGCTTCCTCGCCGCCTTTCCACGCTTCAGTGAACATAATGATATGGTCATTACTGACGGGATTATTGTTGTTGGCATTCGTCAAATCTAGATTGTTTTGCATCTTTTTATGTATATGATTCAACTTGTCGCGCGAGGACGATGGAGAATCATCTTGTTGTTGAACAATAGCAGCACTCGCCCTGCGATTATTGGCACTTCCTCTTTTATTGGTTCTTTCTTTTGGATCGTAGACAACCGCAAAGAGCAAGACTCCACTGCTAGTGAGTTCCAAAACATCTTGTGCGACGGCCGCCAAGCCATTGATGAACCCATCAGCACTTCAACAAGGTATTAGAATTAACAACAAGAATGGGTTAGGAGAGATGAAAAACGAATTTTGTAACGCATGAGCTAAATAACTAACCTCAGTAAAACTGTTGTGACCGTCACGCCATGAACCAAAGTGGAGTTGGTATTCAATAAAGCCTGAGTCAACACGCCGTTTTGTTCCTCGCTCAAGGACGACTGTGCATGCTCCGCAATAGCTGCCTGACTAGCGCCTTGCTCCATGCAGTATGCCAAAGCATATGCATCACGTGGAGTGGTGGAGTCGAAACATAAGCTGCCAGTATCGGCATGGATTCCCAAGGCTAAGAGCGTGGCCTCAGCTTCTGTCATTTCCAACCCAGCTTGCTGCAATCGTTCCACAACCATGGTCGAAACTGATCCCACATGCTCTACCACGTAGTCTGTGGCTTCTGGGATGTCTGACTCACCATCAATGTGATGATCCAAAATGGTTACACGTTTTGCAATCCCTAACAATGGCTCTGCTGGTCCCACACGATCACGTCTTTGTGCATCCACCAAACCCAGTCTGTTCAATGACGAGAGGTCGTGAGGCAAGGACTTGAGTGATCGAATGGGAAACAAGTGTTTGTGCAAGCCCAAAAATCGGGCCACAGCTGGATGGGCACCTCTTGGTAAAACCACATAGGTTGGTATTTCATTTGGTTTTTGAGATGAATTGTCGTCTCCTTGCTTGTTTGCGAGAATGTTGGACGTATTGAGACTTGCCTCTTCCATGTATTCACTTGCCTCGGGGGAAGACCATAATTTGGCCAAACCTACTGCAGACGCCAATGAATCAAAGTCTGCCGTACAATGTGTAAGTACTACATTGAAGGCATTCTTTTGTGAGTTTATTACACTCTCAACTTTGGGAGTATGCTCTTGAATGATTCCAGCACCCAGTCTTCTTGCATGGCGCGATCTTAGACGCGTGCTTGTTACCTTGGGCTTCTCGAGTGTCACTGCCGAACTTTGCTGTTGGGCTTGGCGTTGCTGCCTGGCCAAAGCACGCTTGGCTGTATTGTCGATAATTGGTGGCAAATTTGCAATAGGAGATTCGGACGGAAAATTCACTTGAGGTGATTTAGATTTGGTCAAGGATTTAGTTATGGAAGCCTGAAGAGAATCCTTGATGGTTGAGGTGGATTCGGCGACGGTTGTCTTGTAGGTATCAGGACTGGAATTGTTGGCCTCTTTATTGGGAGAAGGCAAAACGGATTTGACCTTTTTATTAACTTTGTTTTTAGATTTCTTCCAAAAGGAGGCAGAGGTGAGTGGTTGGATTGGAGTTTTGGGAATTGATGTTGGATCGTCAACATTCTTGTGGTCGTCGGCGTGGGACAGGCCTTTGGGTTGCGCCTTAATAGATCCGCTGCTGTCGGTCACTATCTCCAAGCCATTATCTTCGTAAAACCTGGCCGAAAAGGTTTTCATGTCCTTGGCTTTTACTTTCTTGGTTTCATCCTCTGTCTTTTTGGAAAACAAGTGCTGAGGGTGTCTAACCGTGCGGAGGAGGAGTGCTCTGTCTCTGTTTGTGCACAATGGTCCGGTTCTTCGTCTGAGAACGAGACGATTCATTTCATGGAATGCAAAGCATGTTTGCATTGAAACTAGAGCTGCAACAAAGGGCAGAAGCATTGAGGCAAGCAACGATTTGCTTGGACTTCTTGTGCTTATTCTTCCAGTTGTTTCTTGCGTATTAACATGGTTTAAACGAAGAATGGATTGGAAACGTCTTTCATCGTGCCCTTGACAATGCCCCTGTTTTCTAGACATTTCGATAATCCTTCGATTGGATCTTGTGGATTGGCCACTCTGACTAAAGTTGGTATATATGCCAAACTTAAAAGATGAAAGCGTTGGAACAATTTGGTGAAACTAAAAATGATAGATGGGTCGGTTGTTTATGGGTGTCAAGAATTGCGTATCCCTATCGTTCCTGACGAAAGGAAACTGTCATCCGATTACTATCGGCCAACGTTAAATAAACTTGGAATCAAAAGTCTAATGTTCTCAAATGAGACAGTTGCGCTGGCCATGCTTGTTCTCACAGTCACGTTAAGTACGTACGACAGCGTATCTGAACATAACCGTCACGCCACACAAAGTCACTATTAGGCACCCTACCGGAACCAATAGCGCCTTGTCAAGAATGAACCGGAATGTGTGTGACACGCTTGGACAGCAGGCCCAAGAGGTGAGCAAAATCTTTAATGCGCGCGACAGCTGTCAGAGGGATCTTTTGCGAGATCCGAACCCTATAATTCATGCGCACAGCCACGAAAATCCTGCATCAAAATAACGTTTTAGTTGAATCACCTTGAGCCTTGACTAAGTTAGTTGGATCTTTGACACAACAACCGCTAGCTTTGTTTTCTTGTGATTGGAATCATGTTTATGAGTTAATCTACGGATTAATTTGATTTGATTTTATTTGATTTGATTTTAATTGGCAATTTGTTGAGTTCATGTTGAGCAGTCTGACCAGAAGAGTTGGTTCAGTGCAATTCCAAAAATATCTTTCGGATGCGGTTACAAAAAGTCAGAGGAATCTTAGATCGAGAACGTCAGCAAATCAACTCTTCAAGCAGCCTCAGCTTCAAGTTACATCGTCTCCTTTCCTTCGTGCTGTAAACACCATGACATCCAACGCGAAAAAAGACTCAAAGGAGAGTGACAGCCAGTCTAAGAATGAAATTCCTGATGGATACGAACAGATTATTGAGGGACAGGCGAAAATGATTTACAAAAAACAACAAAAAGGACAAGCGGTGTTCTACAATCCGGTTCAAGTCCAGAATCGCGATTTGTCTATTTTGATGATTAACATGTATGCAGAAAGACGTGTTAAACGAGCTCTCCGCAAAAAGCTCAAGAAGGAGAAACGGAAACAAATGCTTGAGTCAGGCAAGACTCAAAAAGAATGCCAAAATGTCGAATTTACAGACGATGAGTTCAAGGAAGCCACCAAACACATTACTTCATGGGCCGAACAGGTTGAACAGTTACCACGATCAGATGGACTGTGCATATTGGAAGCATTGGCTGCTTCTGGCTTGAGATCTATTCGATATTCTAAAGAGATTCGTGGCGTGCAGCACATTTTGGTAAATGATTTGGATCCTGCGGCGGTTGAACAAGCAAATCAAAATGTAACATATAACAACGTGGATCCCTCCATTGTACAGCCACACTTGGGTGATGCCAATCAAGTGATGTACAATCGTCGCGCCACACAACTGTTCCCACCAGGCCAATCAGCCTCGCCAGAAGAGCAACCCTTCGATGTCATTGATTTGGATCCTTATGGCAGTGCGTCGCCGTTTTTAGATGCTGCTGTACAGAGTGTGAAGGACGGAGGACTTCTCTGTATTACTTGTACAGACATGAAAGTCTTGAGTGGTGCTCATGTTGACACTTGCTATGGACGGTATGGCAGTCTTCCCATGCCACGCGGAAAGTATTTGCATGAACTGGCCTTGAGAATCGTCCTGTACGCCACTTCCACTAGTGCGGCTCGATACGGACGCGTCATCAAACCTATTCTGAGTGTTGGAATGGCATTTTATGTGAGGTTGTTTGTCGAAGTCTACGATGACAAGGCGGCAGTTCAAAATGTATCCACAGTGCACGG
>Ga0075156_10002170_pt1 | contig 10828 bp, 3 predicted proteins | sample JI81AbrownDNA_FD_70966 | JGI IMG/M metagenome (GOLD analysis project Ga0075156, IMG submission 70966) | Wastewater effluent complex algal communities from Wisconsin, to seasonally profile nutrient transformation and Carbon sequestration -... | ecosystem: Engineered > WWTP > Effluent > Algae...
TGCAAGGATAGGCAGTCGGAGAAACTTCTGACTCGATGCAATCTGGAACTTCCCATAATCAAGATTATGTCGCATGAGGTAGAGCAGACTTGTGTAAAGAAAGGCACATCGGTAACACTGAATCACGTTTCGGACAATAGATTTACGGTCGTTACTCGATCTAACTTCGTCTTGCATATAGGAGAACTACGAGATTTTGTAATCTATATCTCTCCTAAAAAAAGCTATATTTTAAACAAAAGCTTGCCATTCCATCTCGTTTCATTAGCTTTTGAGCGTTTCAATATGGACATCTCGCAGCCAATCAATCTAGGGATATTAGAGGAAAATGGAAAGGAATCTTCACCTTTTTATCGTACGCTCGATGTGATGGAGTCAGTTGATTGTTTTTTCTTTTTTATGAATGGATCAGACATTGTCACTTCCGACGAAATTTCCTCCTGCGATTTTCTCATTGTTCCGCAAAATTTGACTCAAGACCAAGTTCTGAAAGATTTTTTATACAAGCTTAAAAAGCCATTTTTTATTTTGTATGCAGGCACTGAAATTAATCCCACCTCCGGGATCGAATTTCCTTTGTTTGTTGGCTATTTGGATCAACAGGCAACACCTAATATCATCGAATCTTCTTTAAACTGTGCCGTCCGAAATCAAAATATGAAAAAAAGATTCCAGGCTACCTTTGATTCCTTACACAGTGGTCTGGCCATCATTAACCGTGACTTGTTGATCGTTCAAACGAATCGATGCTGGGATCAATTTTATTCTGACAATGGCATGGAAGAAAATACTTTTGCTGTCGGTGGGAATTATCTTACAAATTTTAATCACTCAGATTTTTTGTTAAGAAAAAATGACAAAGAGGCACTGACCCTATCCATACAAAATCTTTACGATGACACGATTGATGAGTTTGAATTTGAGTTTTCTCTATCGAGGGGGAAAATGGAACACTGGTTTAATGTGCGCCTAACTCAATTTCATGATGAAAGTCAGTTTTTATTGGCGGAACACACTTTGATAGATAAGCGCAAACTCACGGAAACCCGTTTGAGTCTGATGGCGAATGTTTTTAGAAATGCGAAAGAAGGAATTTTTATAACGGATACCAATGGAACGATCTTAGAAGTGAACGATACTTTCTCAGACATTACCGGTTACAGCCGGGAGGAAGCGATTGGGAAGAATCCTCGAATCCTAAAATCAGGAAGACAATCAAAAGAATTTTATTCTGCTCTTTGGCACGATATTTCAGAGAAAGGTCATTGGTATGGTGAGGTTTGGAATCGACGTAAAAATGGAGAAGTTTACGCGGAGATGGCCACCATCAGCGCCGTGAGTGATACCGACGGTATGATTCAAAACTACGTCGCGATTTTTAGTGATATTACTTGGATCAAAGAACACGAAAGGCAGTTAAAACATATTGCGCATTATGATGCTCTCACAGGTTTACCTAATCGGCTTTTGCTTGCCGATCGCCTAAGTCAAGCACTGGAGGAGACACAACGCCGGGGTAATTTATTAGCAATCGCTTATATTGACTTAGACGGTTTCAAACAATTAAATGATAAGTTTGGACACTCCATTGGAGATGAAATTTTAATTATTGTGGCGCAACGTTTCCAAAAATCCATTCGCGAGTTTGATACGCTAGCACGTATTGGTGGCGATGAGTTCATTGCTGTTCTAACAAATTTAAGTGAGGCTCACGACTCGGAAGTGATACTCAATCAATTGTTAACATCAGCAAACACTCCCATTATTTTATCTGGCAACGAGTTTAACATTTCTGCGAGTATAGGCGTTACTATCTATCCATCAGATTCATCTGATGGTGAACTACTCCTTCGACATGCCGACCAAGCGATGTATTTAGCGAAACTAGCGGGTAAAAATTGTTATCATATGTTTGATGTTTCGATGGACTTGGCCATCAAAACAAGAAGAGAGACGCTGAACCAGATCAGAAAAGCGATCCAAGCCAAAGAGTTTGTACTATACTACCAACCAAAAGTGGAAATGACGACAGGAAAAGTGTATGGGGCGGAAGCATTGATTCGTTGGCTCCATCCGATTCGGGGATTGATCCCTCCGATTCAATTTTTACCAATCATTGAAGACCACGATGAATCGGTTGTACTGGGAGAATGGGTCATTGAAGAAGCACTCAACCAAATACGAATTTGGCGGAAATTGGGATTGAATTTAATAGTCAGTGTGAATATATCAGCAAGGCAAATTCTGGAAGCAGATTTTGTGAATAAGTTATCGAACATATTAAACAAATTTCCTGATGTTCCTGCGGAGTTGATAGAATTAGAAATCTTAGAAACAAGTGCCCTTGAAGATATTGCAAAGGTGTCTTCAGCCATGAATGCCTGTAAAAAACTTGGAATTCATTTTTCGATTGATGATTTCGGTACTGGTTACTCCTCCCTCACGTATTTAAAACATTTACCGGCAAATACCTTAAAAATTGATCAAACATTTGTGAAAGATATGATGCAGTATCCAGATGATTACACGATTGTGAGAGGAATTGTTGGTCTTGCTCTTGCTTTTCAGAGAGATGTAATCGCCGAGGGAATGGAAGAGCCGAAACTAGGAAAAGAATTGATCCGTTTAGGATGTAACAAAGCACAGGGATATGGGATCGCAAGACCCATGCCAGCAGCCGGATTTATCCCTTGGATGAATTCCTGGACTCCCGACCCAACATGGAATCATGGGAATTGAGTTTCCCCAAATGAGATTTTGAATTCAGGGAACTGAAAAAAGCTCTTTTGCTTTTTTCAGTCGGCCATCATCTACTATCGTTTTCATCGCAAAGGTAAGAATATCCTTGGCTCTCGAAACTTTTCCACTCTGCTTGTATGCGTTGACTAAGTTAAGAACATTCGGAATATGATTCGGAATCCGAAGGCGAAACTTTTCGCCGAGATCGATGGCTTTTTTGTAATGTCCTAATTGAGTCATTGCAAATGAAATCTCATACAGATAAGCACTCTCATGTGGGTAACGATCGCTCATCCCTTGGGCTAATTCAAGTATTCCATGAAAATCTCCCTTAGATTTTAAATGTTCGATCTCTATTAGAATTTTTGAATGATCAACTTCTTTTTCAGATTCTGATCGACCCATCCATGTTATTTTTAATAAGGAAAGGTCATCAATAATTTTACCGGATTCTAAAATGAGTTCATAAATTTTGTGGAGATCGGATTTTGAGTGTTCCACATCTAATAGAAATAAGGATTCATCATCATTAAATATATCATAACCGTCTTCATCAATCCCTACGACTAGGTCATCCCGCCCATCAGAACCAAGAATAATCGAATCTCCATGATTTAATGTCAGAACATTTAAAGCAATACTCAGAGTCGGGTCATCGTGACCAAGTTTAGGAAGTTCATTGGCGCGTCTTATATATTCAGCTTTTCCATTTCGGAATAAGACTAAATCTGGGTGACTCACGTTCATAAAATAAAGAGTGCCAAGAGTATCATCTAACAATCCGAATATAGCTGACATAAGCATCGTTCCATCGAAACTCTCAAATGCATTTTGCATTTCCAAATAGGCATTTTTAATCCATCGCTCTGGGTAGATATGATCACCATAGTCAGTGGAGATTGTTCTTTGGATGATGGACTTAAAAATTGTTCCGATGACGAGTACTCCACCTGCTCCCTGAACAGATTTTCCCATGGCATCACCATTTAAGAAAACTGTATAAGACCTTCCCATTAATTTCAGATTATCCGAAATGTTGATATCACCGCCTAATTCATAATCGTTTCCTCTGAATTGGAATGTCTTTTTTTGTTTTAGGAAGAATTCAACTTGGACATTATTACTATTTGCATTGTTGACTCCAAGAGGTTCCACAAGCAACGTATTCAAAAAATAATCCATATCTTGTTGTTCTTTTAAAGCACTCACGGCAATTAGGGCATCATTCAAGTTTTTTGTTCTTTCTTTCACATTTTCTTCTAAATTTGTGAACAATAAAGAATTTTCTACACTCATGCCGATTTGTGCAGATAATACTTTTAATACTTCAACTCGATCTTCGGTAAACGCGGAAGTGAGAAGATTGTTTTCTAAATAAATGATTCCAATAAAATTTCCATGATTTATAATGGGATAACAAAGAATTGATTTAGAATTATGAAACTCAACATACTCATCTGCAGTAAACATTCCTGAATTCTTTGCATCATCTAATAAAAGTAATTTTTTTGTTCGGATTACGTAATTAATAATGTTTAATGGGATAGTCGTCGATTCCTTGAGGGGTAATCCTTGCAGAGTTATGATTTCATCGTGGTTAAAGTTACCTACTGCTTCGATTTTCCAGCCTTCATGTCGATTTAAAAGAAATAATCCAGATTCGGCACCTGCATTTTCGAAAAGAATTTTCATCATCGTCTCTAAGAGTTTATCTAATTGTATCTCGCTTGAGATCGCTTGTGATGCTTTTATCACACTAATCAAATCAAATTGCTGAACGTTTGATGGTTGACTGGCTAACAAAGTGTGTTTCGTGTCGGTTTTTGAGATATTTGGGTCATGGTTAGCAGATCGATTTTTTATAAAACTGAACGAATGATCCATTTGAATCGATTTGTTTTTACAACCCCATTTCTCATATGCATACTTTGCTTCAATCAGGTGCAATCGCGCATAAGGTTCTTCGCCTTTTTCAGACCAAATTTTTGCGATGATTTCATGGGCAATTGCTTCTTCAAAAATATAGTCGTGTTTTTTTGAAAGTAAAATGGAGTTTTTCAATTCAACCATTGCTAAATCAGTTTTTCCATTCAAAAGATGAGACAATCCATTACATAGAACATACTTATGACCGTAATTGGATTCACATTGTTCTGCCCAAACCTTCAATCGTTTTAAATTTTTTAGGAATCTTTTTTTTAATCCGATTTTTTTTGTCTCGATTGATTCACTAAACAAAGACGCAATGATTAAAGAGTTAAAAAAAACGTGCTCAGGAACAAACATCATTCCTAACATCGCAGTTTCGAAAGGATCCGCAAGATAAGAAAATTCCAAAGCTCTGCCCTTATCACCAAAAAGAAATTCTAATCTTGATTTTGTCAGATAAAAATCGAAAAGAGCGTTCGCATTACTAGAGTTAATCCATTCCGGAAGAACTTCCTCTTCATTGAAGTGACTTCCTTTTAGTAATACAAGATTGTCGACATTTTCCGTAAGATTTTCGATGAATTGTTTGTTTAATTGAAAGAGTTGGTAAGCATTGTATTGTTTTAAATTTTGAAAAAGCTTATCGTACTTATTGAAACTATCTCTGACTTCGAGCAAATTTTGACGCATCAAGAGTTTTTGAAAATGCATGTTATTAATAGCATAAGAAGTATACTGTAAATCTCCGGTTTCCCGGCCGCTTGCGATTGATTTTAAGTATTCGGGTTCCCCTGCCCTAGCATGAGCTTTCCAATGACTTACCATTGTTGCAAAAATAAATCTTGTCTTGCAGTCGACTGGTTTTGCTTCTTCCTGGAACTTGGAGAGTAATCTTAATCCGAGCTTAGCAAATTCATAACCAGTAGAATAATCTCCTAAACCTGAGCCTTGGATGACACCAAACAATGCATAGGCAAATGCACTTAAAGGAGAGTTTCCTTTTCGAATGGATAAATTTACCATTTTGAATACAATCACTGGAAAAAGAGCCGGCTGGCCGATAAATGAAGGTGGAATGGCTGAATTCAATAAATGCAAAACTAAAAGTGAATTTGAGTCCGTAAGCAAAGGTGCATCAATAAGACTTGGTATTGATTTCCGACCAAAACCAATTTTGAATTTTAAAATTTCGGGGAGCGGAGATAACTCATTGGGATTTGAAGGTAATTTGACACCCAAGGATTTGACTGCTTGTTTTAAAATAGCGAGTGCATCCGCCATTTTGTTTTGGCTTACGTACAGACTGGATTTCAAATCATAAACAATTATTTTATCACGCGCATTTTTGGCTTTTTCTAAAATCGTATTGAATATTATTTCAGCTTCTTCATATGTTTTGTTCAAGTATTTTGCTTTTGCAAGATTTGAATATATATCGAGTGTTAGGTCATATTTTTCTTCCCAAGAGTGATCAGGAAGATTTTGTTTTGCCATTTTTAGAAAACTCGATGCGGCTTCATGAGCATTCGAAGACAACGCTTTTTTGCCAGCCATAATATTATACTCTATAAGTCTGGCTAACTCTGATTCAGTTTTCAAATGAACAATGGCTTGGTTCAATTGGTTTACGATCGTAAAAATGTGTTCTTCTAGTTTAAATCTATTTAGTAAACTGATGTATCCATTCGCTATAATATAATGATTTAAAGATCTCTCTTCTTCGGTGACAAGGGAATATGTTGCCTCACGAATCTTATCATGAACAAAATTCACCTCACTTTCGTTCTGTTTTAAATAACCCTCATTTGTTAGGTGGATTAGAGCTTCTTTAATATTTTGATCTGGTTTATTGATGATATGGATGAATACATCTAATCTGAACCAGTTTCCTACACATGAGGCAAATTTTAGGATTTGTAAATGATCAGAGGGAAGATCCCTTACTTTTTCGATCATAAAATCTATCACATTCTCGGCAATTTTCTCCTGCTCAATTTGTTTTAGATCGATGTTCCATTGATTATTATTAAATCGAATTAGATTTTTTTCATAATACTCTTTAAATACAGTATTTACGAAAAATGGATTTCCTTTTGTTTTTGCGGTGAGAATACTCGCAATTTCTGCTGATTCCAATTCTTGACTGCCAAGTGTTTCTTTTACTAATTTAGTTATATCCTCAGTGTTTATTGGCTCTAAAAAAATTTCTTGATAATCTAATCCCATAGCTTTAAATTTTTCGAGCATCAGGGAAAACGGATCTCCTGACAAAATCTCATTATCTCGATAAGCAAGTATTAGCTGTAGGTGTTTAATATCTGTGTTTGATAAAATTCTCTCTATAAGATGTAAACTTGGGATATCCGCCCATTGTAAGTCATCTAAAAAAATCACGAGAGGGTGTTCACTTTTACACAGTGAGGTAAGAAAATTTTGGAAAACTTCATAGAATCTATTTTGTGATTCCTCGGCGGGAAGCGAAACGATGGAAGGCTGATTTTCGAGTAAAGTTTCAAGTTCTGGAATGATATCGATTATTAGTTTGGCATTATTCCCGACACTTTTTAAGATCGCGCTTCGCCATTTCTGAATGGAAGATTCACTTTCCGTCAAAATTTGTTGAATTAAGCTTTGAAAACTTTGTGAGATCGCGCGGTAAGGTATGGTTCTTTTCAGTAGATCAAACTTGCCGGAAACAAAATAACCTCTTGATTCGGTGACTGGCTTTCTGATCTCATTGACAAGCGCCGTTTTTCCAATTCCTGATTTTCCAGATACAAGAATCAAAGAAGTTTTTCCTTTTGTTACACTCCTAAACTCGTTTAGAATCCGATTGAATTCAATTTCTCTTCCATATAATTTTTCCGGAATCTGGAATCTACCAGAGAAGTCATTGGTTCCAATCTTAATCGCTAATTCTTTTAAATCACCGATCCCTTTCTCTTCTAAACTTTTTTTACAAATTTGAAGATCATAAAGTACTCCCTGAACACTCTGGTAACGATCCTCGGGATCTTTTTCCATCAACTTCATTATAATATTTGAAATTGCCTTCGGCGTACCATTTTTCTCAAAAGGGGAAACTGGTGATTTTGCTATGTGCGCATGTATTAATTCTAGTGGATCAGAGAATAAAAATGGTACTTGGCCTGTAAAAAGTTGATAAAAGGTTACGCCTAAAGAATAAAAATCTGTACGATAATCGACACGTCTGTTCATTCTTCCCGTCTGCTCAGGAGAAATATATGCTAAAGTTCCTTCTATAGAACTATGTAAGCTGACAAAAGTATTTTGTCTTGTCAGTCGGCTGGCACTTCCAAAATCGATTATTTGAAGTTCTCCTGTAAGATCGTTAAAAATAATATTTTGAATTTTGATATCACGATGCACTAAATCCATTTTATGAATCTCAGATAATGCCTCTAAAGATTTGAAAAAAATATCTATTTTTTGTCCGAAGGATATATCTATTGCTAAAAATTTTGAAACGTCTTTCCCTCCTATATCTTCGAAAACAATCGCGAGTGTATTGTTCACCTTCTCTAATGAAATAGGAGAAATGATTCGTTTGGTATTAAAATTTTGTAAAATGTTATATTCTAATGTAAAATTTTCTAATTCGATAGGAGTCGGATATTCTTTCTGGAGAAGCTTTAGAACAACAGGTTTTCCATCTCGCTTACCGCGATAGATCGTGTTCCTTTCGCCTGAGTGGACGAGCTCAAGATTTTCACATCCTCCAAATGAAAGCATACTTCGTCCTCCTCAGAAAGGTCAAATACTCCAAGATTATGAAACTCTGTAAAACATAATTAAGTTAAGAACCTACCATTTCCCAGCAGTAAATCCACCATCTACTGCAATCGTTGCACCAGTAATAAAGGAGGCTTTTGGGGAGCAGAGCCAAACAATCGAATTTGCTACTTCTAAGGGATCTCCAAATCTATGCATCGCGGTTAAATTCAACTTCTTTGCTGTTCTCTCCGGATTTGCATTCAGCCTTTCTAGATTATTCATACCCCCAAGGATAGGACCTGGAGCTATTGCATTGATACGTATATTTTTCTGCGCGTAATCTATGGCAGCGGATTCAGTAAGAGCGATGACCCCAGCTTTGCTCGCTGAGTATGCCGCTTGCATGGGAAGAGAAACGAGACCAGCAACAGAACTATTATTGACTATCACACCTTTCCCTCGTTTAAGCATCGCTCCGATTTCGTATTTCATACAATAAAAAAGACCATTTAGGTTAACATTGATTATGTTTTTCCAATCCTCTTCATCGAAATCAGCAAGAGGTAAATGTGACTTTGAAGTTATGCCTGCATTGTTGATCGCAATGTCGAGTCCCCCAGCGGTGGTTAAGATATGATCCATCATCTTTTGGACTTCCTGCGAATTTGTCACATCACATTGGATATACTCACAAGCTCCGGAAAGACCGCCAATTTCTTGAACGGCCTTTGATCCTTGTTCTTTGTTTCTCCCAGAAATAAAAACCCTCGCCCCTTCCTTTAAAAATAATTCAGCGGTGACTAAACCCATACCGCTTGTTCCACCAGTGATTAAAACGCATTGATTTTTGAAATCGCTCATATAATCTGAATCGTGTCCTTTTTATATTTTTGTCCAAATTTTTCCATTTGTTACTTCTCTCTGTATGCACTCTAAATATTCCGAATCGATCTCGTCTAAAGAATGAATTAGATATTTTACACCTAATTTTTCCATCTCTTGTTTTTGATAGCTATAATCAAAACCTGTGGACATGCCAATAAAGGGTACTAACAGATCTTTCGAGGCTTGCGCAATTATGAACTCTTCATCGATGAACAAAGCTTCCCATGGTTTGAGACCATAATTATTAAAAATGATTTCTTTCACTCCGGGACGAAAATCTTTTGTCTGAATGTATTTTTCATGACCGAAAAGAGGAGCTAAATCTTTTACATGTTTTAAAAAATAATCCTTCGGAGCTCCACCATAAGAAACTACTGTATAACCTAAGGATTGAAGCAAAAGCAAAAAGTTTTTAACTCCTGGATTCATTCGAATGGAATGCGATTCTTCGTATTGTTTTCTTTCCTTATAATAGAGATCAATGATGTCGTTAATGGAAAGGTTTAGGTTTAATTCTCTAATTATGAAAGAAGCAGCATGAGACTGAGAGCGTGCAAAAACGTTATTTTCTATTTCCGCAGAATAAATTCCTCCTAACTTACTTACAACCGAATACGTGATAGGCGCAAGAATATTCTCAAGAACAACGCCATCGAAATGAACGAATACAAAACGAATTTTTTCGGACGGTGAATGTAACATCAAAACATATCTCTTTCTTCAATTAATCGACCAAATCTGCCTATCGCCTCTTTCAGATTATCCTTATCCACGTCTGTCATTTCGGTAATCGAAAATCCAGCTAAAAATGTATCCTCTTCTTCTCTTTCTACTTTTGTCCAAGTATTCCTGCATCTTCCATGAACAAATCCGGCTATATCAAAATGCATAAAAAATTCTAGATTTTCATTTTCAGAAAATAGTTTAGGTGGTGGAGAGCCCTCTGCTCTCACCATAAATCCACCAATAGAAAAATTTTCAATGTGGCAAACCCATTTTTTAATCTGATCTCCATCCATGTATCGGATAGAAATGTTATTTCTGAAACGTTCGCTCGGTCGAAAACGTGGATCGATTTCATAAACCTCTTGTTGGCCACTCTTTAATCTTTTATAAACTTTGAGAGGAAGAATGGTTGCCACAGTGTTTACTTTGCTGATTTCAATATTTTCTTGGTAAACCGTAATTTCCATCTCTACATAATTCCAACCCTTATCTTTGGTCCCCTTCACTTCTTTTGCGATTGCCCTCATTTTGATTGGCATGTTTACTTTTGCGTATTGGTAAAACTCACTTTTGAGAGATTGCAGTAAGAACGTTACTCCCTCAAACGGAACATTGCCAAATTTATGACATGTCGCAATTGCAAACTGACGTGCGGCTTCCGTAATCTGCATTCCCGAAACATGTTTCAAGTTGGGAGGTGAAAAAAAGACATGAGTGGGAGGCGTATATAGATTCGCAAAAAAAATCAATTTTTTCTCAATCTCTTCTATCTTTTCCAGTATTTCAGATATCATTGCCTTCTGAACATTGTTGA
>Ga0075156_10002171_pt1 | contig 10827 bp, 7 predicted proteins | sample JI81AbrownDNA_FD_70966 | JGI IMG/M metagenome (GOLD analysis project Ga0075156, IMG submission 70966) | Wastewater effluent complex algal communities from Wisconsin, to seasonally profile nutrient transformation and Carbon sequestration -... | ecosystem: Engineered > WWTP > Effluent > Algae...
AAACCTTAATAAATAGTTTTCTTTATCATTAATAACAAATACACAGCTAGTAAAGTTACTTTTTAAAATAGAAAAGAAACCTACCAATAATCCAGCAGCAATTCCTTTTAATAAATCTGTAAGTAAAATTGCAATTATAGTAACTACAAATGGAATAAATTGATCGAGCCCTTTTTTATAAAACTCTTTAAACACAGCTATTTTTGCCAATTTATATCCTGTAAAAATGAGTATAGCAGCCAAAGCAGCTAATGGAATTTGATTAAGAATATTGGGGAAAAATAACACCATTAAAAATAATAAAATACCATGTAGAATGGCACTCATTTTTGTAGTTGCACCTGCATATACATTGGCACTGCTACGCACAATTACAGATGTAATGGGCAAGCCTCCCAACAAGCCAGAAACTATATTGCCAGCACCTTGTGCCTTAAGTTCTTGATTAGTTGGTGTAATTCTTTTTTTAGGGTCTATATTGTCAATGGCTTCTATTCCTAGTAAGGTTTCTAAAGAAGCAATTATAGCAATAGTAAATGCTTGCACATAAACTTTATGATTAGTTAATCCATTAAAATTTGGTAAAGTAAAGGATTGCCAAAAAGCTTCTTTGCTCGCAGGTAGAGTAACTAAATGTTGAGTTTCAACTGCAACATTGTTGCTTTCTAAAATATTTTTTATTACTACTCCAACAATAACAACCAATAAAGCAGCAGGTATTGTTTTTAAGGCTTTAATTTTTTTTGCCCATTTACTTTCTAAAAATATTTGTAATCCTAAGCAAGTGGCACCAATAATTATAATATGTGGGGTACTATTGCCAATGGCAGAGAGTATAGCAGTGAAAGTGTTTTTTTTATCTATTTGAAAAAAAGATTCATCACCTTCTGGGTTTGTGTCTTCGCCAATCAGATGTGGAAACTGTTTTAAAATTAATAAAATTCCAATGGCAGCTAACATGCCTTTAATAACACTATTGGGTAAATAATCTCCAATGAATCCTGCTTTTAAAAAACCCAATAAAATTTGTATTACACCTGCTAAAACCACACTCAACAAAAAAAGAGGATATGCATTGGTATCGTTTCCTAACACAACAATTGCTGCACTTACAGTTGCTGTTAATCCAGCTGCAGGGCCACTAACACTCAATGCAGAGCCACTAAATAAACCTACCACTACGCCACCTATAATGCCAGCAATAATGCCAGAAAAAATAGGAATAATACTTATGGCATTATTAGGATTACTAGCTTGAGCAATACCTAAGCATAATGGTAATGCTACAAAAAATACAACAATCGAAGATGTAGCATTGCTGCCAACTTCTTTTAATATTTTTCTCATAATTAGTTTTCCAAATATACTCTCTCCTTTTATTAAAAAAAATGTTTATTAAAAAATCAACTAAATGGCTAGTTGCATTTTAACATTTAGTTACACTTCCTTATATTCGTAAAGTATGGATATGCTTGAAAAAATAAAAGAAGAACCTAAGCCTGAGCAATACAATTTAAATGCTTTAGAAGAAAAGAATCTCATTCTTAGGCACTATAGAACATTGCTTAAAGCACTTGCACCAAAACTAAAGTCAGGAGATAAAGCTAGTGTACGTCATGCTTTTGAAATGAGTGTTGAGGCACATAAAACAATGAGGCGTAAAAGTGGTGAACCATATATTTTGCACCCCATAGCAGTGGCTATGATTTGTGTTGAAGAAATTGGATTAGGTGTAAGAAGTACTATTTGTGCCTTGCTACACGATACTGTAGAAGATACAGATCTAACACTTGAAGATATACAAAGAGAATTTAATTCGGAAATTGCTAGAATTGTTGATGGACTTACAAAAATTTCTACAGTAATTGATAAAAATACTTCACAACAGGCCGAAAATTTTAAAAAGATTTTACTTACTCTTACTGATGACCCTAGAGTAATTTTAATAAAGCTAGCCGATAGATTGCACAATATGCGAACTATGGATAGCATGAAAAAAGAGAAGCAATTAAAGATATCGAGCGAAACAGTTTGGGTTTATGCACCATTAGCACATAGAATGGGGCTATACAAAATAAAAAGTGAAATGGAAGATTTGGCAATGAAATACCTTGAACCTGAGGTATATAAAGACATAGCCAAAAAATTAGCAGAAACAAAAAAAGAAAGAACAAAATATATTAATGAATTTATTAAACCAATAAAAGAAAAATTAGATTCAACAGGGTTAAACTTTGACATTTATGGTAGGCCAAAAAGTATTCACAGCATTTGGAATAAAATTAAAAAACAAGGGGTAGCTTTTGAGCAGGTGTACGATTTATTTGCAATTAGAATAATTTTAAATGCTAAGCCAGAAGACGAAAAAGGGGATTGCTGGAAAGTGTATAGTGTAATTGCCGATGCCTATAACCCACGCCCAGAAAGACTTAGAGATTGGCTAAGTAATCCAAAAAGCAATGGCTATGAAGCTTTGCACACTACAGTAATGGGCCCTCAGGGAAAATGGGTTGAAGTGCAAATTCGAACAAAACGTATGGATGAAATTGCAGAAAAAGGATTAGCTGCACATTTTAAATACAAAGAAGGCAACTCTACAGAAGATAGATTTGATAAATGGTTTGCACAAATAAGAGAAGTAATTAGTAGTCAAGATACGGATAGTGTTGACTTTCTCCAAGATTTTAAAACTAGTTTTTTGGCAGAAGAAATTTATGTTTATACACCAAAAGGGCAAGTAAAAATGTTGCCTTTAGGAAGTACAGCATTAGATTTTGCTTTTTCTATACATTCTGTGGTAGGTAGCAAATGTATTGGTGCTAAAGTGCATCATAAATTAGTTCCAATTAGTTATGTACTTAGAAGTGGTGATCAAATTGAAATAATTACAAGTGAAAAGCAAAAACCAAAAGAAGATTGGTTGCAAGTAGTAATTACAGCTAAAGCAAAAACAAAAATCAAAGATGCTTTAAGAGAAGAAAAAAGAAAAGTTGCCGATGAAGGTAAATATGTGTTGCAAAGAAAATTTAATGCCTTAGGAGCTGCTTATACACCTGGTAATATTGATGAAGTAACTATGTATTACAAGCTTACTTCTCAGTTAGATTTGTTGTATAAAATTGCAACTAAAGTTATTGACTTAAAGGAGTTAAATGACTTTCAAGTGTTAGGTGATAGACTTGAGCCACCAAAGCCTAAAACACCAGTAGTTACAGATGTTATAGGTGATAGTTTTATTTCAAAACCAATAAATAAAAAAGATAGTGAATTAATAATTTTTGGTGAAAGCAGTGATAAAATTCAATATCAATTAGCTAAGTGTTGTAACCCTATAAATGGAGATAATGTTTTTGGATTTGTGAGTACAGGAAAAGGCATGGTAATTCATAGAACCAACTGCCCAAATGCCACACAATTAATGGCTAATTATGGACATAGAATTGTAAAAACTAAATGGGCACGAAACAAAGAAATTTCTTTTTTAACTGGATTGAAAATTATAGGAATGGATGATGTTGGTGTTATCAATAAAATAACAACAATTATAAGTGGCGATATGAAAATTAATATTAGTGGTTTAAGTATTGATAGTAGTAATGGTTTATTTGAAGGATTAATTAAAGTATTTGTACACGACAAAGAAGAGTTAGAAGAATTAGTGAATAGGTTACAAGCACTTAATGGAATACAAAGTGTTACAAGGTTTGATACAGATGAGTAAACAATGCTAGTGTTTCTTTTCTTTTTCTAATTTTTTACTAACTAAGTCTGATACAATTTTTGCACTATGCAAGCAAAGTGGAATGCCTCCACCAGGATGTACACTTCCTCCAACAAAATATAAATTATCTATTTTGTTGAAATTTGGATGTCGTAAAAATGCAGCCATTTTGCTATTACTACTTGTACCATACAAACTACCCATATAACTCATTGTTTTAGCTTCAATAGTTTGTGGTTGTAATATTTCTTCTACATCAATTAGTGGTTCAATATCAATGTCAAACTGCTGTTTAATTTTTGAAATGATTGCTTGTTTGTACTTAGGAATTAGGGCTTCCCATGGCTGTCCATTATTTGCAGGCACATTAATCATTACAAACCAATTTTCGCAACCACTTGGTGTAAATGCATTTGGCTCTTCTTTGCTTGTTATGTTTATATATATTGTTGGGTTATCAAAAAAAGTTTTGCGTTTAAAAATATATTCAAACTCTTTTTTATAATTGTTTCCAAATAAAATATTGTGTAAACCCAATTGAGGGAAGGGTTTTGTAATTCCCCAATAAAAAATTAAAGCACTGCTACTACGTTCTTGTTTTAAAATTTTGGTGGCTCTATGTTGGTTTTGCAATAAGTTTTTGTAAGTAAAATAGGCATCCATATTGCTTACAACAATATTTGCATAAACATTTTTTCCGTTTACAACTACTCCTTTTAAATTATGATGATTGGCAATTATTTTATCAACCTTTTTACCCAACTCAAATTGTACCCCCTTTTTTTGTGCCAATGTATATAAAGCATTTGTAATGCTTATCATACCACCTTTAGGATAATATGTGCCATCGTTATGTTCTAAGTGTGGAATTACACTAAGCATAGCTGGAGCTTTAAAAGGGTTGCTTCCGTTGTAAGTTGCAAAACGATTAAAAAGCTGTACAGTTTTTGGATTTTTAAATTGCTTTTGATTAAACTTGTTTAGGCTTCTTAAAACATATGTTGGTTTTACACCTTTAAATGCGTTTAAAAAACTTTTGCTTAAAAAACTGGCGGTTTTGTGTAACGTTTTTGTAAGAAAAAAATTACCTGTATGCTCGTATAAGTTTTTGCTATTTTGTAGATAATTTAAAACTGATTGTTTGCTTTCGCCAAGTTTGGTTTGAAGTTCCTCAGCAAAATTTTCTGCATTGGTTGAGGCAGCCACAATTGTTCCATCTTCATAAAAATAGGTGCAAGCGGTATCTACTTTTTTGTATGATAAATAAGCATTTAAATCTTCGTCAACATCATTAAATAATTCTACCAGTAAGGTTGGTTTTGTAAATAAACTTGGCCCTGCATCAAAAGTATATCCTTCTTTTTCAAAAGCAGATAGTTTGCCACCTACGTACTCATTTTTTTCGTACACAACAACTTCAATTCCTTTATGGGCAAGGCGTATAGCTGTTGCCAAACCTCCAACACCAGCACCAATTACAATAGCTTTTTGGCTCATAAAATTTAAAGAGGGTTATCTTGCAAGTATGAAATTAATTTTGGAAATGCAATTATAAACCATGCTGTAAATATTTCTGGTTTTGCTTGTATAAGTTCATCTATTGCTTGTAAACTTTGATAAGTATAATCTTGCACTTCATCATTGTTCAATGATAATTCACCATTATATTTTCCTATAAATACATGATCAAATTCGTACTCACTTAAACCATTATCAAAATTTGCTTGATAGGTAAATGTAAATGCTGGTTTGATAATAGTAGAAAATCCCATTTCTTCTTTTAATCTTCTTTCAGCAGCAATTTGTACTGTTTCGTATGGACGTGGATGAGAGCAACAAGCATTTGTCCATAAATTGGCACTGTGATACTTTGTTGATGCTCTTTTTTGTAACAGCATTTCATTTTTGTTATTGAAAATAAAAACACTAAACGCTCTATGTAAAATGGGTTGTTGGTGTGCTTCTAATTTTTCCATAACACCAATTGGCTCATCATGCTCATTTACTAAAATTACTTCTTCTCTATCCATTTAATATTATTTGTTGCCAATGTACAGTATTACTTAATATAACGGTGTTTTGTGAAAAAAGTTTTAAACTAATAACCTAAAACTTTTCTTAGACTACCTTCCAAAATTTTGGCTTGTTGCGAAACCCAATTTGCCGTAAGTGTTGTTGCTAAAGGTACTGAAGCAATTTTATTATATCCACTCCAATACACAATTTCATCTTCGTATTGCATAAATTGGTCGTTAAAAACCCAACCTAAAACATCAATATTTTGTTGTTTGCAAATTTGTGCTGTGAGTAAGCTATGATTAATGCTTCCCAAGTAATTTCTACTTACCAAAATTACTTTTGCATTTAAGTTTTTAATAATATCAATAATAAATTCATTGTCATTAATTGGAACAAGCAAACCACCAGCTCCTTCAATTATTAAATTATTGTTAGGATTGTTATTTGACATATTTTGAAATGAACTTACAATTTTATTCATTTCAATTTTTATATTTTCTTCTCTTGCAGCAATATGTGGCGATGCTGGCAGTTTAAGTTTATATACTTCATCAAAAAACAAACTATCGGTATTACTTACTAATTGTTTTACTTCCAAAGCGTCTGTACCATCGTCAAATCCTGCTTGAATTGGCTTCCAATAGTTTGCCTTTAATGCCTCAGTAATAATGGCACTTATAACAGTTTTTCCAACACCTGTACCTATGCCAGTTATAAAAATTGGTTGTAGCATGATGTAAAATTATGCTTTTAAATTTTGCAACATATCGGTTACCATGTTACTTAAATTAAAATCTGGTTTCCAACCCCAATCTTCTGTAGCCTTGCTATCATCAATACTTTTTGGCCAACTGTTTGCAATGGCTTGCCTATAATCTGAGTTATAGTTTATAGTAAATGATGGAATATGTTTTTGTATTTCTGTTGCAATTTCTTTTGGTGAAAAACTCATGGCACTAACATTGTATGAAGTACGAATTTTTATAAGTTCTTTTGGAGCTTCCATTAGTTCTATGGTAGCTCTTATAGCATCAGGCATATACATCATTGGCAAATAAGTATCTTCACTCAAAAAGCAGTTATAATGCTTATTTTCTAAAGCTTCATGAAAAATTTCAACAGCATAATCTGTAGTGCCACCACCTGGTGCACTTTTATAGCTTATCAAACCTGGATAACGAAGACTTCTAACGTCAACTCCATATCGTTGATGGTAATAATTGCACCAAAACTCACCAGCATATTTACTAATACCATAAACCGTTGTAGGCTCAATTATAGTTTGTTGTGGGCAATTATCTTTAGGGCTAGTGGGGCCAAAAACTGCTATGCTACTTGGCCAATACACTTTTGTAAGATTTTCTTCTCTTGCAATGTCTAAAACATTTAAGAGACTTTGCATATTTAAGTTCCAAGCTAAATTTGGATTTTTTTCACCAGTTGCACTAAGTATAGCTGCTAGCAAATAAATCTGAGTGATATTTTGTCTAATAACTTGTACATGTAACATTTCCTTATTCATTACATCAAGGCTTACATATGGGCCAGTGCCTTCTAACAATGGGTTTTGCTCCCTTAAATCACTGGCAATTACATTATGGTTGCCATAAATTTTTCTTAAAGCCATTGTAAGCTCAACTCCAATTTGTCCTGATGCACCTATTACTAAAATTTTTTCTTTTGCCATATTAAAATTTAAGATTGCGAAACTAACAAGTGTTTGCTTTTGCAACAAGAAAAATTATTTTTTGATAAAACATTGCTTATTGTAGTTTAATTAAAATCTTTTTTAGTTCTACATGGTTTATGTAATTTGGATATTGGAAAATTATTTCATTATTGGCATTTAAAATGCAAATAGTGGGATAAGATGTTTCATTATGTATAGTTCCTAATTGAATGGCTAATTCGTGTGTGCCAGTATTTACACCTGTTGGTTTGTACTTAAAAGTATAGTTGTTGAATGTAATGTTTTGTTTTTCTTCGGCATTTAAACTTGTGAAATAAAATTTGTTGTTTAGTAATTTTATGATGCTATCATTTTTAAATGTTGTGTTTGTCATTGTTTGGCAATACTTGCACCAATCTGTATAAATGTAAACAACTACATTTTTCTTTTGAACTTTTTGTAAACTATCTATTTTTTCAAATGGATAAATTTTAACTTGTGCAAATAAACTTTGCTGTTGTGTTAAAACACCAGCCCAAACAAATAATACTATTGCAAATGCTTTTCTCATTTTAAATTATATCTTACTCCTAAAAATATCCTTCCTCCCTGATTTGGGGCATAAGCATATGTTGGATCAAAGGTTAGTGCATAAGGATTATTGGGCGTTGCAATTACTTGGCCATTGGTTCCAAACTGTACATTTTTATCGAAAGGGTCGTTTGTTCTTGCAATAAGAAATGGATTTCCTTTGTTGGGTGTCCAGTTTAATAGATTTTTTACACCACCATAAATTTCAATATTTTTAAAACCAGTATAAAGTAATTGTATGTTTTGAATACTCCACCAAGGAGCATAAGGGCTTCGAGGATCTTTATCACTCAAAAGAGGCAAACGCATTGGGCTATAAACATTTCCTGTATAGTCGATTGTTAAATTTATTTTTCTAATTTTATATGAGATTGACCAGTTTCCAGCGAATCTTTCAGTTAGTATTTGTTGTACTGTAACTCCATTATCTGTAAGTGTATTTTCCATAAATGTTCCACCTGCCATTATTTTTAATCCAGTATTAAACGCCATATCCATGTTTAGTGAAATGCCTTTGTTAGCTGCATGCCCACTTAAATTATCATAGATTATTTTGTTTGGGTCTGTGTCATAGTCTCCTACAATTCTGTTGTTAAAATGAGTATAAAATATAGAAGCATCTAAATTTAAATAGGTGCCATTGGTAGCAAATACTTTATTTACATAATTGATATTTACATTATAAGATTGTTCGGGATTAAGTTCATTTTTTATTTCAACTATTCTTGCACCTGTAATAGAGGCATGATCTTCTGTAAATAAATTTACAACCCTAAAACCAGTACCTGCATTCAGTCTTACAATATTTTTTTCGTTAATCAGCCATTTATAAGCAATTCTTGGAGTAAAAATATTGCCATGATTCGAATTGTAATCGTATCTCATACCTAATAAAACTTTGTGGTTTTTATTAAGTGATATTTCATCTTGTACAAAAATGCCTGGTAAGTAAGTTTTTTGTGGTTGATTTTGTGTATTTAGTGGATTAGCTGAGGCTGTAGCAGGTGTATTGTCATCATAAAATGTATATCTTAAAGCTGTGCCAATTAGTAAATCATTTCTACCAATCTTTTTATCCCAAGTAAGCTGTGCAAAAGCAACATTTTGTAGAGCTTTATAAATGGTAGTTCCATAAACACTATTTTGATGATGATTGTTGTATGAAAAAGAAAGCATTAATTTTTCTTTTGTAGGTAGTTGGTAATTGCCAATAAGTTCCCACCGTTTTGTATAAATACTTTCTCCATAAACACTATCACCTCCTCTAAATAACTTGTTCCATTGTACATCTCCACCCCAACGATCTTCATACAAAAATCTGCCAGCAAGGCTAAAAACCCTGTTTTGTTTTCTCTCAAAATTCCATTTTTGGAATACAGACATTCTGTTTTGCAAAGTCATGTCTGTGAAATTGTCGCTATTATTATCTACAACGTTTTGATAGTTAAAGTAATTAATACCTGTAAGCACAGATGTTTTTTTCCCAACTATTGACTTTAAACTTAAATCTACATTGTATTCTTGCCAACTTGTTGCCATAATATCTGCAGAAAGTAGAGGGGCGTTTTGTGGCTTTTTTGTAATTATATTAATTAATCCTCCTAAAGCCTCACTTCCATAAAGTGATGATGCTGGACCTTTTACAATTTCAATTCTTTCGATTAAAGAATTTGGAATACCCGATAATCCGTAAACCGTTGATAAGCTACTTACAATTGGCATACCATCAATTAAAACCATAGTGTACGGCCCTGGCAAACCATTTATTTTTATATCCCCTGTATTGCACACATTACAATTTAACTGTGGCCGCACTCCATTTACATTTTGTAATGCTTCGAAAATATTTGGGGTAGGATTTTTTTTAAAATACGAAGGCTTATACACTTCAACAGACACAGGGCTTTCCATTCTACTTACTCCTTTCATTGTTCCAGTAATAACTACATCATCTAGCTTGTTTTGAGCATTAGTTAAATCAATGTTTAGCGTATTAACTCCATCTTTTACTGTAATAGTTTTTACTATAGGTATAAACCCTATACTAGAAATTCGAATTTTATAAATTCCTACTTTTAAATTTTTAATTTGGTAAACTCCTAAACTATCAGTTGTGGCACCAATTTGAGTGCCATCACACAAGATTGTAGCAAATGGAACCTCTTTTTTTTCAGATGTTACCCTTCCTATAATTGATGCTTGGGCAAAACAATATTTATGTAAAGCGATGAGTGTAAAAAGTAGAACATATTTTTTCATTTTTATTAATTCTTGTGGAGTTAGGAATGTAAAATTAATTAAGTTAGACATATCTAACAAATTATGTTTGATTAATTTTTGTAAATTTGCTTTTTCGATTAATTAAATAATAAGCATGTTATCATTTACAGAAGAGAATTATTTAAAAGCCTTGCTAAAAGTAAGTTTTGACACAGGAAATAAAGAGGTTGGTACAAACGAATTGGCGAATGTTTTAGTTGTAAAACCTGCTACTGTAAATGATATGCTAAAAAAGCTAAAAGATAAACAGCTAGTAGATTACAAAAAATATGGTAAAATTACGTTAACCACCGAAGGGGAAAAATATGCCATTGAAATTATAAGAAAACACCGCCTTTGGGAAAAATTTTTGTGTGATAAATTAGAGTTTAGTTGGGATGAAGTGCACGAAGTAGCAGAGCAGTTAGAACACATTCAATCTCAAAAACTTATAGAAAAGCTAGATAAATTTTTGAATTTTCCAGAGTTTGATCCTCATGGAGATCCAATACCAAATAAAAAAGGTGAATTTAAAGTGAAATTTCACAAAACCCTTTCAGATGTTTCA
>Ga0075156_10002176_pt1 | contig 10823 bp, 15 predicted proteins | sample JI81AbrownDNA_FD_70966 | JGI IMG/M metagenome (GOLD analysis project Ga0075156, IMG submission 70966) | Wastewater effluent complex algal communities from Wisconsin, to seasonally profile nutrient transformation and Carbon sequestration -... | ecosystem: Engineered > WWTP > Effluent > Algae...
GGCAATTATGTAGCAACATTTGCATTAAACTTTACACATTCCTATGATAGTAGCATAATTTAACCCCGTTTCTTTCATATATACGTGCTTATCATTTCCAGAAATCAAGGCTGAGCCAGTCGAATTGACCCTTGAACAAGAAATGAAACATGCAGGTGCAACAAAATTCATCGAGATCATAGAAAAATGAGGTAATTGTTCATACAGAGGTGATGGGATAATAATTCCTCGTTTACAAATGTTAGTAGTGAAAAAACCCCATCTGGAATGTAGTAAGAAAAGAAATCCCTCTCGGGACATAATTAAATGGGAGGCGCGCTTGTGTGCTCAATGGGGCACGCAAATATACGGAAAGTATCATATGGATACCTATTACCCAGTAGTTTCATGGACAGCAATATAAAAGGCCTTCATTCTAGCATTGATCATGGATTGGCACATGCATTTAATTTGCCCAAGTATATAATATTACCAAAAGTTAGAAGGATTGCAGATTTGATTAAAACCTTGGTACTTAAACTACGGAATAATCCCTATGGACAAAAATATGCAGGATGGACTTGGCATGTGCATTTGAAGGAAGTCTTCTATGCTGTAACTTTATTCAATCTCAAGTAGATCCTTGTGTGTTTTTGTATGGAGAATGTTCATGAAGCATGCCTCATACATAGCAACACATTAGACAAATCATTGCATCAATACAAAAGGTTTTGACATGTCTTATGAAGGTGAATTACGCTATTGTCTAGACATGGTCATTAATCATTGCAAAGAGACTATTTAAATCACACAACCTTGTAAGGGCAAGCGAATTTCGCATATTATTCGTTACACTATATTGATGGACAAATGAGCATTGTTGCAGATCTCAAAGCTATACTCATGAACGTTGAAACAGTCGTAGTGTGCGAGCAGAGATGACCTTATCGCTCTCTAGTGGGTGCAATCAACATTTTACAAGGAATGTATTGATTTGAAATTCGCAGTTCATCAAGAAGAAACGGCAAAAGCAAATTTATCGCATTTTGTTAGCTGCATCATACCAAGGCCTATTGATACACCAGTTGATTCCAAAGGGTTTGAATGTTATTTTGATGCGGATTGGGCTCCATAATGATTAGCTAGGATTAAAATTATCAGATTTGTTTGTGAAGGTTGCTGTTATGGATTTCATAGACTTCTCAAAACAAGTAAATATAAGAGGCTCCTTGTTCTTCTTGATCAAAATATACAAATTAATCTTGAGATATTGCCCTATATGAGTTTTATTGCGGTATCTGATTCCAAATAGAGGCGTTGCAACAAATGTCGTTTTGTGTATGTGGTAACAACTTAGTGAGAAAATCAGCTATATTTGCTTTGCTGCGGACGAAATGAATTTCCATCGAGTTTAGTGCCAAACATTATCTCACTTTGTGGTACGCAATAGAATTGTGTTTCTTCCCTAATATTGATGTTGCTTGGACGCGTTTTTAACTAAATTTTCGATGTCGCAGTAGGTAGTTATTTGACTGGATAATGGTATTCCAAACATCGTCAACTCACAACACAACGCTTTATACAGTTCTGCAGCAATTCTTAGTTCTACAAATTCTGATCCAAATGTACTACTTTAAATCATATTTTGACATTTTGCATACCAGATGACTGGTATAATCTATAGGAAAAGTAAATTCCTGATGTAGATCTCCTTGTTATTAAATCCCTAGCATGTGCATCACAGAATATGTTTGTTTTTATTGCTTCTCCTCGTGGTGATGACATGTTGATTGATGATGTCTCCTCTACATCCTGATAAAATTGTGACTAACTTTGGTCTGATATGCTCTTGTATTCAGTACTGATTAATTCACACCCCAAGTCTAGATCATTGGTGTCCATTGTTATTCGTGCCTTTGGATGTTTCTTCAAGTATTCAAACACTCTTATAATGGCTGTCCCTTGTGCGGATTACTTATTAATTTTTCTAACGTAGCTTTGAGACGTATAAAGTCTATTCAGCCCAGCTCCACTGCCCATCTCAATATACCTACATAACTTTGATACAACTGTGTCACATCAGTCCCCAGGAATTTATTACTATCTAGTTCTGGATGAAAATAGATGGGAGCATGGGAATTGTTGGTGCTCCAACCAAAAACTGTTTTGAGGGGTCCAAATCTTTCCTCGACATTTGTGATTGCCTTGTTTAGGTATGAATCGGGCAAAATTAACCATGTGTCTCCTAAGACTCCCATTTGTTTACAAACATCTGCTCCAAAATAGCTTATCGGTTCTCCAATGTCTTTCAGTAAGTACCTTTATTATTCCTTCATCTGTTTCAATATCATTCCTGCAACATCACTAGTAATCATAATATCATATACATAGAGACCAAAAGATATTCATGATAGGGTTTTCCATCTGCTCGATTAGATGCCCTCATCCATACACCAGGATTGGCTAACGAATAGATGAACCCATGTCAGATTAATACTGACTGAGTGTGCATGCCATGCAGCCCCACTACTCTTGCGATCGTACATAGCTCTAACAATCTTCACTATCTTTCCCTCATCACTCCCAAGTTCTTTACCTGCAAATGCATCACATTTCTCTTTGGTAATTGCATTCAAGCATGCATTATCTACATCTGTCATCTTGATGTCTGATTCATTTAGGGCTGCAAAATAGTAAACATATGCGAATACTATCCCTTGACACCACTGGGGAATAAGTAAGTTCTGCTGGGGTGTTGGTCATATGCCCCGTGCCACCAACCTTGCTTTTCCCGTCAAGTCGAGTTTTAAATCAAATATCATCCTCTTCATCCTCAAAGGAACCTTAGTTAATCCTACTGGTATGGCTTCATTTGACTCCAAAACTTCGAATGCAATTCTCACATTTGTCATTTATTTCTTGATTGCATCTGCCCATAAACTATTATCGTTTTCTTTGTCCAAGTCAAGCGCTTCTTGTACATTCTGTGGAGTTTTTATAGCAAATTTATATTTAGATCCCAGAATTTTTTCTTTGATGCTTGATTAATCTTGTCTTTTATTATTGACAAGCAGACCCCACCAACCAAATATAGGTTCATCTGTCACTGGATTCTCTTTCGCATATTCTGCAGATTCAAACAATTTTGTTCATAATGTATTAGGATCTGCCCGCTCAACTTCTAAGTCCCATACTGCAGTTGCCTTCTTGTTTCAACGTTTCCACTCAGACATGACCCACTGGCCATCTTTTTCAACCGCCCACTTTCCTTTCATATGACCAATTATCTTTAAGAACAACACGAATTGATTTCTTTCTGAGTCAATCTGAGCATAGATTCAATCTGCAAGAATGTTGTAACCTATATCATGTTGGTCACCATCTTTGAAATTAACATGACTATCAAGAACCAGATTTTTATGTTTTTGCCTATCAGATTTCTGTCATTGTCCCATTTTCGCCTCATTACTTTGGTTATTTTATTCCAGTCCCATGTGCTAACACTTGCGCACATGTCATCCCATTCATACTCTTCTTGTCTGCAAACATTGTGTCTGAATACACTCTTGTTTTGAGATAAGGGTATCTCAAATGGGCATGTACAGCTCTAGCCTTCTGACAATTGGTTCAGATAAAGTGCGAACTCCTCTTTGTGTTGTGGTAGACAATATCAACTTTGCTAGGACAACGCTTACACCCCAGATCTTTACAGCCCCCATTTCCCTATTTGCATTTGTTGACGCATTGCGTCCCTTCCCATCATTAGCATTGCACTGTATCTACTATCAGGCGTGGCGTTTAGAACCTGTAGTTCAATGTAAATCATATTATTTGTATTGTAATCCCTATTGCTATAAGATCTGGTTCGGCCTCTACCTCCATGAGATGCCATAAAAATTTCTCTCCCACTTGCACTCATATTTCTTCTGCCACTGTATGTTCAGCTTCTGCCATGACCAACACGATTTCTACCCTTACTATTTTCTCTACAAAGTTCGCATTCCCTATTTCCCAACTCATAACCTCTAGATGTCAATGTGGATATTCGCCATTCTGGCTTCTTGGAATGTGTATTTGTCTCTGTACCGATAATTGATGGGAGCAGGGCTGATTCAATCTCTTACATAAAGATATAATCCATTGTAAGTCATGTTTTGTGAAGGGTTCATTATGACGTTGGATTTAACAGCCATAAGTTCTGGTGCTTCTATTGATGCTCTTACTTGAGATAATTTATCCATTGGGACACCCTTTAGTAGGAGTTCAATATTCGCTGCCATGTGTTTATTACATTTTACATGAAGTATGTAGTGGATATTGTATTTCGGACTGCTGAAATGGATAGCTGTCTTTCATCCTCTACTTCATATGCTCTTACTAAACTAAGCCACATAGTCCTTTCATGCAATGATGATTTATAATGGATGGCATATGTTGCTGCTGACCCATCAAGTACCCATGATACTAGGGTTTGATATACCTCCTTGTTGTTGTATTGGAATTGTTCTCCACTCAACGGAGTTTCCCAGAAGTCTTGATCTTCTATGGGGACTGGTCAGGTTTATCTTAGTATATTTGTATCACATAAGATTTAGGGATGCCAATAGAGATCTTCTGTTTTTATAGATAGGCCTCCATCGACATTCTTATTTTACCCAATCCTTGTGTTTCCTGTTAAATGTTCGAGGGTCAGAGATAAATTTTTTTCATCAACCCCATTGAATTATAGTGGAATATCAGTTTTGAGTCGCATTTATATAATCGCCAGATTATGCATTATGGTGAATCCAAACTTCTGAGATACCTACTGGATCTGAATTTTTCAGATCCTCATGCTAGAGTTCCATAAGATTTTCAAGTTGAATAAATGATTCGTCATGATAAAATTACTAACCTTCCATATTCTTGATCTTGTTTAGATAGTCTGGAAACTCAGCCCTTCCGTCTTTTGTTGTTGAGGTGGTAGTAATCTTGCGCGTTTTAATTTCTGTTTCCAATATTTTAGGCCATACTTTTAAGCGCCAGTTTTCTAATTTTTTACACAACTCTGTTTATTTCTTAGCGGAATTTTGCTTCGATTCGATACTTCCTACGTGCACTTGGGTCATTTATTTATTTTTAATCGGTTACTTTTAGTGAGTTATGAATATAAGTCTTGCCCGCTATGTGAAACATGTCATGTAAATTGTGCGCTGATTTATCGACTTCTGTATTTGTCGTGTTCGCATTGTGTCGACATTCATTTTGTAACATGCACATAGATTCGCGAGTCGCGAGTAAAGTTGTACGATTAGCTTCATCGCGGGCATAGCACGATCAAGGTTAGTTGTCAAATGTTCAGTCAGTTGAATCTAAATGAAAATATAAAATATTCAAACCAAAACCTATGGACGTATAGATTGCGAGTAGAATAAAACGTGCGCAATTGCCATTTTTTGGCAGTTTTCATGGCCTGGGCACGTCTGCATAGATCTAACCAAGTAATAACTAAATCCTTTACTACGCAAACTTCACTCATTACAATTTCAGCTATTTATGTAATTTCAGGAGAGTATTGACCTCCGGTGTACTACGCAAAAGTCAACAATGGCTTTAATTCTGCATAAGATGAGAATTGAAAACATTTATAAAGACGGGTTGAAATTAAACATTTAAGTAGTGGTCATAATAGTAGCGATTATAGTTTACTGCCTTTGTGTTGTTTGCAAACTTGTGAACACAAGTAGTTATCATGGCCCTGAGAACCATATCAACTTAGGGAGAACATGGGGTAACATTCAGTCAAAAAGTAGCAATACTCCAATGGCATCGGTACTATTTATGGCAAAAAACAACGATGGTCATGCATACCATGTCAAAAACGGAATTTCATATAAACATGAGTCCAGATTCTAGTAATCCACTAATACTACAAATGTGATGTGATGTGTATAATTTATAGTTCTGAATAGGATAAAGTCACAAAATAGCACTGACTTTTCATCTATGGAAACTGATGATAACCCAGCATTATCCTAGCAATAAACAAAAAATAACGTGCATACTAATAAACTTGCAAATTATGAGCTAGTGCATGTAACGCCAGCTCATAATCCACAACTAAATTACTTTTCCAATGATTTCATTGTCATTTTTTGTTAGTCCCCTTTCATTCCCATTTACACCTGTCTTGCTCTGAATGGTCATGTGCTTCTTTGAATTGGTTTTCACTTTTTCCCAAAAATTTTCATTTCCCATAATACTCCTGTTCACAGTGGTGCCTGCGCTGCTGGGAAGATTAAGGATTTCTCTTGCATACGTATGAAGAGAGAACCCTGTACGGGTTTGGTAAAGTAGTCTCCTAGCATATCATGCATAGGACAGAGCGCCACCTTCGTATCATCTTTCGTCACTATGAAATATCTAATGTCTAAGTGTCGTGTATGCCTGCTGCTAAAGATTTCCATTTTCAGCCAATAGTATGGTACTTTTGTTGTCTTGGTAGATTGTTGTGGTTGCTACACACTGATTACATTTGTTCAATTTAAATCACCAATCCTTGAGTGTACTTGACAATAGCCTCCAAAAAAGCAGTGCTGCCTGTAGTGTGCCATATAGTTCCTTCTTTAACTTTACATATAACATTGGTTTGTCATGTTTATTTTTATAAATAAGTTTCCTGTTTAGCTTTGGGCCTAGTTTGATGACTAGCTTGGCAATAGTTCCCTCTAGTAACATGTGAACATCTTGTTCCATATCCTCATGTAGGAAGGCGCCTAGAATGTCTGTTACTGCCACATATCTACCTTTTTTGCGTCTTCTGCACGTGATATCATAATTGTCTCTGGTGACAATTTGGGCGAGCTTGCGTCGAATTTTGTCATATATTCCATTTGAGAATGTTCATCAGCACACCCTCTTGCTTTTATGCTTCTGTTGCCTTTTTCTTTTAGGAACATGAGATAACGTAGTGCTCATTTCTTTTCCTTTTATGACATGTCTTCTTTCTCATCTTTGGTATTGCCATTTTCATTATTGCCACCAATATCTTCAATATTTCAGGTCCTGTACTGTCCACTCCTGCAGTGTCTGTAATGTCCACTACTGTAATTTCTGGATTTTTTTTCTTCATCTCCTAAATTGTCTGGATCCTTGTCGTTGATTAAAATATTACTGTCTTTATTGGTGAATGTAATGCCCATGTATTTTTTGAACGCTGCTGCCAGCTGATGGCATGAGCAGTACTGTCCAGTTGTTTCTGACCACTCTTTTGCCTGTGTGTAGACTTAGAAAGTAATAGCTTCCTTGTGCATTGTCCATTGTTCTCAGATCTTTCGCCCCTGCTGTCCTTGGCAATATTGAATTGTTGTGTTGTTCATGCATCTGCACATAAGTTCTGAATGGCATTTTGCAGTACTTGTTGAAGTCAATTGTTGAGCCAGTCACTATAGAGCACAGACTTAGTGTTGTGTGTATTCCGTTTTTGTGCAGGAAGCAATTTAACCAAAACACTGCATTATATTCAATTTCCACTATAAGTCAGTGGGGCAGTTGCTTAAACAGTAGTGTGTTTGTGGTGGCTCTAATTCTTTCATTAATTGTTCTGATATATCTTTCGACCTCTGGGACATGTTCATCGCAGGCTGTTGTGTTCACAGTTATCCCCATTAACTCCATATGTTTTGTAATACATTTGAATTGCCTGTCAACAAATATATGTCACATTTTAAATTCTCGTCCATGATATGTGTTGATTACCTGCTGTATTGATTTGATTATAGTCGCCTTTTTCTCATCCTTGCACATTTCAACTGTCCCAAAGTGAATTGCCATTGACGTCATCACAATTAAAGGGATTTTATTGATATACATTATATCTGTCACCAGTGTGATGTTTCCAGTTTCTTCTAGCATTCCCTCATGTAGGTAATCCAGTGTGTTTATTATTACTCTTGATGGTGTCTTGTGGGTGGTTTTGCCCTTCAATGATCTAAGATTTGGCCCAAATATGTCTTCAGCCCTTAATATGTATCTTTTCATTATGGGGAAGTTAGGTAACAGCTCTCATTCCACACCCTCTATATAATCCTTAGTACTGGGTCTACCAATAATATCTGGTATAGATCTTACCTTAGGGGCATCAGTAATCTTTGCCACTGTATTTATTTTTAATTCTATCTATTTGTTAAGTGAAACATCTATGATATCCTCTTTAACATCAGAGCAGAATAAGCCCATTTCGAAGGCATAAATACATGGTTCATACCATCTGCCTTGTGGACAACGAATCCAGTCTTCAGAGAACTATCATGTGTAACCTTGTATTTCTTCTGAACATTGCATAGTGATAGGATATTTGCTATTCCATCCAGATAGAACCAATCTGTCCCAATGACCCTAAGGTCTCCCTTCTTGGTAAAAATAGATTTTCCAGCATTGAAGTACAGTGTTTGGGTCCGCATTACATCCCATATGTTAGTGAGCAACTTTTTGTTTGAGAACATGTCCACTGTAGATTGGCTGTCCAATAGGATCCAGCTTTTTGGTATGCCCAGCTTGTCTTGTAGAGAACACATAAAGTTTTCTTGCAGGAAAGCAAAATCATCATATTCATCATCCATGAATTCATACACTTCTTAATAGTCATCACTTTCTTCTTCAGACTCTTCCTCAGGCTCTCAATCAGTTACTACATCCGTTTCCATGCTAACATCAGAATTTTCCTCTTCCACAGTACTGATATTGGTGTATGCCTCAATTGCATCAGTTATGGGTTAAGGCTCTTCCTCTGAGTTACTGTCATGCGGATAAGCAGTGTGTACTAGTAGGTTGGTTCCCTTCTTTTTTGATGTCCTTACGGTCTCTTCATTGTCACTATTTGTATCATTTGTAGCAGGTTAGTTTCTTTTTCTTATTGCCTTTCATCTTGTCATCCTCGATTGTTGAAAATGTCACGCCATCTCTTGCCTCAGTTAGTCTTTTATCATGATTGCCATACTTGTTTTTCATCTGGCCAAGCTTCTGCATGCATCTGCAACTGAATTAGTTAATGAATCTTTGTCCTGTATTTCCATCTATTCAATTAATAATCCATATTTTGCTTAGTCGTATTTGTAAAAGAGTAGTATGGCATGATGTTCTTCTTCAATTTTGTCAGTTGCTTTCTTGAGCTGGGCGGTTGTCAGTGCATTGATGCCCTTCTTCTTCAATACTGCCTACACATCATCTTTGCATCTTCCGAATCTTAGGCCCAGTTCATCATATACCTTTCTCATTGCCATGTACTGGTCTCTAAAGTCTTGTATATTCTGAAATCTTCTTGATACAGCATCATCAAATTCATATGGGCCATTGCTTTGTTGTGTTGGATATTTCAATTTTTGGTACCTCTGGTGTAGACCAATTTCTTGATAATAGTTAGTAGTCGCATAGAGTCGAGTGACATTTCCAAATCTTCATATTCAGTACTGGCCTCCACTTGGTTCTTGGTGTCTGAGTTAAATAGTGATATCAGTGCGGCAAACAGGTTGCAAAGGTTGGTTTTAAATATCCTCACTGTGTTCATTAGCTCATTCATAGGATAATACCACAGGCTTTTTTCGTGGGAAGTATGATTTTCCATGAGATCAGGAACCACTTGTTTGAGGCACTTTTTCACGTTGGACCCATTCTTGAACTGTGTACTTACATAGAGAACCAATATCTTGATGGTCTTTAAGTACATTTCTGGGCCTTCTCTTCCTATAAAAAAGCCGACTCCTCCGAAAAATCATCAGCAGTTGTTGATTGTTGCTTTCTTCATTTGTTTGTGCCACCTATTTTCTTAAAGCCATGGAATTGGTTGCCTTGATGCTCTCCAGCCTCATTTTTGACATCTGCTGGTTCCTACATTTTGTTGGGTAATTTCTAAATTTATGTTGATAATCCAGCATTATCCTAGCAGTAAACAAAAATTAATGTGCATTCTAATAAATATGGAAATTATGAGCTGTGTGACGCCGGCTCATAATCGACAATTAAACTACTTTTCCAATGATTTCATCATCATTTTTTGTCAGTCCCCTTTCATTCCTATGTATACCAGTCTTGCTCTGATTGGTCATGTGCATCTTCGCATCGGTTTTCAATTTTTCCCATAATTCTTCATTTCCCATCAGAGACACCCAAATATCAGAATAGTTTTAACAAATGCTGTATAACAGAGTGGCTAGTTTGCTTGTACAATAAAATTGACATTTAGTTGGTCATATGGATAAATAAGCACTTAAAAACATGAAAACAAATCAAATCCCTAACTTCAGTACAACATAGTTCTGATGCAAATTCATTTCAAAATGAATCCAATTATGTATAATATTTATAAAATCCATTTTGGTCTTACTTTCATGGAATTCTTGCGACGTCGTTCTGAACAGTGCTCGCCCATTCTGAGTATGTCCTCTTACATCTGTAACTAGCACAGCGGACTAATTTCCAGTGCGACGCGACAAGACTTCTGGGTAGAAGATGATTGCAATTCAGAAAGGCAGTCTACATTATCAAACAAAGTTCGTTTGCTTTGATCAGTGCGCACATTTAATTGAAGATCCCTTTTGCGACTAGCTCTCTCAACCAATACAAGACAAAGTTTAACAAGTTCGGTGCGTTCATTTGTATCTTGTATTCTTCACCAAAATGTGTGAATATCTTGGCTTAAACACGTCATTTTCACATTTTGTGTAATATAAACCTGCATGTTGCGATGGGCATGTGTTTTCCTTTCATGCTGTAAGCCAACATGAATGCCATGTCGTATTGGACTAGCTGCATCAGGGACAGAGTCTCTCGGTGATTCTACTTGGCTCCAAAAAAAGCCTGTGATAAAA
>Ga0075156_10002179_pt1 | contig 10819 bp, 4 predicted proteins | sample JI81AbrownDNA_FD_70966 | JGI IMG/M metagenome (GOLD analysis project Ga0075156, IMG submission 70966) | Wastewater effluent complex algal communities from Wisconsin, to seasonally profile nutrient transformation and Carbon sequestration -... | ecosystem: Engineered > WWTP > Effluent > Algae...
CGCCTCCTTCAACAAAGCCCCTATCCACATGAACGCGGTGAACGTGCAGGAGGAGATCCAGCCCGTGAAGGACCTCACCAGCATCCAGGAGACCATGCGGGCGAATCTGAAGCTCGTCGCCGAACAGTCGAAACGCCTCGGCGTGCCGATCTTCACCCACATCAACCATCCGAACTTCCGCTGGGCGCTCACCGCGGATGATCTGGCAGCGGTGACGGAGGAGAACTTCTTCGAGATCTACAACGGCCACCCGATGATCGAATGGGAGGGCGACGAGCTCCGCGACGGCCATGAGAAGATCTGGGACATCGCCAACACGCTGCGCCTCACGCAGTTCAAGGCCGCGCCACTCTTTGGCGTGGGCACCGATGACTCCCACCACTACCACGGCGAGGAAAGCAGCCCCGGCCGCGGCTGGGTGATGGTCCGCGCCGAGAAGTTGGAGGCCAACGCACTCGTCGAGGCCATGAAGCGCGGCGATTTCTATGCCAGCAGCGGCGTCACACTCGATGACGTGAGCTTCACCGGCGGCAAGCTGCGCATCCAGATCCACGCCGTGCCAGGCGTCACCTACACCACCGTCATTCGCGGTACCTTGAAAGGCTTCGATGCCACCACCACTGAAGTCACCACGCCCAAAGGCGACTTCCATCCCCTGCGCAAACGCTACTCCGACGACATCGGCAAGACCCTCGCCACCCTCAACGGCCCAGTCATCGAATGGACGCCCTCAGGCAACGAACTCTACTTCCGCGCCTCCATCACCTCCTCGAAACCGCACCCGAATCCCTCGATGAAGAACCAGAAAGAGATGGCCTGGACGCAGCCGATGGGCTGGCGGTAAGAGTAAGCGTCTTCAAATCACCGGGTATCAAGCTGCGATGACAAACACTTCCCGCATCGGCCTCGGCTGCGTCACTTTCGGCCGTGAGATCGACGAGGCCGCGTCCTTTACGCTGCTCGATCACGCATGGGAACGCGGTGTGCGGCATTTCGACACGGCAGCAGCTTATGGCGGCGGCGCTTCGGAAACTATTCTCGGCAAATGGCTCACCTCGCGGAAACCACAGGGCATCACCATCGCCACGAAGATTCTGCCGCCGTATGACCGAATTGACATCACTGACAGTTTGCGACGCCTCGGCGTGGAGCAGATTGATCTGCTCTATCTTCATCAGTGGCACGAAACCGCGCTGCAAGCAGCCTACACGCTCGAAAAGCTGCCGGTAAATCAACTTGGGGCCAGCAACGTCACGCTGGAGCAACTCCGTGCCCTCGGCCCGCGCTTCCGCGTCATCCAAAACAATCACAACCTTGCCGTCAGCGAGGTGAGCGAAGAATTGCGCGACTACTGTGCAGCGAACAACATCACCATCGTAACCTACAGCCCGCTCGGAGCCGGGTTTTTGACCGGGAAGCATCAAAACGGCGTTCAGGCCGGTTCACGCTTCGAAATCGTTCCGGGGCATCAGAACGTCTATTTTCATGACGCGGCGTATCAGCGCCTCGCACGGCTCGAAGCCATCGCGAAGCGCACTGGGCACTCGCAGGCGCATCTCGCGCTGGCGTGGGCTTTGCATAAGCCGGGCATCGATACCGTGCTCGTCGGCGGTCGCACGCCGTCGCATCTTGATCAGGCCTTCGCGGCGCTTGAGTTCGATGATGCAGCGCTACTTTCCGAACTCACTCTTGATGTCGCCGCCTGAACTCCATCGGGGTCATGCTGTGGCGGGGAAGTAGGAATAATTGCGATGGATGGAAGCCCTCGCATGTCATCGTGAAGCGCCTGCGCGTTGGTTCATGCCAGTGACGTATGTTCAGCCATGAATCACCTCACCGACGGCCAACGCGATGGCGTCGTTCTCAGCTCCGAAGAAGTCACCGCCGTGCCGTATCATCAAGACAAGACCTACTTCTGCCACACGCCTCCGGCGTAATCACTCCACATACAAGAAGCGGTTCGAGCTGCACAGGATCTGGCAGAGGCTGGCCATGGCCTCTTGCGGCGGATTTGGCACCACGCCTTTCGCGTGCTGAATGTCGTGGTGGTATTGCGTGAGGGCCTTGGTCTGCTCGTCGAGGTAGGCGAGGCATTTGGCGATGTCGGCCTCCGTGGCAGGTTGGCTGTAAAGCAGGCTCCAGATGCGGTGAAGCTGCTTCGCTCGGTCTTTCGGCGCTTCTTTTTCGACGAGGTCGGCCAGGCGTCGGGAGCTGTCGAGCACGAAGGTATCGTTCATGAGCAGCAGCGATTGCGGAGCGACGGTGGTTTGAGCCCGCATCTCGCAGTTCGGCTGCATCACAGGGGCGTCGAAGGTGTCGAGAACGGTGAGCGGCTTGCTGCGGCGGATCTGCACGTAGATCGAGCGGCGGAAATCGGCCTCGCCGGCAGGATCGACCTTGTTGAGCGTGATGGTGCCTTTGTCGATGCCGGTGATCACGCGACCCTGTGGATCACGGCCGATGCCGCTGGGCGGGCCGTAGCTGGTTTGCACCAGAGATCCCGTCATGCCGAGCATGGAATCACGCAGCGTCTCGGCATCGAGGCGGCGGAGTTTGAAGCGGGCGTAGAAGCGGTTTTCGGGATCGGCACGCAGCGCGGCATCATTCACCGATGACTGCCGATACGCGGCGCTGAGCAAAATGAGCCGGTGCAGCGATTTGAGCTTCCAGCCACTCTTCACAAACTCATCCGCGAGGTAGTCGAGCAGCTCAGGATGCGTCGGCAATTCGCCCTGACGGCCAAAGTCGCCGGGTGTGTTCACGAGGCCGCGACCCATGTGATGCATCCAGAAGCGATTCACCAGCACGCGGGCGGTGAGTGGATGTTTGCCGCTCGTGAGCCACTGCGCATAGGCGAGGCGGCGGCCGCTCGATCCACTGCTGACGGGCACCGGCTTGAAGGGCTCGATCATCGGATTGGCGAGAATGCTGAGCTCGCCGGGCTTCACCTCGGTCTTTGGTTGATCGTGATCGCCGCGATTGAAGAGCTTGGACACCGGCACCTGGCCTTTGACCTCGGTGAGGGCCATCACAAAGCCTTCCGCAGGCTTCGTGGCACGCAGCTTCGTCGCCTCGGCCATCTTGGCATTCACAATGTCCTGCTTCTTCTTGTCATAAAGATCGAGCGAGTAGGTGGCGAGCGCGGAGGGATACTTTTTGATGAGCGCCTTCTGCTCCGGCGTCTGTTTCCCCACGGGCGTATCACGAGCCACGCGAAACGCGGCCTGCTCGGCCTGTGGCACCTTCTTGATCTCGACCTCAAAAATTTCATCGAGGAACTTCTTCGACATCGCGCGGGCCGCGACCTCAATCTCCTTGGCCTTCGCCTCAATCTCGGCGGCTTTGGCACGCTCTTGCGGCGAGTAAAGCGAGTACAGGCGGCTATTCGGCGCCCGCCAGGCCTCCCAATGATACGCCGGATCAAACACGGCTCGCAGTCGGTAGTAGTCGGCCTGCGTGATCGGATCGTAGCGATGATCGTGGCACTGCGCACACGACACCGTGAGGCCCATGAGCGAGGAACCGAGGATCTTCATCTGCTCGGCGATGACGTTGTTCTTCGCGAGCTTCGGATCATCCACGGTATCGCCCGTGCCATCGGGAGCCATGCGGAGAAAGGCGGTGGCGATGAGCTGATCCGTGCGTTTGGGATCGAGCACGGCCTGTTGGTAGTCGCCATGCGTCGCGCTCGCGAGTTCATCGCCCGCGAGCTGCTCCTGGATGAACTGATCCCACGGCTTATCCTCGTTCATCGAGCGGATCACATAATCACGGAAACGCCATGCATGCGGGCGCAGGCTGTCGGCCTCGGTGTAGCCGTTCGAGTCCGCGTAGCCGGTGACATCCAGCCAATGACGTGCCCAGCGCTCGCCGTAGTTCTTTGATGACAAAAGGCGCTCAACCACTTGTTCATAAGCCAGTGGAGACTTGTCATTCAAAAAGGCTTCGACCTCTTCCGGCGTCGGCAGCACCCCGGCGAGGTCCAGCGTCACACGCCGGATCAACGTGCGTCGATCCGCCTCAGCAGCCATCGAGAGGCCCTTTTCGGCCAGTTTGGCGGAAACAAAGGCATCTACAGCATTTCGTGTGTTGGCCACTTTGGGCACCGCAGGACGTTTCACCGGCTGAAAGGCCCAGTACTTACGATCGTCGTCTGAAATGATCGGTCCAGGTGCGAGAGCGAGAGGCTCGGGTTTCGCGGTCTTCGCCCCTTGAGCGATCCATTTTTCAATCACAGCCAATTGCGCCTCGGTGAGCGGTTTGCCCTTCTCCGGCATCTCGCCGCTGCGGATGACCTCGACGAGTTTGCTCTTCGCCGGTTGCCCCACGACGACGATTTCATCCATGAAGCGCCGAAGACGCAGATCGACACCGCCTTCGGGTTTCTCCTCCTCGCCGTGGCAGTGCGTGCAATGCGCCTTCACGATGGGGCGCACGTCCTTTTCAAATGTAAGCACCGGCTCCGCCGCCAAAGCGGAGGTCGTGAGGAGTAAAAAGGCGGCAGGCTTCATCAGGGGGTGCTAACCTACGCGATCAAGGAGCTGAGTTTTGCCTGCAAAGAAGGCAAGTTGGAGGCTCGCGAGACGTTTTGAGCAACCCATGCGCCTCCTCGCCTTTCTTTTGCTCTCGCTCGTCGCATCCACCGCCGCTGAAAAGCGTCCCAACCTGCTCTTCATCCTCGTCGATGATCAGTCGCCGATGGATCTGAAGATGTACAATCCGCAATCGACGCTTCAAACGCCGCATTTGGACAAGCTGGCGGCGGAGGGAATGGTCTTCGACGGCGCTTATCACATGGGCTCCTTCAGCGGTGCAGTGTGCATGCCTTCGCGGCACATGATCATGAGCGGTCGCACGGTGTGGCACCTGCCGCCTGCGCCTTGGGGAGCCAAGACGAGCCCGCCAGCGCTGGAGCAGCAAACGATTCCGGCGGTCTTCAATCGGGCGGGTTATGCAACGATGCGCACCTGCAAGATGGGCAACAGCTATGAAGCAGCGAACAAGCTCTTCACCGTGCGCAAAGATGCCTCGAAACGCGGCGGCGATGACGAAAGCGGCAGCACCTGGCATGGCGATCAGGTGATGAACTACCTCGGCGAACGCGAGACCATGAAGGAGGCGAAACCGTTCCTCATCTACTACGGCTTCTCGCACCCGCACGACACCCGCGATGGCAAACCGGAGCTGCTGGCGAAATACGGTGCCACGAATCACACCGATGAAGCGAATCCGCCTTCGCTGAACTCCTTGCAGCCACCTTTGCCGCCGAACCATCTCATGAAGCACCCCTTTGACACCACCGACTCCGGCGTGCGCGATGAAGTGGCTGTCAGCGGTGTGTGGCAACGTCGTGATGAAGCAAGCATCCGCAATGAGATCGGCCGCCAGTATGCATGCAGCGAGAACATCGACATCCAGATCGGCCGTGTGCTGAAGAAGCTCGAAGACATGGGCGAGCTCGACAACACCTACATCATCTACACCGCCGACCACGGCATCGCCATTGGTCGCCACGGCCTCATGGGGAAACAAAACCTCTATCAGCACACCTGGCGGGTGCCCTTCATCGTGAAAGGCCCAGGCATCGCCGCCGGGCAACGCGTGGAGGGAAACATCTACCTGCTCGATGTGCTCGCCACGCTGTGTGATCTCGCGGGGGTGACCCCGCCGGAGACGAACGAAGGCCAAAGCTTCAAGCCGGTGCTCGAAGGCAAGACCCAAGCCATCCGCGAGGTGCTTTACGGAGCCTACAGCGGCGGGGGAAAGCCCGGCATGCGGGCGGTGAAGCAGGGCGACTGGAAGCTCATCCGCTACGAGTCGCCTGATCGAAGCGTGAATCAGACCCAGCTCTTCAATCTGGCCGAAAACCCGCACGAACTGCTCCCCGAGCACGGTCAACCGAATCTCGCTGCCGATCCCAAACACGCCGACAAGCTCAAGGAGATGGAAGCGCTGCTGCTGGCCGAGATGCGCCGTCTCGATGACCCCTTCCGCTTTTCGAATCAGCCTGGTGATGATCTGCCCGTGCCACCAGCTCCCGCGAAGAAGAACAAAAAGAACAAGAAGTGATTTCCCATGCGCCTCGCCATCCTGCTTTTCATTTCCACGACGCTGTTTGCCGCTCCTCCGAACATCATTCTCATGATGGGAGATGATCACGGCTGGGAGGAGACCGGTTACAATGGTCATCCGCACGTCAAAACACCAGTGCTCGACGAGATGGCGGCCACCGCGTTGAAGTTCGAGCGCTTCTACGCCGCGCATTCGAGCTGCTCGCCCACTCGGGCGAGTTTCCTCACGGGGCGGCACCCGAACCGCATGGGCACCTTCACACCGGGCTGGTCCTTCCGGCCGAAGGAAATCACCAGTGCGCACCTCCTGGGCAAGGCGGGCTATCACTGCGCTCACCTCGGCAAATGGCATGTCGGCGCGGTGAAGAAGGAATCGCCCGTCAGTCCGATGTCGATGGGCTTTCATGAGTGTCTTTCGCATGACAACTTCTTCGAGATGAACCCTTCGCTCTCGCGCAATGGCGGCCCGCCGGAGCTTTTCGAAGGAGAGAGTTCCGAGATCCTCATTCGCGAGGCCATTCAGGTCATCGAGCGTGCGCAAAAAGCCGGAAAGCCCTTCTTCCAGGTGATCTGGTTCGGCTCGCCGCATGAGCCTTACAGCGGCCTGCCGCAGGATCTCGCCCTCTACGACGACCTGCCCGCGAAATACACCAAGCTGGTCAAGCTCACCTCCAACGAAACCGGTGCGGGCACGAAACGCCCGCAGGGCGAAGTCCTCCGCGAGCGCTATGCGGAGATCACTGCCATGGACCGAGCCATTGGCATCTTGAGAAAGCATCTCGCTCAAAACGGCCTGCGTGAAAACACCCTGCTCTTTTACTGCGGTGACAACGGCACCTCGCCGGATGCCGCGCTGGGTTTTCCGCATCGCGGTGCCAAAGCCACCTTTTATGAAGGTGGGACACTCGTCCCCGGCCTCATCGAATGGCCGGCACGTATTCCAAAGCCACGCGTCACCTCCGTCCGCGCCTGCACCAGCGATCTGCTACCCACTGTGGCCGCCATCGCCGGACAATCATTGCCTGATCGTCCGCTGGATGGCATCGACCTCATGCCCGTGCTCGACGGCTCGATGACGACGCGGCCCCAGGCGCTGCACTTTTGGGAATATCAGGCTGGAGGCAAATCAGCCAGGGGTGAACCTTACATCGACCCGGAGCTTCAAAAAGGCACCACGCCGCTCGTGAAGAAAATGGGCGGCAAAGCCACGCGTGACTTCACGAACTTCCGCCACCCCGTCATCGTCGAAGGCGACTACCTCGGCACACGCTCCATCATCGAGGGTGACTCCAAACTCATCATTCACGAATCCAAGCAGGGTGAGCCCAAGATCGAGCTTTTCGATTTGAAGATCGATCCGGCGGAGAAAACCAATCTCGCCGACCAGCAACCTCAACTCGTGAAGTCATTGCAAACGCAGCTCCGTGAGTGGCAGGGCAGCGTGCTGCAGAGTCTCGTTGGCAGTGATTACCATAGGTGAATCACACCTGCTGAAAATTCATTTCACCGAGCATCGGATTCACGGCGTGTGTGGCCTCTCATTTGCTTGGATGGGAGGCCCCCACATACATCGAGTGTGATCTTTGCTGCTACCATGCTCCGGCTCGCGCCGGATGAGCGGTCGAGATCACCCAGCCTCTCGATGGACAAAAACCCCAAGTTATGTCCATCTCCAAATCCCTGCTCCTCCGTGTCCTCGCGGCGGTCACCACCGCTTGCCTTGTTCCCGAACTTCATTCCCAGACGCTCATCTGGGATGCCAATGCCACCGGTGCTGGTCAGCCCGCCGGTGCCGGACAGTGGTTCGGCACGGATCAATGGTATGACGGCTCCGCCAATGCCTCGTGGAACAACAGCGGAAGCACCATTGCTCAGCTCGGCGCTCCCTCTGCGGCGCTGGTAGCTGGAAACACGATCACCATCACCGGAGCGACGGCTGCGAATGTGGGTGGCATCAATTTTATGAGCCTCGCAAGCGCACCGGGCTCGACAAATCAGTTCATCATCGCCGGAGCCACGGGCGGCACTTTGAATTTCGCCACCAATGCGATCGTGCAGGCGCAGGAGACGACTTCGACAGGCAGCAATTTCATCACGTTGGCGAGCACCCTGGCGCTGACGGGGAGTGGTCTGACGTTTCAAAAATTCACAGGCAGCGGCACGTCGATGCAGTTCATGCGCGTGGACAGCACGAGCAATCCAGGACTCACCGGGACGCTGACGATCAAAGGCAACGACGGTGGCATTTTCCTGCGCAGTGCGGTGCCAGGCACCTTTTCTGCGATGAGTAGCATCGTGGTGGAGGCGAACGGCACCTTCAGCGCCACCGGCGGCGGGAGCTATACAGTGCCTCTCTCGATTGCAGGCTTTGGCGGGGCTTCACAATACGGTGCGATACGCGTGGACACGAACAGCACGACGTTCACGCAGCCGATCACGCTTACTGCTGACGCCGGTATTCAAACCAACACCGGCAGCGTCACAGGCACGGTGCTCGCTGGTGGTGTCACAGGAGGCTTTGGGTTCACTCGCTTTGCCACCGGATCCGGCGTGGGCACGCTATCGATCCCCGCGGCGAGCACTTACACCGGCACGACCACGCTCGGGAGGCTCGGTATTTTTGCAGGCGGCGTGACGATCCTCGACTTCGCGAATTCCAGCACGACGACGGACCTTCTCTACAATGGCGTGACGGCGAACAACGTGAACTTCATCGGCGGGAATAACTCCGCCACGGTGCTGCGGCTCAATGGCAAGGCGGACACGGTGAACTCGCAGACGCTTGGAAACATCAGCATTGGTGGCGCGGCGACGACGATTGGTGGCATGGCGGTGCTGGAGCTGATCTCCAGCGGCACGGGGCAGATGAATGCGAGCATCGGCACCATCACCCGCGATCTGCGTGGCATGATTTCCTTCATCGCCCCGGCCAGTGGCACGATCAGCACGACACAGGCAGATGGCGTGCTCGGTCCGTGGGCCACTTACAAGAGCGCGGCGGGCGTCACGAGCTGGGCACAGGTCGTCGCGGGCAAGGTGGAGGGAGGCTTCACCGGAAATCTCGCCTACACGAGCAGCACGGCGATTTCGGCGGTGGCAGGTTACAGTGCCGCCTCGCATCTCACGGTCTCTCAGCTTTCAAAAGGAGCGGTGACGGTCACTGGAGCCACGACGGACATTGCGACGGTCTCGATGACGGATGCAATCATTGACCGCTCGATCACGCTCGGTGGGAATGTTTTGCGACTTGGCGCCACGCCGACGGGCGGAGGCATTCAGCTCGCCGCCGATGCAAAAAGCCTCACCATCTCCGGCGGCACATTGACGGGTGGCGGTGCGCCGAACACCGCCGGGCAGCTTTTTCTCACCAACCAGTCCACCACCGCTGTGCTCCAGGTGGATGCCAACATCACCAACAACGGCACGGGGGTCATCATGCTGCTGATGAACGGCGTGGCGGGTTCACGCACCGTTTTGACCGGCACCAGCACCTTCTCCGCCAGCGGCACCATCGCCTCCGGCTCGGTGGAAATGCGCAGCGCCGGAGCCCTTGGCTCCAGCGGCACGGTCTCGGTGCTCGAAGGAGCGGCTTTGCTCGTCTCTGGAAACCTGAACATCACCCGCACCTTCAGCGTGGCAGGCACCGGCCCCACCGGACTCGGTGGTCTGAGACTTCTGAGTGGCACGACGACGATGACGGGAGCGGTGACACAAACCGCGCCGACGTTGATCACGGCGGAGGCCGGTGCCTCGCTGACCTTTCAAGCTGCTGCGGCGACGAACATCGTCGCGGGCAGCCACACGGTCACTTTTGGTGGAGCGGGCACGATCACGGTGAATGGCCGTGTCGGCGTGGGCTCCTCCGGTTTGACGAAAACAGGCAATGGCACGCTCATCTTGGCTGGTGATAACAACTTCACCGGCGCTTTGAGCATCGCTCAAGGTGCTTTGCGTGCCACGCACGCGAATGCACTCGGTGTCTCCGGCACTTCATTCAGCACCACGACCATCAGCAGCGGCGCGGCACTGGAGCTTTCAGGGGGCATCACACTAGCAGCGGAGCCGATCACGCTCGGCAGCTCTGGCGTAAACAACGGTGGCGGCATCCGCAATGTGAGCGGCAACAACACGACCACTGGCGTGATCACGCTGAATGCCACCACGCAGCGCATTCACTCGGATGCCGGCACACTCACACTCGGCGGCACGGGAAGTTCGACGACACACACCAGCGCCAGCTCACGCACGCTCATTTTTGGCGGCGCGGGAAATGTGGATGTCATTCGACCGATGGCTCGGACGGGTGCTGGAGCATTTGTGGTCACGAAAGATGGAAACGGCACCCTCACGCTCGCCACCACGGTGAACAACACCGCCACCAATCCCAACGCGGGCGTGATGAAGCTCGACTTCTCCGGTTCCAATAGCCCCGCGACGAATATCCTGAACTCCGCGAGCACGCTCACCTTCGCTGGCGGTGCGCTGCGTCTCACCGGAAAAGCGGCCACGGCGAATGCGCAGACGTTTGGCCTCTTCACACCCGGCAGCCTCGCGGAGATCGACTTCGAGCAAAATGGAGCCACCTCGCTCGATCTCACCGTGGGAGACTTCTCTCGGAGCTGGACGGGCATCCTCTCGATCACACCGGTCACCACTGGTACCTTCCGCACGAATGGCACCTCTGGCGTGGCGGACAGCACAGCACTCATGCGCGATGGCCGCGTGTACGCCGTGATCCGCGATGCGGT
>Ga0075156_10002180_pt1 | contig 10818 bp, 25 predicted proteins | sample JI81AbrownDNA_FD_70966 | JGI IMG/M metagenome (GOLD analysis project Ga0075156, IMG submission 70966) | Wastewater effluent complex algal communities from Wisconsin, to seasonally profile nutrient transformation and Carbon sequestration -... | ecosystem: Engineered > WWTP > Effluent > Algae...
ATCGCGATTGCCCGGTTCGCTCTACGAAAACTTGGAACTGTTTCTCGAAGTCAATGCGGCAGTGAGCGCTACAGCAACGACGGTTTCCGTGGGCTACACGAACGAATCCGGAACTACCGGTCGATCCACGGGTGCGACTGCATCGATGTCAGGATACACGACACGGCGGCTCGTCCCCATGCCGCTCCAGGCTGGCGACAAGGGCGTCCAGCGGATCGATTCGGTGACCGTTGGCGGAACCGTGGCGGCCACGGGATCGGTCAACGTTGTAGTTGCTCGGCGTCTATGGTCCGGCCGCACGCGCACGGCGAACGATGGTGGTTTCGACGACATCAACGCAACGGGTTTGCCGATCGTTTACGACACGTCTGCGCTATGGCTCGTCGTACAAGCAGACAGCACGTCTAGCGGCATCCCAGAGATGTCATTCGTCGTGGCGAACGGATGATCGGCGGAGCAGCGCCTTCGCGTCGTCGTCGCGTTCGTCTGCGGACGATCAACGTAGGCCTAGGCGCTGTGTATGTGTCTGTAGCTCAGTCGATACTGTTCGGAGACGTTGCGGCCACGGCTTCCGCAACGCTCCAAGCAACATCGTCCGTTTCGTCCGGCACCGTATCCTCCCCGTCTGGAATCGACGCAAACGCGTCCGTAACGTTCGCCTCCGCGTCGGCCTCCGCTCTGGCCACCGTCGCGATCGCTACGTCGTCAACGCCTACGCTGGCGATCCTTGGACGCTCCGCAGCCGCAACCGTGTCCGTAGTCGGTGCAGGAGACCGCACGCTCGACGACGTTGGTCGATCTGCGGCGACGTCCGTATCCGTGTCCGGCATCGGCTCTGTAACGACATCCAACGCGACGTCAACGGCGTCAACGTCGATCGTTGTATCGGCGTTGTCATCGGCGTTGATTGCGCCGTATGGCAGCGAGTCGTCGGTCGGCGTATCCGTCGTAGGCAACGCTTCGCCCACCATCGACAACGCGGCTTCATCGTCGGACGTGACCGTAGCGTGGTCGATCACGGCTGTAGGTATGTCTCACCTGGCATATGCGTCATCCGTGTCTGTCGCGCTTGCGTCTCAAGCGCCACGGAAAAAGCGCGCGTTCAACCCGTTTGCTAGACGGTACTAGTTCGCCTTCCCGCGTTCGCTGTCGTCCAGGACCGGGACCAGCATGATCTCGATCCCAACGTGCATCGTATCGCCCACGGCGTTCAGATTGCACGTAATGGTCGCCGCGAGCTGGTTGTCAGACCACAGGACCGTGACGTATTGGCCGTCCTTCTCCTGTTCGGTGCGCGTGATCTTGCGCGGGTCATGTCCGCGCTGAATCAGCATCATCGCGGCCTCCTGAACGGCCTCGGTGTACTGTTCGGACAGCGCATCGACGATCGCGGCGCGGCGTTCGTCGTCGATCATTTGAACGCCTCCTTGAGTGCCGATGAGAGATTCTTGCCAGCGTGATCGAAGCAAGCGACCAGCAACGTCCCGATCGCAGCCATGTCTTCGCGCGAACACGTATGCACGCAATCCGGACCGAAGTTGATGTTGGCGCAACCGTCCCACTTCACGCCGATCTCGATCGGATCGTCCTCGTCAAGAAACGGCGATCCGTCGTCGCGCTCCCCCATGATCCTGCGGGCCACGTACTCGGCTACGTAGCCGTCGTGTTTGGACTCGTACGTCACGTAGTACGACGGCGTGCCGTATTCGGTGGTTCCGCATGTAAACGAATGGGTCACGACACACTCCAAACGCTCTTCGGCTCGGCGTGGTACGAGGTTTTGTCGTAGCGGCGCAGGAACGCCACGATCTCCATCACCATCAAGTCTGAGCCTTCTTCGGGCGTCCGAAACCATACCTTGACGCCATCGCTCCGGACCACGATAACCACGCGGTCGCCGCCGCGCTTCTTCCATTTGCTGTCACGGGTGATGTTCATTTGCACGCCTCAAGTTCCCGCCGCAGTTCGGCCTCGGATTCGGTCCAATCGACGCTATCATCATCCGGAGATCGACCTCTCACGATCGGGCCGGCGTTGTCCATCGCGATCGTGTGTCCAGCGATCATCCCATGCGAATAGGCGTGGGCGATCAAATCGCACAGTCGATCTGAGTCGCATAGGTCAAGGTCATCGGATGGACCGAGCCTCGTCCATTTTCCGCGCTGGCATCGCGGGCACCATTTCGTTGTCATCGTTCCTCCTCGAATAGCTTATCGCTCGGAGCGGCCGATGCACGCGGAATCGACATGCGGCGAACAAGTTCGGCGTCGACTTCTGACCAGTCATCGAACTCCATCGGACCGATTCCTGGCGATGACCCGAGTCGTCTCCGGAACTTCGCTTTGGCCAACGCGACTCCCTCACGCATCCCGCGCCGATGCGCCTCATCCCGCTCACCACGCACGCGCTCGATCTCGGCCTCCGCGATGACCTGGCACTTGCGACGCGCGTCGAGCATGACGAGCGCCTCGTCCCGCTCCCGCGTGAGCTGTTCGATCGTCTCCTTCGACCCACGCACCTCCTCGATCAGCGCGCGAATCAGCGTCGGGGCGGCCACTATCAGATCGCGATCCGGACCGGCGTCTCCATAGACGTCCGCGATCGCGAACGAGAGGCCGCTCGGCAGCGTGAAGCAGACCTCTCCGTGCCGGTTCGCGTGCCACGGCCCCGGCGTCGCCTCATCCAGCATCAGCTCGGCGGCTTCAAGGTCTACTCGGGTCATCGCGCTGCCTCCGATTTCATCCACTCGCCGAACGTCAGGTTATGCCTCACAATGCCAACGTGAAGCGCCATTTTGAAACCCTTGGCTTTCTCACCACCACGGCATCCATTGGCATGTTTCCGCGCCGTCCATACTTCTTGCCCGTCCGTTCGTCGTAGTAGTCGCACCTTGGGCTTTTCCTTTCGTCATCTGTTCGCCCATCCTGCCGCCAGTTTGCGGCCTTGTAAATCGTCCCGGCGTGCCCCGCTGATGGGTCTGCGTAACTCAATAAATGTTTAACGTCCTTGTGGTGCCGCTTTATATACCTCACGCTTTTCCCAATAAGCCACGTTTCGGCATTCCGTGGTATCTCATCAAGCAGGTACACCCTCGCCAGCTCCCACACCTTGCCGCCGTATCTCTTATCGGCCTATCTGGGCGGCGCTGAGTACACAATGCACCCAATCGGTTCGCCATTCCGCTCCGCGACAAGGCAAAGTAAAACAATCGCTGGGCGTTTTGCGAGGTAGTGCGCCCTGATGAAAGCATCAACCTCGGTAATCGAACACTTCCGCACAGAGCACGCATAACGCCAGTCCGCGTCAAAAACAGGCATAACACGGCGGTCAACACGGACGCCTGCCAGCGGCGCTTCGCTTGCTGTCATGCGCCGGTTACCTCAGCGTTAGCCACGGAATTCCCCCGCGTGATCCCAACGTTGTGTCCTCCGGATGCATTGCGACCGAAGACGTGGATGCTCTTCTCGGCTGGATCACGCTCGCTCATCGCTTCGGCTCCTTGCAATCCGGGCAGTAGTCGCGCCTGGTTCCGTCCGCTTCTCCCGTGATCGTCTTCGACCACTTCGGCGGCGGCTTCTTGTCGAAGAACCACTTCGGCGGGGCGGATCGAAACCGACAGAAGTAGACGCGGCCGCATCTGTCGCAAACGATTTGCGGTTCGCGGTCAGAAGGCCCGAATCCGCTGAGCCCACAGAGGTAGGTCATCGGTCTCTCCCCTCGATCGTCTTCGCGTACGCGTGGCCATCGTCAACATCGACGCCGACGACCGCGCCACAAGCGCACGTCACCGGATCGCGATCGTCGAACCACATCCACTCGCACCATGGACATCGGCACCCGTCGCGATGCGCGACGTATTCGCCGTCTCCGTCGTATCGACCACGCCCGTGCGCTTCGATGAGGTTGACGCCGCACTCGGGGCAGCGGAGGAATAGGGCGGTCATCGGTCCGGCCCCGCGTGATCACGAAGCACATCGCGAATGCGCGCGATCGATTCGGGGAGGTCCGCCTCCGGGATACATCGACGATTCCAGTCGTCGACGATCGTCGCGATCGTGTCCGCATCAACCGGCGCGATCTCGACGAGCCGGGACGCTGCGGCTTCCGCGGCGAGGCATCGGTCGTGCCGCTTCACGTAGTTTCGTCTCGTCACCTGGTCGAGATCTCCGAACACAAGGCACGTGTCGCGCGGAGGATCGAGATACGACTCGCGCATGTCGCACGAAACGCACTCCGTCTTGGTTACGTCGTCCGCGAGCGTCAGAACGATGCGGCGGGTCATCGCCCCTCCTCCCGCAGCGCCGAGGCGATAGCCGAAAACACCAACTCCGCGAACGTCGCATCCTCGCACTCGGATGCGGTCCTGGTCGCGATACGAAGCGCCTTCTTCGTCGGCATGTTTCCGAACACTGACCGCACCCTCGCCCCGAGCACCCGGTCCGCTTCGGCACGGTCCGTGAGCAGTTCTAGTGCTGCGCGGTGCATCGCAGCCATCTTTCGGGAGTCTTCTCGCGACGAGTACGCGGACGCTCCCGACGCGTACTCGTCCCATTCGAGAGCCTCGCTCGCGTGATGGTCGTGGAGTCTTTCGCGCTGTTCCTTGGTCATCTCCCCCTCCCGTGTTCGCGCAGTGCCTTCACGATCGGCGCCCACTCCGGAAACTCGCCCGTTGCGCCAGCCTCACGACACGATTCGTCGTAGACGGCGATCGCAGCGCGCGCATCCTCCGGAGCGATCTCGACGAGCCGGGACGCTGCGGCTTCGGCGGCGAGGCACGCTGCGACGCGCTCTCTGCGTTCGCGGATCGCGGTCTCGTATCCGCCATCTGGCGTGCGCGTCGCGAACTCTGGCCGCGTGCAGACGTAGATCATCGGCTCGGCGTACGGGAGACACGACGCGTAGTCGCATTCCCCGCATTCCGTCCCGGTCGTGTCGTCCGCAAGCGTCAGAACGATGCGGCGGGTCATCGCGGCCCCTCCGGCAACGGCATCCAATGCGTGACGGTGATCATGCGTCTCCCGCTCTGACGATGCGTCCACCACGTGCCATCGGCGTGCGCAGCAATGTGCGGACCAGGCTCGTATCCGGTGTCCTCTTGCGACCCCCAGACGAGGACGCGCGTCCTGTCAGGAGGCATCGTGGTGACTGGAATCCAGTCGGTGTCTGGCGAGTGGTAGGTCATCGCCCCTCCTCCCGCAGCGCCGAGGCGATGGCGTCGACGAGCGCGATCTCTTGCGCGTGAGCGTCCGCGTACGCCACGCTCGACAGCGCCAGCGAACCGCGCGAATTACGCAGCTCGCGTCCGCGCTCGATCAGCCATGCGAGCGTGACTCCGCTGTGGCGAACCGCGCGCCCGATCGCCGCGTCCTTCCGTAGCGTCGCGAGTTCGGAGAGGAGGTAGGAGAGATCGGAGATGGTCGCTCGGCCGATGTCGATCGCGTCGTAGAGGAGCCTATGTGGCTTGTCCTGCCACTCGTCGAACCGTTCGTGGCCGACCGTTGGCCCCACGCGCAGGATCTCCAGCGCACCGGTTCGTGCGCTGAGTTTCGCGCGGATCTCGCCGAGTCGATTGCGGTCAGACATCGGAGGGCGCCTTCCGGACTTCGACGATGATCCGCTCCCACGTCTCGCCGTAGTAGGCGCGCGACGCGGGGTCCATGTCGGCGAGCGATTGACGAAGCTCGCCCTCAATCGCTGCCGGATCCTCGGGTACGCCGCCCGGACCTTCGGCCATCCACTCGGACACGTACTCGTCGAGTTCGCGCCCGGAGAGCCCGCAGTCCAGGACGCAGCACGTCATCTCGTCGACGCGATCGCGCACCGACAGTTCGGGACTACCCATCGCACACCTCCTCGGACTCTTCGTTCCCCACGATCTCGTCCGGATCGAATCCGGCTTCGCGACAGAGCGCGATCGACGACGTCATCCCGAGCCCGGTGTTTCGCTTGACGTGCGCCCAACGGAACATGCGCTCGCTGGAGTCGTGTCCAGCGTTCGCGACGACGCCCCATCGGAGCCGGTCGTGTTCGGCTTGTGGCTCGACGCGGGCGGCGAGTTCGGACTCCAGTTCGGTGATGCGCGCCAGTAGAGCGTCGACATCATCGCCGTCGTAGATTTCGGATCCGAAACGTTGGGGCGAAGTGGTTCCGATGCATTTCCCTTTTCGGATCCATCGGATCGCTTCCGCGTCTTTCAACGAAGGCTCATCGCGCATCGCGTCCAAGATCGACCGCTGGGTGATATCAACGTCGACCCAGGTTAATGTGCGCGTATCGTTGCTGCGTAGGCGTCTGAGCGTTTTGATCCAATCACCCATCGCACACCTCTCCTTCGATCACTGGAACGGTTCGGATCGGCAGGTCGACGAAGACGATCGCTTGCGTCCATGGATCCGTCTGCTCCTGCGCGGACTCGGCTGAGTCATAGACGTACGAGTCGCACTCTGCGGCGCACGTCGTTCGACCAGACTGCTTACCCTCGATCGACACGAAGACGCGGAACGTCCCCACCGAAGGCCCGTCGAGCTTCGCCAGATCGCGACGTAGGCGGGCGAGCACGCGATCGGTTGGACCAACGTCGTCCATCTCGTCACGCATCTCGGTCCAGTAAGCGATGTCGGCTTCGAGTTTGGCGCGGTCGGTCATTGGGCACCTCCCCGCGTCGCCAGTGCGCGGATTGCTAGATACGTTTCGCGACGGCCGATCGCATCAGTCCAATCCCCCGATTCGTCGCGGACGCGGGCAATACACGGGGCCTCCTCGCAGACGACGCGGAACGCCTCCTCGATCCCCCGCCCGTACGCTGCGTCGCGTTCCGTTTCCAACTCCCTGACCCGCGCCCGAAGCGCCTCGACGTCGCGTCGCAGTTCCCCAACTTGACGAAGCGCAGGCGTGTACCTTGGATCTAGGTAGTCCCGGTAATCGATCTTCGGGTCCCCGTCCACCTCAGATGCAATCATCAAGAGCGAGGATGCGAGGCGGTTCGTATGCTCACGTGACGCCGCCAACTCGGCCCGAAGCGATTCGGCTTCACCCGCTACGAGTAGCTTGTGCGGCGTCCATCCGCCGCAGCGTTCGCACGGACCGGACTCGGGACATCCGGGCGGTTCGGCGCCGAGTCCGTTACAGCGCGTGCAGTTCGACGGGAGCGCATTGCGTTGAAGTTCGCGGATGTCAGCCCGAAGCGCCGCGGTCTCGTCGGCCGGCTGCGAGGCGAGCCAGGCGTGGACGTCGCGGATCAGATCGTGCGCAGACCGGCACCCGCTTCGGAGTTGGTCCCACGCCGCGATCTGTTCGCGCAACGCCTCCGGAAACCCACGCGACCGTGCGGCTTTGGTCATCACACACCTCCCCGCGTCGCCAGCGCGCGGATTGCTCGGACCACTTCGTCTCGATCGAGAAGTTCGTACGTGCGACCGTCCACGAATGATGAGATTTGGCAGTGGCGAGCTGTCGTCAACGCGGCAGTCGCCGCCTCTTCGACGCCACGCTGATATCCGCTCGCATCGATCTTCACGCGCGTCTCTGAGTCGACCGCACGAAGACCATCGGCGAATTTCGCCAGCGCGAGTGCGGCTACGTACTCGACAGATCCAGTCGCCGGGACGGCGTTGAAGCCGTGTTCGATCGCGAGATCGAGCCACGCCCGAGCCTGCTTCCGCGTAATCGCCGGCCGGTCGTCGCGTTCCTGCTCCGCATCTTTCCGCCTCTGCCGCTCCATCGACGATGCGTCCTCGGCGCCACACAGCTCACGCCGCAGCGAATCGATCGCGTCGAGGCACGCCGCCTCATCCGCGTCGCAGCCCAGGGCCGCGGCGATCTTGGTGAGCGGGTTCGGCGGGGCGGGCCAGGCGTCCGGAATCGTCCGTGCGAGGTAATCGCTCGCCTGGGCGAACCGATGACCGTCGCGGAGCTTGAGGGCCGCCCGGTCCCACCCCTCCCGCTTCGCCTCCGCAATGGCCGCGTCGTAGGCTTCCTGGGACATCGTGACCGTGGGGCGGTCGGGCTCGGAGTGCTTCGCGGGCTCGAATGTCTCCACGGCGGCTACAGAGGACGAGACGATGCGAGAGGACGCATCGCATCGCGCGACCCTCTTGCTGTCGACATGGATCGAGCACAACTTGAGCGCCTCTTCCGCCCCGGCTCTCGTCGTGTACACGCCGAGCCCATGCGAGATCCAGTCGCTGTTCCCGATCATGTACTCGACGGTCCAATACTCGGGCTCCACCGGATGACACGTTGTGCACGTATTCGGGCAGCATCCGTCAGCGAGACACGACCACGCGAACGCGGTGATGCCGTCCTCCGGATCGGTCGGCTCCACGTACTCCCGATGCCCGCGGTGATCGCGAGCCGGGCGGTTGCAGGCGCCGCAAGGTTCCGAGCCGGACAGGCCGCGGAGTTCTAGTCGACATGGATCGTTCATTCGTTCCTCCGCTGCTCATTGTGCACGGCGTTTCGGCTCGTGCAAGAAAAATCTACGCGAGCTTGTTGTGCATCGCGGGCCGACGTCGATTGTAAGCGACTTTAATCCGAATCTCTTCGTCAAGGTCGATGCCGAGCCCTCCGCAAACATCCATGACGCGGATCACGATGTCGGCAAGCTCGGACGGCAGCCCCTCCGGCTTGCCGCTGTCGCTCATCACGGTCCGCATCGCGCCGGTGCGAACGTCCTCCGCGGCCTCTGCGACCTCGGTCGTGATCAGCATCAGTTTCGACAACACCTGATCGACGCTGAGCACGTATACGCGGACTGACTCGCCTGTATCCGGATCTTCGTACGTCGTTTCTGGATAGGCGGCCCAGAACTTTTTCGCGATGGCGTTCGCGTGCACGGCGGCCTGGACTTCTGCGATGTCGGACATGATCTCTCCTCGGTTGCTTCGGTTGGCGTATCGCCACGGATTCGAACCGCGATCCTTCCGATTTGGAATCGGATGCACGACCGTTTTGCTAGCGACACTTGCGCCCGATTGGGCTGGGTGGATCAGAACGGCCCGCGCTTGTTGCGCGATTCGAACGGTATCTCGCTGTCCGGATCGCGATGGTCCCCGTTCGACTGACGACCGCCGCCAAACGACTGGCCGCCTCCGGACTGCGGCGGCTTCGGGGCTGCGAGCGAGATGAACCCGTCGCCCGCTTCGCAACGGGCCGCGGCTTCCGATAGCTTCATCTTCGGATAGCCGTTCACCATGCCGGTGACCTTCTCGGGCTTGACGTCGTGTAGCCCAGAAAATCTTTCGCTCGGCCAGCAAACGCCCACATCATGACGAGTGCCGTCCTTCGCTTTGTACGATAGGCGGAAGCTCGGTCGTCGTCCTTCACTCATGGTTCACCATCCTCGTCCGTTTCGATCTCTTCGTCATCGCCGAAGTCTAGTTCCAGTTCGTCCGGAACATCAAAGTCGACGATCGATTGCGCGTAACCGGGCCACTCGTTTGCGGCCTCGCACGCCAGGAGCCGTTCCATCCATAGATGACACAGCTTCCGACCGGCAATCACCGCACGCTCGGTCAACCGTAGCACGGTCACGCAATACGGTGCGGAGCTTTCGACCGCAACCAACACGTGGTCGTCTTCTGGCGTCAAGCCAAGTGCCATTCCGTAGAAGGCGAGCTGGGCGTGGTAGTTCATCCGTAGCGCATCGCGGACGAACCACCTTGGATCGGACGTGCGCGTTGACTTGAGGTCCACTACACGCCGCTTGGCGCGGTTGTGCGAGTCGGGCGTGGAGCGGCACGCCCGGCCCATGAACGTCCAGTATAGCGTCTCCTGGTGCGTGCCACTGAGCCATTCCATCGCCATCGGATTGGCCCGAATCGCTTCCGCCATCGGCCGGGCGGCCGAGACTTCCGCAGCGGTTACGATCTCGGATCCTTCGTGTTCCAGTTTGAACGCTTCCCACGCCTTGCCACTGCGCGACCCGCCGAACGTGACCAGCTCGCCGCCGAAGATCTGCCGGTCGACGATCGTTCCGAGCCGCATCGCACGCGTAGCTTCGCGCTCCGTATCGCGCGCGTGGAGGTAGTGGGCGGGCGATTGGTTGATCGCCTTCAACGTGGAGAAGCGAACAGGGGCGGGCGTCACTTGGACGGTTCCTTTTCGACCTTGGGCGGTGTCGGGCGGATGCGAACGCACTCCACAACCTGGCCTCCGGGTCCGCTTGTCGTCGTCTTGTACAGAGCGATCTGCTTGCCCTTCCATCCGCCGATCTTCGGCCCGAACATGGACGAGAGGATCGCGCCGTTCGTCGCGTTGACGATCAAGGACTTCTCTCGGCCCACGAAGTGCACGATCGGCTTACGCTCCTTCTTCGTCGGGTTGTGGAGTTCCTTAGCCGTCACGCGCTCGATCGTCACGATCGCGTCGCGGCCGTCGGGGAGATCGAACGCCCCGATGTGTTCCTTGGAGTAGATCGATCGGTAGTCAGTGTTATCGTCCATCACGTCACCTTCCCTTGTGCTCTCTTGCTCGCCGCGTCCCTTGCCGCCGCGCACATCTCTCCGCTCGCCGTCAGCGCATCGGCAAGCGCCATGTCGATCGATCCGCCACTGCCGCGAACCGGTTCGTTGCCTCGCCCCTCATCCGCCTCGCAGATCCATCGCCGTCCGTTCCGTGAGAACGTCACGCGAGCGAACCCGTCGAGTAGTTCGCCTATCGTCGACTCCGGAGCGTACAGGCACCGTTCCGCAGCGGCGAAGAACCGTAGCGCGCGTATCTCGTAGTCCTGGGCTTGCGCCGATGCGATCCGTTGTTCGTCGGTGGTCATTTCAATGCCTTCCATAGCTTCTCTTCTAGATCGCGACGAGCGCGAGACTC
>Ga0075156_10002189_pt1 | contig 10805 bp, 9 predicted proteins | sample JI81AbrownDNA_FD_70966 | JGI IMG/M metagenome (GOLD analysis project Ga0075156, IMG submission 70966) | Wastewater effluent complex algal communities from Wisconsin, to seasonally profile nutrient transformation and Carbon sequestration -... | ecosystem: Engineered > WWTP > Effluent > Algae...
TTTCCGAAACATCTCATCCCGGAGACCGATTTTCGATTGGCTTCCATTGTATTTTTTATTTCCAAATCTATTTCCGACTCTTTTGCATCAGGAAAAAATAACTTTAGTATTTTATGCTCTTCTAATAAATACAATTCGGCCGATCTTCCTATTGCAAATGGTTTTCCTAATGTGGCTTTTTCCAATTGAATGTTTTGATTGTACATTTCAGGTTCCTTTTGTTTTTTTTTATCAAATCTCCACTCACATGGTTAAGAGTGAAAAAGACTTTTTAAGTTCCAATTGTTTTGGATATAAAAAACATATTCTTTATGACTTGAGTGAAGATAGTTCAGGACGGCTGGAGTGGCTTTAAAAAAAGTCACAAAATCCAGCAGAAACAAATTACAGTTCCTGAATCTCTTCCAAATGAAACTCAATCATTGAGAACAATTGGAAAAAGCAAATTCTGAGAATGCAATTCGAAAAAACTTTCTTCTTAAGAGAACGGGGAACTCATATTTTCAGAAGAATGGATTAAATTTATAGGACTGAGAATTCTATTATCATTCCAATTTATCAGAATCTGTCCATTCTCTGATTTCTGTGCTCGGACTGTGGGATGCTCGTCCGAAGATTTGGTTGCTTCCAGGATATTTTTATTTCCTTTTAGCAAACTCTGCCGGTATTAAATGTTAATATTAGAAAATTAGATAAAGTTTACCAAAGGAGTGAGTGATGAGCGAATCGACTCGAATTAAATATTTACGGATTTCTTTGTGGGTGATCGGTCTTGTTTGTATTTTCGGCTTTTGGCCTTTAACGCAGGTTTGGCCCTCCGGTTGGGCATGGCATTCCCATGGAAGATCTTATTATATGGAAATGATCGTCGGGATATATGCCACACTTGGAGTCTTTCTCATTCTAGCTGCAAACAACCCACTGAAGAACCTTTCTTTGATCTGGTTTGCTGTTTGGTCAAGCTTAGTCCATGGAGCCATCATGGCAGTTCAATCCTTCGATGGAATGCACAATATGGGGCATCTCTATGGGGATGTGCTTGTACTATTTGCCGCCGCGGCAGTATTAGCTTTTCTTACTCCTCGCAAAGATTCGAGAGCAAGCTCTTAAATTCATTTCACTTGGAAATTTAATTTTACCCGTAGCTCCCCGAATCGATTTTTTCCAAAAGGGAGATAAGGAGCCTTCTTTCTTCTGGAGTTGTATTTTTATAAATTCTTTTGAACATTTTTCTGGAGGAGCGAATGACAGCTGCTCTCGCCGTTTTTCCTTTTTCCGTTAAGATAACTTCCGTAACCCGAGAGTCATCTTTATTTTTAGTTCGTTCCACATAACCACACTCGACTAACCGTTTCACTATTTGAGTTACAGTGGATCGATCTCTGAGAATTTTTCTCGAGATAAACGTCATGGAAGCTGGTATCTTAGTGCCTAGTGCACATAGAACTGCTCCTTGCGGGGGACTTAAGTCTTTAAATCCCTCATTCTTATAACTTGAGGATAGACTAAAGAAAATTCTTTCCGAAATACCAGACATTAAATGAACAATTTTTTCAGGATGGACGCTCATAAAAGTTTCTTATCAAAATTGATTTTGACCTAGGGAAAGATGAGCAAATATGAATCTTCAGTAGACCATTCGTTTGGGTAAATCCGTTCGTGTCACAATCAAATGTAAAGAACAATTCTGCTCCACAGTAGTGTTTGACGTCAATGAAAAATACCACAATCCCTTCCTAAGTATTCTCCTAAAAAACACGTTTGTGATTTCGTTTTTAATTCGAACCCGACTCTTAAAATAGCTTGAATAAGGATAATTCAAGCCTAACACCGAAAAATTATGAGTTAAGTATCCTTGTTTATGACCTCTTTGGTTAATTTTTGTTTGGATAAAAAAACAGTCAGTCGCTGAAGTTGGTCTTTTGCTGTTGACTGAGATTCAGGAAGAACTTTAGAATATATACTCTTTAAATGATTACGTAAGGTTCCATCGGAGACATTGAGAATTAGTCGGATAAATGAACGACTATGGCCTTCGGTAATCAATTCGCAGATACGTAATTCTTGTTTGGAAAGATTAAAATCGCTGAGGGGCAAAGTAAAAGACACATCAGGTTTGTTATCCTTTCGACTCTCCTTGAGAAGATAGGAAAAAAACAATAAACTAGTCATCGTAGTCGCAATCGTAGTAACTAGCTCCCTGAGAAGAAAATCAGGTAGGATTTCTAGGACTAAAATTCCGACCAACAAACCGACAGCCAAGGAAATTAAAATTGACGCTATCAAACTATAAAAACTCTCCTTTGATGCATTAAAACGGTTCAAATAGATCGAAAGCAAAACGGAAAGTGTGGCATCAACGACAGGATGCAAAGGAGGAAGATTAAATCCCGACATCGGTAAAAAGTTCGAAAATAAAGCAAACCACCAAACACATAAAGAAATAACAAATGTTTTACGGCTAAAGAAAGAATTCCATTCCACCGGAAAAAGAATAAAATACAAAGATACTAGTATTGCAAAAAAGTGAACAGAACCACCTAGAATCCCACCTAAAACAGTCAGCAAAGGAGTCATTCCGAAGTCATGTTTTACGAACCCATAAACAATCGTTCTCGGAGTTGAAGTGCAGAATAAATCCACTGCCAGTGCATAAAAAGCAATGCTGATTGTGGCTCTGTTCAACCATGGTCGACCAGAAATGAAGGAACACAAAGCGACAAGCACAAGTGCCAGTAGAAAAAACGTATGGCATTGGAGGATCCAGATCGTAAAACCGGCAGTCGCATCAGGAGCCAGACACAGTGCCGAAGTGGCAGCATTTTGTAGTCCAATTGTTACGTAGAAGATACTCAGTATTCGATGGAAACGGTGATCGCGTGATAAATTTTCGATAAAACAACTATCAAAAGATTTTTTCCTTCTCAGTGAATGTAAATAGAGATTATAATATTACAAAAGAATGGCGAACTTACATTGTAAAGAATCAAAAAGCTTTTCCGAAAAATTGCTTGGGCAACAAAGTAAAATTCTTTCGATATCGAAATAAAAAGACAAAGGCCGGTTGTAGGATCTGATCCTGATCCAATACTTTTGGAAAGTACACTCGTAGAATTGAAAGCTTTCTGCGATATAAGAGAAAAAACCTTATCATGGATTTTGCCTACTTTGCGTTTCAAGAAATTGGCAGATTGGATTTTTGGGGGAACAATGCCGGAAGCATCAAAGACGATCTCGTCTTAAGAATGAGGGAAGAGAAATGGGATTCGCAGGGTTGGAAACTTCAACATAATTTGTATTTTTATACAATACCCAATCGATATGTTCAACATCACCGTTTAAGGTGCAATTGGTTGATGATCATGCTCTTCGAGTGACAACATTAACAAGGACAGCTTTGTAAATCCCTGTATCCGGTCTATTTGTATCTATCGAACACTTTGTATCCGCACCGACAATTCCTGAAAGATTTGCATTATAATTTGAATCTAGTTTAAGTCTTTCATGGATTGAGTTTTATTTCTCAAAGGAGAGTATCAGGTTGTGAATTTATAAATCCAAACGTCTGTATTCGATTGAATCTAAACAGACATTAGGATTTTCTAGTCAACGCTTCATTTATTCGGAATCAGAGGTTTTTCCTTCGCAAAGGAAGAAAAAAAGAGTCATCCCAATCGTTGTTAATACCTTAAAATTCCTGCATACAATTAGATTTCCGATTTGGAAGTAACTGCTCAAGTGGTTGAAATAGTAATTGAGTGTTTTCATGAAACAAAGATAACACGATTTTTGTATCACTGCTATATCCTGGATGTCATGTGTTACTCTTTGTATCTATCCCAAATGTCATATTTTGTAATTTTAATATAAGACTTTGTCCGAAAATCCATCTAACTCAGTGAAAAAGTCTAAGATGTAGAAAATTATGTTTTATGAATATTAAATACTTGGTACTCAAAACAAATTTATTCAATGTTGATCAGTCAATGTATCATTTTTATTGACTGATTGAATTCTACTTAGAAAATAATTTTCATGAATCCAACATCCTCCTCTTTAAACTTTGAGAGTATCGAAATCAATGATAAATTCTGCGGACCACCAAAGAGCGGAAACGGTGGTTATATCGCGGGTATAACGGCCAATAAAATTCGAAAAAACGCAGTAATGATTAAAATTAAAGCGCCTGCACCACTGAATCAAAGTTTGTTTTTTACAACGAATGCAAGTAACAATGGAATTAATTTGTTGAGTAAAGAAACAAACGAACTGATCGCAGTGGCGTCGGAAGATCCCGATTTTACAATGAATGTTCCAGAATTAAATCTATTATCCTTAGTAGAAATTGAAAATCCTACTCAGGAATACTTAGGATTTCGAAAGCACCCTTTTCCGACTTGTTTTGTATGCGGACCTAAACGCGCTCCAAAAGATGGAATGCGGATTTTTTCTGCCAAAATATCGGATCAAACTGGATTCACAAATCTTCATGGCGCGTTTTGGAATCCTTGGAAGTCCTTGGGGAATACGGAAGGATTGATCCGAAACGAGTTCGTATGGGCTGCGTTAGATTGCCCTGGTGGATTTGCTGTCTCCTATGTGGATCCAACGATGATCGTACTTGCAAAACTTCGGGGGAAACTATTGGAGAGTATATTTACAGAGGTCCCCTATGCAATACTTTCATGGGAAATAGGAAGAAACCGTAGACAAAGAATCGCTGGAACGGCAATCTATCGAATCACTGATCGCAAATGTATGGCTTATTCCGAGGCTTTGTGGATGGTTCCTGGAAATTGGAATCCAGAAAACCAAAAAGACTTATAAATCAATTTAGTTGATTTAATACTGGCACGACATGGATGAATTCTCTTAACCTTTGTTAGAGACAGTTGAGAGATGAGAACATAGCTGGGGAAGTTACCAAAAATGATTTTTTCGTGATGAGAAATACGCGAGGCTAACTCATTGTCCCTTCCCAATCGATAGGATGGATGTGACAGTTCAATGGGTGCGATCTTCGAAATATGTGCAGTTCGGTATTTATAGCGTTCGGTCCAAACTTGGGACAGATTCGTAGTCTCGACAACTACAAAGCGAACAAAAATGAATGAAAAAGTCTCTTAACAAATGAGTGAGGCCATTTTCTCACAGCCTTATAAAAAATTTATTTATTTTGTGGCAATCTAAGCAAAATTCGACACAAGTTCGCTGTCTGGTAGGAAAAGAATTCCGTTTGGGATAGCCGAGGTGGTTTTTTTGAAAAACAATGAAAAGGTATCCATAGATAAACTTGCCAAGTTCGATCTTAGTGAGCAGTCACTCAATAGTTTCCGCCAGAACAAAAACATTCCAATCAATCTTTATAACAAAGACGGCCAAGTCGTTATGCCAAAAAAGAAAGATCCTACCGAAGAGGATTTTGGTAAACTTTTAAAGTTTGAACTTCAGGGTCTCTACTTCAATATCACTGACTTAAAACAATCCAACTCTCAATCGGGAAAGATGAGTCCCGAGAAAAATGTGGTCAAACTTTTTAATAAAGACAAGACTCTGGATTTCGCAAAACAGTCCGCCAACCTTCTGGAAGAATTAAAAAAGGAAACATTTTCATCTGAACAAGCGGTAGCGATACAACATTCCGTTCGAGATATACTCGATGATTTCATTAGCAATCCAGATTTTGAGACGGGGCTTTTTAATATTTTAGAAATACTTAGTGTAGCAGGTGTTTCACTCCAATCAGAACTTTTAACAAAGAGGACGATTGTAGCTATGGGAATGAAAGTTCGTACAAAAAAAATAGTTAAGGATGAGGACAATAAACTTAACAAAAAAGACCATCTCGCGATCATGATGGCGAGTTATTTAGCGGATGTGGGATATTCAAAATTAGAAATATCGGAAAATCCTAAACTCTCTAGAGAAGAGTATCTATCCATCCAACAGCATCCGATCATCAGCTACCTGATGACTCTGCCCGCTCCAGAAATCACATCTGAAATCAGAACGTTGATACTAAATCATCACAGACCTTTCCACGGAACCGGTATTAACAATAATTATCCTGATCCTAGAACCGTTTTTACTCGTCTAATGTCAGTTAGAGATAAATTCACAAAGGATGTATCGAAAAAAAGAATTGTTGCAGATATAGAATCTCAGCTTCGCATCCAAGAAAACCAAAACTCTAACAGCCAGTTCGAGGAAGATATTGCTATCCTTTCCCTTGCAAGCGAGTATGCTTCCCTGACTTCGGACCAACCATGGAGAAAGGCATTTTCTTCTTCCATGGCTTTAAAAATAATATTGAATGATTCTTTCTTTTCATACAGTAATAAGAATATCAGACACCTTCTAGATTATGTTGGTGCAAGTCTTACAAATAATGAGAATATTATTAATGTAGGAAGCCTCGTGATTACAGCATCTATCGATTCAGAAAAACAAGTTCATTTTGATATTGGCAAAGTATTGGAAGTGGAACACTACCAAACTCGGCCCAAAGTCCAAAGAATCTGTACGATCAAACCTATATTCAAAAAAGGCAATAAATACCGTATCGCTGATTTTGATGCAAATCAGGTTCGAATGGATCGCCGAAGGGCTGTCGTTGATTTAGCCTCTCAGGCTGCTAGTTCCCAACGAGTGATTTACATTATTGATCAGGAAATCAACGAACCTCTGTTTGACGCAGTGAATACACTCAGCAAGGCGGTCTGACAAATCCTAAAACCATTGGAACGGAAAACAGACACGATCCGCCCCGCTGTAATGTGACATAATTCTATTTTCAAACGCATCCCTTTCTGAATTTTCGCTTGTGGACCAAAGATGCTTTCGAATGCAATTTCCGTTTTCCCCCTTGACTTACACAGGCGTACCAAAATCCTTTTCAAAAGACTCTTTTTTCCCGCGATCATATATATAAATTAGGTGTTTCATGAAACGTACATACCAACCAAGCAACGTAAAACGCATTAGAACTCACGGTTTTAGAACGAGAATGGCCACAGCAGGTGGAAGAAATGTTCTTAGTAACCGAAGAAAGAAAGGTCGTCATAAATTGACTGTTTCCGACGAGAAAATCGGGAGAAAGTTCTAAGAGGAGCTTCCTTCGGAGACTCTTTGCGATCAATCGAGGATCCAAGAACTCTTTCGTAACGCCCGAAAAACAGGAAAAAAACCCTTAGTAGTCCTTTTTCGAAAGAATGAGGTGGAAAATTCCTGCTTTTTGTTCTGTCCAGACAAGTCGCACAAACGATCTGTAGACCGAAACAAGACGAAACGGATCCTTAGAGAACTGGTTCGTAACCATGAAACCCTTTTACCGAGCGGTTATGACATGGCGATCCTGGCACACATTGATTTTTCTAAGATTGTCCCTGAAGAGAGAAAAAGTATCTTTTTGTCTCTCTTTGCGAAAACCCCATGAACCAGATCGCCCTCTTACTCTTATTTCTCTATAAAAAACTGATTTCGCCCTTATTACCACCGGCTTGTCGATTTACACCGACCTGTTCAGATTATGCCGCAGAAGCGTTCCGACAATATCCTTTTTTCCAAGCTTTTTTATTAAGCACCAAACGGATCTCACGTTGCCATCCCTTTCACGAGGGTGGTTTTGATCCAGTCCCCAAATCGAATCATAAGAGTTAACACATGCAAGAAGATAGTACAAACAGACAAGGTAGATTATTTTTAGCGCTATTCATCAGTTTAGCAATTTGGATGGGAATCAATTATTTATTTCCACCTCCAAAACCACCCGAAAAACCCAAAACAGCCATTACCGCAGATCCAGTCAAAGAGTCAGGTAAACCTATCGATAGTAAGGTCACCTCACCAACAGAGACGGCACTGGATAAAATTAAAAATGAAGTAAACAAAAACCAAATACCCGTTAAGAGTGAAGATGTTAAAACATTTTCAATAAAAACGGATTCTTTTTTAGTAAAATTTTCAAGCCTTGGCGGGCGCATTACAGAATATTACATTCGTAACCACAAAGAACCGGACGGTAGCGAGTTTATTATCGCTAAGGACCCGAAGTTTAAAATCAATTTTGAAGGCACAGACGAATATGCAGTAGAGTTATCTCGATTCGAAGGATTCGATTTTAACTTGATTGCTGATAAAGAAACTATTCCTTACTCGCCTTATAATAATGTCAACTTCGCGACTTCTTACAATGAGGCGACAAAAACTATCGTCTTTGAAGCACCATCTACAGACGGACGTTATACGATTCAAAAGAAATTTCAGTTTTTCCCTACCGAAAACTATTTCAAATTTCAACTCACAGTCAAAAACCAATCGAGAGACACACTTACTCTCGCATCTTCTGCTTCTGAAATGTATCTCCGATCCTTTGGATCTCTAGGCCCGATACTAAAAAAACGAGAAGATTTCAACGATCGTGATGTAGCTCATTACTTTCGATATTATTTTTTAGATGGATCGTTTAAAGACCACGTAGATGGTTCCTCTGCCCAAGGTTTTTTTGATAGTGTTGGATCCTGGTTTGGTGCTTCCAATGATGCGAAAGATGAACGTTTCGAAATCAAAAAGGGAATCAACGAGAAGGTCGATTTCGTAGGTACGGGAAGTCGTTATTTTATTGGAGTTTTAGATCCGTTAGCTGACCAACCAACAGGAGTTTTATTAGACAATCGAAAAGGAAACGAAACGGGAGTTTTGATTTCCTATGACAATTGGAAGTTGGCTCCAGGGGAAGAAGTTAAACTGGACTATGCAGCTTATGTTGGTGTTCGAGAACTAGACGGTACTGCGTTTCGCGATACGAAATTAGATCCTAAAGTCACCCCTGATTCACCTTTCTCAGGACTAAGCGAATCACTTGATAAATCTTTCAACCAAGGGATTACAACTCCGCTTCGAAATGGTATCGTTTGGATTTTAAAGAAAATTTATATAGTTATACCAAATTATGGATGGGCAATTGTAATTTTTGCCATTCTATTCAAACTTGCCTTTTATCCGCTGAACAAAAAACAGGCGGAGTCCATGAAAAAGATGCAAGAGCTTTCTCCACAGATCAAGGCACTAAACGAAAAATACGCCGATGATCCTAAGTTAAAACAAGAAAAAACAGTTGAATTATACAAAAAGAATGGAACGAACCCTATGTCGGGCTGTTTACCGATGGTGGTTCAAATTCCTATTTTTATCGCACTGTATACGGCTTTTTCGGATACAGCAGATTTATGGCACTCACCATTCCTGTGGATCAAAGATCTATCTGAACCTGATACGGTCTTTACTACACCAAAGCTCGCTTTGATAGGAGTTCTCTCGATCAACATCCTACCTCTCATTATGGTGGGAACACAAATCATCCAATCCAGAATGACAACGGTTTCCACAGATCCGAATCAAAAGATGATGATGTACATGATGCCTTTTATCATGTTATATTTCTTCTGGTCGATGCCTGCTGGTGTGACGATGTATTGGACAATGCAGAATATTTTATCTATCGCTCAACAGGCTTATACGAATAAGTTTGGGGATTCTAAAGATAAAAATTTAGCAGCAAACAATGCCAATGCGAGCTCAGGAAAGGCTTCTACACCTCCTACGAGTCCAAGGGGTTTTCGAAATAACTCCAAAAAGAAAAAGAAATAAAATTTTTATCGAATAAGGAAGAAAAAATGAATAATTATATTTTTGAAGCGGAAGGCAAAAGTAAATCCGAGGCTGAAGATTATACATTAGAAACACTCAGACTGCAACCTGGTGATTTGAAATTTGAAGTTGTGGAATCTGGCAAATCGGGATTTCTCGGTATCACACAGAAAAAACCAGCCGTCGTACGCGCGTTTGTTGCCAATAAGGACATTCCATCCGAAAAAATCATTCATGGGGTGATTTTAACTATTCTTCGTAAAATGGGTATTCCTGCCGAAGTCGTTGGTATGGGTGACGTAGATGGAAAAATCTACGTTGAGCTAACGAGCAAAGAATCGGGACTTATTATTGGAAAACGTGGAGGAACTCTAGATTCCTTACAATTTTTAGTGAATCTGATGGTTGATCCAAGGATTCGTCACAATCGTAAAATCGTACTCGATATCGAATCTTATCGTGATAAACGTGAACTCTCCCTCATACGATTAGCAAAATCAATTGCTTCCTCTGTCATTAAAACGGGACGTTCAAAACTCCTTGATCCAATGAATCCATTTGAAAGACGCATTGTCCATATGGCTATCCAAGAGGATGACCGTGTATTCACGCGCTCAGAAGGAAACGGAACTTTTAAAAGAGTTCGCGTGATTTCGGCCAAAGACAAACACAAATACAAAGACGTAGAAGATCCTTCTAAAAAAGGTCTCCCAGTTGAGGACTTTGCCGACGAAAGTGAACTTGATTGATACGATAGCAGCACTCTCAACTGCTCACGGGCCTGGAGCGATTGGCATCCTCCGGGTATCTGGAAAAAATACACTATCCATTGCCACCACTCTTCTTTCTAAAAACAAATCCCCACTCACTGAAGATTTTATTATAGCTAACCCTCGTTCGGCGATATTCTGTGACTTCTTTGCCAATGGAAAACCCATTGACCAAATTTTATTTTTATACTTTCCATCACCTAACTCTTACACTGGCGAGGATTTAGCTGAATTTCACTTTCATGGGAATCCGATCTTACTTAAAAAGGCATTACATGCCATATTTGAAGCTGGCGCTAGACCTGCAGTACAAGGCGAATTTACAAAAAGATCCTTTCTAAACGGAAAATCTAGCCTTACTCAAGCAGAAGCAATTGGACGACTCAT
>Ga0075156_10002190_pt1 | contig 10803 bp, 9 predicted proteins | sample JI81AbrownDNA_FD_70966 | JGI IMG/M metagenome (GOLD analysis project Ga0075156, IMG submission 70966) | Wastewater effluent complex algal communities from Wisconsin, to seasonally profile nutrient transformation and Carbon sequestration -... | ecosystem: Engineered > WWTP > Effluent > Algae...
GTGGGCGCGGCCCACGGGGTTCTGCGTCTGGTTCGTCCTCATGTGGGGAAGGTTAGGTCTTCCTGTCCACTGGCGCACCATCGCCGTCTCGACTGATGAGACGCCCCGTCTCGCGATCTGACCCCGGACGGAGCCTCTCCTCTGCTGGAGCGCAGCCGCGGAGCGGCGATGCGCGCGACAGCACGGGGGATCCAAAGGGGGCGGAGCCCTCCTTTGCTGGAGTGCAGCCGGAACGCGCTCTTCCACTGGCCGAGCGCAGCCGCGGAGCGGCGGTGCGCGCGAGGACACCGGGAGGGGTTCGGGGGCAGCCGGAACGCGCCCCCGACATTTATCTGACGATCAGGCTGATGGCGGCGAGGACGGACGCCGCGAGTGCCAGTTGCTCGAACACCTGCTGCGAGATGTGACGCACCAGCCGGATCCCGATCCACGTCCCCAGCAGCACCACCGGCGCCAGCAACAGGTCGAGTTTCAGCGTCGACGCCGGGAACAGTCCGAGCCCCGCACTGAACGGCACCTTCGACAGGTTCACGATCAGGAAGTACCAGGCCCCGGTGCCGATGAACTTCAGCTTGTCGACCTTCGCCGCCAGCAGGTAGAGCGTCATCACCGGCCCGGCCGCGTTCGCCGTCATCGTCGTGAATCCGGCGGCCATCCCTGCGGTCCCGGCCAGCATCCAGTGCATCTTCTCGGCCGGCTCGTGGCGAGTGTGGCGTCCGCGCCACCGCTGGACGAGCTGGATCACCACCATCACGCCGAGGATCGCGCCGATCGACTTGCGCAGGACCTGGTCGTCGACGCGTCCGAGGAACCACGCACCCAGTGCCAGACCGGGGAGGACCCACGGCAACAGCGAGAGGAGCAACTTCCAGTCAGCGTGCCGGCGGTAGCGCAACACAGCCACGACGTCGCCGACGATGAGCAGCAGCAGAACGGCCGCCGTCGACTCCTTGGCCGGCATGACGAGCGCGAAAATCGCGACGGCGATCGCCCCGAGCCCTCCGACGGAGGTCTTCGAGATTCCGACCACAAGGGCCGCCAACGCCATCCAGAGCCAGTCCACGCCCACCATCCTGTCACCCCGGACGTTCGACCCCGGACGCACGCAACCTCAGTCGCCCAGCACCGGCCCCGGGAAGGTCAACTGCACGAAGACGACATCGAGCCAGCGGTCGAACTTGCGTCCGACCTGGGGGAGGCGTCCGACCTCGACGAAGCCGAGCCGCTCGTGGAAGGCGAGGGACGCGGCGTTGTCGGCGTCCAGTACCCCGAGCATGACGTGGACGCCGTGCCCCCGTGCGTAGTCGATGAGCGCCGCCATCAGCATGCGTCCCACCCCGGACGTCCGGTAGCCGTCGCGGACGTACACGCTGTGCTCGACGGTGTAGTCGTATCCGGCCTTGTCGCGGAAGGTTCCGTAGCCTGCGTACCCGATCACCTCGCCCTGGTCCACGGCCACGAGTGTGGGGAACGCCTTCGCCTGTTTGGCCATGAACCAAGCCGTCCGGTCGGTCAGGCTGACGGGTTCGAGGTCATAGGATGCCGTCGTCCCGACGCCGGCCTCGTTGTAGATGTCGGTGATCGCAGGAAGGTCCGACGGTCGCGCGGGGCGGATGGTGAAGGCCATGATCGAGAGTATCCACGCCCGCGTCCCCGCCCGGGGAGGCTCGTGGACAGCAATACTGTTCGCCGTGACCGCACAAGACCTCCCACCCGTGCTGACCCGCGCCGAGCGTCTCGAACGCCTGCCCTTCACACGTCAGCACGGCAGGCTCCTGGTGGGCTCCGGTGTCGGCTGGGCCCTGGATGCCATGGACGTCGGCCTCATCTCGTTCGTCATGGCCGCCCTGACGAAGCAGTGGGACCTCTCCCTCCAGCAGACGAGCTGGATCGGTTCGATCGGCTTCGTCGGCATGGCCATCGGGGCCTCTGTGGGTGGTCTGCTGGCCGACCGCGTCGGACGCCGACAGGTCTTCGCCATCACCCTCCTGGTCTACGGCCTGGCGACCGGCGCGTCCGCCTTCGCGGGTGGCATCGCCGCCCTCATCGCCCTGCGCTTCGTGGTCGGGCTGGGCCTGGGTGCCGAACTCCCTGTGGCGTCCACCCTCGTCAGCGAGTACGCCCCCCGCGCCATCCGGGGACGCATGGTCGTCGCCCTGGAGGCCTTCTGGGCGGTGGGCTGGATCATGGCCGCGCTGCTCGGCTACTTCCTCATCCCCACGTCCGCCAACGGTTGGCGCTGGGCGCTGGCGGTCGGCATCGTCCCCACGATCTATGCGGCCGTCGTCCGGTGGGGACTGCCCGAGAGCGTCCGCTTCCTGGAGGGGAAGGGACGCGTCGCCGAGGCCGAGGTCGCGGTCAGGCAGTTCGAGGCGAGCGCCGGCGTCCGACCGCCCGTCGAGACCCGCACGGCCCAACCCGAGGTGCGCAACGTCGACGGCGACTCCATCTGGGCTCCCGACCTTCGCCGTCGCACCGCCGCCCTCTGGACGGTCTGGTTCTGCATCAACCTCTCGTACTACGGCGCCTTCATCTGGATTCCCAGCCTGTTGTTCAAACAGGGATTCTCGATGGTGCGCTCGTTCGAGTTCACCCTCATCATCACGCTCGCCCAGGTGCCCGGCTACGCGGTTGCAGCGTGGTTGATCGAGGCATGGGGACGCCGGCCGACGCTCGCCACCTTCCTCGTCGGGAGCGCGGTGTCGGCGTGGCTGTTCGGCCAGGCGGGCACCCCGGCCACCATCATCGCCGCCGGGTGCGCGCTCAGCTTCTTCAACCTGGGCGCCTGGGGCGCGCTCTACGCCATCGGCCCGGAGATCTATCCCACGTCGATCCGCGGAACGGGAACCGGCGCAGCAGCCGCCTTCGGACGCCTCGCCTCGATCCTCGCCCCGCTCTCGGTGCCGTTCCTGATCGACGCAGGTGGCACCGCGCTGGCCTTCTCGGTCTTCGCGGTCGCGTTCGTCATCGCAGCGTCCGCGACCTTCTTCCTGCCGGAACGCCGTCGCCAGCGTCTGGCGGCGTGACCCCCCCCCGTGACCGGAGGCCCCCGCACCCCCGACAATGGACGCATGGGACTTCGCATCGTGGTGGCGGCCGACAGCGCCGGAGTGGGCTACAAGGAAACCCTCAAGGCTGATCTTGAGGCCGATCCCCGTGTGAGCGAGGTCATCGACGTCGGGGTCGCACCCGGCGAGGACGTCGACTACCCGCACGTGGCCGTGGCCGGCGCTCGCGTCATCGCCGAGGGACGCGCCGATCGCGGCCTGTTCGTCTGCGGCACGGGGATGGGCGTCGCGATCGCGGCCAACAAGGTGCCGGGGATCCGCGCCTCCGTGGCCCACGACTCGTTCTCGGTGGAGCGGTTGGTGCTCAGCAACAACGCCCAGGTGCTCACGCTGGGGGAGCGCGTCATCGGCCTCGAGCTCGCCCGCCGACTCGTGCGGGAGTGGATCGGCTACGCCTTCGACCCGACCTCCGCGTCCGCCGCCAAGGTCGACGCCATCACGTCCTACGAGCCCGGCGTCGCCCTCGAACTGGACGCCGACAGCGTCGACGCCTGCTGATGGACGCCGACGTCCGCGTCCAGCCCACCGAACTCCACGAGGCGTACGTCTTCGACCTCGACGGCACGATCTACCTGGGTGATCACCTCCTTCCCGGTGCGGCCCGGCTGATCCACGAACTGCGCCGTCGCGAGATCCCGGTGCGATTCCTCTCGAACAACCCGACCAAGGACCCGGACCAGTACGCGCGAAAGCTCGCGTCCCTCGGCCTGCCCACCGACGTCAGCGACATCGCCAACACCGTCGTCACGACGACGCGCTGGCTGCTGGCCCACCACCCGGACGCCGTCCTCTTCCCGATCAGTGAGGAACCCCTCAAGAACGCCCTGCGCGTCGCCGGTTTCCGACTCAGCGAGGACCCGGCCGAGATCGACATCGTCATCGCGTCCTACGACCGCGGCTTCGACTACCGCAAGCTGCAGATCGCCTTCGACGCCATCTGGTTCCACCAGCGCGCCTTCCTGATCCAGACCAATCCCGACCGCTTCTGCCCCTTCCCGGGTGGACGCGGCGAGCCCGACTGTGCGTCCATCACCGCCGCGATCGAGGCCTGCACCAGCACCCGCTGCCAGGTGAGCCTGGGCAAGCCCGACCCGATCATGTTGCGCGAGGCGCTCGAGGGCCTCGACGTCGACCTGGCCGACTGCGTCATGGTCGGCGACCGGCTGCAGACCGACATCCAGATGGCCCTCGACGCCGGCATGGCATCGGCGCTCGTCCTGACCGGCGAGGCCACCGCGGACGACGTCCGTGCCCTCGGACCCGACCACCTGCCCAGTTACGTCCTCGACCGCGTCGACCGGCTGATCCCGGCGTCCATCTGGGACGAACTCGGCTGGACCGACACGCTCGACTGACACCACGCTCGACTGACACCACGCTCGACTGACAAGGAGTGACATGTCTGATCTGATCGCCACCGCCCTCGCGGACGCCACGGACACGAAGGCCGTTGAGATCGGCCCGGGTGCCATCTACCGCACTGCGGACGTCTTCACCACGCTCTTCCCCGGACGCACCGCCGTCGTCGTCGCCGACGCCCGCACCATGGAGGTCGCGGGCAGGCGCGTCGAGCAGGTCCTGGAGGCCGCGGACGTCCCCACGCTCGATCCGTACGTCTTCCCGGGCGAGCCGGAGCTCTACGCGAAGTACGAGAACTGCGAGCACCTGCGCGACGTTCTCGCACCCCTCGACGCCATCGCGATTTGCGTCGGTTCGGGGACGCTGAACGACATCGTGAAGCGGGCGTCAGGTGAGTTGGGACGCGGCTACGTCGTCGTCGGGACCGCCGCGTCCATGGACGGGTTCACCGCGTTCGGGTCGTCGATCGCCGTCGACGGTTTCAAGCAGACGCTCAGCTGCCCGGCCCCGACGGGTTGCATCGCCGATCTCGACATCATGGCTGCCGCGCCGAACGTGATGACCGCGTCCGGCTACGGTGACCTTCTCGGCAAGGTGCCCGCGGGCGCCGACTGGATGCTCGCGGACGCCCTGGGCCTCGAGGCCGTCGTGCCCAGCGTCTGGGACCTCGTCCAGGGCCCGCTCCGCACCGCACTCTCACGGCCGGACGCGCTCGCCGCCGGCGACGTCGGGGCCACGGGTGACCTGGCCGAGGGCCTCATCATGAGCGGGTTGGGTATGCAGTCGCACCAGTCGAGCCGGCCGGCGTCCGGGGCCGAGCACCAGTTCAGCCACCTGTGGGAGATGGAGGGCCACGGGGTCGACATCACCCCGCGACGCCTTTCCCACGGCTTCAAGGTGGGCATCGGCACGGTCGCGATCGCCGCCTTCTACGAGCGGCTGCTCGCCCGTGACCTGGCCGCGCTCGACATCGACGCCGCGGTGGCTGCCTGGCCCACGCGCGAGGCGATGGAGGTGCACGTCCGCGAGCTTCACCCCGACCCGCGCCTCGTCGACGAGACCGTCACCCAGGCACTGGCCAAGTGGATCACCCCGGACGAGTTGGCGTCCCGGTTGGCCGTGTTGGCAGGACTCTGGCCGACGCTGGCCCCGAGACTGCGGACGCAACTGCTCCCCGCGTCCGAGTTGCAGGCCATGCTTGGCGCGGTCGGCGCGCCGGCCCACCCGTCCGGGATCGGCCTCGACTGGGACCGGTTCCGCGCCACCTACACGCGCGCCCAGATGATCCGCAAGCGCTACACCGTTCTCGATGTGGCGCTCGAGGCGAACCTGCTCGACGACATCGTCGGGGAACTGTTCGCGTCCGACGGCTTCTGGGGAGCGCAGCGTCCCTGAGGTGGCAAGAAGCGGCAACCCATCGAGGAGTGTCAAACCCGACGCCTAGGATCGAGGGGTAGCTGACGAGAACCGAGACGAGAACAACGAGAGGCATCACGTGAACACATCCCTCACCTGGACCGAGCAGGACGCCCGCGCGGTCGACGTCGCACGCATCGTGGCAGCCGACGCCGTCGAGAAGGTGGGCAACGGTCACCCCGGCACGGCCATCTCGCTGGCGCCGCTCGCCTACCTGCTGTACCAGAAGGTGATGAAGGTCGACCCGACCGATTCGTTGTGGCTCGGACGCGACCGCTTCCTGATGAGCGCAGGTCACTCGTCCCTGACCCAGTACACCCAGCTCTACCTCGCCGGCTGCGGGCTGGAACTGGCCGACCTCGAGGCCCTGCGCACGTGGGGTTCCAAGACCCCCGGCCACCCCGAGTACCACCACACCGCCTTCGTCGAGGCCACCACCGGCCCCCTGGGTGCGGGCATCTCGATGGCCGTCGGCATGGCCATGGCCGCCCGCAAGGAACGCGGCCTCTTCGACCCGGACGCACCCGCCGGCACCAGCCCGTTCGACCGCATGATCTACACCATCGCCGGTGACGGCTGCATGCAGGAGGGCGTGGCGTCCGAGGCGTCCTCGCTCGCCGCGACGCAGGATCTCGGCAACCTCGTCCTGATCTACGACGACAACCGCATCTCGATCGAGGGCGACACCAAGATCGCCTTCTCCGAAGACGTCGCCGCCCGGTACGAGGCCTACGGCTGGCATGTCCAGACCGTCGACTGGACGCACGGTGGCACCGAGTACCGCGAAGACATGGACGCCCTGTTCGCGGCGCTCGAAGAGGCCAGGCGGGTCACCGACAAGCCCTCCTTCATCAAGCTCACCACCATCATCGGCTGGCCGTTGCCCACGATGGCAGGCTCGCACAACGTCCACGGCAACAAGCTCGGCGCGGCCGAGATCACGGGCCTCAAGGCCGAACTCGGATTCGCCGACATTCCCTTCGCCGTCGACGAGGACGCCGTCGCCCACGCCCGTCAGCAGGCCGCCGACAAGGGCAAGGCTGACCGCGAGGCCTGGGACGCCTCCTTCGCGGCGTGGAAGGCGGCGAACCCCGAGGGCGCCGCGCTGCTCGAGCGCGTGTCGACCCGCTCGCTCCCCGACGACCTGACGATGCCCGTCTTCCCCGCCGGGAAGATGAGCACCCGCAAGGCCGGTGGCGAGGTGCTGTCGGCCCTCGCCGACGCCCTGCCCGAACTGTGGGGCGGCTCGGCCGACCTCGCCGGGTCGAACCTCACGACGATGAAGGGTGCTGCGTCCTTCCTGCCGGCCGATCGTTCGTCGCACGAGTTCAGCGGCAACCTCTACGGCCGCACGCTGCACTTCGGCATCCGCGAGCACGCCATGGGCGGCATCGTGAACGGCATCAACCTGTCGGGCCTCACCCGCTGCTACGGCGGCACGTTCTTCGTGTTCGCCGACTACATGCGTCCGCCGGTGCGCCTCGCGGCCCTGATGGACCTGCCGAGCATCTTCGTCTGGACGCACGACTCGATCGGCGTCGGCGAGGACGGCCCGACCCACCAGCCCGTCGAGCACCTGGCGGCCTACCGGGCGATCCCGAACCTCGACATCGTGCGTCCGGCCGATGCGAACGAGACGTCCGCGGCCTGGCTGCAGATCCTGAAGAACACCGACCACCCGGCCGGCATCGTGCTCTCGCGCCAGGACCTCCCGGTCATCGAGAACGTCCCCGTCGACGGGGTCGCCAAGGGTGCCTATGTGCTCGCGGACGCAGAGGGTGACCTGCAGGTCATCCTCGTCGCCACGGGTTCCGAGGTCTCGCTCGCGGTCTCGGCGCGCGACGCCCTGCAGGCTGAGGGCATCGGCACGCGCGTCGTCTCCATGCCGTGCCAGGAGTGGTTCGACGCCCAGGACGACGACTACAAGGAGTCGGTGTTCCCGGCATCCGTCGAGGCCAGGGTCAGCGTCGAGGCCGGCATTGCGATGGGTTGGGCCAAGTACATCGGTTCGAAGGGACGCAGCGTCTCGCTCGAGCACTTCGGTGCATCGGCGTCCGCGGCGAAGTGCTTCGAGGAGTTCGGCTTCACCGTGGAGAACGTCGTCGCCCATGCGAAGGCGGCCCTCGCCTGAGTTCCACGACGCAGCTTCCGGGGGTGCGCTCACTGGTGTGGGCGCACCTTCGGCATCCCCTGTGGCATGTCCCGGCGTTCCTCCTGCTGAACGGGTTCGCCGTCCTGTTCGTCACCCTGGGTGTGGGTTCCGAAGAGATGATGGTGCCGCTCATCGCAACCTGCTTCGCCTTCTGCTCGTTGATGCCACTGGTGTCGTTGAGGGGTGCGATGAACCGTCCGCCGGGAGCGGCGTCACCTGACGCGCTCTTCGCGACCTGGGCCCTCGTCAGCGGAATCGCCGCACTCGTGGCGGCCGTCGAGTTGTGGTTCTGGGGGTACTACCAGGGGGGTTTCGAGCTCACCAGGTTGCGACCGCTGTCGCTGGGCCTGCTGCACGAGGTGGGCTACGTCTCGTTCTTCCTGCTCTTCTGGACGGCGGGCTTCGTCGTCTGGGCGGGCATCGCGGCGTTCGCACTGCTTCCCCGGACGCAGGCCTGGGCAGTCGGTGTGGCATCCGTGGGGGTGGCGTCCGCAGGGCTCACCTACGCCTCGATCGTCGCCGCCCACCCGCTGCTGTGGTTCGTCGGCGCGGGGATCGCGCTGCTGGCCCTCGTCGTGACGGCCGCCGGGTGCCTCACCCTGCTCAACCGCGGAGGAGCCGCGGCCGTCGGACGTCGCTGGCTGGCCCCGGGGTTGTGGTGAGTTCCCGCGAGGTGCAGAGGTCGCGCGAGGGCAGGATGTTCGCGTCCCTGCACCTGCACAATTACCGGGCCTTCTTCTTCGGTGCGATCGTCTCGAACGTCGGCACCTGGATGTTCCGGGTCGCCCAGGACTGGCTGGTCCTCGTCATCCTCACGGACCGTTCGTCGAGCGCTCTGGGGTTGGTCACGGCCCTGCAGTTCCTGCCGATCCCGCTCCTGGCCCCGTTCGCCGGCGCGCTCGCCGACCGCTATTCCAAGCGCACGCTGCTCGCGTGGACGCAGGCCTTCTCGGGCGTGAACGCCCTCGTGCTGTGGGCGCTCGTCGCCTCGGGCAGGGTCGAGTTGTGGATGGTCTACCTCAGCGCGACGGTGGGCGGCATGGTCGTGGCGTTCGACAACCCGGCGCGCCAGGCCTTCGTGTCGGAGATGGTGCCCAACCGGCTGCTGCCCAACGCCGTGGGCCTCAACGCGACGACCTTCAACGGTGCCCGTCTCGTGGGCCCCGGCGTCGCGGGTCTCATCATCGGGGCCTGGGGCGTGGCGCCGGCCTTCGGAATCAACGCCCTCTCGTTCGGCGCGGTGCTGATTGCGCTGTGGGTGATGCGTCCCGACGAGCTCACCCCGGCTCCACGAGGCAGGGGACGCGGGGCCGTCCGCGAGGGCATCGCCTACGTCCGCGGTCGGCCCGACATCATGCTCGTGCTCTTCGTCATCTTCATGCTCGGCACTTTCGGCATGAACTTCCAGATCAGCAACGCTGTCATGGCCACCCGAGCCTTCGGCAAGGGCGCCGAGGAGTTCGGTCTGCTCGGGTCGGTCATGGCGATCGGGACGCTGGCCGCCGCGCTGATCGCCGCACGGCGGACGCGTCCACGCCTGCGCGTGCTGCTCGGCGCGCTGGCAGGATTCGCCGTCTCGTCCGCGGGCCTCGCGCTGGCGCCGACGTACACCGTGTATGCCGTCCTCCTGGTCCCCACCGGGCTCTTCGCGCTGACGGTCATGACGTCCGCGAACTCGACCGTCCAGTTGGGCACCGACCCCGAGTTCCGCGGCCGCGTAATGGCCCTCTACATGGCCATCTTCATGGGCGGTACGCCGATCGGCGCGCCCGTGATCGGATGGATCGGCGATGTCTGGGGACCGAGGTGGACGCTCTGGGTCGGCGCGATCGCCTGCGGTCTCGCGTTCGTCGTCGCCACCGCCTACGTGCTGCGCGAACGTCGCCTACCAGCTCAGGTCTCGTACACTCCGGTAGACCCGGCCCTCACCGTCGACGGGGTCGACGAAGCGTAGTTCGCGCGCCAGCAGTTGCAGCGGCACCGTGAAGTCGTCCAGCGCCTGGTCGATGACCTCGGGGTAAAAGGGGTCGCCGACGATCGGGATGCCCAACGAGTTGAGGTGCAGCCGGATCTGGTGCGTGCGTCCGGTGAGGGGGGTGATGCGGTAGAACCCCTGGTCACCGCGATGTTCGACGAGTTCGACGCGGGTGTGCGCGTTGGGCGGCAGATCGGGCAGTTCGAGCGCCTGCAGCACCCCGCGACGCTTGACGATGTGGCTCGACACGTCGAGCGGGAAGTCCAGGTCGTCCCGGAACCCGGCGATCGCCTCGTAGACCTTGGTCGCCTGGCGGGCCTCGAAGATGGACTGGTAGGCAGACCTGAACTCGCGTCGCGTCGTGCACAGCAGGACGCCGGCCGTCAGCCGGTCGAGTCGGTGGGCGGGGGAGAGTTCGGGAAGGTCGAGGTCTCGTCGCGCCCGCACCACGGCGCTGTGCAGCACGTGCTGGCCCCGCGGGATCGTCGACGTGAAGTGTGGCTTGTCGAGCACGACGACCCGGTCGTCGCGGTGCAGCACGGTGAGTTCACCCGGGGGGAGGGCCTCGTCGGGCAGGTCGCGGTGGAAGAAGACGAAGCGATTGGCGCGGAACGTGGCGTCCGCATCGATCGGCGTCCCTGATTCGTCGACGAAGCGACCGTCGGCGAACATCTCGTCGATGCGGTCAGGCGTCAGTCGCGGGATCTTGTGGACGAGGAAGGCGCGCATGGTCGCGAAGCCGCCCACGGCGGTGGCATCGGCGTCCGAGGGGGTGCGCACCCAGGCCGAGTTGAGGCCGTGGCGCAGGGGGAGCGGTGAGCGGGGCATCAGCA